>Ga0181523_10000813_pt1 | contig 34975 bp, 28 predicted proteins | sample PEATcosm2014_Bin_43_FD_119752 | JGI IMG/M metagenome (GOLD analysis project Ga0181523, IMG submission 119752) | Peatland microbial communities from MTU Mesocosm Facility, Houghton, MI, USA - PEATcosm2014_Bin05_30_metaG | ecosystem: Environmental > Terrestrial > Soil > Wetlands > Peat | place... | reverse complement strand
TCTTCACCGAGCAGACACTGAATCGGCTGTTCCGACGATGTGGGTGGAGAGTGGTGGCGCGCAACGACTTCAGCACGCTTCGTACCGATCAATACGATGCGGAACTCAACGATGCCCTGCCCACCGAGATGATCGGCGCCCTCAATGTGCTGGCCAGGACCTACAATCCGAATGCCGCGGTGCAACAGTTCGTCTGGACACTCAAGCCGTTCCCCGTCGCGACCCCTCCGACCACGTTCCTGCAGGCCGTGGGCGATGTCGGGGGGCCCGTGGAAGAGGACTCCCAATCGAACGAGAGTCAGGCCGTACGGAACTATCTGGCGTCGGTCGGTCTGATCGCCAGCGAGACCAACCGCCGTGCCGCCAAGCACCTGCGGTCGGGAGTGACCTGGCGGGGCAAGAGAATCGTCCTCAGGACGGTGAGCAGCTCACCTCGCTTGACCCGGGCAGTCAAGAGGGCACGCGGTTGGCTGCCTTGAGGCGTCCGTGACGGTTCGGACCGATACGCCCCCGGGTCCATGGCTGCTGGTCGTAGGGATGCATCGGAGCGGTACGTCGGCAGTCACCGGGTCCTTGGGAGCCATGGGATTCCACGTCGCAACGTCCACGGACCGGATGGACTGGCCCGAGAGCAATCCCGAACACTGGGAGAGCCTGTCCCTGGCCCTCTACAATGAAGACCTTCTTGTCCGGTTGCACGGAGGCTGGAACGCACCCCCTGACCTCCTCGAGGGATGGGAGGACAGCCCCGAGATCCGCACTGCCCCCGAACCCGCCGTGGCGCTGTCCTCCGCCTACCCGGGCAGTGGGCCCTCGGTGTGGAAGGACCCCCGCCTGTGCCTTCTTCTCCCTTACTGGCGGAAGGTTCTGCCCGCCCCCATCGCCGCCGTACTCGTCTGGCGGTCACCGCTCGCAGTGGCCCGTTCGCTGCAGCGAAGAGATCAACTCTCGATTGCAGAGGGACTGGCCCTGTGGGAGCGCTACAACCGCTCGGCCATCGCAGGCCTGCGGCATGTGGACACCTATGTCGTCGACTATGAATCCGTCGTCGATGACCCGAGCAGGTCTGTAGGGGAGCTCAAGGGCTGGCTGGGCTCACTCGACCAGTTCGCGGCGGAAGAGGCGAACTGGGATGTGGACGGCGCGACGGCTGCGATCGTCGGTGAGCTCCACCATCAGCCTGGCGTGCACCGAGGCAACGATGACACCCTCCTTCTTCCCGAACAGAAGGACCTCGTCGAGTACCTCTCGGGGATCGCCGGTGGCCATCGGCCACTTCTCGCGCAGTCCCCCGGCAACGAATCTCCATGGACCACTTCCCTTCTCCGGCTGCGGCTCAGCAACCCGAACCGTGAGTTCGACGCAGTCAAGGAAGAGTTGCGCCTGGCTCGCGACGAACTGAGGCTGACCCGGGCGGAGGCAATCCGCGATCTGGCCAACATGCGCGCTTCGACGAGTTGGCGGGTCACCAGACCCTTGCGCTCGGTGGTCTCGACGCTCGAAGGCATGCGCAGCAACCCACCCGACCGTTGAGGGCTCCGCTCGCCCCCTCCGGTGCATTCCACGCCAGGTGAGGAGTTGGGCGAAGGTGGTACTGTCCTGGCCCATGCACGAGGCCGCTCATGGCTTCCACCGACAACGTCGAAGCCTCGCACCGTGCCGTGGTGTGATCGGGATTCGTGACGAACCGAACACGTTCGTCAACGGCGGTGTGTCGGCCCGCTTGCCGGGGATCGCCGAAACCGGCGACACTGGTGGCGTTCCCCGGCAGACTGGGCCGACGAGTCGATGACGCTTCGATCCGCCGGCCGATCGGCGTTTCTGGTGCTTCCCGATCCCATCCAGAGGCGTGTGCTGCACCGAATGGGCCGGTTCCCGCCGTGGGCAGACGGCAGCGCCCCCCGGGCGCCCGCGTGCCCGGCGGGGATGACGATCGGTTCACCCGACTTCGTGGGCGTCGGAGTCCCCAAGGCCGGGACCTCGTGGTGGTTCAGCCTCATCCTGGCCCACCCTGACGTCCACGGCCCGGTCGAGAAGGAGTTGCTCTACTTCAATCGGGTGTTCTTCGAGCGCTACCGCCAACAAGGTTGCACCGACGGGGACCTGCAGGCCTACCACGACTGGTTCCCCCGGCCCACTGGTGCCATCACCGGTGAGTGGACCCCTTCCTATCTCTTCTCCTACCAGCTTCCACCTCTCCTTCGTCGGGCGGCACCGAACGGAAAGGTCCTCGTCCTCCTCCGCGACCCTGTCGAGCGCTACCTGTCGGACATCTCACGTCGGATGCCACGGCGCCGACTGCGCAACGTCCGTTACCGAGGTTTCGCGCGCGGCTTCTATGCCGCCGAGTTGGCGCCCTGGGAGCAGGAGTTCGGGCCTTCGGAGATGCTCGTCCTCCAGTACGAGGCGTGCGCTCTTCGGCCCGGCGAGCAGCTCGCCGCCACCTACCGATTCCTGGGGATCGACGACTCGTTCTGCCCTGCCGGCCTGCAGGTCGCCGTCAACAGGACACCGGTGAAGCGGACGGTCGATGCCGGGTTCGAACGCCTCCTCGTCGAGCTCTACGAACCGGACGTCGTCGCCCTTGCTGCGCGCTTTCCGCAGATCGATCTCCGGCTCTGGCCCAACTTCTCCTATCTGGCCGGAGGGTAGACCGGACCCGGCTGGGCGGTTCCCTGGGTTCGAACATGGCGCCCCAGGTCAGCCGGGGGGACCGTTCCCGCCCGCGTCCTGCTTGCGTTCCTGCATCGGCTCGACCGGAAACCGCATCCCCAGATTGCCACGGGACCCGTCCCAGAGGCCCCGCGCGATCACCCCGAGCCGGTGCACACGGCCGCTCTTCTCGCGTAGCACTGCCCGGGCCACCAACTTGGACACGCTCCGGGGATAACGACCGACCCGGTGCTTCACGTGGAGATGCACCCAGAGCAGATTTCGGGACTCGTAGTAGTACTTCCAGAGTGGGATGCCATCGCCTTGGCGGATGGCGTCGTGGTCGACAATGGCGTCGTCGACGACACGGAGCGCATAACCGGCCTCGGGTATCCGGCACTGGAGGTACTCGGTGTCCTCAGCCCACCAGAACAGCTCCGTCATGGGAAGGCCGACCGCCTCGACGATCTGCCGGGCCACGATGAACCCGCACCATGATGGCCAGGCACCGTAGGAGCCGTCGGCCTGCCGCGAAATCGGGAAGACGAATGCCGACTCGGGCGCCTTGCTCGCCTCGGCCCACAAGCGCTCGAGGCACGTGGGCTCGGGGCGAATGTCATCGTCGAGTACCCAGGCGTGCCGATAGTCCGAGTCCACGAACTCGCCCAGGGCCTGTGCGTAGCCACCTGCCGGACCGGTATTGACCTCCGATCGCACCACCCTGATGGATGCCGTCGGTACCAGTGATTCGTCGAGCGCCGCCGGGGGCTGACTGGCATTGTCGACCACCAGTACCGCCTCGGGCGGCGCGGTCTGCGCAGCGATGGCCCGGAGACAGCGGTCGAGGGCGTCCGGCGCGTTGTGCGTGAGGACCACTGCCATGATTCGCCGCCCGAATCCCTCCGCGGTCCCACCTCCTCCAATGTCTGACTCCACGGTGTTCAACGTCGGTGAGCCAGTACGAACCAGCCCGTCTCGTCACGGGCTGCGTCGACCACCAGTCCCGCCCCGCTGAACCACGGGGCCAGTTCCTCCCAGACGTAGCGATGCTCGACGGGTGCGCTCAGGCGGTCGAATGTGTCGAGGACCAGACTGCGCAGGGGCTTGCCCCGGTACGCGCTCATCGGGAGCCCGGCCAGCGTCGCCACGCCGTGCCGGTCACCATACTCGCCGGGCAGGACCACCCCCCAGTACAGGATGGAGGCAATGGGAGCGGATACCACCTTGAGCAGCCGGTGTGGCAGCTTCACGGTGATCTTGCGCAAGGCGGACGCCACGCTCAGGGCCGCAGCGCGTAGGCCGAACTCTGCTGGACGGCTGTAGAGATAGAGGAGGATCCGACCTCCCGGGGCGAGGTAGGTGAGGAGACGGTCGAACCCCTCCTGAGGATCGTCGAGATGGTGGAGGACCCCCAGACTCGAGATGAAGTCGAAGCTCGCCGGGGCGAAGGGTGCCGACCGCAGGTCGGACTTGACCACCAGCACAGAGGGCAGCCCACCGAGGTTGCGGGCCGCCGCCTCCACGGCCGACGATCCGTCGAGTGCCGCCGTGGCTGTCAAGTGCTCGGCGAGGAACCTCGTGTAGCGCCCCTTGCCGCAGCCGGCGTCCAGTCCGACCTTTCCCTCGAGGCTTGCCAGGTCGAGGTCCTTGAAGTAGATCTCGGCGAATCCCTCGTCCTCGTCGCGCACGTCGTCGAAGTGGTTCCACTCGAATCCGAAGCTGGCAAAGGTCCGGTCGGTCGATCCCTCGGCCGCGGCCCGCTGCGCACAGTCCAGATAGCCGTTCCGCATGGCGTAGCGATGGCCGGCTGGGCACCGGACCCCCCCTTCCGGTCCGACCTCCTCGACCGGCTCGCCACACGCCGGGCAGCGGAGGCGTTCGACGATCTCGCTCGGTATCACTGTGGATCTCCCCCTCGGCGACCGCCCACCCTCTTCGGGCGACTCGGCAACGCCGGTGAACACTAGTGCGGCTGGACCACACGGCCGGGCGGCTGTGTCGGGGCGTGCCATGCCGTTCCCCGAGCTCTCGGCGTCGGGCGCTACTCGGTGAAGGCAGGCCAAAGGGAGAGGTCGAGCTCCGGGACCAAGCTGGCCAGGTCCGCGACGTCGGAGGCATAGATGTCGGCGAGCCGGCTCCTCGTGTCGCGGTCGAGCGCCCATGCGAGGCCAGCTGTCCCGATGACCGGTCGCTGCCGGTCCACCGGGCGGTGCCCGTCGTCCAGGCCCAGGAACCGGTAGGTGGCGGCGAGCCGGCCTTCCGGGTCGGCGACACACTGCTCGTACTGGAGGGTGTGAACCTGCTCGACCGGGAAGAACTGCAGCAGACGCCGAAGCGGTTCTGCATAGAAGCCGCGGTCCACGGCATCGGCGATGTGCGAGCCGACGTGATCGCCCCGGTTGCCGGCCGAATGGGCCAGGTCCAGGCGCAGCCTCTCCACGGGGTCTCGGACCATGAGGAGGAGACGCGCGTCGGGCGCGGCGGCGGCCAACAGCGGTGCCACCCACGGGCAGCCCAGATAGCTCGGGGTCCATTCGCCGGCGATGGTTCCGGCTCGGCGGGGGAACCATCCATGGTACTCCTGCACCTCGCCTTCGCCGAAGCGCGTGGTGCAGAAGTGGGACAGGTAGTGGCGAGCCATGGCGATGTCCCCGCGGACGGAGACTCCCGGGTGATCGGTGACCATCCGGTACCACCAGCCGGCACCGCCCATCGGCACTCCCACTCCGACGAAATCGGGTGGGCCGGACGCCTCCCCGGGTCGGAGCGCCGGCGGAGAGAGGTCGAAACCTTCCTCCCAGGCGTAGTAGCGCCCGAGGCGGTGCCGAAGATCGGCTCGCTGCGCGGGCGGCAGCAGTGCGTGCGCAGGTGCCGGCAGCCGATGCAGTCCTTCCGCAATCGCCGACCGGAGCATCATCGGTGTGCGTCGGTGGCGAGCGCAGCCGGCGCCGGGCCGTCAACCCTCATGGGATTCGAAGTTCGGCCACAACGAGACGTCGATGACCGGGAAGAGGGCGACGAGGTCGGCCACGTCCGACGCGTAGAGATCGATCAGGCGCTGACGGGCGTTCGGGTCGATCGGCAGTTTCCCACCGGATACATTGACCGGTCGCCGGAGCTCGCGTGGTCGATGGTCGGACAGCCCGAGGAACCGGTACGTCAAGGCCAATTGCCCGCCGGGATCCAAGGCACACTTCTCGTACTGGAGCACCTGCAGATGCTCGGCGGGAAAGTACTCGAGGACCCGGCGCAGGGCCCTGGCGTAGAACCCCTGCCGGACGGCGTCCGCCACGGTGGCCTCGGTGTCCGGGGCTCCCTGGCGCAATCGGAACGAGAGGCCGGATCGGAAACGCTCCACCGGATCGCGGAGGAGGACGAACAGTCTGGCCTGCGGTGCGGCCCGAGCCAGCAACGGGGCGACCCAGGGATACCCCAGGTAGTCAGGGGTCCACTCACCGGTGATGGTGCCCGCCCGACGGGGGAACCACCCCCGGTAGCGATGTACCTCGTCGTCCCCGAAGGACTCGGTGCCGACCTGCGAAAGGTAGTGGCGCTCCTTGTGGATGTCATCCCGCACCGACACCGCGGGGTGGTCGGCGATCAGCTCGTACCACCAGCTCGTTCCGGCTTTCTGCACGCCGATCCCCACGAAGTCAGGTGGGCCTGCCGTCTCCCCGGGCCCGAGCTCCGGTGGCGAGAAGTCGAAGCCGTCCTCCCACGGGGCGAACCGACCGATCCGGTGCAGCACCGCACTCCGCGTCCTCGGCGAGAGCCTCCTGAAGGCGGCCCGGGCCACGCTGGGTGGGCGCATCCTGTCAGGATGCCACAGGGCCACTCGACGCGACAAACGTCCTCCATCGACGTTCGTTATCATGACCCTCCGTGAGCGGGGTAGGGGTCGACAGGATGCACCGGGACGGACAGGGGACCTCCCGAGGGGGAAGCCCGGCGTGCCCGCCCACCTCCTGAGTGTCGTCATGCCGACGCACAACCGGGCCGGGCAGTTGGAGCGGGCAGCCCGCTCCGTGCTCGCCCAGGAGGGGGTGGAGCTGGAGCTGGTCATCGTGGACGACGCCTCGTCCGATGGCACCCCGGAAGTGGCCGATCGACTCGGTGCCGACCCGCGGGTGCGGATCGTGCGCAATGGCGCGTCCCTCGGGCCCGGCGGTAGCCGCAACCAGGGGATCGCCGTTGCGCGGGGCGATCTGCTCGGATTCTGCGACGACGACGACGAGTGGCTGCCCGGGGCCGCCTCGGTCACCCTCGACCGCTTCGCCGCCGATACCGAGGTCGGGGTGGTGACCTCGTGGCATCAGGTGGTCCACGATCAGACCGGAAGGACCGTAGCCTTTCGGGGGCCCCTGGAGTACCGGGCCGAACAGCTCCTCTGGTTCAACTTCGTCGCCCTTCCCTTCGGCATCATCCGCCGCTCCCTGTTCCCCGGCGACCTGGCTGTCGACGCCGACCTGCCCTCGTGCGAGGACTGGGACCTGTGGCTCCGCTGCGCTCAGATCCGGCCGATCTGCACCGTCCCCCGTTTCCTGTACGGCTACCACCAACATGGCGGGGTCCGGGTCACCCGGAACGGATCCGGTGATCTCGTGGGCCGGCAGGGCTTTCTCGACAAGCACGCTTCGTCGATGTCGCCTTCGTGCCGCCTCTACCACGAGTTCGTGGTGGCCCAGTTGGCCGGAGGTCGGGCTGCCCTTGTGGAGCGCGCCCGGGCCGCCTACCGGACGCCGGTGGCGGCCTCGGTGGCCGCATCGGTGCTCGGCGCCGGTGCGGCGGCCGGTGCCATCGGGATGCGCCGCGGCGATCCGGGACTCCCGGCCCGCGTCCTGGCCGGTGTGCTCGGGTGGCGGCCCGAGGGGAGACGGCGGGAAGGGACCCACCGATGAGTACGGCGCGGCCCGTCGCCATCGTCGGGCTGCCGCGATCGGGCTCGACCTGGACTCTGCGGGCGCTGGCCAGTGCAGCCGGGACATCGGCGATCCTCGAACCTGACAACGAGGACAAGTATCCGGCGTCGATCCATGCCAAGCGGAAGCTCGGTCGGTATCCCGTCCTCCGCCCGGGGGACGAGGCACCTGCCTATCGGAAGCTCTGGGAGTGGATCCTTCGGGGGGCCACCGAGGACCGACGGTCGCGCCTGGCGCGCCATCTCCTCGGACCGGGCGCCGTCGGGCGCATCCACCAGGGTCGTCCCGACCCGGTCACCTGGCTGGCTGCCACCGTGGCCCGGGATCCTCGCTCGCATCCGACACAGGGCGGCCGGAGCGGCCCGCGCATCGTGGCCAAGTCGATCCATACCCAACTGTCGGTCGAGTGGCTGGCAGACGAGTTCGACATAGACGTGCTCCTCTTGCTCCGCCATCCGGCCAACGTGCTGGCCAGTTGGATGGAGACCAACGTCAAGGACGCTCGGAACTCCACACTCGAAACCCGTCCGGAGATCAGGGCGCGCTTCCTCGAGCCCTGGGGTGTGCCGCTACCCGGCCCCGACCCGGTCGAACGGATGAGTTGGCGCATCGGACTGCTGGTCGCCGCCATCGAAGAGGCGGCATCGAGGCATCCCGAGTGGCACCTGCGGACCCACGAGCAGCTGTGCACCGATCCGCTCAGCGAATTCCGAAGGCTCTACGCGGACCTCGACCTCGAATGGGGTTCGCCGGCCGAGGCCTTCCTGGAGGAACACAACACCCCCGGGTCCGGATTCGCGGTCAACCGGATCGCGTCCGAGCAATCCGACTCGTGGCAGCGGCGCCTGAACGACCATCAAGTGGCCACGCTGCGTCGCGTGCTCGCATGGTTCCCCATCACCACCTGGGGCGACCAGGATTACGCTCGAGCCGGGATCGACCAGGAGTAGGTGGGCCCGGGGACCGGCTCTGCACGTTTCCCAGGGGGTTCCGGTTCGGATCGAGGCCCGACCGGGTGGACACCTCCTTCCTCAGGTCGTCGAGGAGGATGCGTCTCGGCGACGGAAATGGACCACGTTCCCGGCCCGGCCGAGGGGGAGCACCTCGACGACGTTCATCCGCGCGTCCGAGGCCAACCGGTCGAACCCGGCGACGGGATAGCCATGGACCCCCACCCCACGGGCCCCGTAGCGAACTTTCCGCAGGTTCAACCGGAGGCCGGGCGACGGGAACGAGCCGATCACATGGGGAGCGGACCGCCCCATGTGGCCGAGGAGCCGTGACGGCTCACCGACATAGTCGAACACGCCGAGGGCGATGGCGACTTCGTAGGCATCCGACTCGTCGAGTTGCTCCCAGCTCCGACGCTCGACGTCGACCAGACCCGGGTAGGCGGCGGCCCGTTGGGCCGCCAGGGTGACCATCGCCTCCGCCGGATCGATCCCGGTGACGTGGATGCCCTTCGCCGCCAGTGGTTGGAACAGCGGTCCACTCCCGCATCCGACGTCGAGTACCCGGCGGGGTGACAGCGAGACCGTGATATCGACTGCCAGTTGCAGCCGGTCGAACATCGGGCCCCGGCCGAGCATCCTCGCCACCGGTTCGCTCGAATAGAAGCCGGCGAAGCGGCGCGCCCGCTGCTGGAAGTACCTCTCGAAGTCGTCGTTGGGCCGATCATCGGACATGGCCACACGCCTTGCTGCCATACCTTCTCAGAACCCGGGAGAACACCCTGGCGACCCGCCTTCGGCCCACCAGCTGCTTCGCTTCCGCCAGCGAGCGGATGGATCCCGTACTCGGGAGGGTCGCACCGAAATCGTACGAATGGTAGTAGAGGACTGCCGGACCGGGAGCCGAGTCGACGGCGGCCGTGACGGCCACTCCGGGGAGCATCCGCTGGTAACTGCCTCCGCCGATCGGAACGCGGTGCGAGGTCAGCACGGGCAGCTCCCTGACGGGTGAGTGCTCGCCCAGACGGCTGGTGTCGGACACGTAGTGGAAGCCGGCCTCGGCCAGGAGGTCCCGATAGTGGGCCAGGTTGAGCGTCCGGGGGATGTCGAATCGAGGAGAGCGGAATCCGCGGATCGGACGCTGGAACAGGTCCTCGACCATGGAGCGCCCGGTTCGCAACCATTCGACCAGCACTGCCGGGTCCTCTGGCAGTCGCCCGTGGTCGGGACCGTGGCTGGCGAGCTCGTGACCACAGTCGACGAGGTCGCCGAGCTCGGCGCGCACCGCGTCTGCATAGTTGCCGATGACGAACAAGGTCACCGTGGGCCCGCCTTCGGCCGATGTGAGGAGAGAGGCCAGGCCCGACAGGCCGCTGTGCGCGCCACGGGGGCGGGCGATGGGCCTGCCCAGGACGGCCATGCCGTCGTACCAGTCCTCGACGTCGACCGTCAGGCAGACCTCCGTGGTCACGCCGCGCCACCTGCCATGGCCTCGTAGGTGGCGCTCAGGCGCTCGAGCACCTCGTCCTCGGAGAAGCGGTCTACCACCCAGTGGCGGCATCGGTCTCCGAGCTCGGCGCACCGGTCCGGATGGGCCAGCAGGTCCGCAACCACGGCGGTCAGCGCCGGTTGGTCGCCGCGCTGGGCCAACAGGCCCAATTGCGGGTCGATGACCTCGCGCACACCGCGTATGTCGTAGGCGGCAACCGGACGGCCCATGGCCGCGGCCTCCATGGCCACCCGGGGAATCCCCTCTCGATACGAAGGGAGGACCACCACTGTCGCCGAGGCCAGGTACGGGCGCACGTCGTCGACGGCACCGACAAAGGTCACCAGACCGGCTTCCGAGGCCGCGGCCACCTCCTCCTCGGTCAGGGCGTCACTCTGATCGACCTCGAACGGCCCGACGTGCACGAAATCGGCCTGACCGGCGAGCGACTCGGCAATGCCCAGAAAATCGGCACACCCCTTCTCGCGCACCAGACGGCTGACCATCATGACGATCGGACGGTCGGACTGCAACGCCGGGGTCATCGGGGCGACGAACCGGTCCATGACGATGCCGTTTCCCACGTACCCCAGCTTGCGCCGCGGGCAGATCCGCACCGCAGGTAGCACCCGTTCGTCCTCGCGGCTCTGGACCAGCACCCGGCTCGCCCACATGCAGCACCAGCGTTCGAAGCACCAGCCCAACGCATTCGCCAATCGACCGTTCCCGTCGAAATAGAGCGCTCCATGGATGGTGTAGATGGCAGGGCTACCCGCCAACCTCGCTGCGGGCAGGGCCAGCAACGATGCCTTCGGCGTGTGCGTCTGCACGAGATCGAATCGCTGGTGACGCAGGTACCTCCACAGGCCGACGAAGGACGCGAAATCGGAGAAGGACAACTCGCGGCGGAGCGGTACGACCTTCACGGCAACACCCTCGGGCGGATCGTCGTAGTCATCGCCGGTCACCACGGTCCAGGTGACGCGGCGCAGGGAACGCAGTTGGTTGGCCAGGAGGACCCGCGCCGTCAGCGACGTCGTGACCACCCGGCAGCCGCGCAGGGGACCGCCCCCCGCCGGGCCCGTGGCATTGATCCTCGACGCCATCACTACCCCCCTTTGCCCGAGCGCTCCGGGCGGCACCGGCACAGATCGGTCACGGCCTTCATCGCCACGGGCATCCCGAGGTCCTCAAACTATAACCAGGCAGATCGCCGGTCGATGACCGGTGTTACCGCCCCAGGCCCGGCGTCCAGCGCTCCAACCACGCCTGAAGGGCGAGCACATCCCAGAGCTCATGGGCGAGGTCGCGACGCCCTCGGAGATGTTGGTACCACGCCCGTCTGATCGGCTCGGGATCCACCAGGCCCTGGTTACGCAGTCGCCGTTCGTCGAGCAGCTCCTCCGCCCACGGTCTCAAGGAACCCCGGAGCAACGGTCCGATCGGGAAACCGAACCCCATCTTCGGCCGCTCCACGAGCTCCGCCGGCACGTGGCGGTAGAGCACCTGGCGCAGCAGCCACTTGGTCGCACCGTCGTGCAACTTGGCCGACATGGGCAGCCTCCAGGCCAGATCGAACACCGCTCGGTCGAGGAATGGCACCCGCGTCTCGAGCGACGTCGCCATCGCCGCACGGTCGAGCTTGGTGAGGATGTCGTCGGGGAGGTAGCCGACCAGGTCCAGCCACAGCATCTGTTCGGTGATGCCGTCGAGCGCCGGCCACTCCGACGGGCGGGAGGCCATCGAGACGTTCGGGCGCGCGCCGACCACCATCGACTCCGCATGGTCCCAGTAGGACACCAGGGACAGATAGGCGTCCTCGGGGCCGGAGGCGGCCAGCACCTTTCCCACCTTGGCCAGCTTGGACGCCGGATTCCTCACCTGCATCCGGCTCGGCATGAGCACCGTGGCCCGCGCCGCTCCGTCGACCAGCGCAGGGGGGAGGTGCCCGAGGGTCGACCCGGCCAGGCGACGCACGGGGCCGGGCACGGCCGAGGATCGCCTCCAGAGTCGCTCGAGCCAGGCATGGCGGTTGTACCCGGCGAACAGTTCGTCGCCACCGTCCCCGGACAGGGCGACGGTCACCTCGGTCCTGGCCAGTTTGCTCACCAGATGCATGGGTATCGCCGAGATGTCACCGAATGGTTCGTCCCAGATGTCCGGCAACAACGGGATGACGTCCGCAGCGTCGCCGTCGGTGACCTCGAGACGCGTGTGATCGGTCCCCAAGTGGGCTGCCACTGCCGCGGCATCGGACGATTCGTCGAAGGCGCGGTTGGAGAATCCGACCGTGAACGTGCGGACCGGTTGCGTGCTGTGCTGTTGCATCAATGCGACCACCAGGCTGGAGTCCACACCCCCCGAGAGGAAGGCACCGATCGGAACGTCGGCCACCATGCGGGCCGCCACCGAGTTCGACAGTACTGACTCCAGCCGATCGGCCAGATCTTCCGGTCGACCGCCCACCGGGCGTGCCCGTGCGTCCTGGACGGCCTGCCGTGCCGCCCAGAATGCCCGGGGCTCGAGGGGGTGGTCCGGTCTGGCGCCGGTGCCCACGGTGACCAGCTGCCCCGGGAGGAGCTTGGCAACGTGGCGGTAGATGGTATGGGGGGCGGGGACGCAGTTGTGTCTGAGGAAGAGGGCCACGGCGTCTGGGTCGATGTCGGCATCGAATCCCGGGAGCCGGCACAGCGCCTTCAGTTCCGAGGCGAATGCCAGCCGGCCCCGCACCCAGCCGTAGTAGAGCGGCTTCTCACCGAAGCGGTCCCGCACCAGATGCAGCTCCCGGAGGTATCGGTCCCAAAGTGCCAGGGCGAACATTCCCTCGCATGCATCGAGCGCCGGCTCCAGGCCCCACTGCTGTACGGCGGCCAGTAGAACCTCTGTGTCCGACCCGCCGTGGAATGCCACACCCTCACCGACGAGCCGGTGCCTGAGCCCACGATGGTTGTAGATCTCGCCGTTGTAGCTGATCACCCATCTCCCGTCGGGGGATCGCATCGGCTGGTCACCCAGGGGGCCCAACTCGATCACCGCCAGCCTCCGATGCCCCAAGGCGATGCCGTGGTCGGCATCCGACCAGAACCCGTCACCGTCCGGGCCCCGATGCGTCAAAGTGGCGGTCATGGCGGCCACGTCGCGCCCCAGCACATCGGCGTCGGTCGCCGCCTTCGGGTCGAAGAGCCCGGCAATGCCGCACACCGGATCAGGCTCCCGACCCGGTCGGCATGGATCGCCACAAGCGGCGGCGCGCTCCCCCGCCACCCCCCGGCTCGACCATCACGAGATCATCGGCGTAACCGAGTTCTGGTGTCAAGCAGCGCCACGGAGGGGCCCGCCAAGTGGGGCCATTCGGCCATCTCGACCCGGCCCCTGGCCGAATGTCGCCTACTTGGTCACCGGGACGGCTGATCGACACCCGGGCCATCGTCCGCATCGAACTCGCCCACCCGGCGGCTGTAACGCGGATGCTCACCTGTTCGCCCGAGGGCACCGTCCCACAGGCCGTGCACGATGGCCGAGCGCTCGGCCCGGCCATGGGCCTTCTGGAGATGGCGGACCGAATAGGCCAACTGCCACCCATACCAGCTGCGCCGACCGTGTCGCCGGATCAGAGCGACCGAATTCCGAGCGTGGTAGTAGGCCCGCCAGGCCTCGGCTGCATCAGTGGGACGCCTCTCGCGGTGCGCTCCCTCCCGTCCGAGGGTGGTCTGCTGATCGGCCACCTGACGCGCAGCCACGTCGTCCACGAGCACCTCGAAACCCGCCTCCCGGACACGGCAGAAGAAGTCGAAGTCCTCCAGCCCGAAGAACCAGTCGGCATCGGGGAGCACGCCGGCATCGACCACGTCCCGCGACACGAGCGTCGCTCCCCAACAGGCGACATCCACGGGGGTCATGCCGACCGCCGATCCGGCCGGGGGAACATGGTTGGTGGTGTGGGTACCCCGCCCCATGAACCGGCGGCCGTAGGCCACCACCGCACCGACAGGCGGTCGTCGGTCCCCGAGGGACTCGACGCGTTCCACCAGCTCGGCGAGGCGTGGAGCCGGCAGGCTGAACAGATTGACATCGTCCTCGCACAGGTAGGCCCAACGAGTGGAAGGATCGGAGAACGCCTCGACCAGCCCCGCACAGAAGCCGCCGGCCGGACCGAGGTTCGCGGTCAGCCTGACCATCCGGACGGTCGTCTCCAGGAGCGGGTCGTCGAGGCCGCCGACGCCATTGACGACGACCACGATCCGGTCGGACGAGATGCCTTCCACCTCGAGCAGCGACCGCGTGACGTCTCCGGCCAGTCCGGGTCTCATGTGGGTGAGGACGACTGCGGTGATGCACTCCGGTGGACCGGATGGAACGCGTTCGACGTCGCTACCCTGCCCCTGACCGGCGGTCATCGTGCCTTCACGGAACTAGGCTAATCGCGCAACCAGACCCTGCCGCGCCCGGCGCGCGGCCACGACCGGGGCGCGTCCACAGACGGGCCGGGGAGGCACCATGGAGGTCCCGCACTGCGTGTGGACCCGACGGACGTCGACAACGCGGCCGTCGCGGTGATCAGCGTCATCGTACCGGTGCTCAACGGCATACCCTGGCTGGAGGAGCAGATCCGGGCCCTGGCCGGCCAGGAGTGCGACATGGCCTGGGAAGTCGTCATCGCCGACAACGGGTCGACCGACGAGAGTCCGCAGTCGGCCCGCGCCTGGGCTGATCGCAGTGGGGCGATCCGATGGATCGATGCCTCCGCCGTGGCCGGGCCGGGTGCCGCACGAAATGCCGGGGTCCGAGCCGCCCGAGGCGACCTGCTGGCGTTCTGCGATGCCGACGATGTCGCGCAGCCTGACTGGTTGGCCCACTGCGTGACGGCGCTGGCCGAAGCGGACGTGGTGGCCGGCGAGTTCGACTTCTCCTCGCTCAACGGGCTCCGGCCGTCGCCTGCCCGGCCGGTCTCCACGGAGCAGCTCGGGTTCCTGCCTGCCGGGCTTGGTGCCAACCTGGCCGTTCGTCGCCAGGCGTTCGAGGATGTGGGCGGGTTCTGCGAGGACCTGATGGTCGGCGAGGACATCGACCTGTGCTGGCGGCTCCAGTTGCACGGGTTCCGCTTCGCCACTGCCCCCGGTGCCGTGGTCGCCAAGCGCGGCCAACCCGGGTTCAAGGTGGCCTTTCGTCATGGGGGCGCCTACGGGCGTTGCGGTCCGGAGCTCTACCGCCGCCACCGCGCCTCGGGTGCCCGGCCCAATCTGAAGGGGGCAGCCAGGTCGTGGGCCTGGCTGATCGTGCAGGCACCGCGGCTGGTGAAACCCGGCGGCCTGCGCGGCCAGTGGGCACATGCGGCCGGGATGCGCACCGGGAGGATCGCCGGCTCGATCCGGAACCGGGTCTTCTTCCCCTGAACAGCGGCCCCGCACGGGGCCGGTCAGTTGACCTGCCAGTCGGCTCCCACGTAGACGGGTGACAGGACCATGACGCCATCGGGAAGCTTCGGAAGGTCCGGTCCCATCACATCGAACGACGTCACCGGCCTCCACGGCAAGAGCGGCTTGCCCTTTCCTCGGAGGTGGCCGGACATGGCCGGCCACAAGGAGTACCTCCCCTTGCCCAGAGGCACGTGCCGTAACCGGCACCGCACCTCGAACTCCCCGGCAGGGAAGGACCCGCTGTGGCGGACGATGAACATGGGGAAGGCGGTGCCCTGCGACACGCCGATGAAGAAGTTGGCATCGTAGGCCTCGGGGGCGTCCAGCGTCAGACAGATGTCGAGGTCGGCCTCGGAACGCACCTGACCCCCGTCGGCGGCGGCGATGTCGACCTTGAGCACCTGCACGACCCCCTCGCTGGAGGTCGCGAGTGCCGCGTTCTCCTCGACGGCGGCACGGTACCTGCTCACCACCTCCTTGGTGGGGCCCGACGCCTGGATCACGGCATTCGCCAGCCATGCCGCGCGTTCACACGATGCCTCGACCGAAGCCAGGTCATGGGAGACGTAGAGCAGGGTGGTGCCCTGCCGAACGATCTCACCGATTCTGTTGAGGCACTTCTGCTGGAAGCTGGCGTCCCCGACGGAGAGGACTTCGTCCACCAGGAGCACGTCCGGCTCGAGGAATGCGGCGATAGAGAACCCGAGGCGCATCTGCATACCCATCGAGTAGAACTTCACCTGACGGTCGATGGCGTCTGCCAGGCCGGCGAACTCCACGATCTCGTCGAACCGTTCCTTGATGATCGACCGCCCCATGCCGAGCACGGCGCCGTAGAGAAATACGTTCTCCCGTCCGGACAGCTCCGGTTGAATGCCGCTGGTGACACCGAGGAGCGCTCCGATGCGCCCTTGTACGTTGCACCGCCCGGCCGACTGATAGGTGACCTGGCTGATGATCTTGAGCAGGGTCGTCTTGCCCGAGCCGTTGATACCGATCAGTGCCAACGTGCCGCCCGGCGGGACTTCGAGGTTCACATCCTTCAGAACCCACCGGTAGTCGTGCCGGCCGGTCGTCGCGATCGACTTTCCGACCCGTTTCATCTGGTCGTAGAACTTCGGGGCCGTCCGGTCGGCGCGGAACTTCTTCCACACCTGCTCGACCTGGATGGTCCCATCAGGCAATGTCGGCAAAACTCACCTCGAATCGCTTGAAGATCCTGTAGCCGACGACCAGATAGACAAATGCACCGAGTGCGCCTACACCGACCAGCTCCCAGTTCGGTGAATGACCCAACAACATCGTGCGTCGGGCGTTGTCGATGACCGGCCCCAATGGATTCAGGAACCCGTAGATCAACTGGAGATTCACGGTGACCCCGCCGACCCAGTGGGCGGCGACCACATGGCCGTCCACGATCGCCTTGTGCACATGGTGTCCCCCGGCGATGTGGAACGTCGTCGGGATCTTCGAGTAGGGCCAGATCACGGGAGTGGCGAACAACCCCAACGAGATGATGAGGGGGAGCACCTGCACCAGGTCGCGCATCTGGATGATGACACTCGAGACGGCCAGGGTGATCCCGGCGGCGAACGCCACCTCGATCAACATGAACACCGGGACCCACAAGGTCGACAGCGCAGGGGCGCGGCCGAAGATCACGAAGAGAAGGGCCAACGGGACCCACGACATGACGGTGTTCAACCCGCCGACCAGCATCGTCTCGAGGGGGAAGCACTCCCTCGGGAATTGGGTCTTGGCCAACAGTGCCTTGTTGGTCAGCAGCGAATTGCCGCCCGAACCCAAGGCGGTGGCAAAGTAGCTCCAGCACAGGATGCCCACGAAGGAGTACAGAGCGAAGGGGACGCCCTGACTGCCGAAGGACTTCACTCGGGAGAACACGATCACGAAGACCACCAGCATTGCCACCGGGCTCAGGACCGCCCACAGTATGCCCAGCGTGGCCTGCTTGTACTGGGCCCGGAAGTCCCGCTCGGCAAGTGTGTAGACGATCTCTCGATGCGCCCACAGCACCCGTAGCGACTCGATGAAGCGGACCCGGTGACGGTAGAGGATCTCGGGAGGTGGCTCGTCGGGGACCGAGGAGAGATCGGTCACCACGAGCGTGTCAACGCCTGAAGAATCAGGTGCTGTCATCGGACGACACTACCCCCCTTGGCCCACTGTCCCGGGCCCTTTGCAATCGTGGTGCGGACAGACACATTATCGCGAGACGCTCGCCTCGGACCACGTCGCGTGCACCGAGCCACCGCTAACATCGGCTCGTGTCGGCGCCAGACGATCTCCGAAGACCCAGCTCAACGGCCCGAATCCGAGTACTGCTCGCCATCAAGGGCCTCGGACCGGGTGGTGCCGAACGACTTCTTGCCGATGTGGTGGCCAACGGAGACACCGAGGACTTCGACTACGAGGTCGCCTACGTCCTCGATGGCGAGGACGCACTCGCTCCCGCCATCATCGCCGGCGGCACGCCCGTGCATGCTCTCGGATCCACCCGGAATCTGGATCTCCGGTGGATGGCCGCCTTCCGTCGGCTGCTTCTGGACGGCAACTTCGACATCGTCCACTTCCACCTGCCGTACACGGCGGCCCTGGGCCGACTGGTGGTCGCCACGCTCCCCCGGGGGAAACGACCGGTCACCCTCTACACCGAGCACAGCATGTGGAACAAGGTGGCGGTGCTGGTGAAGATGCTCAACCGATCCACCATCGCCTCCGATCGGGCATTGCTGGCGGTGTCCGACGCCGCCTACGACGCTCTCCCCCGGTCGCTGCAACCACGTGCCCGGATCGTGGTGCACGGAGTGAATCGCTCGCTCTCCCGGGAGATGGTCGACCGGCGCTACGAGATCCGCCAGGACGTCCGGTCCGAACTCGCCATCACCCCCGAGGACCTCCTGGTCGTCACCGTGGCCAATCTCCGGTCCGAGAAGGGCTACGACGTCCTGATCGATGCCGCCCACCTGATCGCACAGCGCGGCCTTCCCATCCGATTCGCCGCCGCCGGACGGGGAACGCCCCAAGAGGACCTCGCCGCCAAGCAACGAGCCATCGGATTGGATGAGCGGTTCCGATTCCTCGGCCACCGCGACGATGCATTCCGCCTGCTCGCCGCGGCCGACGTCTTCGTCCTCGCCTCTCATCAGGAGGGCCTGCCGGTGGCCCTGATGGAGGCGATGAGCGTCGGAGCCGCCATCGTGGCAACCGCGGTAGGGGGCGTGCCCCAGGTGATCACCGACGAGGTCAACGGCCTCATCGTCCCACCGGGAGATCCCCTGGCCCTGGCCGATGCCATCGAGCGCATCTGCTCGGACCCCGCGCTGCGCCGGCGCCTCGGCAGTCAGGCTCTGGTGGACAGTTCCAGGTTCGACATCGCCAGGGCCAGCGGTGAGATCGAGGAGGTCTACCGCCGGCTGGTCGGCCCCGACCGATAGGTATCAGCCTGACTCATCGAGAGGCGGAGCCTGCGCCGGCTCGATCGAGCTCCCTGGCCAGGGCCTCGAGCCGTCCCAGCCCGTACTCGCTGTCGGGCTCGAGATAGTTCCCCTCGGCCCATTCGTTCCACGCCTTGATGACCAGGACCTGTTCGTCGGTCGGGTTGGTCGAGGTGATCTCGATTGCCCGGCGCACGTGGGCAGCGAATCGCTCGGGTGTCGACCCCACGGCCACGAATCCGCGTCGGCCCAGGCGCGGTGTGTTGTCCCAATTCGGATAGACACTGGGGAAGATGCGGCCACCGAGGTGGGACGGGGGTGCGACGGGCACCTCCGGGTAGGGATACCGCTTCGGTCCTCTACCGAGACCCAGCGAAAGCAGCCGTTCGCGTGCCCGTGTGGCGAAGTCACTCCCGAAGGGGGGTTGGTAGTGGACCGCGGCGTCGAAACCGTCCTCGACGTGGGAGGAATAGTCCGACTCACCGAGCGACGCCACCAGATACAGGCTCCCGAGACCGGCATCGTGCGCCATCTTCTGCCACTGCTCGACAAAGCGTGCGGGATCGGGAAGCCCGCCGGGTTGGTACACGAAGAAGAGCGGCCGGCCGCCGATCCTCACGTAGCGCTCATCCTCGAACGCCTGCTCGAGGTACGAGAAATGCTCGAGGTCGTCCGAGGTCCCCGGGTAGGTCTGCTCGATGAGGACGCGGTTGGGAGCCCCGTGCCAGATTCCCGACCACGTCTGGTTGGCCCAGGCGATGCAGAAGGGAAAATCGGGCGTTCCGGAGGCGAGCACCTCGTCCAACGGCCGCTGCAGAAGGCGGCGCCCGGCAAACCAGTAGTGCCAATAGCAGAAGCCGGTCACGCCGTGGAGCCGGGCCATGTCGGCCTGGGCCTCGCGGGTCTCGCTGACTCGGAGGTCGTAGAAACCGAGGTCGGTCGGCAGGCGCGGCTGCACGTGGCCTCGGAAGAGCGGACGGGCCCTGGTGACATTGGTCCATTCGGTGAAGCCCTTGCCCCACCACTGGTCGTTCTCCGCGATCGGGTGGAACTGCGGGAGATAGAGCGCCAGGACTTCCATCGGGGGTCATGCTACGCAATACCGCCGTCACCATCGGTCAAGGCACGCCCCGCGGGCAGGTCAGGATCGCGACCGTGCGGCGACGTCGCGTGCCAGTCGGCTGACGCGCTCCTCCACGACATCGGTCCGGAATCGGTCGACGAAGAGCGCGTGGGCGTGGGTCGTGACCACCTCCCGCAGGGCGGGTTCCGTCAGCAGTCGGGCACAGGCGTCGGCCAGCCCGGGCACGCTGTCGCCGACCAGCAGGTGGACACCGTCCTCGGCATCGAGGCCTTCGGCACCGAGGGCCGTCGACACCACCGGGACACGGTGGGCGAACGCCTCGATGATCTTCAGCCGAGTACCGCTTCCGTAGCGAATCGGGACGACAACGAGGTCGGCGCGTGCCAGCTCTGCGGTGATGTCCGGAACGCGACCCACTACGGTCACCCGCGGGGGGTCGTGCAACGCCGACAGGTCCGGGTTGTGTGCCCCGACCAGCCGGATCCGGACATCGGGGACAAGCGCCCGCAGTGCCGGGCCCACCTCGTGTGCCAGCAGCCGCGCCGCCTCGGCATTGGGCGGATAGCTCAGGAGACCCTGGAACAGGACGGTCGGTGGCGAGCCGACAGCGGTGCGACCGACCGTGTGGACGACGTCGGGGTACCCGTTGGGGATGACCTCCACGTTGGCCACACCGTTGGCCCTGGCCCGCTCGGCGTCGAGCGGGCTGCACACCACGGTGGTCGACGTGCGCCCGCCGGCCTGCCGGTGCAACCGTTGCCAGCGCCGGACCTCCTCCTTCGACACGAGGGTGCCGGCGGCCCGCCGTGCCCGTTCCGCCAACCCCGGAGCGGGCGGGACAGGTACGGACAGGCGGGCCACGATCTTCTGGTCCTCGAGGTCGTCGAGGTCGAGGATGGTCGGAGCGGACGACGGCGTTCCGGCCAGCACCCAGGCACGTGCACCGAAGACCCAGACCAGGTCGTACCTCTCCGACGTGAACCGGGCCAGGGCCGCTTGCACGCGGTGCCGGTCCCGCCACGGAAGCCCGATCGGCATCGAGGGACGCCACAGCGTGGGGAGCAGGTGGATACCCGTTGCCGGTCGGTTGTCGAAGCCGACTCGGCCCACCCGAGCCAGGCCCAGTGCCTCGTCCGGCGGGTCGAAGTCCGTGCGGAACTTCGAGATGACGGAGAAGAGCTCGGTCGGACCGCAGCGCCGCAGACCTCGCAGCACCATCGCCAATCGGATCCGCGATCCCCTGTCCTCCGGCCACGGGTACTCACCGGCTATCACCAGGGTTCTCATCGACGTCCCTCAGGTCGGCAGCGTTGCTCCTCGGGAAGTCCAGCTGAAGCAGTCTGTCGTCCTCCCGGAATTGGACGATGGTAGCGGAGCAGGCGGGTCGGGTACCGCTGGTAGGGTCTCGAAGCCGGGTGGGCCGGCAGCGGCAGGGGGCCGCAGATGAGCGAGCACACGGAGAAACGAATGGCCGAGGGGGGTCGTCCAGCAGGCGTTCCCTTGGTGCTGCATGTCATCCCGACCCGGCTCGCCCGCGGCGCCCAACGAGAGGCGCGAGCGCTGGCCGACCAACTGGACGCACCAGGGGTGCGGCATCACCGCGTCCTCAGCCTGTTCGAAGGGCCGTCGGAGGTCGCCACCGACTTCTCGCTCGACCATCCGGGGGGAACGACCCCGGGGGTCGGCTTCGACCCACGCCTGGCCATCCGACTGCGCTCCACCCTCGCCACGTTCGATCCAGCCGTCGTCGTGGCCCACGGAAGTGAGCCGCTCAAGTACCTGGTACCGGCCATGCTCGGCCACCGTCGGCCGCTCGTCTACTACGCCATCGGCACCTACTCCGGCTCGGATCGCCGCCTGCAGCTCCGAATGTGGAGCCACCTGGCGGCCCGGGCCGACCTGGTGGCCGCCGAGGGTGACGAGGTCCTCGAGGAGTGCGTCGGCCGATTCGGGTTACCGCCCGAGCGGGTGGTGTTGGCCCCCAACGGCCGCGATCCGGACAAGTTCCACCCTCGAGGCGGGGGCGGCGAGCCGGACCGTCCATTCGTGATCTTCGTCGGCGCACTCAACGGTGGCAAGCGACCTGACCGCTTCGTCGAGGTCATCGCCCGACTCCGGGCGGACGGAACCTCGTTGCGGGCAGGGCTCATCGGAGACGGGCCCCTCCGTGACGCGGTGGCCGGACCGGCAGCAGCCGCCGACGTCGAGCTCCTGGGCGCACGTTCCGACGTTGCGCTGCAGATGCAGCGGGCTGACATTCTGGTCTTTCCCAGCCGGCCGGCGGGTGAGGGCATGCCCGGCGTGCTCATCGAAGCCGGCCTGTCCGGCCTGCCCGTGGTGGCCACTGCCGTCCCCGGCGTCCACGCCATCGTCAAGGACGGTGAGACGGGCTTCATCGTCGGCGTCGAAGACCGATCCGCCATGGTCGCGGCCACGGCCAGTCTGGTCGACGATCCCGAGTTGCGATCGAGGATGGGGCGGGCGGCGAGAGAGCACTGCCTGGAACACTTCAGCACGGACGCCGTCGGGGCCCGGTGGATGGCGATCCTCCAACCCCTGCTTGCCAAGATCCCATCTTCGCCGGGGCCCGCATGAAGGAATGGCGGAGCCGACAGGGCATCACGGGCGGGAGGACGTACCCGGATTCTCCTATAGCCTCCCACCCGATGACGACCACGGGGCCCATCCGATGACCTCCGGACGGTCACCCGGTGGGCGACTTCCCCGCCAGGTGCAGAACGGACTGCGTGACCCGCGTGGCAAGGTCGAGTGGGCGAAGTTGTACGCATCGTCCACGCTGAGCGCAATGCGCAACCCCGACTTCGCCGACCTGGAGCGCTTCTGCTTCTTCATCGGCTACTCCCGCAGCGGACACACACTGATCGGTACCGCACTCAACGCCCATCCCGAGATGGTGATCTCGCACGAGCTCGACGCAGTCAGCTACGTGAGACACGGCTTCCGTCGTTCGCAGCTCTTCTCGCTGGTTCTCGAACGAGACCAGCATTTCGGCACGATGGGTCGGACCTGGTCCGGCTACAAGTACGAGATACCGGGCCAGTCCCAGGGAACTTTCGATCGCCTGCGGGTGATCGGCGACAAGCGTGCACGATCGTCGGCACTGCAGATCTCCAGACACCCTGAGTTGTTGGATCGACTCCGCAGGGTCGTCAGGGTCCCGATCCGTGTGATCCATGTGACCCGCAACCCGTTCGACAACATCGCCACCGAGGCCCGCCGTCACAAGCTGTCAGTGACCGATTCCACCGCCTGGTATGCACAGATCTGCGATGCCATCAGCGTCGTCCGCCCGCTGCTCGACCCGTCGGAGTTGCTGGATGTGCGTTACGAGACGTTCGCGGCGAACCCCCAGGCCACGTTGGCCGACATCTGCCGATTCCTCGACGTCGAGCCCGGGGCCGCCTACCTCGAAGCGTGCGCAGGCATCGTCTGGCCGAGCACGAACCGGAGCCGTGACGCCATCGAGTGGACGGTCGAAGAGCGACGAGGGGTGGAGCAGCTCGTCGAGAAGCACGGCGCGTTGCACTCGTACGCCTTCGAGCACTAACCCGATCTGCCGGGTGCCGGCGCAGTCCGCACCGGAGACGGCACCGGCCGTGCGTTCCGCCCGGCACCGGCCGGAGTCACCGTCTTACCGGTGCCAGGCCCCGGGTACCGACCATGGAGCCTTTCGGATGCCCGGCGGATCTGCAGTCGGGCCCGCCGCCGTAGCTCCCATTCGTAGCGAGGGGGCGACCCACGGGGTGCCCGTGGGATACAGAGCAGGACCAGGAGGAACGGCAACATCATGACCCGCTCGCGCTCGATCAGGCCCAGGTTTCCGAGTGCGGCAAAGGTATAGATGAAGCCCGCGCTGTAGACGGTGCACAACATCACATACGGCCGGGCGAAGGCTGCCCGCGGAACCATCCGGAGTTGACGCAGCGACATCAGGATCAACCCGATGATCACCAAGTTCTCGAGCGCAGCGATCCGTTGGCCGGCGCCATGAGCCTTGATGGGCAACGGATTGAACATCATCTCGTAGATGTCGCGCGGGTAGGTTGCCAGATTGGTCGAATAGGGCACGGCGCTGGTCGACGACGAGGTGGCCCGGTTGTTGGAGCTGACCTGCTGCAGCGAGAGCGTGCTGTTTCCGTGACGGAGGTAGTGGAAGGTCAGGAAGACCGAGAAGGCCAACAGCCCGCCGAGAAACGCCAACCCGACGAGACGCCGCAGTGCTCCCTGGCTCCGGCGCGCTGCCGCGGTGGGGACCATCATGGCCACGGCAAAACCGGCGAGCACGAGAATCAGCTCGTTGGGTCGGATGTAGTAGCCGATGGCCACCCCCGGCACGACCAACGAGAAACCACCGCGGCGGCGGGCAAGGATCTTGGCAGCACCGTACGCCGTGAGTCCCAGAGCGAACATCATGATCGCTTCCTTGCTGACGTCTGCCGTCCAGAAGATCACGGAGGGCATCAAGAACAGCATCCAGGCATAGCGGCGGTTATCCGCACCGGAGAATGTGAGAGTGAAGGCCCGGTAGAAGAAGATGGTGCCGATGAAGGAAATCCAACTGAAGACGAGGAACGCCGCGAGCTGGTTGACACCCACGAGGGCCATGACGATTCCGGTGGCGATGCTGACCGAGCCGTCGTTGACGATCTGGCGGACATCGGCCCCGGCCAGGGTGAAGTGGAAATGGCGAAAATTGGATGACAGCAGAGCACCTTGGTGGGTGTAGCGGACGAAGTCGGCAATGCCACCGTAGAAGTGATCGACGACGTAGATCTGGGCGGGGGCGCCAAGGAGGTGGAGGACCAGGCCGATGGTCATGATCCTCACCAACCACGGGCTGGCCTCGGCGAACGCCACCCGCCGAATGATCATTTGCCCGAGCCCGAACAGGACTCCGGCGACGATGAGTGCGACGAAGGGCTGGGACGGGACCGCGACCGCAATGAGCATGAGAACGCCCCCTTATGGGGAGTCAGACCTGGTTGTGCGGAGCGGAAGTGCCCGCCGCCGAGAGGCCGATCTCAGCCGGGTCGCCCGAATCCTCGATTGCCGGTGCCCTGCCGACCGACCCCGACTGGGGCCCACTCGGTGCCCGACCATCGGCACGCACATTGGTCAGGACCACGCCCAGTACCGGTGCATTTATGCGGCGAAGGAGGTCGCCGGCCTTCCGAGCGTCGTCGAACGTGGTCGTTTCGCATTCACCAACGACCAGCACCACGTCGACCGAGTGTGCCAACGCTTCAGCGTGGTGGACAGCGAGCAGTGACATCGTCTCCACGATGACCACGTCCGCGACGGTCCGTGCCGCATCGAGCACCATCGGTGCCCGGTTCACCAGCTGGCTGCTGTTGTCGACGAAGTGCCGAAGTGTCAGGCGGAACAGATGCTCGATGCTCGATCCCTCCAATCGGGCTTCGACGTCCTCCGGCCCGATCTCTCCGGGCGAATACTCGCCCGGACCCCTGAGGCGACCTGCTTCGACGTCCGCGGTGCTCACGACCACCACCCGCTGACCCGCTTCCGCATAGACGGCGGCAAGGTTGGCCGCCACCTGGGGACGGGTGGGTTCGGCACGGGCCGAGACGACCAGGATGACCTTGCGAGCACCTGGGCCCGGGAGCGGCAGCTCCTCGGCCGGAGCGACTTCCGCAGGCAGGTTCGCGTCGCCGCTCTGCAGGAGGTAGTCGAAAGGGCTGGTCGTGACCGGGGCGGGTGCCAACCTTTCGAACAGCACCGACATGCGCAGCATTCGATAGGACTCCGCTGCCGGTGACCCCGGGTCCGCTGCGACGACAAGAGCCTGTACCGGGGCACCGTCGGCACCCGTCATGGCAGGAATTTCCGCCAGCACCGGATAGTCGAACGTCGACTCAGCCCTGGCCGCACTCCGAATTCGCTGGTTCAGAAGCTCCCGGAGCAACACGATGCCCGCCCCGAGGACCACACCGACGGCCAAGCCGACAAGTAGCCGGATCTTCCGGCTTCCCATCGGACCCGGAGAGACCGTGATCGTCGACGGGAGCAGCGAAGCCTGCACGGCCGGTTGCACCACCGTGTACCCGGTGTTCCCGGGAGCACCCGATGACCCCCGGCGCAGTGAGGGCTGGCTGGAGAGGGTGTCGCCCACCTCCTGGGCGTAGTCGTTGACCAACTCCACGGCCCCCTCGGAACTGGATCCGAACGCCGTGAGCAGGACCTCATTGGCCGCAATCCTCTTCAGCGATCCCGGAGCCGGAGGGACGATTGCCGAAGACAGCAGATTTGGAATGACGGATGGTAGTAGGTTCAGACTGTCGGATTCATCCTGAGCCGTGTTCTGCTTGGTTCCGGAACTTTCCGAATAGAAGACGACCTGGCCAGCGGTGACACCGCCGCTCAGCGCACTGTTCCCACCACCCGGCGGGGCGCCGACCAAGGTGCTGGCTCGCCACGGGAAGCCGTAGTTGTTCGTGTGGATCACCGTGGCCTTCACCGGGATGAGGACAGCTATCACTGCAATGAGGATCCCCAGAGCCGCAAGCAGTCGCCAGCTGCGCCGAAGCGCCGATACGTAGTCGATTGGCTCCATCGATCCCCTACTCCTGCCCCGTGCTGCCTACCCCGTAGAGAGGAGATCATATACCCCACTTCGCCCACTGGACCAGCGGCAAACAGGTCTGGCGAGGTTGGATCGAGTCCGCTCCGCAACCAGCACTCGAGGAGAGCCGGCGAAGGTCTGCGAAACGCTCACAGCTGGTGAACATGGGGTGCACGGCCGGCTCGCCACAAGTGCGAGTGATCCAGGGTGCTCCTCTATGGATGATCGAGTTCCTGATCTATCCTCACGTGCAGATCCCCAATATTGAGGATGGAAAGACAGCCGCCATCTCGGTAGGGTCCCTGGGGTACAGCCTTCGCCGTCAAGGCGGGACCAAGGGGTGGACAGTGGGCGTTCGCGATCCGGTGGCCGAGTCACCGGAGAGCAGGCGCACGAAGTGCCGAGGGGGGACTCGGGCTAGGGTCGGAAACAGCTGGTAGATGACGATTTTGACATCAGGGGGGACGTATGAGCAGCCTCGACACGTCGGACGCATGGCGCGTCCATGGCAGGTGCGAAATGCGGGTGGTTTCGATACTGTCGGCATGAAGTTTCTTTGGGGGGCTTTCGGGTGATTGAGGTTTCTACTGAGGACGATGGTGCCGGCCGGGAGGCGGATTCCCGTGTATCCCCGCCTGCCAGTCGTGCCAGTACGAGCTTTGCCGTGCGGGTCAGCCGGATCCGGTCCACACTCGTCTTCGCCGTCCTTGATGTGTTCTGTGTCATCGCTGCTTACAGCCTGGCCGAAGTTGTCTACTTCCGAGGCAAGGCGCCGGAACACTACTGGCAGGGATTCAGTTCCTTCCTCTTCGTTGCCGTTCTCGTCACGCTCGCCGCCAATCGCCTGTTCGGGCTGTACGGGCGCATGTGGCGGCACGCCGGTGCCGAGGAGGCACGCCAATTGGTCCTGTCGGCCTCCGTCGTGGCCTGCCTCCTTGTGGCCCTCTACCCCCTGCGAGGAAGCATTCGGATCGCCCACGTGCCACTGGCGGTCATCGTTGTCGGATGCATGTTCGCCACTGCGGCGATGGGGCTGCTCCGGTTCCACTCACGTCTGTTCGCCTGGCAGCGTGGATCGCGCCGAGTCGGCCTCCGCGTCGGCGTCGTCGGGAGTCGAGATGCGGGCGCGGCTGTCATCCGGGAGATGCTGCGGAGCCCGGGTGCCGGGCTGGTGCCCGTGGCCGTATTCGACGACGACAGTCGGGCTCACGGCCTGTCCATGCTCGGAGTTCCCGTCGTCGGCTCGATTGCCGACATCAAGGGTGCCGTAGACCGCTACATGCTTCAGCAGGTGCTGCTGGCTATCCCCGATCCACCACCGGAGTTCGTCGAGCGCGTGCTGAATTCCTGTGAGGCCGCAAACGTGACGATGAAGGTGTTGCCGGGCGTCGGCCACCTGGTCCACGGGACGGGTCAGGCAGCCGCGATTCGCGAGGCCCGCGAGCCACGGATCGAAGACCTTCTCGGACGCACGCCGATCCCCATCGACCTCCTCGCGGTGCGCCGGTCCCTGGTGGGGCGCCGCGTCCTGGTCACCGGTGCCGGCGGTTCCATCGGTTCGGAGATCTGCCGACAGATTGCCGAGCTGGACCCTGCAGAGCTCGTTCTCCTCGATCACGACGAAACTCATCTTCACGACGCCGCGGCCGCATTGCGACTGCCCTGTAGGCAGGCGCTGGTCGACATCACCGATCGCTCCGCGGTGTTCGAAGCCTTCAGGAGGTTCATGCCCGAGGTCGTCTTCCACGCTGCTGCGCACAAGCACGTTCCCGTGCTGGAGGATCACCCGATCGAAGCCGCACGGACGAATGTCTTCGGCACCATCAACATCGTGGAGGCTGCCATCGAAGTCGGCGCCCAGCGATTCGTGCAGATCTCGACGGACAAGGCGGTTCGGCCCTCGAGCGTCATGGGAGCGTCCAAACAACTCGCCGAAAAGGTGGTCCTCTCACGGGCGCCTGTCGGGTTCTCCTACTGCACCGTACGATTCGGCAACGTCCTGGGAAGCCGAGGAAGCGTCATCCCGACGTTCGCCCGGCAGATCGCCCACAGTGGCCCGGTCACGGTCACCGATGTGAGAATGACCCGGTTCTTCATGAGCGTCGAAGAGGCCGTCCAGCTCGTGCTGGAGTCATCGATGCTCTCCGATGGCGGGGGCGAGGTCTTCATGCTCGAAATGGGCAATCCGGTCCGCATCCTCGATCTGGCGGAACGCATGATCCGGCTCTCCGGTTACCAGGTGGGCGTCGACATCCCCATCGAAGTGATAGGCATCCGACCGGGTGAGAAGCTCGATGAGGAGCTCAACACACCGGACGAGGAGATCATCGCCACCTCTCACCCCTACATCAAGCGGTTGGTCCCGATACCGGCCTCGGACGACGAGCTCGCGGCCTGCCTCCATCAGTTGAGCAAGGCCGCGTCCCGCAGGGACGGCGACGCGGCGAGGATGCTGCTGTTCGGCCGGGCTCCTTCGGATCAAACGGCAACACCGCTACCTCCGGGATCCTCAAACGGCCACGAGGTCGCACTCGTGACCGACCCCGGCCCCACTGCGCCTGATCCCAAGGCTGGTGCGGGCCGTGGCAACGGGCACCGGCCATCCGTTTCCGCCGAGCAGGTTCCCGCATGAGCATCCTGCCGGAAACCGACGGTTGAGCCAGCTCACCGAGGCGACCAAGCTCGTCGTCGTCGGCCAGGGCTACGTCGGGCTTCCACTGGCAATGCGTGCGGTGGAGGTCGGGTTCGACGTCGTCGGATTCGACGTGGACTCGGGGCGCGCCAAGAGGCTCGCCGCTGGTGACTCCTTCGCCGAGGACGTCCCCGATGAGCGCCTTGCCCGGGCCCTCGATTCGAATCGTTACGAAGCCACGTCCGATCCCGACCGGATGGCCGGCTTCGACGTGGCGGTCATCGACGTTCCCACACCCTTGAGCGACGGGATCCCCAACCTTTCCCACGTGGAGAACGCGGCCCGACTGGTGGCCCGGTACCTCCGTTCGGGCTGTACCGTGGTATTGGAGTCGACCACCTACCCGGGGACAACAGAGGAGCTCGTCGCCCCTCTCCTCGAGGAAGGATCGGGGCTGACCGCCGGCAGCGACTTCCACCTGGGCTACAGCCCCGAACGCATCGATCCTGGCAATCCCACCTGGCAGCTCGAGAACACGCCGAAGGTGGTCTCAGGCATCGACAGAGCCTCGAGCGATGCCGTGCGCCGGTTCTACGATCGGATCGTCGAGCGAACGGTCACCGTTTCCGGGACACGGGAGGCCGAGCTCACCAAACTGCTCGAGAACACCTTCCGGCACGTCAACATCGCGCTCGTCAATGAACTGGCCATGTTCGCAGCAGAGCTGGACATCGACGTATGGGAAGCCATCGACGCCGCGTCGACCAAGCCGTTCGGCTACATGCGTTTCACCCCTGGGCCGGGCGTGGGCGGCCACTGCCTCCCGATCGACCCCAGCTACCTGTCGTGGAAGGTGCAACGCAGCCTCGGGCAGCCGTTTCGATTCGTGGAGCTGGCCAACGACGTCAACCAGCACATGCCCGACTACGTGGTCCGCCGTTTGATCCTGGCCTTCAACAGGATGGGACGGGCCATCAACGGATCGCGGCTCCTCCTCCTCGGGCTCGCCTACAAGCGCAACACCGGTGACGCCCGAGAAGCACCCGGGACCACCATCGCCGATTCGCTGGCTGCTCTGGGTGCCGAGGTTCGGGTGGTCGATCCCCACCTGTCGGACGGTTCGGCGCCGTACCCACTCGTCGAGCTCACCGCCGACGAGCTTTGTGCCGCCGACGGCGTCGTCATCGTCACCGACCACGATGCCTTCGACTACGACCTGGTCCGTCGTCATGCCACGTTCGTGCTCGACACCCGGAATCGGCTGGACGGCCCCACGGTCGAACGGCTGTAGCCTCCGACGATGCGACGACCGGTGAACTCATCGGCAGGATGGGGTCTTGTGGGCAGGACCGTCCCCAGTGGGCACGAGGGCCGACGATGAAGGTGGTGGTCACCGGAGGCGCCGGGTTCATCGGTGCCAATCTGTGCCGAACGCTGGTCGCCGAGCCAGAGGTGCAGGAGGTGGTGGCTCTCGATGATCTGTCCACCGGCTCTCGCCAGAACCTGGCTGGACTCGACCAGGTCTCGATTGTCGAAGGGTCGATCCTCGACGCCGCCCTCCTCGACGAGCTCTTTCACGGGGCGGACGCCGTCGTGCACCTGGCTGCCCGACCATCCGTCGCCCGTTCCCTGGCCGACCCCATGGCCAGCCACCTGACCAACGCCACGGGGACCATGGAGGTGCTCGAGGCTGCCCGACGCCGGGGAGGTGTCCAGGTGGTGGTGGCATCCTCCTCGTCGGTCTACGGTGCCAATCCTGCGTTACCCAAGCGCGAGGACCTGGCGACCATGCCGGTCAGTCCCTATGCGGCCGGGAAGTTGGCCGCCGAAGCCGCCTCGCTGGCCTACGGGCGGTCGTTCGACCTCCCGGTCCTCGCCTTCCGCTTCTTCAACGTCTTCGGCCCACTGCAGGCGTCCGACCATGCCTACGCCGCCGTGGTGCCCGCCTTTGTAGCGTCGGCATTGCGCCACGATCCGTTACCGGTGCACGGTGACGGCCGGCAAACGCGCGACTTCACGTACGTGGGGAACGTGGCAGCCGTCCTGGCCGAGGCGGTGGTCCGCCACGTGACCTACCCCGGGCCGGTCAACCTGGCTTTCGGCACCAGGGTCTCGCTCCTCGACCTCATCGAGCTCCTCGAACAGGTCGTGGGCAGACCGCTCCCCCGCATCCACACCGAGTCCCGGGCCGGTGACGTGCGGGATTCGCAGGCCGACCAGACCCGTTTCCGGGAGCTGTTCCCCGGTATCGAACCGGTCAGCCTCGAAGAGGGGCTGCGAGCGACCGTGGCCTGGTTCCTGGGGAATTCCTGACCTCCCGCAGCCGACGCTCCGGCTCGGGAGGCCACGGCCCCCGTCGGCGCCCCACACTGCCCGTCCGCCGGACACACGGCAGTCTCGGCCCAGAGGCTCCCTCGACGTGTGACCATCGCGACCAGCTCACCCGAGATGGTGATCCGGGCTATGGCCAGGACGATCTGGCGGCTAGGCTGGTAGTTTGTAGCGTTAGCACCATGGCGTAAGGCTTTGTTCAGTTGGAATGCACGAGTGGTGCTTGGGGGGGTGCACGGCGAAAGATGTCGATCGATATTTGCGGCACGACAGTGGGTACCCGAGTGCAGACTCGGACCGTGGCTCGTACCGTGGCAAACATCGAACTGAGACCGCACTCGAAGGGCAGTTCGGCGTGCGGGGCATCGGACAGGTCCTCCATGCTCGACGCCGCCCTCCGAAACATCAAACAGAACATCCGAGCCGATGATCGTGTCTGCCCCTACGGTGTTTCCCGCATTGCCATTGCATTCGGTCCCAGCGTCGATGCCGTGACCCCGAGGTGCCTGGGAGAGCGCCTGGCCCGGGCCATTGGTCAGGGCCTGGTGAGCGATCGCCAGGCAGGCGGACGACCGGAACCACTGGTTGCATCGGAGCAGGCGACAGAGGGGTCTTCACTCGGCGGCGCCATGAAGACCCTCCGCGCCCGAGCCGGGACGATGCCCTCCACCACCGTCGTCACCGTGGACCGGCTCGTCGGAGGCGGACCGCTGATGGCGGAAGCCGCCACGCACACACCTCGGAACCCGAGCGACACCAGGTCGTCGAAGGCACGCGCCTCGGTTCCGCAACTTCGTCACCGCACCGTCGTCCGCTACTCCACCGGTCGCCTCCCCAGCTATGGGTCCCGCTATGACGACCACCTGCCGCACGGTGACGATAAGCCCAGCCTGGGCGCCGTGCTGGTGGTGGATTCCGATCCCTCGAACACCGGAACCCCGGGTCTGGCGGCCCTGGCCACATCCTCGCTGTCCGGGCGCCTCGGCTTCAAGGTCGGCGTGATCTCGCTCGGTGCCGACAACCACCTCATCACCGAGATCGGCGGCGTCGATCTCGACCTGGTGGTGATGATGATCGGCGCCGAGCCCGACGACAGGCCCTCGTCGTGGTCATCGAGCACCTGGTGCATTCCGGCCCGACTGTCGGGCGGCTACCGGTCGATGGGCATCGACGTCCTCGCCGTGAGCTCCGGCGCCGGCGCCGGCGCCCTGGTGGGCTGCCTCGAGCAGGGAGCCTCGGTCCTCTTCGACCTCAACGCGCTGCCATCCGTGCTGCGCTCTCGCAGTCAGACAGACCCCAAAGCCCGTCAGCGGCCACTGGGCGGGACCGGCAACAACGTGCCGCCACAGTTGCTCGCCCTGATGAAGCTGACCTCCAGCGAGCGCCGAGTGCTGTTCTATCTCACGACGGGAAGATCGGCACAGGACATTGCCCAGGACCTGGTCGTGTCGCTGGCCACGGTCCGATCCCACATCCGCTCCATTCTTCGGAAACTCGGTGTTCGATCTCAACTCGCAGCCGTGGCCATAGCCAACAGTCGTGGCCACGTCCACGACGAGACCATCGGCCTCTCCTAGACCGGGAATCGCAGCGAACATGCATCCATCGGAGCCACCGGACTTCTGCCCGATGCAAAGACGGAACGAAGGGCGGCCAGTTCCTGATCACATGCCATGTGGATACTCGTCGAGTGGCGCTACCGGACACCGGTGGGTCCGGTAGACGTTCAGCCAGAACGACCTGGAGGGGCCCGTCTCCTCCCTCTTGACAGCCTCTGCAGCTGCAATTTGCGACGCCCGGCGGACTGGCGCGCCCAGAGGTACGCCCGGGACATCGAACTGGAGCGTTGAAACGCCAGTTCAGATGCGCCACCAGCGCGAATCTCCTCGGCCATTCGCAGGTACACGTGTCGCCGGTAGTGCCGAATGTCTGACATCAAGTCGTCTTCAGAGTGGACAAGAGTCCGCACATCGCAGACGGACGCATTCGCCAGGCTGGCCACAGCACTGTCAAGAGCGGCATTCATCTTCTGGTGATGGAGGTGCCGTCCGGGTTCCTTCGAGTTCTCGATGGGCACCTCGGCGCCGTTCAAGAGGACCAGCCACGCACCGGCCGGAATCGACTCTGCCAACCAACGGATGTTCTCCTGAAATCGATCGACGGAGATACCCCCCATATACTCGAATTCGCCAGAGAACCATTGCAGGAAGGCCCGGTCCATGCCCTCTCGTCCATACCTCATCTCCAGCGCGGGCCAGTGTGCCGGGCTCGTAACGTCCATATTGAGTTGGTGCCAGGGCACGATGAGGTCGAATTCTCGGTGACGATAGAGACCCTGGGTGTAGTCCGTCAGTACGCTGTACACGAGCACGTCATAGTCGGGCGAGGCGACGGCCGGGGACGCGAACACCTCTCGGTCGAGGAATGGGATGCGGTCGACGATGGCGCGCTGCTCAGCGGAGATTCCTGCAGCCGACTGTCGAAGAGTCTCCGTGTGGCCCACATAGATGAAGGCGCCAGTGGGCCCGGTATGCGAGAAATGGACGTCGATGTCGCCGCCGAGGAACTGGGCGGTGGTCGTCAGATCACATCCCCCCACCATCAGGACTCTGCGCGGTTGTGACCGCACGACCGGCTCTTCGTCGGGATCATTGACGGCCCCGTGCGGGCCCACATCGAACAGTTCGTTGTCCATCGTGATCCAGTCGACAGACCCTTCGAGCGAGGATGCGACCTCACCGACCACAGAGACAGACGGCCGTCCGAGATGGTCGTACAGCCATTGCTCCACTCCCATGTTGAGAATCCGACACGAAAAGAGGAAGTCCGTCAGTGAATTATCATCAGGAGACAGGGAGTAGAACCCACAGATCCCGTAGTCCCCGTAGCGGTCCCGGACCCGCAGGTACCCGGACTCGAGACGGGGGTCGGCCAGCATCGACGCGAACTCCTCCCGATCAGGTCTGCGCTTTGTGAAATTGAGCTGGTTCGCGCGGTTCACCAGCTCCAGCAGGCGTTCCTCCTCGGATTGAGCATCGGTGAACACACCAATTCGGATCTCGCACGATCGAAGGAACGCCTCGTTCGTGTCCGGCGCAGTTGCACGATCGACGAACTTCTTCTCCAGCACCTTGTAGTGCTGCAGCCGTGACAGCTCTCGATCATCCTTTCCGGCTAGCTCGGGCAACGACAGGAGCTGATCGATGATCTCCGGGCCAGCGGTCTGGATGCCAGGCACGGCATGACGGACCTCATCACGATTCAATGGCAGATCGTCTATGAACAGGACGTCCTGGGAACGCAGCTGCGCGCCTGCGATGATCTGGGCGACACGTGCACCCTTCGGCGTCCAATCGATTCGGGCAAACACGAACTCGTGCCAGAGGTCAGCTTGTGTGAGCCGGGCGCGGGCATCAGCCTCTTCGTTCTTCGAACAGATCGAGTT
>Ga0181523_10000810_pt1 | contig 35073 bp, 36 predicted proteins | sample PEATcosm2014_Bin_43_FD_119752 | JGI IMG/M metagenome (GOLD analysis project Ga0181523, IMG submission 119752) | Peatland microbial communities from MTU Mesocosm Facility, Houghton, MI, USA - PEATcosm2014_Bin05_30_metaG | ecosystem: Environmental > Terrestrial > Soil > Wetlands > Peat | place... | reverse complement strand
GCAGCTTCGGGATCTTGAGCTCGATGTCGCCGGCCTTGGTCGAGAGCAGGCGCGGCCGATGCCCGTTGCGGTAGTTGGTGCGTTCGTCAGATCGTTCGTGCGGCGCTGCGCCGATGACGCCGGTCGCCTCCGCCTCGATGAGCGCCTGGAGGACGAGCTCGACGCTCGTGCGGATCAGGTCGACGTCGCCGCCTGCACGGAGTGTCTCGAGGAGCGCGTACGGATCAAACTCTTGCTGGGCCACTGGGGTGATCTCCTTTGTCGTGTCTTGCCGGACACGTCGAGATTCACTCCGGTGGTCCGCTACGTGGTGGACCCTCTGCGCGATTTACACCAGTTCATGGGACGTCCCCCCGCGCCACTAGTGCGTCGCCGAAAGAGCGAGGATGTCCGGCGGCGGCCCCAGCGGCTTTCGAACGCCGAATATTGCGTCGTCTCAGGGTGACGGTCGATCTGCCTTCGGCACGCTGGCTCTCGATATCCTGCGACTCGTGAGACGCCCTCAGTATCCGGGGCAGCCGAGATCGCGTCCCGAGGTGGGAGTGGGGCAGGCATATCCCCTGATCCTCGCCAGGGTCTTGGCGCGCCCATCCCAAAGGCGTAGGTCCTTGGCGACGCTGTTGGAGGCGTCCGACCTTCCGGGATCGGGCTGGAGTCAGCTCCACGAGGGCAGTTGGCGAATGGGCAGTCGACGATTCGGTCCGATCTCTCGGCGTGCACGAATGTCCGGTTCGTGCGCCGCGCTGCGCCGATACAGACAAGAAACTCCGCCGCGAGGAGTGTTCATCCAAGCAGGTCCTTATGCCTCAGCAGAGGACGCAGAGGTTGTGGCGAGCCAGGCTCGGTCTGCGGGTGGCATTACCTGGACAGGCGTGGCTCGATTGGAAGAGAGCCAGGTCGACGACGTCGCTGTTCCGACGGTTGACGATTCGCTGGTCTGGGAACATCGCACCGCCCGGGGCGATTACGTCGGCTTCCAGAGATTCATCTCGGGCAGGGTTGTGAACGTTGTGTTCGTCGTAGCAGGCACGGCAAAGGAGCCTGGGATGGCCTGGGAGGATCTGGTTGCGATCGCGGCAGCCCAAGCTACGAAGATCCGAAACCAGCTGGCATCGGAGCAGCACCGAGGCCGGCCGTCTCCTTGACCCACAAGTGCCTCAACCTTCGTCGGGGAGTGGCCCTCAACAGAATCGTCCGCGCCGGAGGAAGCATCGGCCCGCGAAAGTGGATGTTGCAGATTGTTCGATCCGCGCTGGGCACGCGGACGGACGCGCAGCAGGAGGCGAGCCGAACGACAGATCTGGTGCTGTCCCATGTCCCGGCGCAGTCGGCGACGACGCCGGCTACTTCGGCGACGCACGAACAGTCCTGATCCCGATCGGTAGCCGCCGTGGGACAGCTGACCTGTCCGCGGTGCCGTCTTAGAGGGCTGCGTGCGGTGTGGTCCGATCATGCCTTCAGTTGCGTCCCATCAGCTGCTACCAGTAGCCCGGCGAGCACCCGAGCGGCTTCTGCATCGGAGCTCTCCAGGACGTGCGCGTAGACGTTGAGGGTTGTGGCCGCATTGGCGTGCCCGAGCCGGCCAGCGACGGTCCGAACGGGTACGCCCGCACCGAGCATCCGACTTGCAGCGAAGTGTCGGAGGTCATGCAGCCGCACACCGACGATGCCCATCTGTCGACAGAGCCGTGTGAAGGCGAGTGTGACCCGTCCGGGTCGCCACGGCGACTGCCCGTCGGGCGAGTCAGAGAAGATGAATCCGTCCGGCAACAACGACGTGCCGACTGCCGTGGCGCGGTCCTCTGCGGCAGTCCAGCGTCGAGCCAGCACTTGTGCCGTCTCGTCGTCGATCACGATCCGGCGGCTGGCGTGGGTCTTCGTGTCCTTCTCGATGAGCCGGTCGTTGCTGCCGTCGACAATGGACCGCGAGATGGTGATCGTCTGGCTTGACAGGTCGACGTTCGTCCACCTCAGTGCACAGAGCTCACCCCGGCGCGCACCCGTCACCACTGCGAGGCGGAGAAAGCAGCCGAGCTCTGCATCCCGCTCGTCGGCCGCGCTGACCAATCCGATCACCTCGTCGACCGACGGCAGCCTGAACTCATGCCGGCGCACCTTCGGCGGACTCGCCCGGTTCGCTGGGTTGGTTGCGCACCAACCCCACTTGACCGCCTGGTTGAACAGGCTGCGTACGACGGCGTGGACGTGGTGGACGCTCTGAGCGCTCATCGGTCGTCCGCCCCTGCCGCCGGTCCGCGCCAGCCTGGCGTAGAACTCATCGAGTTCGGACGGTCGGATGGTTCGGACCTTGCGTGACCCGAAGGCGGGAAGGACGCGCCGATCGAGCAGGGCGGTGTATCCGCGCTGAGTCGTGGGAGAGAGGCGGTCCCTGTTCAGCTCGAACCATTGGGCCCACAGCTCGTCGACGGTGCCGGCCTTCGCCGGGGCTATGTGTGCCCCCTGGTCGACCTCGACGAGGAGCTGACTAAGCGCCGCCTGCGCCTCTCGCTTGGTGCCGTGGACGGTGCGCGTCACATATCGCTGCTGACCGGTGACGGTGTCTCGACCTAGGAACGCCTTCGCCCGCCAGACGTTCTTCCCGCGTGCTTCGAGATGCCCCCGCATCGCGGCAGAATACCATCACTTTGATTCCCAAGACATTCCCAAAGTGTGTCTGGAAGCTAGTCCACCAGCTAGCTGCAGCCTCACTAGCTGGACTTTTGTTGCGCCCCTGGCAGGACTCGAACCTGCGACACGCGGTTTAGGAAACCGCTGCTCTATCCTCTGAGCTACAGGGGCCGGCCGGGCGATTGATCCTACCGATGCGTGCCCGCCGTGATCCCGGCCTGCCCAGCGACGGTGGCAGGTGACCGCTCAACCCGCCGTCGTCGGGTATTGCGGGTTGATCCCGTCCAGGACACGGAGAAGTATCTCCGTGACGGCCCAGTTGCGGTACCACTTGTGATCGGCGGGGATGACATGCCAGAGGGCGTGCTCGGTGGATGTCTTCTCCAACATCGTCGTGAAGGCAGCCTGGTAGTCGTCCCAATGCTCCCGCTCCGCCACGTCGGCCTGCTTGAACTTCCAGTGCTTCAGCGGATCGGTGCGACGCTCCTCGAGGCGCTTGCCTTGTTCCTCGTACGAGATGTGCAGGAGGAACTTGACGATGTGCGTGCCCTCGTCGTACAAGAGCCGCTCGAAGGCGTTGATGTGCTCGTAGCGCCCCTCCACGACGTGGGCGGGCACGAGATGGTGCACCCGCGTCACGATGACGTCCTCGTAGTGGGACCGGTTGAACACGACGACCTCGCCGGCCCGCGGCGCTTGGGCGTGCACGCGCCAGAGGAAGTCGTGCGCCGCCTCGATCTCGGTGGGTGCCCGAAACGCCGCCACCCGCGTCCCGCTCGGGTTGAACCCCCGGAACACATGCCGGATGGTCCCATCCTTGCCGGCTGTGTCCATCGCCTGCAGGACGACGAGGAGCCCACGAGCGCACTCCGCCCACAGCCGCTCCTGTAGCTCGGCGATGCGGAGGTGTTGGGCGTCGAACACCGCCTCGGTCTCCTCCCGGCTGCCCGGTGCGCCCGGTGTGGAGCCGGGGTCGCGCTTTCGCAGGTCGACCGAGGATCCGGGATGCACTACGAGGGACGTGACCACGACCCCATCCCATCACATCGAGGCCCCGTCGGTGAGAATGAGCGAGATGGCAACCCTCAAGATCGGCATCATCGGGTGCGGGGTGATCGCGAGCGCCCACGCGAGCGCCCTGCAGGGGCTGCGCGAGGCGGGGCTTGCCGACGTGGAGGTCGCCGTCGTGCACGACAGCGACAGGGCGCGGGCGGGCCGCTTTGCCCGCTACTTCGGAGCGGTCACGGCGGATTCCATGGACGAGCTGGCAACCGCCTCCGACATCGTCTATGTGTGCACCCCGACCGGGGGTCACCCCGAAGCGGTTCGTGCCGCCGCTGCCGCCAACCGGCCGATCTTCTGCGAGAAACCCCTCGCCCGCAACCTCGACGAGGCGGTTTCCCTCGCCAAGCTGGCCTCCGAATCAGGTGTGCCCGTGCAGGTCGGCCTCGTCCTTCGCACCGCTCCGGTGTTCTGCCGGCTGTCGGAGCTCGTCGCGAGCGGACGGTACGGGCAGCCGATGGCGGTCATCGCGAGGGACGACCAGTTCTTTCCCATCGAGGGCCACTATGCCTCGACGTGGCGATCGGACGTCGCGGTCGCCGGCGGCGGCGCCCTGCTCGAGCACTCCATTCACGACGTCGACATCCTGCAGGCGTGCTTTGGGCAGGTGGAGTCGGCGTCGGCCAGCTCGAGGATGCTCGCCGGGCACGACGGCATCGAGGATTGCGTCTCGGCACTCTTGAGCGTCGCCTCCGGTGTGCCGATCTCGCTCGTCAGCGTCTGGCATCGCGTGCTCAGCCGTCCCTCCACCCGACGGGTCGAAGTTCTCCTCGAGGAGGCCTTCGTCTCTCTCGAGGACGACTTCGCCGGGCCACTCACGGTGCAGACGAGCGAAGGCGTCGAGATCGTGGCGTGTCCGCCACCGCCCTGGGTCCTCGACGTGCCACTCCCCGTCGGGCCGGTGGGCTTGGCTGTGCGGCCCTACGTCGAGGAGAACCGAGGCTTCATCGACTGCGTCACGCAGGCGAGAGCGCCGAGTCCCGGGCTGGACGAGGCACTCGCGGCCCACCGGGTCGTCGACGCCTGCTATCGCTCGGCTGCGGCTGGCGGGGTGCCAGTCAGCCCCGCGAGCTGAGGCGAACGGCGCCCTGCAGGATGATCTCGAGACCCAGCTCGAACCGTTCGTCGTGGCCGATGCTCGTCATGGTCTCGTGCGCGGCGGCGATGTGCGGGAAGCGCTCGGCGGGCAATGTCTCCAGGTACGACTTGAACCGGTCGACTTGCTCGCCTGCCTCCTCGCGTTCCCAGAGGCTTTCCTCGAAGGCGAAAGCGGCTACGTACAGTCCAAGGAGGTCGCCGAGATAGGCGGCAAGGCGGTCGGGCACGCCGGCATCTGCCAGGAAGGCCAACTGCTGCTCGAGAATGGAGACGAAGCTCGGCCCAACCGGGACGCGGCCGAGCATCACCTGGGCGAGGTCCCGGTGGCTGCGAAGGCGCTGCCGGAGCTCCCGGCACATCTGCTTGACCTGCTCGGGCCAAGCGGTCTCGTCGGCCTCGGGGACGTGGAGGCCTTGGAAGACACGATCGACGATGAGCTCGAGAAGCTGGCGCTTGTTGGCGACGTGGCCGTAGAGGGCACCCGCGCTGGCTTCGAGGTGATCGGCGACCCGGCGCATCGTGAGGCCCTCGAGGCCGTCGCTGTCGATGATGGCGAGGGCTGTGCGGATGATGGCGTCCCTCGTCAGCGGGCGCCGGCGGGGCGGCTCCGGCTCACCCCACCAGGCCGGCGACGGCGCCCCGGTCGCCCATTCGGCGACTCGAGCTCGAAGGGGGGAGTGCCGTGAGCCGTAGCTGCCGATACCGTCGTTTGCCTTGCCCATCAGGAAGACCTGCCCACGGCTGAACATTGTACTTGACATGACCGTTGTTCGCTGAGTAAACAGTGTTCACACAAGCGAGGCCCTCCCCCTCGACTCTCCCCGCCTCGTCCAGAAGGAGCAGTGGCAGCGTGGCCAACGCCATCGAAGCAACTGACCTCGTGAAGACGTTCAAGGGTGGCGTGCGCGCCCTCGAAGGTGTCTCGCTCGCCGTCGAGGAGGGGACCGTGTTCGGGCTTCTCGGCCCGAACGGCGCCGGCAAGACGACGGCCGTCCGCATCCTCACGACGATCCTTCACCCGGACTCGGGGTCCGCCCGCGTCCTCGGGCACGATGTCGTGCACGACTCAGCCGCCGTTCGCGCCTGCATCGGCTTGGCGGGGCAGTACGCCGCCGTCGACGAGAACCTCACCGGACGGGAGAACATCCGCATGGTCGGTCAGCTCACCCACCTGACCCGCAAGGTTGCGAGCGAGCGGGCCGACGAGCTCCTCGAGCGCTTCGAGCTGACCGATGCGGCCAACCGTCCCGTCAAGACGTATTCGGGCGGCATGCGCCGGCGACTCGACCTGGCGGCGGCCCTCGTCGACCGGCCGCCCGTGCTGTTCCTCGACGAGCCGACGACCGGGCTCGATCCCTACAGCAGGGTGGCGCTCTGGGGCGTGATCGGTGAGCTCACCGGTGCAGGCGCCACCGTCCTTCTGACGACGCAGTACCTCGAGGAGGCCGATCGCCTCGCCGATCGCCTCGCCGTGGTCGACCGCGGGAAGGTCATCGCCGAAGGCACCTCGGAGGAGCTGAAGGCGAGCATCGGGGCGACGGTGCTCGATCTCAACATGGGCGACGAGGAGCGGGCGAAGCAAGCGCTCGCCGTGCTCGCCGCCCGTTGGCCCCGCGAGCCGGTGCGGTCGGGCGCAACCGTCGAGCTGCAGCTCGAGGGCGGCGCCCGCATGGTCACCGACGCGCTCGGCCTGCTCGACGAGGCGGATCTCGTGCCCGTCACGCTGGCGGTGCGCGAGCCCAGTCTGGACGACGTCTTCCTTGCCCTCACCGGCCATGGGGCCGAGGGCAGCGAGAAGGAGGTGACGCAGTGAGCACCGTGGCTCTCCCCGTCCGGCTGCAAACGCCGGCGCAACAGGCCAAGACGACGCCGTGGCGCGCCGTCCTCGATGCCCTCGTCGTGATGGAGCGCAACCTCATCGCCTACACGCGCGTGCCGGAGGCGCTTTTCTTCTCGAGCGTGCAACCGGTCATGTTCGTCCTGCTGTTCCGTTACGTCTTCGGCGGCGCCATCAAAGTCGTCGGCATCCGTGGCGGCTACGTGAACTTCCTCATGCCCGGGATCTTCGTGCAGACCGTCTGCTTCGGGTCTGTGTCCACGAGCATCGGCCTGGCGGAGGATCTGCAAAAGGGCATCATCGAGCGGTTTCGCTCGCTGCCGATGGCGCGCTCCGCCGTGCTCGCCGGCCGCACCCTCGCCGACCTCGTCCGCAACGTGCTCGTGGTGATCATCATCACCGGTGTCGGTTATGCCGTCGGGTTCCGTGTCGAGGCGGTGGTGGGGTTTCTCGCCGGCGTCGCGTTGCTGCTGCTGTTCGCCTACTGCCTGTCGTGGGGCTTCGCCGTCATCGGGCTGTCGGCCGCCAACAGCGAAACGGCACAGGTGATGGCTTTCCCCATCCTCTTCCCGCTCACGTTTGCGGCCGGGACGTTCGTGCCCGTGTCGACGATGCCGGGTTGGCTGCAGGGCTTCGCCAAGTACCAGCCGGTCGGCGAGGTCTCGGCAGCCGCCCGCTCCCTCATGGTGGGAGGCGGAGCAGCCGCCAGCCACGTGATCGGGACCCTGCTCTGGTGCCTGGGAGTCCTCGTCGTGCTGGCGCCCCTGGCCGTCTGGAAGTACCGCACGCGGACCGCCTGAACGCCGCCCTCAGTGGACCTGGTAGTTCGGGGCTTCCTTCGTGATCACGACGTCGTGTGGGTGACTCTCCCGCAGGCTGGCGGGCGAGACGCGCATGAACTGGCCGTTTGACTGCAGCTCCGCCACGCTGCGCGCACCGCAGTAGCCCATGGCCTGGCGGAGGCCGCCAACCATCTGGTGCAACACGATGCCGAGGGGGCCCTTGTAGGGGACGCGTCCCTCGATGCCTTCCGGCACGAGCTTGCCGCTCTCGACGCTGCCCTGGAAGTAGCGGTCCTTCGAGTACGAGCGGCCCTGCATGGCACCGAGCGAACCCATGCCCCGGTACTCCTTGTAGCGCTCGCCCTGCTGCATGACGATCTCGCCCGGCGACTCGTCGACGCCGGCGAGGGCGTTGCCGAGCATGACGGTGGAGGCGCCGGCCGCCAGCGCCTTCGCAACGTCACCGGAGAACTGCACGCCTCCATCGGCCACGACGGGCACGCCGCGGCGGCCCGCCACGGCGGCGCAGTCGAAGATGGCCGTGATCTGCGGCACGCCGATGCCGGCGATGACCCGCGTCGTGCAGATCGAGCCGGGGCCGATGCCGACCTTGACGGCGTCGGCGCCGGCATCGATGAGGGCGCGTGTCGCCTCGGCCGTGGCGACGTTGCCGGCGACGATGTCGATCTCGAAATTCGCCCGCATCTTCGCCACGGTGTCGATGACGCTCCTGGCGTGACCATGTGCCGTGTCCACGACGATGACGTCGACGCCGGCATTGACGAGCGCCTCCATACGCTCGAAGGCGTCCGCCCCGGTGCCGACGGCGGCCGCCACCCGCAGCCGCCCACGATCGTCCTTCGTGGCTCTCGGGTAGTCGATGCGCTTCTGGATGTCCTTCACGGTGATGAGTCCGTGCAACGTTCCGTCGCTCTCCACAATCGGGAGCTTCTCGATGCGGTGGCGACCGAGGATCACCTGAGCCGCCTCGAGCGTCGTGCCGACCGGAGCGGTCACGAGACCGCTGGCGGTCATCACGGAGGACACTGGCTCGTCGCTCTCGGCCACGAAACGCAGATCCCGGTTCGTCACGATCCCGACGAGGTGCCCGGCGTCGTCGGTGACGGGCACGCCCGAGACGTGGTACTGCGCCATGAGGTTCATGGCGTCGGTGATCGAGGTCGTGGGCTTCACGGTGATCGGGTTCGTGATCATGCCCGACTCGGATCGCTTCACGCGGTCGACCTCGGCAGCCTGGTCGGCGATCGAGAGGTTGCGGTGGATGACGCCGATACCGCCCTCCCTCGCCATGGCGATGGCGAGCCGGGACTCGGTCACCGTGTCCATCGCCGCCGAGATGAGCGGGATGGCGAGGGAGATGTTGCGGGTCAGACGGCTCTCGGTGGACGCTTCCGAGGGGAGGATCTCCGAGGCGGCCGGCACGAGCAGCACGTCATCGAAGGTGAGGCCCTCTCGCCCGAATTTCTCGGCGAAAGAGGGGGGTGGGGGACTGGCGCTGGCGTCGTCGGGCTCCATGTCACATTCTAGGCGCCGGCGTGCTGCCGGACCGGTCCCCGCCCGCCGTCCGGCGCCTCCGCCCACCGCCGGCGCCGCGGCGCTCAGCTCCCGAAGATGCGCAGCCACTCCTCGGCGCTGCGGGGTGCGAGCACCGGGTTCCATCGTTTCGTCGCCCCGAGCGAGGCGGAAGGAGCCTCCGAGTACAGATGACCTGGGTAGACGACGGTGTCGTCCGGCAGCCGAGCCAGCCGGTTCAGGCTCTCGTACATGGCGGCCGGATCGCTCCCCGGCAGATCGGTCCGTCCGCAGCTCGTGAGGAAGAGGGTGTCGCCGGCGACGAGGCGCCCGTCGACGAGGAAGCATTGGCTGCCCGGCGTATGTCCCGGGGTGTGCAGCAAGCGGATCGCGACTTCGCCGACGTGCACGACGTCGTCGGCATCGTGCTCGACGACGTCGTCACGCCCGATCCCAGCCGCTCGCAGGACCCACGGCGTCTCGTCACGCTGCACGTGGATGGGGACCGACACGCGTTCCAGCAGCGCCGAGACGCCGGCGATGGCCTGGCTGCCGAAGAGGATCCCGCCGACGTGGTCGGCGTGGTAGTGGGTGGCGAGAGCCCCCACGAGCCGCATGCCATCGGATTCGAGGAGATCGACGAGCTCCCCGGGCGCATACGCAGGGTCGACGGCGACGGCCTCACCGGTCTCCCTGTCCCCGATCAGGTAGACGAAGTTGACCATCTGGCGTGCGATCTGGTCGCCTACGGCGATGTCCCGACCGGCGAGGAGCTGGCGGAAGTACAGGCGGTTGCCCGTCGGGCCCGTCGCCTGGAGCTCACTCTCCTCGGTCATGGCTCGCCCTCCCCGATGGCCCTCGTGCCGACGTGTCCCGGCGGCGTCTCCCCAGCCAGCCATGCTGCCAGTGCTTCGGCGCCGTCGACCAGTCGGGGTCCAGGTCGCGAGAACCACACCCTGCCGTCGAAGGCGACGAGTGGCGTGCAGCGGAGAGCCGGCCACTCGCCTGCCGAGGCGCGCAACTGGTGCCCGGCGGCGACGGCCGCCTCGAGATCGAGGCCGCAGGGGGCGATCACGACGAGATCGGGATCGGCGCCGGTGAGCTCCTCCAGCGTTATCCGGCGGGAGCGAGCGCCCGGGCGGGTGAGCACGGGCTCGCCTCCTGCGGCCCGCACGACGTCGGGCACCCAGTTGCCGGCGAGGTAGATGGGATCGACCCAGTCGAGCACGGCCACGCGCCGCCGCGCAGGTCCACCGCCGGCGGGTCCGCCGGTGAGCGCCTGCAGGCGAGAGCGGCAGGAGGCCGCCAGAGCGCGTCCTGCCGCCTCGAGGCCAAGGTGTCGCCCCACGGTGGCGAACGTGGCCAGCACGTCCTCGAGGTCGGCGGGATCGAGGGACACCACCTCGCAGTGGACGCCACGGCCGACCAGTGCGGCCGTGACCTCCGATGACGGCAGGGCGCAGACGGCACATTCGTCCTGGCCGAAAACGACGTCGGGGGCGAGTGCCACCAACTGCTCGACATCGAGCGAGTAGAGAAGTCCGCCGCTCTCGATCTGGTCCCGCACGGCGGCGTCGCTGCCGGCGGGGTCCTCTGCCACGCCGGCTGCATCCAGCATCGGTCGGGTGACCACGGGGCGGGGTGCGAGGGCCTCCGGCTGGTCACAGTCGGCGCTGATGCCGACGAGGAGGTCGATCGCCCCGAGTGCGACAACAATGTCGGTGGCGGAGGGGACGAGAGATACGGCGCGGGTCACCAGCGGGAGGGCACCGGGGGGATCACGCCGGAAGCGGTCAGGACCCTGACGCCCGACCGTGCTTCGACCCGACCGGCTCCCAGTCGGGGAGGTTCTTCAACCGTGCGTCGTTCGAGAAGACCTCGACGAGCGGCACGTCGAGACCGAGCCTGCGCTGCAGCCGCTCGATGGCGAGCTCCTGATCCCAGAGCACGAGCGTGACGGCGACGCCGCCTTCGCCTGCCCGAGCCGTGCGGCCGGAGCGATGCAGGTAGGCCTTGTGGTCTTCGGGGGGATCGAAGTGCACGACGACGTCCACACCCTCGATGTCGAGCCCGCGAGCGGCGACGTCGGTGGCGACGAGCACCGGCAGCTTCCCCGCCGTGAATCGGTCGAGAGCCTGCTCGCGAGCCGACTGGCGGAGATCTCCGTGGATGGCCTCGGCCCGCACACCTTCGGCTCGCAGGTCGGTCACGAGGCGGTCGGCGCCACGTTTCGTCCGGACGAAGCACAGGGTCTTCTCGGCTCCGCCCACGATGGCGGCGCAGACCTTCGCCTTGTCGAGCTGGTGGACACGCAAGAAACGGTGCTGCATCTCGGCGACCGTCAGCTGCCGTTCTTTCACCTCGTGCAGGACCGGGTCGCGCAGGTGCCGGCGCACGACCTGGTCGACAGCCGAGTCGAGGGTGGCCGAGAAGAGCAGCGTCTGGCGATCCGTCGGCATCTTGCGCAGCAGCCACTCGACCTGCGGCAAGAAACCCATGTCGGCCATGCGGTCCGCCTCGTCGACCACGAGCGTCGTCACGGCGCCAAGACTCACGCTGCCCCGGTCGGCGAAGTCGATCAGTCGCCCGGGCGTGGCGACAACGACGTCGACCCCTCGACTGAGTCGCTTCATCTGGCGATCGAGGTCGCTGCCGCCGTAGACGACCGCCACCCTGAGATCGACGGCCTTGGCAAGCGGCTCGAGCACTTCGGCGACTTGCACGGCCAGCTCACGGGTGGGCACGAGCACAAGGGAGCCCGGCGCGCCCGACTTGGCGCGCTTGGTCCGCATGAGGAGCGGCAAGCCGAAGGCCAACGTCTTGCCCGAGCCGGTCTTGGCCTTCCCGCAGACGTCCCTGCCCTCGAGGGCGTCGGGGATCGTCAGCTCTTGGACCGGGAACGGCGACCTGATTCCCATCTCGGAGAGAGCGGCAGTGAGCTCTGGTGATACTCCGAGGGAGGAGAAGGTCGTCGGGAAGCTCGAAGTGGTAGGTGCAGAGCTCATGACTATTCTCACCGGAGAGCCTACTGGTGCGAGGGGAGTCCACCGTCGGACCCTCCGATCTGCACCGTGAGCGGCCGCCGTCCACCCGAGCACACGACAAAGGAGCAGCCTCATGCCTCATCTCGAAGCCGGTGACCTGGCCCCCGATTTCGCCCTTGCCGACGAGAACGGCGACATCGTCCGGCTCTCCGACTTCGCCGGCCGCCGGGTCGTCGTTTACTTCTATCCGGCAGACGACACGCCTGGCTGTACGAAGGAGGCATGCCAGTTCACGGAGCGTTTCGACGACTTCGACGGCGCCGGTGCTGACGTCGTGGGCATCTCCCCGGACGGGGCAGACAAGCACCGGCGCTTCCGTCAGAAGTACGGCTTGAAGGTGCGGCTGCTGAGCGACCCGTCACACGCCGTCATGGAGAGCTATGGCGCCTGGGGCGAGAAGACGCTCTACGGGCGCAAGAGTGTCGGCGTCATCCGCTCCACCATGCTTGTCGGGCCGGATGGCCGCGTGGAGCGGGCGTGGTACCACGTACGCGCCGACGGCCACGCCGAGAAGGTGCTGGCGGCCATCACCGGCTGAGTCGGCTCGCCGCCGCCGAACGGTTCGCTCAGCGGCGATGATCGGTCGTCGCCCTGGCGGACAGGCCGGCGGCAAGGGCGATCACGCAGATCGCCGCCACGACGCCGACGCCGAGGGCGGCGAGCCCCAAGTCGGAGAGGTCCGGTTCGAGCGACAGCAATAACCAACCCGCCACAGCGCCCCCCATGGCGAGCGCCACGGTCCAGGTTGCCTGTCTGAGCCCAGGACGGCCGACGTGCGTGCCACCCCCCACCGGCTCGAGGGCCGCTCCACCGGCCTCGGCGAAGGCGAGCACGACGGCACCGGCCACCGCCGCGAAGACCACCGCACCGCTCCGGTGCACGGGCAGGTCGGCGACGGCACAGGCGCCGGCGAGGAGAAGGACGGAGGCAAGGAAGGCCCGCTCGGATCGGATCGTCAGCGCCACGAAGAGCGTCACGGTCGATGCGAGGCCGCAGGCGACGACGCCGGCGGCTGCCTGCTTGGGGGCAAAGGCCACCGAGGCCGCCGTGACGGCGATGACGAGGGCAAACGCCGTCGGCACGGCCACGGGCGCCGCCGCCAGCGCCGGCCGGAAGAGCGGAACCGTCGGCCCCGCCCGCCTCAGTCTGCGCAAGCGCCAGCTGCCCGAACCGATCATCGCCGGCCACCGCCGCCCACACGGGCGACCGCCCGCCCCCGCATCGCCCGCCGGAAAGCGGCGATCTCGGCCAACGCCGAAGCAATGCCGTCGGGGCCTTCGACGGTGGCGACGGGGACGCCGAGGTGCCAGAACTGACGTCGCAGCTCGAGCCGTTCCATCGTGACGATGCGGTGCGCCAGGGACGCCGTCTCGCTGGCGAAGGTGCCGGCGGGAACCGGCGGCTCGACTTCGATGATCGCCAGGTCGATCCCTCGCGACCGCAGGGAGGCGAGGGTCGAGGTAAAACGCGGATCTCCGAGCGGCGAGACGGCCAGCACGAGGCAGCCGGCGGGGAAGAGGCGCCGTGGGATCACCTCGGCCGTCTTCCAGGCGTAGGAGAAATACGCCTCGGAGGACAGCAGGGCTCGGCGGATGCGCTCGAAGTGCGACGGACCCGTACCCGGTTCGACCCAGTCGAGGATTCCACCGAACGCCACGAGTCCGAGGCGGTCGTGCCGTCTCAGGTAGGTGTCGGCAAGGCTGACGGCGACCGAGACCACGGCCGGCAAGAGGGCGTCGGTGAAGGTGTCTGCAAGTAGCACGACGTCGGTGCTGCGCTCCGGGTGCTGCACGTTGATGCACGTGCTGCCACGCCGCGCCGTGGCTCGCCAGTTGATCCGACGCTCGAGGGCGCCGACCGTCTCCTCCCGGACCTCGGCGAACTCGATGCCGTCGGCCGCCAGCCTGGCCACGCGATCCCCGGCCGTAGCCCGAACCCGTTCGGGGCGGACGAGGGTCCGCAACGCGAGGGGCATCGGGCGGGATTCGATCGTGACGCGTTCATCGGCCGTCCCGCGCCCGATCATGGCCGAGGAGCCGTCCGTGACCCGTACCGACACCTTTCCGAGGCTGAAACGTCCCGCCCGCGCCGCCCGCAGCGTGCACGTCAGCATCTCGGGCCGCCCGCCATGCAGCAGCACGGTCCAGCTCACGGCGTCGTCGCTCTGAAGCCCGCCAGGCAGCGCCAGGGAGACGTGGCAGACCGACGTGGCGCTCGACAGGAGGGTGAGTCGCGCCTCGATCGGCTGCTCCGGGCCGCTCACGATCGGTGCGATGTCGAGGTCGACCTGTGGCGCCGATGGTCGCCTGCGGCTGAGCCCGAGGACCGCAGCGGCCGCCAGCGGGCAGGCGAGCGCCACGAGTGCCACATCACCGGTCACGGTGGCCGCCAGCAGGGCGAGGGCGGCAACGATGCCCTCCGCCACGACCTTCGCCCGCACGTGCCACGTGAGGGCGACGGGAGGCTGCCGACGGGTCTCCCCAGCAGCGCCCTCGGTGTCGCCCGGAGACGTCATGCCGACGAGACGATCCCGGCTCCGAGATCGTCGCCGGCGGCACCGGCGGCCGAGCCGGGGCCGTGCCCGCCGTGGTCCGCCACCGGCGCAGCGGGCGCCTCGGCGACCGGGTCGAAGGCGACGGGAACGGGCACGCCGGCGAGACACTGCAGCACGAGCTCTGAGGACTGCACGCCGCGCAGCCACATCTCGGGCTGGAGCGAGAGACGGTGTGCAAGGCACGGGACGGCGACGTCTTTGACGTCGTCGGGCAGCACGTAGTCGCGACCGGAGAGGGCCGCCCTCGCCCGCGAGGCCTGCAGCAGCGCCACGGAGGCACGCGGGCTGGCCCCGATCTGCACGCCGGCTATCTCGCGCGTGGCGCGCACGATGTCCACGAGGTAGCTGGCGACGGCTTCGGCGATCTCGACGCGCTCGACGGCGGCCTGCATGGCGAGGATGCCGCTGGCGTCGGTGACGGCCCGTAAGCCGGCGTCTTCGCGGCCGCGCAGCGCCCTGCGCTGTACGAGCTCCTGTTCGCCGGCGCGGTCGGGGTAGCCGATGCTGACGCGAAGCATGAACCGGTCGAGCTGTGCTTCTGGGAGCGGGTAGGTGCCCTCGTACTCGATGGGGTTCTGCGTGGCGATGACGGCGAACGGCTCCGGCAGCCGGTGGGTCGTCCCGTCGGCGGTGACCTGATGCTCCTGCATCGCCTCGAGGAGGGCGGCTTGCGTTTTGGGCGGTGCGCGGTTGATCTCGTCGCCGAGCACGAGGTTGGCGAAGAGGGGGCCGGGCCGGAACTCGAGCTCTGCGCGACGGGCGTCGTAGAACGACGACCCGGTCACGTCGGCCGGCATGAGGTCCGGCGTGAACTGGATGCGCGAGTAGCTGAGGCCGGAGGCCTGGCACAGGCAACGGACGGCGAGCGTCTTCGCTACACCGGGGACGTCTTCGAGCAGGACGTGGCCGCCGGCGAGCACGCCGAGCAGCACGAGCCCGACCTCCTGGCGCTTGTCGACGATGGCGCGGTCGACCTCGTCGAGGATGGCGGAGGCGAGGGCGCCGACCTCGGCGAGCGAGAGCGTGGGCTCCCTCGACCCCGTCACGGGAGCCGTTCCAAGGTCGCCACGAGTCGGGCGATGCGGAGCAACGAAACCCCGGGCGCCATACGGTCCGGCGCCGGAGGCGCCTTCGGATCGACGAGCTCCCAGTCGTCACCGATCAGCTCGCGGGCGGCCTGCACGTCGTTCGGCCCGCAGCCGGCGCGCGCCAACTTGGCCTCCGCCAGGGCCTGCAAGCGGGGGCGCACGAAGAGGTTGTACGACCCGATCGTCGAGACTCCGAATCCGAGCGCTCGCCCGAGGCGCAGTGTCGACTCCACACTTGGCGCAAGGGGTGGGGCAGCCCCCGGTCTCTCCGTCGCGACGCTGAAACGGTCCCGTGGCGCCCCGCCCTCGGCGATGGCACGAAACCATCGCAGGGCGAGCACGCAGCCGAGCAGCCCGAGGAGACCAGCAAACGCTCGCTCGGCGACACCGGGATCGGGCAGACCGAGCCCGAGGGCGAGGGCGAGACCGCCGGCGCCGACCCCGGCGGTTGCGGCCAGGCGCACGATGGCGCGGTCCGGGCGGCGCCTCACGGTTCGCCTCCGCCGCCGTTGAGCCGAGAGCCGGCGACACCGGCGCCAGCCATGCCCGAGCCGGCGACACCTGCGCTCGTCACGTCGGAGGAGTCCCGCAGCTCGTCTTGAACCTGTCGGAGAGCGGAGATGGCATCGAAGCGGAAGGTTTCTTCGAAGGGCCTCGTGCTGTAGCGGGCCGTCTCGAAGAGATAGGTCAGCCGGCGGGCTGCCTCGTGGGAGGCGCCGAGAGAAGAGAGGAGGCGGCGGAGGAACTCGGCCGGCGTCTCGTCGCTGCGGCGCTCGGCGCCCGCCTCGGCGGCGGCTTGTGTCATGGCGACATATGCCGCCACGACAGCCCTACGGGGATCCGTCTCCTCTTCCGGATCGGCGACTCGGACGGTAGCGAGTACCTCGCCGAGGCGCGAGGGGGAGCCGAGGGCGGCCGCATTGCGGTCTGTGAGGAGATCGCCGAGGTTCCAGTCCCTGCCGAGACGGCGGGCTTGCCACCAGGCCAGCCCGAGCAGGACAAGGACGAGAAGTACCACGACGGCGACCGTGCCCACTGAGGCGGAGGCGACGAAATGCACGCTCGAGTGTCCGTTCGCGCTGGAGCGAACGGGAGAGCTCGAGGTGGTGATCCTCGTGGCCGCGGAGTTGGGCTTGCGACGATGCAGCAGCAGCAAGATACCGACGATGATCGGGATGACGAGGGCGATGAGGGCTCCCCGCCAGAAGGGCCGCCGCACGGCGCCGTTGGCCGCCGAGGAACCGCGGGGTGAGGTGGCCAAGCCGTAGAGGATGAGCCCGGTGAAAACCACGATGAGGATGCCCACGACGGTGACAGCCACCGTGAGAGCGATCGAGGCGGCTGTACCCCGAAGCGACGCCGTGCCGTGAGCTGTGTCCGACAGGGATCCCGCCAGTGCCGCCACGAGAAGGAGGAGGAGGAGCACGATGGCTGCTCCCGCCCTGCGGGCGCCGCCGCCGAGCAGCGAGGGGCTTGCCGTCGCTGGTCTCCCCAAGTCGATCACTCTCCCCGTCGTGTGACGTCTGCTCCGTGCGAGCAGTGTAGAACCGTCGCTGACCACGACCCTGGGCGGCACGGCGTGAGCCAGGGCTCCTGTCGAGCTGGCGTCCCGCCGTCGCGCCCACGCGGCAGACTGGGTACATGGCATCGGACGCCGTCCTCGGCGGACACGAAGCGCCTCGGCGCTGGAGGACGAGCCTTCTCATGGCGCTCGGGGTGCTCATGCTCCTGGCGGCGGCACTGGGCGTCGCCTACCCGATGTGGTGGGATCACCACTCGTCGAGCGTCGGTAGCGGCCTCGTGAAGAGCTACGGCGCGCCGCCTTCGGCCCGAGGTGCAGCGCGGCCTGCCGCCGCCTGTGTCGAGTCGCCACGGCCATCTGTCACGAAGGCGGCCGCCGGTCTCGTGCAGATCCCGGCGCTCTCACTCACGGCGCCTGTGCTCAATGGCCTCTCGGACGGCGTGCTGGCGGTGGCAGCGGGGCACGACCCGGCCTCACCGTGGCCGGGCGGCGTCGGCGAGAGTGTGCTCGAGTCGCACGACGTCAGCTACTTCTCAGAGATCGGCAGGTTGACCGCCGGCGCTGACGTCGTGTGGATCCACCACTGCGAGGAGCTGACCTTCAGGGTCATCGGTCACGAGATACTGAATCCGGGCGACTTGATCTACCCGCCCGCTGACGGCCGGGGCCTCGCACTCATCACGTGCTACCCAACCGATGCGCTCTTTTACACGCCCGAGCGTTTCGTCTTGCTCACGGCCCTCGTGGCCACGAACCGGGAGACGGGAACGCCCGGTCCTCTCCACGTCGTGACGCCAGGGGTCAAGGTGCCGGCGCCTCGCGACCTGGTGGCTCAGGGCCTCCAACTGGCAAACAGCGGAGTGCTCGTCGGGTACTTGCGCCTGACGGGATCGCCGTCGGCGGCTTGGGCGGAGGGTCCTGCCAGCCTCGATCTCGAAAGTCTCGCCCTCGAGTCCTACATCGGCGCCGAGAAGACGATCGCTCGGAACGACACGAGGTGGTGGACGTACCTCGCCGTACCTGATCTGGCGATGCCTCCCACGGCGTGGTCCAACGCCCTCGACACCAATGTCACCGAGGACATCGCCGGCAACTCCGTGCGGTCCGTGACGCTTTCCTCTGCCAACGTCACCTTCGTGCTCGTGGCGTCCCATGGCGAGCTGCTGATCAAGACCATCACCAGCCCGGCATTTAACACACCCTGACGAGTCTGTTGCAGAGCAGGTGGTAGCCCTGCCGAGTTGACTCGTTTACCCTGCTCCGTCAAGTTTTTCGAGGGCCTAGAAGGGTCCGCAACGGTCGTCCTCGCCGGTCGCCGCCGCTGCCAGGACAAACATTTATCGCCGCAACTACCCATTATTTACCCACTCTGGCCGAGCCGATTTCGGTCGCTGCCGTCCGTCTGTGGGCAGAACGCCGCCTCGCATCCCCGCCCTTCCCCCTGTGGCCTCCCCCTTGCCACGTCGTACCCTGGACCATGCCGCCCTCCACCAACTTCTCCGTGAAGAAGGTTGCGAGTGGTGGTCACCATGCACGAGTTGGGTTTGCCGGGGTGGGTCCTGCCGGTCCGCACCGCCGTCATCGATTGTGAAGGGTGGTTCTGGGTTTCCTGAAGGGCACGAGGGTGAATGGCCTGCCCTCCCCGAATGACATCGCCAAGGCGTTGTCCAGTGACGGCATCGGCCAGCACCAGCACGGCGACTCTGGTTTTCACAGCCACGGCGAACCGTCCTTCACCGATGACGAGGTGGAACTTTTGGAGGGCAATGGCTGGCACGTTGACCGCCACCACGCAAAGGTCCGGGACGAAAACGGGTTCACTCTCTCCCCGTCCAATGTTGCAGGGATGCTCCAAGACCTCAGAGGTCAGGGAGCGGCCAAGGGCGATGACGGTGGTGCTGTCGGTGCCAGCGTTGTGAAGTCATCGGACCCGCAGCCGCGGTCGGTAGTGCTACGGGCACCAGGCGAGTAGGTGGCGGTGCCTCGTTAAGCTCAGGCACAGTGGAGTTGGCCGGTGTGCTGTTCGTCATCGTCATCTTGAGCGGATTCATTGTGAGCCTCGGTCGTTCTTGGCTTCGGCGGCGTCGCAATGTCCCCTTGGACGACTGGGTCAGGGCGCAGCCCGTCATGTTCTCGACGCCAGTGCTCGCTCAGAAGTGCTACCGAGGACACTCGGTGCTCACGACGAGATGGGTGGGAGGGTGGAACCCCAACTCCAGGAGCCGTCCGGAGCTTGTCGTCAAACAGGGTGCGGTCGAACTGGTGCAGGTTCCGGGCGTATTTTCGAGCGGCGATGTCTGCTGGCACGCCGAGAAGGTCGTGATGTGGCGGGACTCTGTCGGTCTGCGTCGCAGTCCGGCACGAGAGAAGGACTGCCTCCGGCTTCGAGGTGTGGACAAGTTCGGACCGCTTGAGTTCGTTCTCATTCCGGAGTCCGGCATCGAAGCTGCCTGGGAGGCCCTGCTGGAGGCTGGGGTCAGCCAAGAGCGTGACCTGGGCAGGAGAGTGCACCACCAGGAGCGCCGCCACCCGGCTTAGGTGGGCTGTTTCACCCCGGCGACCACTCCCAGGCTGATGGCGATGGCGATGAGCACGGCCGCTGTTGCGACACCGAAGCCCTTCATCTCAGCCGAGGAACCTGAAGGAACGTATGACCGCCTGGGCAGCGGGCAGGCCCTCGGTGCTCACAGCCACCACGATGAAGCCGACGTTTCCGTTCATCCGCGCAAAGTGGGCGTAACAGGCGGCGTCGCCAGCAAGACGGATTCTCGGCTTTGCAACCAGCGCTTTCGAAAAGCGAAAGCACGGCGGCAGCGTGGGTCCTCCGAAGTCCTCGACGCATGCCGGGTTGGCGAGCTGCTCGGCGCTAATGGCTCTCACTTCGAGGGCCAGGTGGTCGTCCCATAATTCGCCAGCCACACGGATGTCGCATCCTGGCGTCCCGTCCGGCGCTAGCGCCAGGTGACCTCCGAAGTCCACGGAGAACGTCCGACCGTCAAGTGAGTAGGTCGTGGTTGGCGTGACGAGGCCGCCGACCAAGCCCACGCCGATGGCGATGACGACGAGCACGGTGACGGTCAGGTAGGCGAAACCCCTCACGGCAGCACGGTACTTTCCTGCCTCATCGTCAGTTGATGGACGGCATCACGCAGCGGACCTTGGCCGAGACCGTGACGTTGGCCCTCACCTGAATGATCGTTGGACCGCAGGGTCCGAGCGACGAGTGCGACAACAGGGTCCCCTCCAGGCGGTACGTGTACGGCTGTTATGGACACGATTTCGACGGGCCCGCACGGCTTCGTTGTCGCTCACTGGCCTCTCCTCCCTCCGAGTGGCGCCCTCGGAGGATTCAAGCACGCGGCCGCCCGGCTCCGGCACGCCCGGTGGGTTCAGAGGGAGGCGCCCAGCCCCAAGGAGTCGCAGGTTCGCAGGAAGTTCACCAGGTCGTTCGCGGCGACATCAGGTCCTGCAACCGTCTTTGGGTGGGATCGAGCGAGGTCCTCGTCCGCTTGCATCTGGCGGGCGTCGCTCACGAGGCTCGGGTTGGCGGACCGCGTGGCGTTCTTCATGATCTCGGCGAGGCTCTTGTCCGAGTGCGAGCCGGGGATAGTTGTGTCCCTGAGGGCGACGTTGACCTCGGCGCAGGTGAGCTTCGTAGCCGCCTTCTCCCGTGCTGCCGCCTGGTTGGCCGTGCTCGTGCAGGCACCGAGGGAGAGGGCCGCGACCACGACGAACACCATGCAAAGAAACCGTTTCACCTGCATCCAGGATACGCCCAGGTGCAGGCGTCACTCCCTTCAGCACGGCTTCCACAGGGTACTCACCGACGATCTCGGACCAGACCGAGAATCTGAGGTCAGAGCGGTCGAGGTGAACCCCTGCCTCGGGCCATGGGGTCGTAGGCCTGGGAGAGCAGCAGTCCGACGAGAAGCATCGCCATCGACACGTAGACAGGCCACCCGGGGAAGTCGTTCGCCGCGTCGGAGGCAGCCGTCATGACCACGGTCAAGATGAACCCGATACCCATCAGCCAACGCGCCACTGTGGCCACGTGCCATTTTCCCTGGCGCCACCCCATGGGTGCGTGCCCGGCTTGCACCATCCCATCGCGGTCGTCATGTGTCCATGGATCTGCAGCGGCAGCGCGCCGTCTCTTCCGCCGAGACGCAGCCAGGGTCGCCACGACGGCGCAAAACGCCAGCACCTCGAGAAGCCACCATGGCCCGACGAACCATAGGACGGCCGCCCCGGCGATGAAGGCGAGGTAGATGGCAATCAGGACCGTGTCCCGGGCACCTTCGTGGCAGCCACACTGACGACGCTAACGGCGGGAGGCGAAGCGAGGCCGCCTCGCTCAGGCAACCATGCCGTTGAGGCACGCCAGCGGAAGGGCGCTCACCGGTAGCATCACGGACACGAGCACGGAACCGGTTGAGGAGCACGAGGTCAAACCGTCTTGACCAGGAAGCATGACAGCTACACGAGCTGATCAGTACCGTCGCCGTCCCATGAAAGAGAGCTGACATGCCCGGAGACAAGCCCCACTGGGTGGACCTGTTCAGCGAGGTCGTCACGTCCGGTCTCTGCACCGGTTGCGCCGCTTGCATCGTGGCCTGTCCCTACGACCTCTTGCGCTACGACGACACGAACGGCCGCTACCGGCCGTTCCACGTAGCCGAAGAGGGTGGCCTGGCGGATTGCACCCGCGGCGAGAAGGGCTGCACGTTGTGCACGCGAGCCTGCCCGCGCTTTCGCGACTGGGAGACGGAGGTGGACACGTTCCTCTTCGGTCGCGAGCGGCTCCCCGAGGAGGTCTTCGGTGTGTCACAGGAGGTCGTCCTCGCACGGGCGACCGAACCGGCGGTGAACGCCGTCGGCCAGGACGGCGGGCTCGTGTCCGCCATACTCATCTACGCCCTCGAGAACGACGTCATCGACGCCGCCCTCGTCTCGTACCTGGAAGGCGACGGCACGAGTTGGAAGGCGATCCCGGGGGTCGCCACGACCCGCCAGCAGGTCCTCGCCGCCGCCGGCTCCCGCTACACCTACTCGGCGAACACCCTCGCCTACGCCGAGGCGATCGCGGGCGGTGCCGAGCGCGTCGGCCTCGTCGGGATGAGCTGCCAGGCGTCCGCCCCGCCCGTGATGGCGGCGAGGAAAGCGGGCAAGGTGGCGAGGCGTTTCGTGCTCACGATCGGCTTGTTGTGCTCGAAGACCTTTGACGACGCCATCTTCCCCGAGCTCTTCGAAGCCCGTTACGGGCTTCACCGCGAGGACATGGTGAAGATGAACATCAAAGGCGTCTTTCAGATCTGGATGCGGGACGGCAGCTACCACGAGGTCCCGCTCAAGGAGGCGCACGGCTGGACGCGGGAGGGCTGTAAGGAGTGCCCGGACTTCGCCGCCGAGCACGCCGACATCTCGACGGGAGGCATCGGTGCCTTTGCCGACTGGACCATCACGGTCGTCCGCACGGACAAGGGTCGTGAGCTCATGGACGCCATGGCGGCGGCCGGCGTCATCGAGGTGCGGCCAGGGGCCGACGACCCTGCCGCCATCGAGCTCATGCGAAAGCTCGCCCGCGTGAGCCGACGCCGCTGGCCGGAGACGGCGGTGGCCGCTCCCCGACGCTTGGCGGTCAGCTCGAGCTGAGCAACTGGCGCGCTCGCTGCAGGACGCCGTCGAACATCTCCGCCGTCAGCAGGCCCGTGAAGACGTTGCGCTGGCTGGGGTGATAGCTGCACAGGAGCCAACCAGGGCGAGAGCGCCCGGACAGCTCGATCTCGAGCCCGTGAGCGAAACGTTGTCTCGGCGCCGGCAGCTCGCCGGCCACCGGCGGGGTCTTGGCGAGAGCGTCGTAGGAGAATGCCCCGAGGGCGACATAGACGGTGGCACGGGCGAGCAGCGTCAGCTCCCGTGTGAGAAAGCCTCGGCACCGGTCCCGTTCGTCCGGTGCCGGTTTGTTGTCGGGCGGGGCGCAGCGGACCGCAGCCGTCACGTAGGCATCGTGCAGCTCGAGCCCGTCGTCGAGGCTGCGAGAGACGGCTTGGTTGGCAAAGCCCGCCCGCCACAACGCGGCGAAGAGGAAGTCGCCCGATCGGTCGCCTGTGAACATGCGCCCGGTCCGGTTGCCGCCGTGTGCGGCCGGCGCCAGCCCGACGAGCACGAGCCGAGCGCCCGCCGTCCCGAAACCCGCCAAGGGTCGTGCCCAATACTCCTGCCCGGCATACGACCTCGGTGGCGCAACTGAGGCCCGGCGCCGCCAGGCGACGAGACGGGGGCAGCACGAGCACGCACTGATCTCCTCACGCAGCCGGCCAAGGGCGGCGAGGCGCTCCGGGTCGGCTGCATCGGTCACAGGCCTGAACGGTACGGTACTCAGATGCCTCGGGGACGCCGCCACAGCGATCCGGTCACGACGATCTGCTACGTCCGCCACGGCTCCACGCCCACGACCGGGAAGATCCTGCCGGGTCGTGCCCGCGGCCTGCACCTCTCCGAGGCGGGCAAGGCGGAGGCGGCCGACACGGCGAAGCGTTTCGAGGGGGTGTCGGTCGCGGCGATCTATTCCTCCCCGCTCGAGCGGGCGCGCGAGACAGCCGGCCCCATCACGAAGCAGACGGGCAAGCCGGCCGTCGTCGATCGAGGCCTTGTGGAGTGCGACTTCGGTGAGTGGACCGGCGCGGAGCTCTCGAAGCTGGCGAAGCTGCCGGAGTGGCGCACCGTGCAGCGGTATCCGTCCGGTTTCCGCTTTCCCGGTGGCGAGTCCTTCGTAGAGCTGCAGTGGCGTCTCGTCGAGGCGGCCGACCGGCTGAGGGCGAAGCACCCGGGGGAGGTGATCGTCGCCGTGAGCCACGCCGATTGCATCAAGGCGGCGCTGGCGAGCGCCCTCGGGGTGCCGCTGGATCTCTTCCAGCGCATCGTCGTGGGCACGTGTTCGACGAGCGTCGTCACCTATGGTGCGGCGGGACCGATGGTGCTGGCGGTCAACTCCTACGCACCGATGGGCCGGCTGCTTCCGGTCGCGCCCAGCCCAAAGGCAACGGCGGCTGAGGGAGGATGATCGAGTGACCGAGAGCTACGAGCTCAGCGAACCCGACCGCGTGACGGTAGGAACGGTCGGCAACGTCGGCGAGCGCGTGTTCCTCCTGCAGGTCCGCCAGGGACCACAGCTTGTGACGATGAAGGTCGAAAAGAGCCAGATCGCCACGCTGTGCCGCGTGCTCGGCCGCATCCTTCGTGGCCTCGAGCGGCCTGAAGAGCTCCCGGGAGGCGCGTCGCTCGAGCTCGAGGGTTTCTTGGTGCCGGATCTCGTCGTCCGCACCCTCCGCGTCGGCTACGACGGGGCGAGCGACCGCATCGTGCTCGTCTGCGACGAGATCGATCGGGGGGACGATCCGGACGAGCCGGAGGAGGACGACGACGAGGAGGGCTCGGTCGTCCGCCTCTCGATGACCCGCGAGCAGGCGATGGCCCTCGCCATCCGCGGCACGGAGCTCGTCGAGGCAGGCCGCCCGATCTGCCCGCGCTGCGGCTACCCCCTCGACCCGAGAGGACACGTGTGCCCGAGGATGAACGGGAACGCCCCCCCGCTCACGTGAGCCGACCGAGTGGTCCCGGTGAGGAAGACGCCGTCGCGGTCCCGCAGACGAGCGCCGAATGGCTCGAGGTGCTGAGGGCCGGCGATGTTGAGGTCGAAGGACGCCTTCCCTGGAGCTCGAACTACTCGTTCCTCGTGACGGTGACGTGCGGGGAATACCGCGTGCGGGCCGTCTACAAGCCAGGCCGAGGGGAGCGTCATCTCTGGGACTTCGGGGGCGAGCTCTTTCGCCGCGAGGTGGCGGCCTACGAACTCTCAGCTGCCCTCGGGCTCGACCTCGTTCCCGAGACGGTGCTGCGCCTCGATGCCCCGCTTGAAGAGGGCTCCTTGCAGCGTTTCGTCGATGCCGATTTCGAGCAGCACTACTTCAGCCTGCTCTCCGAGCCCGTCCACGACGCCCGCCTGCGCGAGCTCGCCGGCTTGGACCTGTTCATGAACAACGCCGACCGCAAGGGCGGTCACGTCCTGCTGGACTTCGAAGGGGCCATCTGGGGGATCGACAACGGCTTGTGCTTCCACGCCGAGCCGAAGCTGCGCACGGTCATGTGGGACTTCGCCGGCGAGGTCGTGCCCGACGTCGTGATCGAGGCGGCCGCCCTCTTGAGCGAGGCCGTGCCGGAGACCGTGTGCGCCCTCATCAGCGAGCAGGAGGTGGAGGCGCTGCGACAGCGGGCCCGTGCGCTCCTCCGCCGTCCGAAGTTCCCAACGCCGGGCGCCGATCATCGCTCGTACCCGTGGCCGCTCGTCTGAGCGACCGGCGGCGTGGCTAACCCGTGGACGACAGACGGTAGGTGGGGCGGTAGCGGGACGGCTCAGGCTCTGTGGGTGACCACCACCTTCTTCGGTTCCCCCGTGAGATTCCAGCAGGGCGATCTCGCTCGGATGCGCCATGCCCTCGGTCAACTGGCGCGGACGTCTGCTCGTCATTGGCCAGTTGCCGTGTCGGCGGACGTCGCCGCGGCGGAGAGGTGGCTGCTGCAGTCGCTCGATGCGCCGCTCGCCGGCCCGGCACCGTCACGACACGACCCGACGCCGCCTCGGCAGTCGGACGATCCCCGGAGCGAGGCAGGATCGGGCGTCGTCGTCACCGTGGCGACCGAGCGTCTCCTCGATGTCGCCGCCCGCCTCCTCGAGGCCTCCGAGCTCCTCCACCGCCAAGGGGCCGTCGTCGATGCATTCGCCCTCGAAGGCATCCAGGGGCGTCTTCTCGAGGCGGCCGTCGGCGCCGGGTTCCTCGAGGAGGCGACGCCGCCGGCGAAGACCTAACCGGTCGAGGTCTGGCCGATGCCGGAGATGGGACGGCGATGCGCGACGGGAACCTCCGGCAGGTCGGGCTCGTATCGGGGGGCGGGAGCGCCCGAGCGAGAGCGGGCGCCGTCTCGGTGGATCCGACGCTGGTCGTAGAGAGCGTCGTCAGCCGCTGACATGAGCGAGGCGGCGTCGGTGATGCCGGTGGACGTCACGCTGGCGAGGCCCCAGCTGAAGGCCGGCGCCCCCAGGCGTTCGACGCGGGCCATCACGACGCGAGCGCCGTCGAGGGACGTGTCCGGCAACACGACGACGAACTCGTCGCCGCCGAGGCGGTAGACGCCATCGAGGGTTCGCAGCGCCCGCCGGAGGGACTCGATGAGCTGCAGGAGGGCACGGTCGCCGGCAGCGTGCCCCTCCGTGTCGTTGATGTGCTTCAACCCGTCCAGGTCGACGGCGACCAGGCAGAGGTCGAGCTCTGCTCTGGCGCAGCGTGCGAGCTCGCGTGCGAGGTCGCGCTCGAAGGCGCGACGGTTCGCACAACCCGTGAGGGCATCGGTGAAGGCGGCGATCTGCAGCTCGTCGGTGGCGGCCCTCGTGGCGACGAGCATGACGCGGTCGACGAGGCGGCCGAGGCGCTCGCCATCGGCCGCCACGGTGACGAGATGCCGGAGCAGCAGGAGCTGCTCGACGACGGCGACCGGCGAGGCGATGGCAGTACCCCAACGGGCACCGGCGGCTTCCAGCGCCTTGCGACGGGCGGCAACGGTCGAAGCCGGGCGGCTCGGGGAGGTGGAGGCGGAACGGGACCGAGCCGAGAACGCCCCTCTCACGTGGGCAATTGCGTCGGCTGTCGCAGCACTCTCGAGACAGATGAGCAGGTCGCGTCGTTCGTCGGTGTCGGCGGCGCCGGTCGCACAGCCCGTCGCCTGGCAGCGACGCTCCCATGCCCGCGCCAGCCCTTCGATGGCGGCATCATCGGCCTCTCGGCCCGGCGCGACGCCGCTCGAGCCGGATACGGACGCGTCCGTCGAGTTGGACGTCACCCGCGAAGCGTGGCGGGTGAGCCCGTCCCCGCCCTCGTCGCGCAAAGGTGACCCATCGACATGTCCGACGTTACCCCGTGCTACCGGGAAAACCGTGGCATTTGGCGGCATCACGCCAGCTGAGGCTGGGTGCGTTATACGGCTATCGACCCTGGCGCCCGGCGACCGAGCGCAGCGTGCGACCGATGATCCGCAGGTCGAGGGCCAGGCTCTGGTGGCGCAGGTAATAGAACTCGTATTGCAGCTTCTCGAGGGCGTCGAGCTCGCTCGCCCCGTAGTCGTACTTCACCTGCGCCCAGCCCGTGATGCCAGGGCGGACGAGATGACGCGTCTCGTAGAACGGGATCACCTCGGTGAGCTGGGCGACGTAGTGCGGCTGCTCCGGACGCGGCCCGACGATCGACAGCTCACGGCGAAAGACGTTCCAGACCTGGGGGAGCTCGTCGACGTGCAGCTTGCGCAGCGTGCGTCCCACGACGCTGAGTCGCTCGTCGTCCGGCGTCGTCCAGGCCGCCGGACCCTCGGCCGGTCGCATCGTGCGGAACTTGTGGATCGTGAAGACGATGCCGTCCTTGCCGACCCGTGCCTGGTGGAAGAAGAGCGGGCCCCGGTTGCCGGCCAGGTTCACGAGGGCGACGACGGGGATCGCCAGGAGCAGCACCGGCAGACCGACGAGGGCGAGGAACACGTCGGAGAAGCGCTTCATCCGTGCGTAGACCGGCCGGTGGATCTCGTTGATGTCGAAGAGCAGAGCGATGCGCTCGAGCTCGGAGAGGGGGAGCTTGCCCAGCCATTCGTCGTAGAAGAGGGAGAGGGTGCGAATTCTCACGCCGTGGGAGTGGGCGACGGCGGCCTGGGTGACGACTTCATCGAGCGACTGCGCCTCCCGGTTCAGCACCACGAGGGTGATGTGGCGTTCGGAGACGATCTCCTCGAGCGGCTTGGGGAGCTCCGGCGTCGGGACGATCTCCGACGGCGGCACGGCGAGCACGAGCAGCGAATGGTGCTCCGGGCGCACCCCGACGTCGCGTGTCAGGCGCTCCCGCTCCTCGTCGTCGACGAGGGCGATGACGCGTTCCTGCTCTCCTTGCAGCGTCGCCGATCGCTGCGCCAAGGAGGAGAGGACGGCGAGGCCGGGGATGAGTACGACCACGCTCAGGCCGAGGTCGAAGCGAGGAAGAGGAGGCTTGGAGACGACGAGCTGCAACAACGAGATGAGCACGACAGCGGCGCCGACACCGCCGGCTGATCTCACAAACCGCGCCCCGAAGGAGATCCCGGTTTCATTCACGCCGGCCGCGTATGTCGTCACCCAGATCAGTACGACGAGCGCCAGGAGCCAGCTGAAGCGGGGTTCAGCCGTTACCTCGTAGTGGTGGAGCTGAGCATGGATCGCGGCGATGAGGAGCACAATTACCGCCGTGAGGGCGGATATGAGCAGTCGCATCACTCGAGCCATCGACCAACATTCAACACGGTCCAAGTGCCCAGCTACGGTAAAGTCCCTCAAGAGACTTGTCGGCGCGTCACCACGTCAGAGGGCTGCGTCTACGCGCGATTAGGCTGGGTCTCATCGCAAGCAGGCCGGGCTGTTGGTGTACCCGGGCTCGGACTGGGGATTGGGAGCTGATCATGGGTCCAGGGCATGATCCGAACGCAAAGCCGGAAACGGCCCTCGACGCGCAACTGGCGGCTGCATTGGCGGGAGATCGCCACCCGCCCCATGTCGGGGCGGAGCCTCCGCAGGATGCCTCCGTCCCTGTGCCGTTCGTGCAAACCGCGGACGCGCCAGACCCGGTACTGCCACCTGTGCCGGAAGCGGAAGTGCCTGTCGTCCCGCTCTCTTCCTCAGCACCCTCGATCATGGCGGATCCCGTAGACGCCATCTTGGAACAGGAGTTCGGCATCTACGTGCAGGCAGCTAGTGCTCCGCCCCCTGTGCCGGCGTTCGAAGAATGAAGGGTCTGCCGCAAGCCAGTGACTCGACAGGCGAAGCGATCGGCAACACAAACGCCTGCTCAACCGCAGGAGCGGAGCCGCCGCGGCTCACGGGAGAGTCGCTCCCCCGTTTCGACCTACCGGTCCTCCGATGACGAGTGGGCCTGATCCCGACGGCCCGTGAGATTGTGGCGGTTCGGCTGCCGGTTCTGCTCACTTCGGCAGGCCGTTTTTCAGAGGACCTTTGAAATGCGGCTAAAGTTTACAGCTGGTCCGGCCGATTATTCTTTGGACGGATCATCAATTGACCCAAGGAGGAAAGCTCAATGTCTTTCGTCGATAGGTGTCGGCAACGGCACCTCGGCAGCGAGGGGGGAGATGAGGGTTTTACCCTGATCGAGCTCTTGGTTGTGCTGCTCATCATCGGCATTCTGTTGGCAATCGCAATCCCGACGTTCCTGTCGGTGACTAAGGGCGCCAACAACACTGCCGCGCAGTCCAACCTGCAGAACGCCCTTACGGGCGCCAAGACGTACTTCACGGATAGTGGCCAGACCTACACAGGTATCGACACCTACTCCGCGACGACGTCGAGCATCACCCAGATCGGAACGGGCCTGAGCTGGACGGCTACTGGTGCTGCTTCGAGCGGTCCCCACAACATCTCGTGGGCGGTTTCCACCAACGGTTCGGACATCGAGTTGGCGGCTTTCGCCAATGGCACGAACGACTGCTGGTACATCGTCGACGCTACGGCTCCGGGATCGTTTGACGGCGTGAGCTCTGCAGGCACGTACTTCGGTGTCGTCAAGGCCAGCTCGGCCACGACGTGCAAGGCCACGGCGACCACGACCCCGACCGGTTTGAGCAACACCGGGTACCCGGCAGGCTGATCAAGCTGGCGAGACAACGCACCTCGTGCTGATCTGATACTCGGCTCAGCGCGGAAGCGGTGAGTCCCCCGAGTCGGCTTCCGGCTCGGGGGATTCGTACTTTTGGCGGACAACAAGGAGAGTCATGGTGCTCAACAGCCGCGCCTTGCGCGCCCGATTGCACGGGCGACCGGAGGGTGACGACGGATTCACCCTCATCGAGCTCTTGGTCGTGCTGCTTATCATCGGCATTCTGCTGGCGATCGCGATCCCGACATACTTGGCGGTGACGAATGCCGCCAATAACACGGTGTCGCAGGACAACCTGCAGACCGCCTTGACCGGCGCGAAGGTGTACTACACCAACAGCGGCCAAACCTATTCGAACGTAACGGCTCCAGGTGGACTCACGTCGGACATACAGCAGATTGCCACCGGGCTGAGCTACACGACGACGATCTCCTCCACGGGGCCCCATGTCGTCAGCGTGTACACGCCTAGCACCGGTACCTACTTGATCCTGACGGCCCTTTCCAAGGGTACGAACGATTGTTGGGGGATTGTGGACATACCAACGGAACAATCGACACCGGTGCAGGGCAGCTACGGGCCAGGCACGTCGTTCTTCGTCGTTCGTCGCACGGCGAGTTGCAACGCAGCTACGTATGCTGCCGGCGGGACGGCCGCCTCGGCGACGTCGACGACAGGATTTCCCGCTGGGTAACTGACAGTGAGCCGTCCTCCCCTCTGGCGTGTCTCCTGCTGATTCCGGGCGCGCCGGAGGGGCAGTGTCGGGTAAAAGGGGGCATCTCGGGGACTGCCGATCTGAAGACGACAGGGAGTCGCCCTGTCTCGAGGTCGCTCAGTCGAAGGGCTCTCATGACAACGGGCGGAAGCGCGCCGTGAAATGACGAAGGGCACTAGGCGCCTCCACAATCTCGTAACCACGGAGCTCGCTGGCGCATTCGGCGACCTCGAGACATACCTCGATGACGTAGTCGATGTGGCTCTGCGTGTAGGTCCGCCTCGGGACGGCGAGGCGGACGAGCTCGAGCGCTGCCGGCACCTCACGGCCGTCGCTTCGCAGCCCGAACATCACCGTTCCGATCTCGCAAGAGCGGATGCCGCCCCGCTCGTAGAGGGCGATGGCGAGCGACTGACCGGGGTAGGCGAGCGGAGGAATGTGGGGGAGCAGCGCTCTGGCGTCGAGGTACACGGCATGTCCGCCGATCGGTTGCACGACCGGTACGCCGGCGTCGACGAGCGCTTCACCGAGGTAGGCAGTCGAGCGTATGCGATAGCGCAGGTAGTCGTGCTGCACAACCTCCCGCAGACCCTGGGCGATCGCTTCGAGGTCGCGCCCGGCCAGGCCGCCATAGGTTGGGAAACCCTCCGTGAGGATGAGCACATCGCGGCAACGCTGTGCAAGCTCCCCGTTGCGCATCGCCAGCCAGCCGCCGATATTCGCCAATCCGTCCTTCTTGGCGCTCATCGTCATGCCGTCCACCAACGACGCCATTTCCCTCACGATCTCGGCCACCGTACGGTCCTGCTGACCTGGCTCGCGCTCTCGTATGAACCAGGCGTTCTCCGCAAAGCGACAGGCGTCGAGGAACAGCGGAACGGCGTAACGATCGCAGATCGCACGAACAGATCGAAGATTCTCGAGAGAGACCGGCTGGCCACCACCGGAGTTGTTCGTCACCGTCACAAACACGACCGGGACTCTGCCAGCCTCCCTCTTCAGGAGCGTCTCGAGCGCTTGAACGTCCATGTTTCCCTTAAACGGGTGGAGGTCGGTGGGATCGCTCGCCTCCGGTACGACGAGATCGACGGCGGTCGCTCCCGAGGCCTCGACGTTGGCCCGCGTGGTGTCGAAGTGGGTGTTATTCGGAATGATGAGACCTGGCCCGCCGACTACCGTGAAGAGGATCCGCTCGGCGGCCCGGCCCTGGTGCGTGGGTATGACATGCGGGAGCGGGAACAATTCCTGCACGCTCTCGAGGAAGCGGAACCACGAGGGGGAGCCGGCATAGCTCTCGTCTCCGTGCTGAATGGCCGCCCATTGGTCACGCGACATCGCGCCCGTGCCCGAGTCAGTGAGCAAGTCGATGAGCACGTCCTCCGCCCGCAACCCAAAGAGGTTGAATCCCGCAGCCTCGAGCGCTGCCCGTCGCTCATCAGGAGTCGTCATCCGCATCGGTTCGACCGAGTGGATGCGGAACGGCTCAATCGTGGTGCGTCGCGTCATCCCGCGATCATGCCGCGGAAGACTGCCCGAGTTCGACTCAGCGGTGTCGTTACGGAGTTATCCCGCCGCTGTAGTTGTTGTCGTCGAGCTCGTTGCGTTCGCCGCAAGCGGGTCGATCTCGGGATCGAAGTAGGCGGTGCCGCTGATCGTGACGGTGTAGGCCGCCGAAGAAGGTTTGAGTACGTCGACGCCGCCTGAGCCGGCACTCACTGGCGCGGGGTTGAAGGCGCTGATCGTGATCAGACGAGTGATCAATGTCGGGTTGTAGATGCCCTGCAGGAATGCGATGCAGTTCTGGCGCGGGCCCTCGATGTCCATCGAGAGCGGGATCGTGCTCAATGGCGTACCGACTACCGTCGTGTCGTCCGACAGGCTCACGAGGTGGACATTCGTCGTATTGGCGAGATCGGCCAGCTCCGTGGTGAGCTGTGGCGCCTCAGGAATCGGGGGCACCGCAGCCGCGAACATGCTCAGGTATCCGGCGTACTGCTGGACCTTGGCAGCCTGCTTCTGGGCTTGCTGAAGTTCAATATTGAGCGTCGTCAGCTGAGTCTGCAACTGGGAGTTCTGAGAATTGACGGTGTTCAGTTTGGTGCCCTCGGGCGACATCCACACGAACCACCAGATGACAGCCAGAACTACGACGACCGCGACTGTTATGAGCACGGCAGGGCGTTTCAGGGCGTTGACGTTCATCGATCGGAGGTTCACTTTCCGAGCACCTCGAATCTCGTAGCGCGCGACGACTGGATGGTCCCAAGCACACCCAAGGTGGCGGTGTAGGTCACGACACCAGTCGTGCCCTCCTGGAAGGGGCTCCACGTGACGAGTTGCAAAGCATTCGATTTACCGAGCAGCGTGGCCCAGTTCTCGAAGTAGGCGTAAGCGCAGTTGGGCACTTGTCCCTTCTTTACAATGACGCACCCCTTGCTCGCCGATACCCCGAGGGACACGGTCGAAATCTCCGTCGCCGATCTCTGGACGGGCGGGGCGCTCGTACCGGTCGTGGTAGGTGCCGGCGGCGCGTTCGTGCCCGCGAACGCTGTGATAATCCCACCGCTAGGCGTGTACGCCGTGACCTTGCTGAGCACGGCTGGCCAGTTCACCTCGTTGGCCACGATCGGCGTCAACAGCGACTGATCGTTGCTGACCTCGTCGTACTTCTGCTGCGCCACGTCGTAATGCGTGATCTCCAGCCTGGTATTTGTGATCTTGGCCTGCAGTGCGGCGCCTTGGTTCTCTGCATTGTGCACCTTGAGGTACCGCAGGACACCGCCCCCGATCATCGCCAGCACGATCAGTACGGCAACGCCGATGAGAATTCGGTCCGTCCTCGCTCTCCGTCGCCGCTCGAGGATCTCGGGTGGCATCAGGTCGAGGGCTTTCACGCCCGCCGGCTCTCGCAGTGCGAGACCGATGACGACGGCACAGAGCGGATCGCGGCTGCTGATTTCCTCCGGCGAGAGGCTGGTTTCGATTCGGGAGAGGGCGCTTCCGCGTACAACCTGAGCGCGCAGGTTCTGCTGGAGCCGTTCGAGCAACCCAGACAGACGTGAGCCACCGCCAGTGAGCGTGACGCGACGGATCTCCGAGCGACCTGGAAGTGTCGAGTAATACTCGATCGAACTGCGAATCTCGGCAATGAGCGACGTCGCCGCTTCGTTGGCGGCGGCCGCCGCCGCACGGATGTGGGGACCGGACTGGTCGAGGTTGCGCTTGGTGGCCTCGGCGTCGTCAAGAGGAAGGTCGAGGGCGCCGGCAATGGCGGCCGTGATCGTGTCACCGCCCTCGGCGATGGTGCGGACAAAGTGCGGCACGCCGCCCTCGTGGACGATGACGGTCGTCAGGCCAGCCCCGATGGCGACGATGGCCTCCGGACCTCCGGCCGCTGAAGCGGGGTCGTAGAGCGCACGGATGAGGGCTGTCGACGTCAGATCGATGCTCAGGGCCGTGAGACCGGCGGCTTCGACGGCTTCGAGCAGCGGGTCGACTAGATCCCGGTGGGCGGCCGCCAGTAGGACCCGCCGGATGGATGAGCCATCAGGACCGGTCAGCTCCTCGAGAGGTCGTGCTGACATCACCGTCTTTTCGACCGGGAACGGGATGACGTCGAGTGCCTGTAGACGAACAGCAGCATCGAGCTCATTGTCCGGAACGTGTGGCATGTCGAGCTCGCGCGTGATGGCGCGTAGGCCGGCGATGCCGAGGTGGACCTCCTTGGCGGAGAAGTTGCCTTCGCTCAAGCAGCGCTGAATTGCGCTCACGACCGCCGGCACGTCAGCGATTGCTCCGTCCACGACAACTCGCGGTGGGAGGCGGACTTGTCCGAGGTTGACCAGCTTCGGTCGTCCGCCGCTGAAGGTGAGCTCGGCGATCCGCACCGCGCTGTTACTGATCTCTAAGCCAACTCGTTTGGACGCTCCTGGCGCCATTTGTGCACTCCTGTCCTACCTCGCCGCCTCCTGGTGGAGGGTACGTCGCCGGCCCCTCGCCAGTAGGTGTCTGTTGTCAGTGATGCCGTTCCTGCTGCTTTCCTTGGCCCGCCGCTGGCAGGCTCGAGACCCGAGTCTCCCGACTCAGGCGTACGACGCGCTGCTCTCCTGCCCTAGGCGTTGCTCCCCTGCTTCTGGATGATCCCGTAGATGTCGAACATGGGGAGGTACATCGAGATGACGATGAAGCCGATGGCGCAGCCCATCGTCACGATCATCAGCGGTTCGAGCACCGACGTGAGGCTCGCGATGGTCGAGTTCACCTCGTTGTCGTAGAACTCGGCCACCTTGTCGAGCATGGAGTCGAGGGCACCCGACTCCTCTCCAGTCTCGATCATCTGGGTGACCATGATCGGCATGACGTCGTACTGGGCGAGTGTCGACGAAAGGCTCTGCCCTTGTCGGACACCGTCCTGGGCCCCTCGCACGGCGTCGGCCACGAGCTGGTTGCCGGAGTTGGCGGCGACGATGTCCAGCG
>Ga0181523_10000806_pt1 | contig 35190 bp, 39 predicted proteins | sample PEATcosm2014_Bin_43_FD_119752 | JGI IMG/M metagenome (GOLD analysis project Ga0181523, IMG submission 119752) | Peatland microbial communities from MTU Mesocosm Facility, Houghton, MI, USA - PEATcosm2014_Bin05_30_metaG | ecosystem: Environmental > Terrestrial > Soil > Wetlands > Peat | place... | reverse complement strand
CTCAGCGGCGGGCCAGCCGGCGTCACGGCGGAACCGGTCATCGGGCTCAGCGGCGGGCCAGCCGGCGTCACGGCGGCCCATCTCGCGCCGGCCCGCGTCCCAGCGGCCCCGGTCGGGACCGTGCGGCTGTGAGCCCGGCTCGGCCGGGTAGAAGGCGGGGCCCGCAGCGGGCCGGTACGGGCCGGGCGGGTAAGGCTCGGGCTCGGGACGGGAGAGGCCGCCGTGGCGGGGCCACTGGGAGGATCCGCGGTCCTGCCCGAAGGTTCCGGGAGCAGCGTCCGGGCGCGGAGAGAAGGGATCCCGTGAAGACGCCCCGCTGTCACGGGCGCGTCGGGCCGACCAGGAACTGGACCCGGGCGTGCCACCGTACGGCGGGCTCGGATCCACATCGTGCCATCGTTGCTCGGTCATCTGCACCCAAATGTTAGCCGTTGCAGATCGATAGCACGCGCGTCCCATAAATAACAACCGCGCCCCGGTAGTCTTCGCGGCATGGATGGTGAGCCGGGTACGGGGGCGGCCAGTGTTTAGAGCGCGTACGGGCGCCCCGGTGCGCGGTGTCACGCATACCACGGGATACGTGCTGACCTGCGCCTTTTCTGCGCTCGTGCTGGCCGTCAGCGGCTTTTCCTACTTCGTCGTCCGTGACGTGAGCAGCATCGGCTCCTCGCACGCGATCGCCGGCGGCCCCTCCGTCGGCGCGCAGAACATCCTGCTGATGGGCCTGGAGAGCCGCCGGGACTGGAGCGGCAACATCCTGCCGAACAACATCCTCCACGCCCTGCACGCCGGCAGCGCCCAGGGCGTGGCCGACGGCGTCGGCGGCAACGACACCAACACGCTGATCCTGCTGCACATCCCGGCGGGCGGGAAGAAGGCGGTCGGCTTCTCCATCCCGCGCGACGACTGGGTCAACTTCGCCGGGACCATGGGCTCCCAGCAGCAGGGCAAGATCGACCAGGCTTACGGCGTAAGCATGTTCTCCCAGCAGCAGCAGCTGAAGGCGCAGAACCCGGGCATCAGCCAGAACCAGCTCGCGTTCCAGGGCAACGAGGCCGGCCGCAAGGCCGCAGTGGACACGGTGGAACAGCTCACCGGCGTGCACATCGATCACTTCGCCGAGGTGAACCTGGACGGGTTCTACGAGCTGGCCAACGTGCTCGGCGGTGTGGAGGTCTGCCTCAAGCACCCGGTCAAGGACGCCAACTCCGGCGCGAACTTCCCCGCCGGATACCAGCACCTGGACGGCGCGCAGGCGCTGGCGTTCGTCCGCCAGCGGGATGGGCTGCCCAACGGCGACCTGGACCGGACCCACCGTCAGCAGGCCTTCCTCGACGCGGTCATGCAGCAGTTGCGCGCCGAGGGAGTGATCGGCGACCTGACCAAGGTCCAGGCGCTGATGTCGGTGGCCAAGCAGTACGTCATCAGCGACTCCGACTGGAACCTGCTGGACTTCGCTTCGCAGGTGCAGAGCCTGACCAGTGGGAACCTGGTCTTCCACACGCTGCCCATCCAGGGCTACGCGATGATCGACGGCCAGGACGCGAACGTGGTTAACGCTGCCGCCATCAAGAACATCGTCCAGTCCACGTTCTACCCGAAGCCTGCCGCACCGGCCGCGCCCCGGACGCAGCCGCAGCCCGGTACTCCGGCCGCGGCCACGACCGTGGACGTGCTCAACGGCGGGAGTACGCCCGGCCTGGCCTCGCGTGTCTCCCAGGCTATGGTCCAGGCCGGCTTCAAGGCCGGGCAGGTGGGGAATACGACCCCCCTCAGCACGACCGAGGTCCGCTACGGGACGGGCGAGGCGGCCAACGCCAGCCGCATCGCCTCGGCGTTCGGTGTCACGTCCGCAGCCAGCCCATCGGTGGCCGCGAACCACGTCGAGGTCATGCTCGGCGCGGGCACCACAACCGCACCGACCGTTAGTGCGGCCCCGGCCAGCGGGTCCACCGCGTCCAGTTCCCCGTCGTCGATCATTCCCACCGCTGGCCCGCAGGGTGGCGCCGTCGGTGCCCAAAAGGGCATCCCCTGCGTGGACTGAGGTTCGGGCCAGCACGGCAACGGGAAGGGGCTCGCGCCAGGCCTGCCCATCCATAGCGGTGAATACGGCCGAGAGCACTCGTGTCAGCGAACAACGGCAGGGGGCGGGTGTTCGTTGCCCCCAACGACAGAAGGACCGGCGTCTACGACAGAAGGACCGGCGTCCCAGAGAGTTCGACGCCGGCGTCGCGCATTTCGGTGAGGGCGCGGGCCGTGCTGTCGGGGGCAACCCCGGCGGTGAGGCCCAGCCGGACGCGCGTGGCGAACCCGCCGCGGGCTCCGTCCGTGGCCGTCGCGCGTACGCAGTGATCGGTGGCGATCCCGACGATGTCGAGTTCGGTGACGCCGCGCTCGCGCAGCCAGTCACCTAGCCGCGTACCCGTGTCGTCGGCGCCCTGGAATCCGCTGTAGCCGTCGTCATACGCGCCTGTGCGGAAGATCGCCTCCAGCCGAGTCGTGTCCAGGTCGGGATGGAACTCCGCGCCCGGCGTTCCCGCGACGCAGTGCGGCGGCCAGGAGTGAACGTAGTCCGGGTGGTCGGAGAAGTGGTCACCCGGGTCGATGTGGTGGTCCTGGGTGGCGACGACGTGCGCGTACTCGCTGGCGCTGGTGGCCACCAGCTCGCTGATCGAGCGGGCCACGTAGGCGCCGCCCGGCACGGCCAATGAGCCGCCCTCACAAAAATCGTTCTGGACGTCCACGACGATGAGTGCGCGCACCCGCCCACGGTATCGTGCCGGAAGCGCTGCCTGGCGTACGAGCTGGCCCACGCCGCGCTGCGCGCTGCTCAGCAGGAACGTTGCGGTCCCGGTCAGCCGATCAAGGAACCCACCATGACCTGGGACGAGGTCCGCACCGCTGCCCTGCGCCTGCTCCCCGGTGCGCGCTACCGCCGCCACCTCCTGTTCCGCTACTGCCTCCGCTGGTACTGCCTCCGCTGGCGCAAGCCGGGCTGACCGCGGCCGTTCTTCCCCCTCTTTTGCCCGGACGGTTCTGTCTAAACCGTTCGCCACCGTCCTCCGAAGAGGACGATAGCCAGCGGTTCATTTGTCACGCTCCCAGGTCACGTGGAACTTCTGGCCGAGACCGGATGTGGCGGACACGTTATCCTTGTGCAGCCCGCTGGCGTCCACCATCACAACCGTGGTGAGCGGAACGTTTCCCATCGCATGCCCGTTGACTTTATCCTTACTGAAGTAAATGGCGCGGAAGTCAGCGAGCGGCAGGATGCCGGTGACGCTAGACATGGGAGCTTCCGCGATAACCTCGGCCGACGCGTCCGCCAGCCCGCGACGAGTGACATTCACCGTGTGCGACCAGTTGCGGGTGATATCGGAGATCTTCAGCGTGTAGTACTCGCTGCTCCGAACGGCAACCGACGCGGTGAAATGATCTCCCGGGTACACGTGGTTGGTGAAAGACACCATGCCGGCCGGGTACATCTCGTACCAGGCGTAGTAGAACGGCGACGTGCCGTTGCACGCAGAGATAGTCCCATCCTGCTCGACCGTGCTGTTGTGGAGCCCATCCAGGCCGACCCAGAATGCGCTGTACTGGAACGGGTAGATTGAGAACGGGCAGCTTACCGCAGGCACCGTCCAGGCCGACGAGACGCCGGTGTAGTGCGCGGAGGCCGCGTACCCAGACCAGTTATAGGTGAAGGAATGCCCGGCGGTGGCGGAATTCGTGGTCCCGCCATTTCCCGGAGCTGGAATCGCTGGGCCCACTAGTGATGCAGCAGCGGCGTGAGGCGGGGTGTGATCGACAGGCGGCCCATGCGTCGCGAGGCCGAGCCCGGCTACCAGTGCGGCGGCCGGGACTGCGATTGCCTTATTGAGTTTCATTGCCTTGCCTTCCCCCGGTACAGAAAAGCCTCATTTCGCTCTCTGTTACCGCAACCCTACGCAGCGTGCATCCTGGTACTCAGAGCAGGATGACCGGGAGATAAGGTCCAAATGACCTGGCCAAATGACCGGGAAAGCAGAGTCCAAACGTCACCTAAAGTGACAGTCGCCGGACGCTCGGCAACTGATCGCCTCCCTGAGCGCCGGGCGGCCCGGGGCAATCTGCAGGACTCCGGGGCCACCCCCGCTCAGCAGGGCGGCGCGGGGAGGATGTCAGGCGGTGCCATTCTCGAAGATGGTCGGGATGGCGGGGTCGCCGCGGGATAGCTGGAACGCCTGGGGCGGTAGTTCCGCCAGCACCTGACGGTGCCGTTCGCGCGCCGCCGCCAGGGGCTCGCGGCCCACGATCTCCCCGTCGCCGACGAGCGGCGTGAGCAGCAGGCGGTCATGCGGCCCCGGATCGGGCGGGGACAGCCGAATCTCCTCCGCCAGAGCCACCCTCGCTTCGTCCCGGTGCCGCAGGGCCCATTTCCGGCCGCCGCGCCCGGGCTTGCCGACCGAGCGCTTCGCCATCGGCCGCAGTGGGCTATCGGGGCCCGGACGATCGGCCCGCGCCACGAGCTTGTACACCAGGGCGGCCGTGGGTGCCCCGGACCCGGTCACCAGGGAGGTGCCCACCCCGTAGCCGTCGACCGGGGCGGCGGCCAGCGCCGCGATCGAGTATTCGTCCAGGTCGCCAGTGAGCACGATCCGGGTGTGGGTCGCGCCGAGCTCGTCGAGCAGCGCGCGGACGTGGTGGGCCAGCACCAGCAGGTCGCCACTGTCGATCCGCACCGCACCGAGGTCGGGGCCCGCCAGCTCGACCGCGGCCCGCACCGCGCGGTCCACGTCGAACGTATCCACCAGCAGCGTCGTGCCCTTGCCCAGGGCGTCGAGCTGGGTGCGGAACGCGTGCCGCTCGCTGTCGTGCACCAGGGTGAACGCGTGCGCGCTGGTCCCGGCCGACGGCACGCCGTACAGGCGGTTCGCCTGCAGGTTCGAGGTGGACGAAAAGCCCACGAGGCAGGCCGCCCGGGCGCTGGCCACGGCGGCCTGCTCGTGCGTGCGCCGCGACCCCATCTCGATGAGTGGCCGCCCGCCAGCCGCGGTCACCATCCGGGACCCGGCGGACGCGATCGCACAGTCGTGGTTGAGGATCGACAGAGTGATCGTCTCGAGGATGACCGCCTCGGCGAACGTGCCCTCGACCACCAGGATCGGCGAGCCGGGAAAGTAGCAGTCGCCCTCCGCGTAACCCCAGATGTTCCCGGTAAAACGGTATGATTTGAGGTAACGGAGCGTGACATCGTCCACAATACCGGAGGCCCGGAGGAAATCAAGATCAGCTGTGTCAAACCTGAACTGTTCAAGGGCATCGAGCAGCCTGCCAGTGCCTGCGACGACGCCGTACCGTCGGCCGTGCGGCAGGTGCCGGGCGAACACCTCGAAGATCGTGCGGCGCCCGGCCGCCCCACTGTGCAGGGCACCCTGGAGCATGGTCAGCTCATACTGATCGGTGAGCAACGCGGTGCCGTGCCCGGGCATGGGACGGCTCCCGGGTGGAAGAGACATACTGTCCGCCGAATTCGTCACGAGTGGAAGACTACGGACCTGGAGGCAAGCAGCCGTGAGCGTGGCACCCTCTGAGGTCGAGCTGCCGGAGTCCGGTGAGCAGACCACACCGGACAAGCCGTGGCTGACGATCGTCTGGAACGACCCGATCAACCTGATGGACTATGTGACGTACGTGTTCCAGACCGTGTTCGGCTACCCGAAGTCGAAGGCGAAGAAGCTCATGCTTGACGTGCATTACAAGGGCAAGGCGGTGGTGGCCGCCGGCGCGCGTGAGTCGATGGAGCACAACGTCGAGGTGCTGCACGGGTACGGCCTCTGGGCGACGGTCTCCTCCGACTCGTGAGACCTCGCGAGGCTCTCGTGAGACGCTGGCTCCTTACCCTCGCCCGGACGAGAATTGCATTGGTGGCGCCTCCCTGATGGATGCTTTTCGCCGGACCAGCGGCCGCGGCGTGCGGGCCAGGTTCGACGCCCCGGAAGCGGTCCTGCTGCGCAGCCTGATCGAGCTGGTCGTGGACCTGCTGACCGACCCTGACGCCGACCGGCCCAGCGTGCCCGGCTCGCCCGGCGCTCCCGGCGCTCCCGGCGCTCCCGGGTCGTCCGGCGTGCCACCCGGACTGGCCGGGGAGACCCCGGACCCCGGCACGCCGGGTGTGCCCACCCCGGCGGAGCTGGAGGCGATGTTCGGCTCCGGCCGTCCCGCCCAGACGCCGCAGGACCCCGCGCTCGCCCGGCTGCTGCCCGACGCCTACCGGGACGATCCCGACGCCGCCGGGGAGTTCCGCCGCTTCACCGAGGAGAGCCTGCGCAACGCCAAGCAGGAGAGCGCGCGGATCGTGCTGGACACGCTGCCGGCCGACGGCGGCCCGGTCAAGCTGTCCGGGGAGCAGGCGCAGTCCTGGCTGCGGGCGCTCAACGACGTCCGGCTCGCGCTGGGCGTCCGGCTCGGCGTCACCGAAGAGTTTGAGGAGCAGTGGCAGGAACTCGACCCGGTCGACCCTCGCTGGGCCGCGTTCGAGGTGTACGCCTGGCTGGGCGCCGTCCAGGAATCACTGGTCCAGGCTCTGACGTAGCCGACCCGGGCCGGGCCCAAGCCGGAGCAGCCCCGGTGCCGGGCCCTGGCCCGAGCGGCCCCGGTGCCAGGGCCCTGACGGAGCCGGGCCGGCCCGCCGGGTACCCTCGCGTCATGCTCTCGATCCGCCGTGAGCTCCACGACAAGATCGTCGCGCACGCCCGCGCCGACCACCCGGATGAGGCATGCGGCGTGATCGCCGGCCCGGCCGGCCTCGACCGCCCGGCGCGGTTCATCCCGATGCTCAACGCCGCGCGGTCACCGACCTTCTACGAATTTGACTCCACGGAGCAATTCCAGGTCTGGAAGGAGATGGACGGGCGGGACGAGGAGCCCGTCGTCATCTACCATTCGCACACCGCGACCGAGGCCTACCCGTCCCGGACGGACATCTCTTACGCGGGCGAGCCGGGCGCCCACTACGTCCTGGTGTCCACCCGCGCTGAGGATGAGACAGAGTTCCGTTCCTACCGCATCGTCGACGGTGTGGTCACGGAGGAGCCAGTCGCGATCACCTGAGACTATTGACCCGCCCGCCTGCCTTCGGTGGAATGATCCCGGTGCCCAAGTGGATTGATCCCGGCGCCCAAATGGATTGATCCGGCGCCCAAGTGGAATGATCGCGGCGCCCAAGTGGAATGATCCCGGGGGCGGTGGAATGATCCCGGAAGGCTCCGGGTTGGATCGCTAGGGACCCGGAATACAGCCGCACGCTCGAGCTGAACCGCCCGCTAGTGCTACATCCGCACACCATGGAGTGTTCTGATGGCCATCGAGGTTCGTATCCCGACGATCCTGCGCACGTACACGGGTGGCGCCAAGCAGGTGGAGGGCGCAGGCTCCACGCTGGGCGAGCTCATCGAGGACATCGACGGGCGGCACAGCGGGCTGCGCGACCGGCTAGTCGACGATGGCGCCCTGCGCCGCTTCGTCAACGTGTACCTCAACGACGAAGACGTGCGCTTCCAGGGCGGCCTGGAGACCCCGGTCAAGGACGGCGACACCGTGACGGTACTCCCGGCGGTCGCCGGGGGCGCCTTCTGATCGACGTGCGGAGCTGGTATGCGTTACGACTCGCTGCTCGACTCGGTAGGCCGAACGCCGCTGGTGGGCCTGCCCCGGTTGTCGCCGTCGCCCGAGGTGCGCCTGTGGGCCAAGCTGGAGGACCGGAACCCGACCGGTTCGGTCAAGGACCGTGCCGCGTTCTACATGGTGGAGCAGGCCGAAAAGGAAGGGCTGCTGCACCCGGGGGCGACGATCCTCGAGCCGACGTCGGGTAACACCGGCATCTCGCTGGCCATGGTGGCCAAGCTGCGCGGGTACCGGCTGACCGTCGTCATGCCGGAGAACACCTCGGCCGAGCGCCGCCAGCTGCTCGAGATGTACGGCGCGACGATCATCTACTCGCCGGCGCCGGGCGGCTCCAACGAGGCGGTCCGCGTGGCCAAGCGGCTCGCCGCCGAGAACCCGGGCTGGATCATGCTGTACCAGTACGGGAACGAGGCGAACGCGCGGGCCCACTACGAGACCACCGGCCCGGAGCTGCTGGCCGACCTGCCGGAGATCACGCACTTCGTGGCCGGCCTGGGCACGACCGGCACGCTGATGGGCGCCGGCCGCTTCCTGCGCGAGCACGTCCCCGGGGTGAAGATCATCGCCGCGGAGCCCCGGTATGGGGAGCTGGTCTACGGCCTGCGGAACGTCGACGAGGGCTTCGTCCCGGAACTGTACGACGAGTCGGTGCTGACGACGCGGTTCTCGGTTTCGGTCGCCGACGCGCTGTCCGCCACCCGCGAGCTGCTGAACACCGAGGGCATCTTCGCCGGGATCTCGGCCGGCTGCGCGCTGCACGCGGCGATGGCGCTGGGCGCCAAGGCCGCGGAGGCGGGGGAGCGCGCCGACATCGCGTTGATCGTGGCCGACGGCGGCTGGAAGTACCTGTCGACCGGCGCCTACGGCGGCACGCTGGATGAGGCCGAGGAAAAGCTCGAAGGCCAGCTCTGGGCCTGACCCCGCGCCGTTGACCCGCGCGCCGCTCAGCTCTCGCTCTGACCCCGGGCGCCCCCCGACCGTATACGCCGCACAGTGCGCCCCTGATCCCGCGCGCCACCCGCCGCGGCCCTATTGTGGTCTTTCGTGCGGCTAACCATTATCGGATGCTCCGGCAGCTTTCCCGGGCCCGACAGTCCCGCGTCCAGCTACCTGCTGGAGGCGGAGGGATTCCGGATGCTGATCGACCTCGGCAACGGCGCGCTGGGGGTGATGCAGCGGCACGTCGGGCTGTTCGACATCGACGCCATCTGCCTGAGTCACCTGCACGCGGATCACTGCCTCGACCTGGCCTCTTATTGGGTGGCCCGCCGGTATGCCCCCGGGGGGCCCCAGCCGCCAATCCCCGTCTACGCCCCCCAACGCGCCGCCGAGCGGATAGCCCTCGCCTACGGCCTGGAGGCCGACCCCGGTCCCGCCATGACCGACGCCTTCAGCTTCATCACGCTGACCCCGGGGACCCGCCGGATCGGGCCGTTCCTGATCACCACGCAGCGGATGAACCATCCGGTCGAGACGTACGGCTTCCGGGTGGAGCACGGTGGCCGGATCCTGGCCTACTCGGCCGACACCGGTCCCTGCGAGGCGCTGGTCGAGCTGGCCCGCCGGGCTGACCTGCTGCTGTGCGAGGCGTCCTTCCTGGACGCCCCGGACGTGCCCGGCAACCTGCACCTGACCGGGCGCCAGGCCGGCGAGCACGCCGAGCGCGCCGGAGTGCGGCACCTGGTGCTGACCCACCTGGTGCCGTGGAACGGCAAGGAGCGGTCCTTCGCGGAGGCGAGCGCCACGTTCACCGGGAAGCTCTCGCTGGCCGCCCCGGGCCAGGAGTTCGACCTCACCCCTTCCGCCCCGCTCCCGATGTAAGCCCCCGCTCCGCAGCGCCGATAGTCTGGCGGGCATGGCCCGACCTGACGGACGTTCCGACATTGACCTGCGCCCTGTGAAGCTGACCCGCGGCTGGCTCGATCACGCCGAGGGCTCCGTGCTCGTGGAGTTCGGCGCCACCCGCGTGCTCTGCGCCGCCAGCGTCCAGGAGGACGTGCCGCGGTGGCGGCGGGGCAGCGGGCTCGGCTGGGTGAGCGCCGAGTACGCGATGCTGCCGCGCGCGACGAACACGCGCAACGACCGCGAGTCGGTCAAGGGCCGCGTCGGCGGGCGCACCCACGAGATCTCCCGGCTGGTCGGCCGGGCCCTGCGCGCCTGCGTCGACTTCAAGGCGCTGGGCGAGAACACGATCGTCCTCGACTGCGACGTGCTGCAGGCGGACGGCGGGACCCGAACGGCCGCCATCACCGGCGGCTACGTCGCGCTCGCGGACGCGGTGGCCTGGCTGCAGGGTCGCCGCCGCTGCCACGGAGACCCGCTGCCCACGTCGGTGGCCGCGATCAGCGTCGGCATCGTCGACGGCCAGCCGCGCCTCGACCTCTGTTACGAAGAGGACGCAGCGGCCGAGACCGACATGAACGTGGTCTGCACCGGCGATGGCGACTTCGTCGAGGTGCAGGGGACGGCCGAGCGCGCGCCGTTCAGCCGGGACATGCTCGGCCGGCTGCTCGACCTCGCCGTAGCCGGCTGCGGCGAGCTGACCAGGCTGCAGCACGATGCCCTTTCCAGATAGCCGAACGGACATGGGTGACCCTGTCTCCCCGCGGCTCGTGCTGGCCACCCGCAACGCCCACAAGGTCGTCGAACTGCGCCGGATCCTGGCCGCGGCGGGGGTCCCGGTCGACCTGACCGGGCTGGACAAGTTCCCCGCCGCGCCGGACGTGGCTGAGACCGGCCTGACGTTCGCCGAGAACGCGCTGCTGAAGGCGGGGGCCATCGCGCGGTTCACCGGTCTGCCGTCGGTCGCCGACGACTCCGGCCTGTGCGTCGATGTGCTGAACGGCATGCCCGGCATCTTTTCCGCGCGCTGGTCCGGCCGGCACGGTGACGACGCCGCCAACCTCGCCCTGGTCCTGGCGCAGCTGTCGGACATCACCGACCCGCACCGGAGCGCCCACTTCGCCTGCGCGGCCGCGCTGGCGCTCCCGGACGGGCGGGAGCACGTCGTCGAGGGCCGCCTGGACGGCACGCTGACCACGAGCCCCCGTGGCACGGGCGGGTTCGGTTACGACCCGATCTTCCTGCCCAGTGCCCCCAACCCCGATGACCCCAACGGGTCCGCTGGGCTGACCACCGCCGAGATGACGCCCGAGGCTAAGGACGCGATCAGCCACCGTGGCCGTGCCTTCCGCGCCCTCGTCCCCGTCATCGCCGGAGAGCTCGCCGGGGAACTCACGCGCATGGCGGCCGGCAGTTTGTCCAGGTCCGCGGAGATGGGATAGGTACCGGTGAATTCGGTCACCGGGACGCCCCCCGTTCGGCCCGCATGGACCTAGCGGGACACGGCGTGCCGCGTCCGGCGGGGCGATAACGTGGGGGCAGAAGGCCGCCGACGAGACCGGGAGGATCACAGTGACCGAGCAGCGTCTGGCGCCAGGCGACGCGGCGCCGGATTTCACCCTGCTGGACGCGGACGGCAACTCGGTGAGCCTGTCCTCATACCGCGGCCAGCGGGTGATCGTTTACTTCTATCCGGCTGCGATGACCCCGGGTTGCACCAAGGAGGCGTGCGACTTCCGTGACCGCATGGGCGACCTGTCCAAGGCGGATACCGCGGTGCTGGGTATCTCGCCGGACAAACCGGAGAAGCTGGTCCGGTTCCGGGACAAGGAAAGCCTGACGTTCCCGCTGCTGTCCGACCCTGACCACGCAACTGGGAAGGCTTACGGGGCCTACGGCGAGAAGATGATGTACGGAAGGAAGAGCGTGGGCGTCATCAGGTCCACATTCGTGATCGACGCCGACGGCAAGGTGGCGCAGGCGCTCTACGGCGTCAAGGCCACCGGTCACGTCGACCGTCTCCTCCGGGACCTGGTGGCAGGGTAAGGTCACGTCTCAGCCGGACGGGCGGGCGTGGCGAAATAGGTATACGCGACAGGTTTAGGTCCTGTTGGTGGAGACACCGTGGGGGTTCGAGTCCCCCCGCCCGCACAGCTTCTGCCATGCCGATCACAGGCACTAACCCGGTTCCGGACCGGAACCGTCTCTGTACTGACGCATCCCGGCCGGCGAACGCGCGCTGATCGGTTCGAGTTCGTCCGGGGCGAAGTAGAGAAATCGTCCGTGCGTTCGCTGCAGTTCGGCAACGGGATCGGCGACCGGGCTCACCGCCACGTGCACCTTCCCGTCCACGTCGTGCAGGACCGCTTCCACCAGCGCCTCCCGCCCGATGAGGAACAGGTCCTGGGCGTCGGCACGCCGCGCGCCGGGCCGCATCCGGACCTTGCTGCCCCGGGCCACGGTCACCCCATCGATGACGACCTGGTCCGTCTCCGGTGAAACGGACGTGTCGGCTCCGGGATCCCACCAGGGAGCATGGGCCGTCTGGAACACCGGTACGTCGTCCGCGGCCGGCGCCCCGGGAAACGGCCCCATCGGCTCCGGCTCGCCCGGGCCCCGGGTGCCGGGGCCCCGGCTGCCCGGGCCCGCACTGGGCTCCAGGTACCGGATGGCGCCGTGCAGCTTCTCCAGCATCTCCGGCGGCAGCCCGTCCAGCCGGTCGATCAGGTCGGCGGCGCGCGGATCGGTCGCCCGGGCCTCGCGCTTCTCCTCGTCCGTCAGCGCCATCGTCCGCAGCGTGAGGATTTCGTCGATCTCCGTCGCGTCGAACAGGTCACCTGCGCTCTCGGGCGCGATCTCCGGATGGTCGTACAGGATGACGGGGGAGGACAGCATGAGGTCGTGGCAGTCCGCCGGGCCGGCCAGCACGGGCCAGGTGCCGACGTTCGTGCACGCGGCGACCTCCGCGGCCGCCCACTCCGGATGGTCGGTCATGGAGATGAACGACCCGGCCGGGATCGCGATCAGCGTGTGCGCCGCGACCAGGGCGTAACGCAGGCCGTCCGGCCGCGTCGCGAGCAGGCCCTGTGCGGGGTCCGGATCCGTCCGGTTCTCGACCCGGACCCGCAGCCGCAGCGCCTGGTACGGGCCGGCGACCCGTTCGCCCTGCACGCGCAGCACGCCGTCCAGGGTGTCCCACCGGTGGATCAGGCGCCCGGCCGCCGCGCCGCGGCAGTCGGTCAGGTCCTCGGCGGTCTCACCGCCCTCGATGTGGAACGGCAGGGCGGCACCCTCGCCGTCCAGGCTCGCGACGGCCAGGTCCGCCCGTTCCTCCCGCTCGGTGGCCTCGGTGAACCGGGTGAACTCGGTACCGTCCACGTTCAGGACGGGAACGTCCTGCCACTGCGGGTGTCCGGAATGGGCTGGCCCGGACCGGGCCGGGCCGGCCGCTTTCTGCACCAGCCGCTGCTGGACGTGCAGGAAGCGCAGCAGGATCTTGACGCGCGCGCCGGCGGCGCACTCGGCCAGGCACTCCGTCTGCGATGCGGACGGCTCGCCCGAGTCCACGGCCGCGTACGCGGGCGGCATCAGCACGCCGAACTGGAACCGGGCCTGGTTCTTCGGCGACGACTGGCGGTAGGGGTACAGCAGGTAGCCCTCGTACAGGATCGCGTCCGCCACGGCGCGCGCGTGCGCGATGTGGTCCGCCGGCCGGTTCACGGCTTCGGCTCCGTCACGCCGCCCGCGCCCGTGTCCGTGCCGGCGGCCGTGCCCGGGCCGGCAACCGCGCCCGTGTCCGGGCCGGCATCCGCGTCCGTGTCCGGGCCGGCGCCCGCGTCCGTGTCCGGGCCGGCGTCCGCCGACTCGGACAGCAGTGCGGTCACGGTCGAATCCCAGGTCGGCAGGGCCCGCCGGGTCTTGAACCGCTGCAGGTCGTCGAACGTCTGCCTGGTCACCGTGATCCAGGCGCTGTTCGGGAAGTGCACGTCGACGGCTTCCCGCCAGACGCTGACCGGAAGGCGGTAGACGGCCTCCTTGCTCCACGGCACCTGCTGGACCTGGAACCGGCCGTCCACGACCGAGAAGATCGTGCCGCTGAACAGCAACAGCAGCGGGATCTCGCCGGATTCCAGGCTGGCGAAGTACCGCCCGGAGCCCACCTCCAGGTCGTAGCTGAAGTTGATCGGGATCTGCACCTCGATGCTCCCGGCAAAGCTGGTCACCATCGTTGACACGTTCGTGAACTGCAGCGGCTTCAGCGTGTCGGCCCAGCGCGCCGTGTCGCCGAAGAGGTCGTGCAGGCGCTCTTCCTCGGCCCGCGTGTAGCGGCGGCGCGCGGGCTCGATCCGGATCTGGGTGCGCAGCGCGATCGTGTCGATCCGCTGCCCGCTGGTCTCGCTGATCCGCAGCGTCAGGGTGATCGTGGGCATGACCGCGTAACGTTCGGCCTGCGCCCCGATGCAGTCGAAGGTCAGGTCCGCCATCTCAGTGCCCTGGCCCTTGCTCAGCCCGCTCGGGCAGCGGCAGGAACCGAGCCCGGGACCGCACCGAGGCCAGGAACTCGGCGATGCTCTGCCGGGCCTCGGCGCCACCGTCGAAGCCGCGCCAGTACAGCCGCATCCGCCCGGCCAGCTCGTAGCACGCGTCGATCGGCACCAGGAAATGCTCGACGGTATCGTCCGTCCGGGAGATCAGCGTCGCCTCGACGTCCGGCTCCATGGCCTGCAGCAGCGGATGCTCCGCCGACAGCTGTGCCCAGGCCGTGAGGTCGAGACGGCACTCGGTGGCGCCCGCCGGGCTCGGGTAGAACGCCCCGACCTCATCCCGCTGCGAGCTGCGCAGGAAGAAGGCCAGCCCGACTGGGATCTCGAGCTCCTCCCATTCCCGCGCGGACATCGGGTGCACCGGGTCGTGCAGATACCGGTCCGGGACCGCGCGGTACCGTCCCCGGCCCGCCTGGCGCTGGGTGAAGAGCAGGTAGCAGGCGCGGCAGGCGCACATCAGCGACGAGTTCTCCAGGTCGGCTACGTGCGAGTGCTCCGCGGGGATCCGCTCCGCGCACATTTCGCAGTCGGTGCCGGCCCGGGGGGATGACCCCCCGGAACCCCCCACGTGCGCTTCGCGCCCCGCGGCGGTAACCGCCGTAGCACCGCCACTCGCCGGGGCGCAAGGCCCCGGCTCGCTGGGCGGTCGGACCTCCGGTCCGCCATTGTCCGTAGCCTGCTGGCCTGCTGTCGGGGCTTGTCCTGTCCCCTGGACGAAGCGGCTCAGGCCGGACGGGCGCCGGGTCATGTGCGGACCGCCGCCGGGACCGCGACCCGCACCCCCTGGCTGTCCGTGACAAGCGGCAGTGGGTCCAGGTGCAGGGTGGGGTGACTGAGCCCGCGCCCGGCCCGGCTCACGTCGTAGGACACGCCGCACTCGCAGGTGAGCACTTCGCGTGCCAGTTGCCCGCCGCCCATGCTCTGGCCGCACGCCGCGCAGGCGTCCCGGTACGCGTACAGCGTCCCGCGGACCGAGCAGACGAGGATCGGCATGTCGCCGGCGGTGACGCAGACCGGCCGGGCACTGGGCGGTCCCATCTCGGCCAGCGTGACCCAGCTTCCGTGGCCGTCCGCTGCGGCGCCGCCCGCCGCGGCCGGCGTGTCCGGCCGCATGCCGATCTGCAGCAGGATCGGAGCGGGCGCGGGCGCCTCGGTCATCCCCTCGACCACGACCTCGGTCACTTCGGGCGCCGCGTCCTTGACCGCGCCCTCGATAGCCAGCTGCACGGTGACGGCCGAAGAGGGGCAGCCATTGCAGCTGCCCTCCAGCGTCAGCCGGGCAACCCCGTCGGTGACTCCGGTGTAGTGGACGCCGCCGGCGTGTGAGCCCAGGTAGGGCCGGACCCCGTCCAGCGCCCGCTGGATCCGGGCGTCGACGTCGAGCGGGTGCAGCCCGTGCAGCAGCAGCAGGCTCTCGACCAGCGGATCACCGGTCAGCCGGTCCAGTATCTCGGCCCCGGCGTCGCCTTCTTCCCGCAACGCGCCCACGATGTGGGTCAGGCCGTCACCGTACAGGCCGACCAGCAGCCGGACGAGTTCCTCGGCCGCGGGTCCCTGGCCGCGCCCGGCCAGTACGCCCAGTAGTTCCTCGATCTGGTCGCCGACCTGTTGCACGCGGGTCATTCGGTTCGCCTCCGTATTCACTGTGGCCGTCGTCTCCGGGGCGGCGGTATGTCCGGGGCGGCAGTATTGGCCGTGCCAGTGCCGTCTCCGTCGTCCTGACGGCATCATGTCCCTGGCGACGGCGGCGCCTGGGACATGACCACATTCCGTCCGCGCTCAGGTGGAAAGGGTGATTCCCGTCGGGGAGTGCACCGTGTCCACCGTCTTGCCGCCGCCCAGGTACATGTGCACGCCGCACGGCAGGCACGGGTCGAAGCTGCGCACCGCCCGCATGATGTCGATGCCCTTGAACGAGTCCGGCGGGTTCTCCTCGAAGATCGGCGTGTTCTGCACCGCGTCCTCGTAGGGGCCCGGCGTCCCGTGGCTGTCCCGCACGCTGGCGTTCCAGGGGGTCGGCGGGTAGGGGTGGTAGTTAGCGATCTTCCCGCCCCTGATCACCATGTGGTGGGACAGCACGCCGCGCACGGCCTCGGTGAAGCCGCAGCTGTTCGCCTCCTCCGGCACGGTGAACGGCTCCCACGTCTTGGTCCGGCCCGCCCGGATCTCGGCCAGGGCCTTCTCGGTGAAGTGCAGCGCGGCGGCCGCGGAGTAGGCCTGGAAGTAGGTCCGGGCCCGGTCGCGCTCGATCGCGTTGGACAGCGGCGCGCCCGACTTGTCGGTGGGCACCTTCCACTCGAAGGTGACCTCGGGCCTGGTCGCGGTCCGCGGCAGGTTGATCAGCACGCTGTTGCCGGTGGACTTGATGTAGCCGAAGTCGGCCAGGCCACCCTGGGCGGTGGCCCACAGCCGGGCGATCGGGCCACCGCCGGTGTCGGCCGCCAGATAGTTGGTGCCGTCGAACCAGCGCGGCGACATGACCCAGCTGTACTTGTCGCCGAAGTCGCGCTTGGCCGGCCGGGGGATCGTGTGCTGGTTCCACGGGTGCCGGCGGTCCACCGGGTTCCCGAGCGGGTCCCGGGTGACGAACATTTCCTGGTCTTCCCAGTCCTCGTAGTACGAGCTGCCCAGCAGGATGCGGATGCCCAGGTTGATGTCGACCAGGTCGTTGGTGAGCAGCTGCCCGTCCCGGATGACCCCGGGGCTGACGAACATCTTCCGGCCCCAGTTGGTCATGTTCTCGTACCGGAAGTCGCAGAACTCGGGGTCGTTCAGGCTGCCCCAGCACACCATGTCGGCGCGGCGCCGCCCGACCTCCTCGTACCCGGGCAGGGCCTCGTAGAAGAAGTCGAACAGGTCGTCGTGCATCGGGACGACGCGCTTCATGAACTCGACGTAGCGCATCAGCCGGGTCAGGTAGTCCGTGAACAGCTGCACGGTCGCGGTCGTGCCCACGCCGCCCGGGTACAGCGTCGAGGGGTGCACGTGGCGCCCCTCCATCAGGCAGAACATCTCCCGCGTGGACCGGCTGACCTGGAGCGCCTCGCGGTAGAACTCGCCCTCCAGCGGGTTGAGCGACCGCATGATGTCGGCGATGGTGCGGTACCCATGCTCGGCGGCGTGCGGCGCCTCGGTGTGGTTGGCCTGCTCCAGCACGCCGGGGTTGGTCTCGCCGACCATCTTCTCGCAGAAGTCGACCCCGACCAGGTTCTCCTGGAAGATGTTGTGGTCGAACATGTACTCCGCGGCCTCGCCCAGGTTGATGATCCACTCGCCCAGATGCGGCGGCCGGACACCGTAGGCCATGTTCTGGTTGTAGACCGAGCACGTGGCGTGGTTGTCACCGCAGATCCCGCAGATGCGGCTGGTGATGAAGTGCGCGTCGCGCGGGTCCTTGCCCTTCATGAAGATGCTGTAACCGCGGAAAATAGACGACGTGCTGTGGCACTCGACGACCCGCTTCTGCTTGAAGTCGACCTTGGTGTAGATGCCGAGGCTGCCCACGATCCTGGTGATCGGGTCCCATGACATCTCTCTGACGTCGGACTCCGGTGCCGTGGTCATCGCTGTTCCCTTCCCCTCAAAGCGGGCGCTGCGGCCGGCTCTGGGCCGGACGGCATCCCCATGTCAGTCACCAGGTCTGCTTGTAGCCGGTCAGGAGCTCGGCGCTCTTCTTGCGCCACTTCGGCTCCTCGTCCGCGGTCTTGGCGGTGAAGCCGCGCAGGGCGCGGATGACCGTCCCGTACATGCTGGTCGCGGTCGTGGAAACCTTCGATCCCGGCGGCTCGTCCATGAACGGCATGAACTTGTCCGGGAAGCCGGGCATCGTGCAGGCGATGCAGATGCCGCCCACGTTCGGGCAGCCGCCCACCCCGTTGATCCAGCCGCGCTTGGGCACGTTGCACTTGACCACTGGCCCCCAGCAGCCGAGCTTGACCAGGCACTTGGCCGACCCGTACTCGGTGGCGAAGTCGCCCTGCTCGTAGTAGCCGGCTCGGTCGCAGCCCTCGTGCACCGTGGCCCCGAACAGCCACGCCGGGCGGAGCGCCTCATCCAGCGGGATCATCGGCGCCTGTCCGGCCACCTGGTAGAGCAGGTAAAGAATGGTCTCGGACAGGTTGTCCGGGTGAATGGGACACCCGGGCACGCAGACGATCGGCAGCCCGGCCTTGGACCGCCAGTCCCAGCCGAGGTAGTCGGGCACGCCCATCGCGCCGGTCGGGTTGCCGGCCATGGCGTGGATGCCGCCATAGGTCGCGCACGTCCCGACGGCCAGGATCCCCGTCGCCTTGGGGGCCAGGCGGTCCAGCCATTCGCTGGTGGTCATCGGCTGGCCGGTCTCCGGGTTATTGCCGAAGCCGCACCAGTAGCCCTCGCTCTTGATCGCCTCGTTCGGGATCGAGCCCTCGACGACGAGGACGAATGGGTCGAGTTCGCCCCGGTCTGCCTTGTGCCACCACTCGATGAAGTTGTCCGCGCCCTGTTCCGGGCCGCATTCGAAGTCGATCAGCGGCCAGTGCACGGCGACCTGGGGCAGCCCCGGCAGGGCGCCCATCACGATTTCCTCGATGCTGGGCTGCGTGGCCGCGGTGAGGGCCACCGAGTCCCCGTCGCAGCTGAGCCCGCCGTTCATCCAGAGGATGTGCAGCACCGGTTCGGTCGTTTCGGCCGGGGCGTTGTTAGCTTGTGCGTCTGTGGCCATGGCGAGGCCACCTCCTCGCTGGATCGCTGGCCTCCGGGTCGCTGGCGCGCCCGCTCCGCCCGGCCCGTACCGCGGGCCGGCGATGCGTCTGGCCACCGGACATCTGATCGGGTGCGAGTAACTCGTGCCGGCCCGTGCGCACAGCCCGGAAGAGACCGACGGCGCCGCGCTCCCCAGGCCGTACCGTCACATCCGAGCAGATGACCATGGCGCTTACCCGCCTTCTGGTGCGCAGACACCATTGTGGTGCGCAGACACCGCGATGATAGACCCGGTGTAACCTGCGCCACAAGGCACATGATCAACGCGACCGGACAGAACTGTCCTGCGTCCTGCGATGAGGCGCTTACTTTTCGGCCCGGTCCGCCTACGCGGCGAAGGCGTTCGTGCGTGCACAGCCACCGTTACAGCTTTCTGTGATGGCCTGAATCGAATAGCCTTGCCTCAGCCCAAAACATGCGCCCTGGCGCGCTGCGTACGGCTTTGAGGAGAGATCCGGTGGCTGACCCCGTTTACGGTCCCAGTGGGGACTCGATCGAGGTCATGCCTGTCGTCGTTCTCCTCCAGGTGTTTCCCGCGCGCCCTTCGTCGATACCCGACATCCGCGATTTCGTCCGCCGCTGCCTGGCCGAGTCGCCGCTGACGGAGGAGGGCAACCGCGCGGTCGGGGACACCGTCTTCCGCGCGCTGCTCGACGCCGCCGGGCCGTCCGGGTCCATCCAGGTCGCGTTTCGCATTTTCCCGGAGCACGTCGAGGTGGACGTCCTGCACTCCGAGCTCCAGCCCTCGCCGACGGGCGGTGCCCCCGGACCCCGGCCCCGCACCGGCCCGAGCACCGGCCCGAGCGCGGGCCCGAGCGCGGGCCCGAGCGCGGGCCCGACCGCGGGCAGCAGGGGCGAGGCCGCCCCGGCGACCGCGGGGGCCGGGAACGACCGGCCGGAGATATCGGCGCCCGGCGCCTCTTTTGTCCGTCTCGGCGAGGACGGAGAGCCCGCCAACTTCGCCGACTGGATGTCCGTCGCGCTGCGGCGGGAGGGACTGACCCAGGAGGCCGCCGCGCGGCTGCTGGGCGTGTCGGTCAAGACGGTGAGCCGGTGGGTCGGTGGTGCCACCGAGCCACGCCTCCGGGACCTGCGGCGCATCCAGGAAGTCTTCGGCGAGATCCCGCTCCAGTAGCGGGGCGGCCGTCCCGCCGTGGATGTCCGCTTTCACCGTCACATCCGCCGGCCGGGAGAAAATTCTCCCCCGGCCGGGCCACTTTTTTGGCGTGCCCATTTTCGGTCGCAAGTGTCCGAATGGCCACTGGACGTTACGCTCATATGTGTCCTACGGTGCTTGCATGGCGGCTGATGAAGGGCGCCACCGGCTTGGCCCCAGCGGTGGCCGGCTCACCCTGCGTACATACCGCAGCGGCCTGGCGGCGCAGGCTGGGCACGACCTGACGATCGAGATCACCCAGTGGTCGGGCGAACTGGACGGTGACGACCGTGCCCCGCGGCGCCTCGAGGCACGGATCGACCTGCGGTCCCTGGTGATCCGGCAGGGGGCGGGCGGCCTCAAGCCGCTCACCGACCGGGACCGCCGCGAGATCGCCCTGACCGCGCTCAAGCAGCTCCAGGCCGACCGGTACCCCGAGGCGACGTTCACCGCGGCGCAGTTCGCCCCGGACGACAGCGGCGGCGGCACGATCAGCGGCACGCTGGCCCTGCACGGCCAGTCCCGGCCGTTCGCGCTGACCGTCAGCAGGACCGGCGACGGCCGCTACCGCGCCGCCGGGACCGTGGTCCAGTCCCAGTTCGGCATCAAGCCGTACTCGGGCATGTTCGGCGCGCTGAAGCTGCGCGACGCCGTGGACGTCGAGGCCGACATCGACCTGTCGGCGGCCAGCCATGAATGACCCGGGTGACGCGGACCGGCTGTTCGAACGGCGGGTAGCCCCCACCGGAACGCTGGCCGCCCAGGCGCCCGCGGTCGCCGATGCCTGCCACGCGATGGCGGTCCGCTTCCACCGCGGCGGCAAGCTCGTGGTTTTCGGCACCGGCGGGGCCAGCGCGGACGCCCAGCACGTGGCGGTGGAGTTCGTGCACCCGGTGATCGTCGGCAAGCGCGCGCTGCCCGCGATCGCGCTGACCACCGACGTGGCCACGGTGACCGGTATCGCGGCGCGGGACGGCATCGCGGAGGTCTTCGCGCATCAGATCCGCTACCTCGCGGCGCCCGAGGACATCGCGGTCGGCATCTCCGCGGACGGTCACTGCGCGAGCGTGCTGGCTGGCCTGGAGACGGCCCGGCAGCTCGGGCTGCTGACGATCGCCCTGGCCGGCGGCGACGGGGGTGCGATGATGGGCCACCCGGCCATCGACCACCTGCTGATCGCGCCGTCCGGCGACCCGCGGATCGTCAAGGAGCTGCAGGTGACCCAGTATCACCTGCTGTGGGAGCTGGTACACGTGTTCTTCGAGCAGCCCGGCGTGCTCGACCCCGAGGTGGTCGCGTGACCGCGCGCGCCGGCCGCGAGCCGCCCGGACCGGAGGCCGCCGTGCCGGAGTGCTACGGCGACGCCTGCATCACCTGCTCCGACACCGCCGTCGAGGTCACCATCGTCCGGGTGCTGGCCGATGGCCTGGCCGTGGTCGATACTGGGCAGGGCGAGGAGGAAGTCAGCGTCGCCCTGGTGCAGGCTGGGGTGGGCGACACGATTCTCGTGCACGCCAAGGAAGCCATTGCCGTCGTGGGGAGATGACCCGGTGACGCGGCAGGACAGCCAGGACCGCGGCCGCGGGGCCGGCCAGGCGAGCGGGTCGGGCGAGGCACGCGGGACCCAGCAGGCGGGTGGTGTCGAGTCGCTGTATCCATTTCTTTATCCGGGCACGAACGCGGGCACGACGGACACCTCCGCCGTCCTGTCTCAGGTTCGCGCCTCCACCGTCGCCAAGATCGCCGAGATCACCGAGCTGAGGCAGGCCGTCAGCGCCCGGGACGGGGCGCGGCTGGCCCGGTGCGCCGCCGCGGCCGCGGACCGCTTCACCGCCGGGGGCCGGCTCTTCGCCTTCGGCAACGGCGGCAGTGCCACCGACGCCCAGCAGCTCGCTACCTTGTTCCTCAATCCAGGCGGCGACGCCCCGCCGCTGCCGGCCTTCGGCCTGGCCAACGACACCTCCGTGCTGACCGCGCTGTGCAACGACATTGGCGTGGAGGTCGTGTTCGCCCGCCAACTCGCCGCCTTCGGGGGCCGGAACGACATCGCGGTCGGCCTGTCGACCAGCGGGAACTCTGCCAACCTGATCAGGGCGTTTGACGAGGCCAGCCGGCGGGGCATGCTGACCATCGGCCTGGCGGGATACGACGGGGGAAAGATGGCCGAGCTGGATGGCATCGACTACCTGTTCGTCGCGCCGTCCTCGTCGGTGCACCGGATCCAGGAGGCGCAGACGACCATCTACCACGTGCTGTGGGAGCTGACCGTCGCCGCTTTCCGAACGGCCAGCGCGGCGCGCGCCCCCGTCCGCGCCGACGGCCCCGGGCTGACGCCATGACCGGCCGGGTTCTCATCGCCGGCGTGGGCAACATCTTCCTGGGTGACGACGGTTTCGGTGTGGAGGTCGCCCGGCGCCTGGCGTTCACCGAGATGCCGGACGGGGTGCGGGTCGCCGACTACGGGACCAGCGGCATGCACCTGGCGTATGACATAGCCGACGGGTACCAGACCACGATCCTCGTCGACGCCGCGCCGCGCGGCGGGCCGCCGGGCACCCTGACCGTGCTGGAAGTGGGGCCGGAGGACCGGCCCGATCTGGGCGTCGGCGGCCCGCTCCAGGGTAGCCAGATGTTCAACGCGCACGGGATGCAGCCCGATGTGGTGTTCGGTGTGCTGGAGATGCTCGGGGCCAAGGCCGGCCGGATTGTCGTGGTCGGCTGCCAGCCCGCCAGCCTGGAGGAAGGCATCGGGCTCAGCGAGCCCGTCGCCGCCGCCGTGGACGGAGCGATCCGCGTCGTGACCAAGCTGGCCGCCGACAACGCCGACGGCGCTCCTTGCCAACCGGCCGCGGACAATGCCGGCGATGTTCCGCACCCGCCAGCCGCCGGCCCGGAGACCGCCCGCAGCGGTCCCCGCGCGCCGGCCGCCAGGCAGGAGCCTTGATCAAATGAGATTATTGAGGGGATGGTCCTATGTGCCTCGGCATACCCGGTGAGGTGATCGAACTCCTCCCGGACCAGCCGGATCTGGCCCGGGTCGACGTCAGCGGCGTCCGGCGGGTGATCAACATCGGCCTGCTCGCCGAGGACCTGCCCGTGCCGGGGGAGTGGGTCCTGATCCACGTCGGCTTCGCGCTGTCCAAGATCGACGAGGCGGAAGCCGCGGCAGCGCTGCAGTTCCTGGACGGGATCGGCCAGGCCTACGCGGACGAGCTGGAAGCGCTCGCCGAATCGCGGATCGAGTAAAGGGACGGGTCATGAAGTTCGTTGATGAATTCCGCGACGCGGACAAGGCGCACGCCCTCGCGGCCAAGATCGCCGCGCTGTGTGAGCCGGGTCGTCAGTACAAGCTGATGGAGGTGTGCGGCGGTCACACGCATACCATCTACAAGCACGGCCTGGAGGACTACCTGCCCGAGTCGATCACCCTGGTGCACGGGCCCGGCTGCCCGGTGTGCGTGATCCCCATGGGCCGCGTGGACGACGCCATGGCCCTGGCCGCCGAGCCCGACGTGATCATGACGTCGTTCGGCGACATGATGCGCGTGCCGGGCAGCAACGGCTCGTTCTTCGACGCCAAGGCGGCCGGGACCGACATCCGCATGGTCTACTCCCCGCTCGACTCGCTGAAGATCGCGCGGAACAACCCGGACCAGCGGGTCGTGTTCATGGCCATCGGCTTCGAGACCACGGCCCCGTCGACGGCCATGACGATCATGCGCGCGGCGGCCGAGAACCTGCCGAACTTCTCGGTGTTCTGCAACCACGTCACGATCATCCCGGCCATCAAGGCGATCCTGGATTCCCCGGACCTGCGGCTAGACGGCTTCATCGGCCCCGGGCACGTGTCCACCGTCATCGGCTGCCGGCCGTATGAGTTTATCGCCCGGGACTACGGCAAGCCGGTCGTCACCGCCGGGTTCGAGCCGCTGGACATCCTGCAGTCGATCTACATGCTGATGCTGCAGCTGTCCGAAGACCGCTCCGAGGTGGAGAACCAGTACTCCCGGGTGGTCCCGTGGGACGGGAACGCGACGGCGCTGAAGGTCATCGGCGAGACGATGGAGCTGCGCCCATACTTCGAGTGGCGGGGTCTCGGCTTCATCTCCCACTCCGCGCTGAGCGTCCGGGAGAAGTACGCGCGCTTCGACGCCGAGCTGCTCTTCGACGTGCCCGGGGTCCGGGTCGCCGACCCCAAGGCGTGCCAGTGCGGCGAGGTGCTGAAGGGCGTCCTCAAGCCGTGGGAATGCAAGGTCTTCGGCACCGCCTGCACGCCCGAGACCCCGATCGGCACCTGCATGGTCTCACCCGAGGGCGCCTGCGCCGCGTACTACAACTTCGGCCGGATGAACCGGCACCGCGTCAAGGAAGCCGTGACCATCCAGGTGGGACGGCCGTGACCGCCAACGGGCCCGGCGGGCCCGGCGGGCCCGTCGTGTGGGGCGGGCCCGGCGCGCCCACCGGGGTTGATGAGGCCGGGGACACCGGCGGCCGCGGCGCACCCCGGGCCGGCTGGGTCGAGCGGGCCCTGCGCGAGCACCATGAGCACCATGAGCGTGACCAGGTGCCCGACCGCGAGCAGCAGGTGCTCGACCGCATCGACCGCGCCCGCCGGCGACGGCCCCGGGTCCGGGAACAGCGCATCACGATGTCGCACGGAGCGGGCGGCAAGGCGACCGCGACACTGATCGAGGCCATCTTCCTGGACGCGTTCCGCAATCCGCTGCTCGAGCCGCTCGAGGACGCGGCGTCGCTCACGGTCGGCGGCGCGCGGGTCGCCTTCACCACCGACTCCTACGTGGTCTCCCCGCTGTTCTTCCCCGGCGGCGATATCGGGGAGCTCGCCATTAACGGCACGGTCAACGACCTCGCCGTGAGCGGTGCCACCCCGCTCTACCTGTCGGCCGGATTCATCCTTGAGGAGGGTTTCCCGGTCGCTGACCTGACCCGGATCGCCGAGTCCATGCGCACGGCCGCAGCGGCCGCCGGCATCTCGGTGGTGACCGGCGACACCAAGGTCGTCCAGCGCGGCAAGGCCGACGGCTGCTACATCAACACCGCGGGCGTCGGTGTGCTCGATCGCGACGTCCCGCTCGGCGTTGCCCGTGCCCAGCCGGGTGACGCCATTATCGTCTCCGGCCCGATCGGCGACCACGGGGTCACCATCATGCTGGCCCGCGGCGAGCTGGACATCGAGGCCGACGTCCAGTCCGACACCGCCCCGCTGAACGGCCTGGTGGCCGGGCTGCTCGACGCGGTGCCCGGCGTCCGGGCCATGCGCGACGCGACCCGCGGCGGCGTGGCCACGATCCTCAACGAGATCGCCAAGTCGGCCGACGTCGGAGTGCTGGTCAACGAGGACGACATCCCCGTCCGGCCGGAGGTGCGCGGGGCCGCGGAACTGCTCGGCATCGACCCGATGTACGTGGCCTGCGAGGGCCGGCTCGTCGCCGTCGTGGCCGGGAACCAGGCCGGCCAGGCGCAGGCCGCGCTGCGCACCCACCCCCTCGGCGCGCAGGCGTCGGTCATCGGGCACGTCACCGACGGGCCGCCCGGCATCGTCCACCTGAAGACCGCCTTCGGCGGAACGCGGATCGTCGACCTGCTGGTCGGCGACCCTCTGCCGCGGATCTGCTGATGTGGCATGCATGAACTCGCGATCGCGGAGGGGCTGGTGGACGCGGTGACCGAGCGGCTGCCGGGCCAGAAGATCTCCGAGGTACGCCTGGAGATCGGCGCGCTGTCCGGGGTGGTCGCCGATTCCCTGCTGTTCTGCTTCGACCTGGCCACCGAGGGCACCACGCTGGAAGGCGCCAGCCTGCAGATCACCGAGCCGGGAATCCAGTGCGAATGCCGCGCCTGCCGGGTCATCTTCGCGCCGGAGGACCCCGGCGGTCCCGGCGGGCCGATCCTCCTCTGCCCGTGCGGCAGCGCCGACGTCAAGGTCCTGTCCGGCCAGCAACTCACGATCACCTCGGTAAGGGTGGCCTGATCATGTGCGCGACGTGCGGCTGCACGGATGACCTTGGCGAGCTGGGTGACCTTGGCCAACCGGGCGAGCCGGACCTGCCCGGCCATGATCACGGCCACGAGCATGATCACGACCACGACCACGAGTACCCGCACGACGACGGCCGCACGGTGACCCTCCAGCAGAAGATCCTCGCCAAGAACGACGATCTGGCGCAGCGTAACCGCGAGTGGCTGCGGGAGCGCGGGATCCTGGCCATCAACCTGATGAGTTCACCCGGCTCCGGCAAGACGACGCTGCTCGAACGGACCAGCGAGGACCTGGCCGGAAAGCTGGCTCTTTCCGTCATCGAGGGCGACCAGGAGACCGACCTGGACGCCGACCGCATCCGCTCGGCGGGCTGCGAGGTCGTCCAGATCAACACCGGGGCGGGCTGCCATCTGGACGCGGCCATGGTCGCCCGCGCCCTGCGCACCCTGAACCCGCCCGCCGGGTCGGCCGTGCTGATCGAGAACGTCGGCAACCTGGTCTGCCCCGCCCTGTTCGACCTGGGCGAGACCGCCCGCGTCGTGCTCGCCTCCGTTACCGAGGGCACCGACAAGCCGCTCAAGTACCCGCACATGTTCCGCAGCGCGGACCTCGTGGTCATCACCAAGACCGACCTCGGGCCCTACGTCAACTTCGACGCGGGCCGGTTCGGGGCCTGCGTCGGGCAGGTCAGCCCGCGGGCGATGACGATCAGCCTCTCGGCCGTGACCGGCTCCGGCATGGCCTCCTGGTCCGGCTGGCTGACCAGCATGGTCCCCGGGCCGGCTCACTGAGCGTCCCGCGCTGCCGCCACCACGGCCTGGCCGAGGCTGATCCCCCCGTCGTTGCACGGCACGCGGGAGTGCGTGAGGACCCGGAAGCCCCGCGCCTCCAGCCGGGTCACCGCCCTGCCGAGCACGGTCAGGTTCTGGAACACCCCGCCCGACAACGCCACCGTCTCCAGCCCGTGCCGGTCGCGGATGGTTGCGCATCCATCTTCAATGAGCCGAATAATCCCCTGCTGGAAGCGCGCCGCGATGACGGCCCGTTCGGTGCCTCGGGCCAGATCCTCCGCCGCCTGCCGCACGAGGTCCGCCCCCTTGATCCGGAATGGCTCTCCCGGCTCGATGCCCGCGCGGTAGGCGCCCCGTTCGGCGGGGTCCGCGAGCTGTTCCATCTCGATGGCGGCCTGGCCCTCGTAATTGATCGTGTCGCGCACGCCGAGCAGCGCGGACACCGCGTCGAAGAGCCGCCCGGCGCTGGACGTGGCCGGGGCGTTGATCGCCTTCCGCGCGAGCGTGAGCACGTCGCCCCAGCGGCCCTCATTCCGCCGGATGACGTCGAACGCGCCGGGCCCGCCGGGCCAACCCGGCCCGCCGGGGCCGCCCGGGAACGCGGCGTCCAGATACGCCGCGGCCATCCGCCACGGCTGCCGGACCGCGGCCGCGCCCCCCGGCATCGGGACGGTCGCGAGATGCCCGGCCCGCCGGAATCCCGCCAGGTCGGCGACCAGGAACTCACCACCCCAGATGGTGCCGTCAGGGCCGTAGCCGGTCCCGTCGAAGGCGACCCCGATGACGGGACCGTCCGCGCCGTTGTCCGCCAGGCAGGAGGCGATGTGCGCGTGGTGGTGCTGCACCCCTTCCAGCTCTACGTCCGGCAGGTCGAGCGCGTACCTGGTGGACAGGTAGTCCGGGTGCAGGTCGTACGCCACCACCTGGGCCTCGATGCCGAACAGCCGCCGGAAATGCTCGATGCCCTCGGTGAAGGAACGCAGCGTCTCCGCGTTCTCCAGGTCCCCGATGTGGTGGGAGATGACGGCCCGGTTCTCTTTAGCCAGGCAGAACGTGTTCTTCAGCTCGGCCCCGCAGGCCAGCACCGGCCGCCGGAACGCCGTCGCGACGGTCACCGGCTCGGGCACATAGCCGCGCGAGCGCCGCAGCACCATCTCCCGGCCCCGGAATGTTCTGGCCACCGAGTCGTCCGTCCGGATGTGGATGGCCCGGTCGTGCGTCAGGAAGGCGTCCGCGATCGCGCCCAGCCTCCGATGCGCGTCGTCGTCCCGGTACGCGATCGGCTCGTCGGACACGTTCCCGCTGGTCAGCACGACAGGACCGGCCGCCGCGCCGAGCAGCAGATGGTGCAGCGGCGTATAGGGCAGCATGATCCCCAGCTGCCGGTTCCCCGGCGCCACCGCCCCCGCCACGGGGGTCCCGGGCCGGCGGGGCAGCAGCACGATCGGCCGCCGCCCGCTGCTCAGCACACCCGCCGCCGCGTCGTTCACCTCGCACAACTGGCGCGCTGCCGTCACGTCGGCCACCATCACCGCGAACGGCTTGTCCTCCCGGTGCTTGCGTTGGCGCAACGCTGCCGCGGCCTTCTCCGAGGCCGCATCCACCGCCAGGTGGTAACCGCCCAGTCCCTTGATCGCCAGGACGTGCCCCTCCCGCAGCATCGCCGCCGCCGCGCCGATCACGTCGCCGTCCGCCGGCCGGCCCACCCGGCTGGGGTCATCCCCTGCGCTGTCGCCCGTGCCGCTATGGTCTGCGGCGCGCGCCGGCACAGGGTTGGCCAGCATAGAACCGGCCGGGCTGATCAGCGCCAGCGATGGGCCGCAGCCGGGGCAGCACGTCGGCTCGGCGTGAAAGCGCCGGTTCCCCGGGTCCCCGTACTCGGCCGCGCAGGCCGGGCACATCGTGAACCGGGCCATCGTGGTGCGGGCCCGGTCGTACGGAACGTCCCGGACGATCGTGAATCGCGGCCCGCAGCTGGTGCAGTTGATGAACGGGTAGCCGAACCGCCGGTCCGCCGGGTCGGCCAGTTCGCGCAGGCAGGCCGAGCACGTCGCCGTGTCCGCCGACACCAGCGCCCGGCGCGCCGCGCCCGGCGCGTTCGGCTCGCTCGCGACGATCGAGAAGCCGGGGGAGCCGGTTGGCTCCATGGCCCGGGTCCGGACCCGGTCGACCCGGGCCAGCGGCGGCGGGTCGCGTTCCAGCAGGCGCAGGAACTCGCCGATCGCCGTGGGTGTCCCCTCGACCTCAGCGAAAACCCCGCCGGCGTCGTTGCCGACGAGGCCGCCCAGGCCCAGCCCGGACGCCAGTGCGTACACAAACGGGCGGAAACCGACGCCCTGGACGATCCCCTCCACCCGGACGGCCGTCCGGACCCGTTCAGTCACCCTTCCAGTGTGGCGGGGTACTCCGTCAGGTTCCAGTGTGATCACCATCGGTCCGGGCCGCAAGCCTCCCGGGTGCCCCCGCCGGGCGCCGCTCGGCGAGCGCGATCGTGACCACGTGCTGGACGGTGCTCCCGGAGACCCGGGCCAGGTTCGGGAACAGGTCGGACGCCGCCGCGGCGAAGACGAGGAAGAAGGCCGGGGCGGGCACCCGAAGCCGTTCGCTCAGCCGGTTGGACAGCACCGCCGCCGTGCCGACCAGGCCGATGACCAGGATGACCAGGATGACCAGGCCGAACGGCTCGATATCGGTCACCGGCGTCCTCCGTCCAGGGCGGAATCACGCCGACCAGACTTCCCGGCACCCCTCACGCCACCCTAACGGTTTGCCTACGCGAGGGCGGAACGCCCGCGCCGTCCTGATGTGGCGCCGTGGAACGATGAGGCCCATGAGGCTTTCCGCACCGGAGGCGCGGCGGCGCCTGGCCAGCTCGCGGGTGGCCCACCTGGCTACCGCCACCGCTGACGGGCAGCCCCACGTCGTCGCGGTCACCTTCGCCGTCGACGGCGACGTCATCTATACGGCGGTCGATCACAAGCCGAAGACGACCACCAACCTCCGGCGGCTCCGCAACATCGCCGAAAACCCCCAGGTCAGCCTGCTCACCGACCACTACTCCGATGACTGGACCGCGCTCTGGTGGGCTCGCGCCGACGGACGCGCCGCGATCCTCACCCACCCGGACGAGATCAGCAAACCGCTGGCCCTGCTGGCCGTGCGCTACCCGCAGTACCGGGCCAACCCGCCCGCCGGCCCGGTCATCGCCATTACCGCCTCCTCCTGGACCGCCTGGTCTTTCACCTGACCGCCCCCTCGTAGCAGCGGATTCGGGTCATCCGCCACACGCCGATGGCGTCCTGACGGTCCGCAGGTCCTGATCCCCGGCGCTCCGGCGCCGGGGATCAACGCTATCTTCGGGGAATCGTGATCACGGCGATCAGCGTGCGGTCCGGCCAGCCGGGACTCGCTGAACGGGCCGCAAGATGACGAAAAGTGACTGTCAGCCTGAGAGACTGACGGCACCAGGGTGAACCAAGCGACCTATGACAGCGATTTGTTACGCAGGCCGATTTCGTGCGCAGGCAACTGCGCAGGCAAGTACGCAGGCAAGTACGCAGGCAAGGCGGAAAGGGAGCTCGTGATGGCCGGTCAGGACCAGGCACCCAAGGCGGTCGGGCAGAAGGCGACCGTCAGGGAAATCGAGGAGGCCCGGGAAGACCTGGCCCGCACGATTGACGAGATCGCCGACATAGTAAGCCCGGCCAACGTCGCGCGGCGTACCGCCGGCCAGCTCAGGCAGCGCGTGCAGGCACGCGTGCAGTCAGTGGATCCCAAGCTGGCGGGGGCGGTGGTCGTGGTGAGCGCGGTGGGCGTGGTCGCGTTCCTGGTCTGGCGCCGCCGCCGCTGAGCTGGCCTGGCTTGGCTTGGCTTGGGCCGGTTCCGCCGCCGGGCGGAGCCGGCCCATCGTCACGCGGCCGGCCGTCAGTCGCTGTCCTTGGTGAGCTCTTCGTAGTCGGCGGGCGTCAGCAGGCCCGGCGGGAGTCCGTCATCGCCGGAACCGGCGGCCAGCCGGACCTTGAACATCCAGCCCGCCCCGTACGGGTCGGCGTTGACGAGACCGGGGTCGTCTTCCAGATCGCCGTTGACCTCGGTGACCTCGCCGTCGACGGGCGAGTACAGGTCGCTGACGGACTTGGTCGACTCGACCTCCCCGCAGGGCTCCTCGGCGGTGACGCTCGCACCCTCTGCGGGCAGCGATACGTAGACCACGTCACCCAGCGCCCGCGCGGCGAAGTCGGTGATGCCGACCGTCGCGGTCGGGCCGTCAGCGGATACCCATTCATGCTCTGCGGTGTAGCGCAGCCCGGCAGGAACGCTCATGCTCGAGATCTCCTATAGAAAGGCAGGTCAGTAAGGTCAGCTGAGTCCGCCCGGCCCCTGATGTCCACGGCGAGCCGGGGCTTCGGGTCATGGGTGACGTCCGGTTCCAGGTAGGCCATCGCGATCGGCGTGCCCAGGGTCGGCGAGGGTGCGCCGCTCGTCACGGTTCCGCAGGGCTGGCCGTCGGCCAGGACCGCGTACCCGTGCCGGGGGACCCGCCGGGTGGCGAGCGTGAGCCCGGCGAGGACCTTGCGCGGTTTGGCTTTGGCCCGCCCGGCGAGCGCTCCGGCTCCGACAAAGCCGTCCGGCTTCTCCAATTTGACCACTCGTCCCAGTCCAGCGTCGTACGGCGTCACGTCTGGGCCGAGCTCATTGCCGTACAGCGGCATGCCGGCCTCGAGGCGGAGCGTATCGCGTGCGGCCAGGCCGGCCGGTACCAGGCCGGCCGGTGCCCCGGTGCTGGCCAGTGTGTTCCAGATCAGCTCGGCATCCTCCGCCGGGCAGAAGATCTCGAAGCCGTCTTCGCCGGTGTAGCCGGTGCGGGCCAGCCAGACCGGGCGTCCCGCAACGGAGGCCCGCTGGCCCGCGTAATACTTCAGGTCGCCGAGGGGCGTGTCGGTGAGCGAGGCGAGGATGCCCGCGGCCTCCGGGCCCTGGATGGCGATCAGCGCGTAGTCGGCGGTCTGGTCGGTGACCTGGGCGTCGAACCCGGCCGACCTGCGGCGCAGCTCGCCATCGACGGTGGCGGTGTTCGCGGCGTTCGCGACAACCAGGAACTCCTCCCCGGCGAGCCGGTAGACCACGAGGTCGTCGAGCACCCCGCCATCTTCCGCGCACATCATCGTGTAGCGGGCGCGTCCCGGTGCCACCGCGGACAGCTGCCCGGTGAGAGCGTGATCGAGCGCGGCGGCGGCGTCCGGGCCGCTCACGGTGATCTCGCCCATATGGGAAAGGTCGAACAACCCGGCCGCCCGGCGGACGGCCAGGTGCTCGGCGGTCTCGCTGCCGTACCGCAGCGGCATCAGCCAGCCGGCGAAACCGGTCAGCGTAGCTCCGAGCTGCTGGTGTACCGCACTTAGGGGCGTCGGGCGCGCGGGGCGCGGTCCCTCGGGGGGGTTCGGTGATGATCCAGGCACGACCGAATGGTATGCCGTTTGCATGGAGCTTCTCACAGATGACCAGATCACGGCCGAACTATCTGAGGCGCCCGGCTGGACCCTGGAGGGCGGTCAGATCACCCGGACGGTCCAGCGGAAGGACTTCAAGGACGCGATAATTTTCGTCGGCGGCGTGGCCTTCCTGGCCGAGCGGGCCAACCACCACCCCGACATCTCGATCCAGTGGAACAAGGTCACGCTCACCCTGTCGACGCACTCGGCGGGCGGCCTCACGGCGGCCGACTTCAACCTGGCCCGGCTCATCTCCGGCCTCGGCTAGATCTTGCTCCGGCCTTGGCCAGATCCCGGCGCCGGCTCGGCTGGATCCTGGCTCCGCCCGGCCGCCGGGATCGTTCGTGTCTGGCCGAGGATGGACGGGCGCGGAAACGGGGGCGGGCCCCAGGGCGGATAAGCTCATCATTCCGTGAGGGGACGAGCACTGGACACGCGATCGCGGCGGGCGGCCGGGCGCGGGAGCCGGGCCCGCATCGCAGGCCCGGAACGGCGGCGGCGCGAGCCAGGCCGCCGTCGGCTGCCCCTCGTACTTCCCGCGGTCACCGGGGCCCTGATCCTGCTGGCTGGGTGCTCAGGGGCCAGGACCGGTCCGTCCCACGCGGCGGGCACGGCATCGGCGGCCGCCGCGGCGACCGGTGCCCCCTCCTCCGCCGCCACCGCGAGCCGTGGCGTGGTCCGGCTGGTCGTCCCGGCCGGGCCCGTTCAGACCGGGAACGTCGACCCCGAAGCCGACTGGGTGACGGCGTTCGCGCGGCAGACCGGCTGCCGGATCGAGCTCCAGTACGCCAGCACCGATGCGCAGGCTTTGGCCGACATCACCGGCGGCGTTGGCCGGTCCTACTACGACGGGATACTCGCCTCGCCCGAGGTGGCCGGGCAGCTTATCGAGGCCGGGGCTGTCCGGCCGCTGAACGTCCAGCGCATCACCGGCTACCGGCAGCTCAGCCCCACGCTGCGCAACGCGCCCAGCGAGGTGTCCGGCTCCCGGGTCTACGGGATGCCTTACAGCTGGGATTCGTACGTCACCGGATACGACACGGGCAAGGTGAAACCCGCACCGCAGAGCTGGAGCTCGCTGTTCGAGCCGGCCTCCGCCGCCCGGTACGGGGGGAAGATCACCGTCCCCGATTCCCCGGTGACGCTCGCGCTGGCCGCGCTCTACCTGAAGTCGGCCCAGCCCTCGCTGGGCATTACCGACCCCTTTGAGCTCACCGAGCCCCAGCTCGCCGCCGCGGCGCAGGCCGTCACGGCGGTCCGGCACAATATCGGCACCTTCTGGACCCAGGACAGTCTGGTGATCGGCCAGCTCGGCGACGGCCAGGATGTGCTCGGCGCGGTGCTCAGCCACCAGATCGTGGAGATGGCCCGCGCGGGCCTGCCGACCGGGGCTGTGCCGGCCACGGCCGCCGGGCCGGGTACGGCGGTCGGCAGCGTGCTGTCGTGGATGATGACCTCCCAGGCGCCGGAAACCGACTGCACATACCGCTGGCTGTCCTGGTCGGCGTCCCCCTCCGTGCAGGAGCGCGTTTCCGCGTGGACAAACAGCGCGCCCGCGAACCCGGCGGCCTGTACCGGGGCCGCCGCAGCTAACTGCAGCGAGTTCCACGAGGCGGGCCTGGCCACCGCGCGGAACCTCATATTCGATCACCTGCCGGACAGCGACTGCGGCGACCGGAAGACCGGCTGCGCCGATTACGCGCAGTGGCAGGCCGACTGGCAGCACATCACCGGCAAGCCCTCCCCCAGCACCTGACGGCGCCGGGCCAGCCGCGCCGGAGGACGCCGGGCCAGCCGCGCGGGGGCCAGCCGCGCCCGGGTTGCTGCCGGGCACGTGACCAGGGGAGAGAGCAGTTTACCCATGCACGTCACCAGGGGAGAGAGAAGTTTACCCAGGTAGCGTGTTCAGATAGCAAACACATGTTCTAGTTAGTAGGCTTGTAATGTGAACCTGACGGAGTGGGCGCAAGGGCAAGGCATCCACGTGACCACCGCGTACCGCTAAGAGCGGGCCCGTGCGGCGGGTTCCCCGTCCGGGCACAGACAGGCCAGAATGGGTCCGTGAAAGCTTCCGGAGGCGGCACGGCCGCCCACGGCGCCCGGCCGCGCGATGTCGTTATCCTCGGCTCGACCGGGTCGATCGGTACCCAGGCGCTCGACGTGATCCGGCGCAACCCGGACCGGTTCCAGGTGGTGGGGCTGGCGGCCGGGGGCGGTAATCCCGCGCTGCTCGCCCAGCAGGCCATCGAATTCGGTGCCGCGTCGGTCGCGGTGGCCGAGCCGGGCGCAGAGGCTGACGTGCGCGCTGCGCTGACGGCCGAGGCGGCCCAGGCCGGGGCTCCCGTCCCCGAGGTACTCGCGGGCCCCGATGCGGTCCCCGCCGCCGCGGCATGGCCGTGCGACGTGGTGCTGAACGGCGTGACCGGCGCGGTCGGCCTGGCCGCGACGCTCGCCGCCCTGGACGCCGGGCGCACCCTCGCGCTGGCCAACAAGGAATCGCTCATCACCGGCGGGTCGCTGGTCACCCGGCGGGCGGCGCCCGGGCAGATCGTCCCGGTCGACTCCGAGCACTCCACGATCGCGCAATGCCTGCGCGGCGGCACCCGGGACGAAGTGCGCCGGCTCGTGCTCACCGCGAGCGGCGGCCCGTTCCGCGGCTGGAGCCGGGACCGGCTGGCCACGGTCACACCTGAGCAGGCGCTGGCCCACCCCACCTGGAACATGGGGCCGTCCAACACGCTGAACAGCGCCACCCTGGTCAACAAGGGCCTGGAACTGATCGAGGCGCACCTGCTGTTCGGCGTGGGCCTGGAGCGCATCGCCGTCGTCGTCCATCCGCAGTCCATCGTGCACTCCATGGTCGAGTTCACCGACGGGGCGACGATCGCGATGGCCAGCCCGCCGGACATGCGGCTGCCCATCGCGCTGGCCATGGCCTGGCCCGACCGGGTGCCCG
>Ga0181523_10000805_pt1 | contig 35215 bp, 34 predicted proteins | sample PEATcosm2014_Bin_43_FD_119752 | JGI IMG/M metagenome (GOLD analysis project Ga0181523, IMG submission 119752) | Peatland microbial communities from MTU Mesocosm Facility, Houghton, MI, USA - PEATcosm2014_Bin05_30_metaG | ecosystem: Environmental > Terrestrial > Soil > Wetlands > Peat | place... | reverse complement strand
CTCGTCTCTGGCCAGTGTTTGCTCTCCCTAGGCAGTATGTCCGGTTCCCGCATGGCATGATGGTCAGTTTTGCACACACTCTGGAAATAAACATCGGCGAGACGCACCTATTGATGTCGGTGAGCTTCACTCAAGGGTGGATGCGACTCAGATTGGCCCTTGATAGCGGCGCAGCCGGACCGCCGCGGCGAGGAATGCCGCGTAGACTACCAGGCCGATCCACAGACCTGGGCTGATCAGGAAATCGAGCGGAGAGAGGTGTGCCATCGAATGCATCTGGACCATACCCGGCATTGGGAAGGCCTCACCTTTCGGGCCGCCGGTCAAGCGCGATCCCAGCAGGGCGGCGAAATGCGAAGTGTTGAAGGCAATCTTTTCGACGAAGCCGATCGCGAGCAGCGGTAAGCCGGCCCATAGAAACGCCGCGCGCCGCGCCCAGCCTGAGACCAGCAGCAGCCAACCATAGAATGGCGCATAGTAGAGCGTATGCACGGCTAGAATGTGGAAGAGCAGCATCAGCCACATCTGCACCCACGGCACGTGTGTCCATAGCGTCGCGACACTCAGACCGTGCCCCAGCAACACGGCGGTGCTAAGCAGCAGCATGATCCACTGCGTGGCCACGGTGATCGCGAAGGTAAGCAGCGGGAGAACCACGAGCGGGATACTCGCCTTCGAGAGCACGGTCGTAAGATCGGAAACTGGCAGCGACTTCCAGAACAGGATGCTGCGATCGCGCCGTTCGCCGTGCAGCGCGTCGAGCGAGTAAAACACCGCGACGACAAGATAGGTCGCCATGAGCAGAAGCGCAGCCATGGTGTACGGCTTCTCGATCAACTCCTGTTGCCGCATCGGGTCGAGCGCCATCGCGGCACGCATCTTGTCCGGCAGATGAATGGTGCTAAGCAAGAAGCCGAACAGAACTAGGGCGGCGACGGCCAGCGGTGCGATATAGATCGAGCGGTTCTCCCACAATTCGCGCCGCACCGACCAGTACATGCGCCGAGTCGCCGAGATGGCCGCGGGCGCGATTACCGGCGATTCGAGAGGAGACTCGGGGATGGCGTTCGATGGAGTATTCATCTGGGACTTCCTTTTGACTGGCCGGCCTGATTGCCCAGCACGGCAACGAACAAGTCGGCGATGCTGGGCGTGCGCACGTCGCCCAGCGCGGCGAGCTGCTGGCGATCGGGTTTCTGATCGAGCTTTAGGTCGAACTTTAGATCGAACAACAGGATGCTGCGGCCAAGCACCTGGCGCTCGTGCATCGGCTTGAGCGCCCGGGCCGCGGCGGCCTGGTCGGGATGCACCATCACTTCCAGATAGCGCGACTCCACTTCTTCCATGCTGCAATCGAATACGATGCGGCCGCGGTTGATGAACATCACGTCGGTGAGGACGTTCTGGATCTCCTCCACCTGATGGGTGGTCACCACGATGGTGCGGCTGCGGTCGTAGTAGTCGTTCAGCAGCGAATCGTAGAACTGCTTGCGATACAGGATGTCGAGGCCAAGTGTCGGCTCGTCCAGCACCAGCAATCTCGCGTCGATCGCCATGACCAGGGCGAGGTGCAGTTGGGTCACCATGCCCTTCGACAATTCCCTGACCTTGCTGGCGGGCCGGATGGTGGTCTTGGCGAGAAAACCTTCCGCCTTGGCGCGATCGAATCGCGGATGCACGCCGGCGACGTAGTCCAGCGCCTGCGTAACCCTGATCCACCGCGGCAGCACGGCTACATCGGCAATGAACGAAACATCGCGCATGAGCTGATCGCGCTCGGTCCAGGGATCGCGCCCAAGCACCTTTAGTTCTCCCTGATATGGGGTGAGGCCGAGAATCGCATTGAGCGCCGTGGTCTTGCCTGCGCCGTTGGGACCGATGAGTCCGAGGATGCGGCCCTCTTCGACGCGCAGATCGACGCTGTCGAGCGCGACGGTTGTGCCGAAGGCCTTGCGGAGACCGCGTGCTTCTATGCATGCCATGGCTTCAGCGCTCCTCCTCTTCGGTTTTCGACGGTGCGGCATCCGGCGGCGTCCGCCGGTTTGCGGCCGCATCCAACAGTTCTTCCGCCTTCAGTCCGAGCCGCTGAATGGTGGCGTAAACCCTGGGCCATTCTTCCGCAAGAAACTTCTGGCGTTCGCCCCGCAGCAGCAGATTGCGCGCGCCCGCATTGATGAACATGCCGCGACCTCGCTTGCTTTCGACCAGTTGCCCGTCGACCAGTTGCTGATAGCCCTTCAGAACCGTGAGGTGATTGACCCGATATTCCGCCGCGACATTGCGCACCGATGGCAGCGGATCCCCTTCTTTGAGCACGCCATCGAGTATCATGGCGACGACGCGGTCGCGAAGCTGGCGGTAAATCGGCTGACTGTCGTTCCACTCACGGTCCATCGGGGTTTCCAGATAGTCTTAGCAAAGATACGCTTCCCGTCACTTTGCGCGCTGCAGGTCGAAGTGCGCGCGCACTCCCTTGTCCCCCGCCGGACTCATGAAGGTCCAGTCCTCGCTGTGATGATTCGCGTCGATCACGGTGAAGACCACGTGATGCATGTGCCCATACTGCGTGCTGCCGGCGACGTCGACGAATTCGAATTCCATCGTCTTCCCGTCGGTCGAGGCTTTGGCCACCATCCGCGGGCGGTTTCCGGCGTCGCAGTAATGTGTGAGCGTCAGGTGATCGTTATCCAGGTAAAGCATGGTGATCGGGTCGTCCGGCCGGCCCTCCACCTTCATCTCATGCATGAGCGCGTTCCCCAGGGAAGTCACTCGCAATGTGACTTGCACATGCTTGCCGTCTGCCTCAGGCGTCGGCGGGTCGGTCTTCACCACGGCTTCCCAGGAACCCGCCAGCGTTTTCAGTTGGTCGAAAGACTTTTGCGCGTCGGACTGGGCAAAAGCCACGGTGGAGAGCGACATCAGAATAACGGACAGCATAAAACAAAGGGATTTCATGGTTTTCATTCTCCTGCGTAATCAGTTGCAAGCGATCACTGAAATCGGACCGCCGCACGTCATATGCTGATCTATCTAACTATATCACTATTCAACCTGTCAAGCTTTTTCGTATTTCCCTTGTCCGCCGTCGTTCCGCATAGGGCCAAACGGCCCTACCCGGCGACTGGACGCGCCACAATTTCAGCATAAGATCGATGGAAAAATGCACGCTACGCACCAGTGAATAAACGGAATTGTCGAATATAATGCTGAGAAATTTACCGGGGGCGGTGCGAGATTGTGGGGTCCGACACTGCCAGCGTCCCCAGCGTGAGCGGCGGTGTGAGTCGTCAGAGGAGTTACGGTATGAAAGTTACACGGAGTTGGACGCTACTCTTTTGCGTAGTTCTCTCGACGGCTACGTTCGGCGCATTACTGCTTGCTGCGCAGACGCTCGCGCCATCTTCTTCCTCGATCGTGCACCCCGTGCCCGAACCTCACGTCGACTACGAAAAGTACGTTCTTACGAATGGCCTGCAGGTGATCCTTGTCCCGGATCCCCGGGTTCCCAAGGTCCATGTGAACCTCTCCTATCATGTCGGTTCGAAGAACGAACCTCAGGACCGTACCGGGTTCGCCCACCTCTTCGAGCACATGATGTTTGAGGGATCCAAGGATGCAACCGGGCACTATGCCACTCTGATCGAAGCCGCGGGCGGCACCACCAACGCGTACACGACCCAGGACCAGACGGACTTCTTCGAGACGGTGCCGACCGGCAGTCTGGAGTACGCGCTTTGGCTGGAATCGGACCGGCTGGCAACGCTTCCCGAGGCTCTGAGCCAGGAGAGGCTGGACAACCAGAAGGCTGTGGTCGAGAACGAGCGCCGCGAACGAGTGGAGAACCAGCCGTACGGTTTGAGCGGCATTCTGCTCGATGAGAATCTCTATCCCGCGGGACATCCCTACGGTCATTCGGTGCTCGGAAGCCACGACCATGTTCGCGCGGCCACGCTTACAGAGGTGAAGGACTTCTTCTCGACGTATTACGCGCCGAATAACCTCTCGCTGGCGATCGTGGGCGATTTCGATGTCGCCGTGACCAAGAAGTGGATCGAAAAATACTTCGCGCCCATTCCTCCGGCTCCTCCGATAATTCGTCCGGCTCGCTGGATTCCGCACCTCGACAGTCAGAAGGTGGTCGAAGTCCAGGATCATGTTGCCGAGGAGCGTACGTACCTGGCCTGGGTAACTCCGAGCTATCGATCGACGGAGAACGTCCGGCTCGAACTTGCAGCCCGCCTTCTCAATCGCCGGTTGAATGCGAGCCTGGTCTACGCCGAGAAGCCGCTCTGCTCCGACGTTTCGACGGGTGTAAACGCACAGGAAGACGCCTCCGAGTTCGTCGTCACGGTAAGTGCTCGTGCAGGAGCGCCGCTTGCCCAGATCGAACAAAAGGTCGACGCGGAGATTGCGGCCCTGGCCAAGGATGGGCCCAGCCCCGATGAGCTGCAGCAGACCAAGCGCAGAGTGGAGTATGGCGAGCTTTCGCAGTTCGATACTCTCCAGTCCACAGCCGAGACGCTCAACCGTGGGAATACGCTCGCCGGAGATCCTGCCTACTACGCGGTGAGCTGGAAGCAACTGGAAGCCGCGACTCCCGAGGACGTCTCTTCCGCCGTGCGGCAATACCTCGACACCAAGCAACGGTTGCTGCTGCGCTTTCATCCGGATCCGGCCCAGGCGGAGAAAACAGCCGCCCTCGACCGGTCTGTGGCGCCGCAGATTCATCAGGACCCTCCCCTGCGGGCGCCGCGGACCGAATCGGGCAGGTTGGCAAACGGGCTTGAAGTCTTCGTCGCCCAGCGCATAGGCGTTCCTAAAGTCTCCGTTCTGTTGACTACCCGGGCGGGCACCGTGCGCGATCCGGAGGGGAAGAATGGTCTCGCCATGATGACCGTTGCCACCATGCCAAACGGGACGTCCACCCGCAGCAGTACTCAGATCCGGGATGGAATGGAATCGGCTGGCGGAACCACGATCGAGTCGAGCGCCAGCCGAGAGGCCGCAGGGCTCGGGTACGAAGTCCTGTCGGAGAATGTGGATCAGGCGTTTGCGATCTTCGCCGACGTCGTGCTGCATCCGGCGTTCAAGCAATACAACTTCGAGACCAACATGCGGCAGTTTCAGGACTCTCTCGCGGATGCTAGAACGGATGCCGGCGCAATCGCCGACCAAGTTGCGCCCTCACTCGTCTTCGGTCCCGATCACCCCTATGCCCGGCCTCTGGTTTCCGGGTTGCAGAACATCCAGCGGGACGATTTGCGCAAGTTCTATGAGACCTATTGGAAACCGGACGATGCTGCGCTCGTCTTTGCTGGAAACATTTCACTGGAGGAAGCGCTTTCACTGGCTCAGAGGTACCTCGGCTCCTGGTCGGGCACCGCACCCGCGATGCCGGAGATTCCGCCTCCGAGCGATATGGGTGCTGGGCGCATCTATCTGATCGATAAACCCGATGCTCCGCAGACATTGCTGACCGAAATTCTTCCATCGGCAGGGGCAAACTCGCCTGACCGTTTCGCGGTCTCCATCGCAAACAACGTATGGGGAGCTATGTGGGGGTCGCGGCTCAGCGGCATCCTGCGTGAGAAGCGGGGCTATACGTATGGATTCCATACCAACATGGGCATCATGTCTTCCTATGGCGCCTGGACCGCGACGGGAGCCGTTCAGACAGACAAGACAAAAGAGTCGGTCGCTGAACTGGTGAAGCAGTTACGACTGCTCCGGGAGCAACCGATATCCGACGCCGAGTTCACAGCCGCCAAAAAGGCCGACCTTCAGCAGTCTGCCTCGACGTTTGAAACATCCGGGGGAATTGCCTCGCAGATGGGGCTCCTCTGGAGCTGGCATCTTCCCATGTCTGCCCTTGGGGGAGAGTCCGAGGGAGTGCAGCAGACCGGCCTGGCCGCGGTGAGGGCAGCGGTCGCACGCTACGCCGATCCAAACAAAGCCTCGCTCCTGGTCGTAGGCGACCGCAGCCGGATCGAGTCGGGCCTGCGCGAGCTTCATCTCGGTCCCGTCGTTCTGCTGGATTTGGATGGGAAACCCGCCAATGAGGCCGTTCACTAGCCCTGACATGCATTCATGCTTTGCGCAGAAAACCCTTCACCGCATCCACGAAACCCTCCAGGTTGTCTGCGTGAACAACATGTCCGCCATTAATCGTTTTCAAGAGCGTGTTGGGCCGTCGTGAGGTCATCTCCTCCAAGGCAGCTTGAGTCGTCACTCTGCTGTCGATGCCCCGTATCAGCAAGGCTGGGCACTCTGTGGTGAGCCAGTCCTGCCAGTGATCACCCGACAAACATCTCCCGGACTCTGCAATCTCACGCGGCTCAAACGCGAGCTTCCATCCGGCAGGCGTCTCGCGGAACGAGTCCTGGAGATAGGGCAGAAATCGTGGGCCAACACGCTGGGCGAGGGCCTCATGGGTGGGAAACAGTCCCTCCCATGGCAGCACGAAACTGAGGTCATCCCAAACTTCGGCGCCAATGTCCTCGATGATAAGGCCACGGACTTTTGCCGGATGGCGCGCGGCAAACTGGTACGCATTGACCCCTCCAAGGGAGTTGCCCAGCAGAACCGGATCGCTCACACCGAGGTGATCAATAAAAGCCTCCAAGTCGCCAATGTAGTCGTCGCGGGTATAACTTGTCGCGTGATCGGAATATCCGTGTCCCCGTTGATCGAGTGCCACAACGCGCCATCCGGAGGCCAATGCCGCAGCAAGCGGAGTAAAGGTCGCCGCCTCCATAATGTGTGCATGCAGGGCGATCAGTGCGCGCCCGCTCCCACCCCAATCGAGATAAGAGAGCCTCAATCCATCTGCATCACGACGAAACTCGTGCCTTGCTTCCGAGGAAGCTGCGTTCCTTTGAGTCATAGCTGTTCCCCATCTGTCGGACTTCCAAGTATCGGTGGCGTCCGACACTCCGCTCAGCTCTGTGGACGCTCAGGTGTGACTCTGGCATCGAGGGTTTCCATAAGGTCCAGAATCATGCGCAGGACTGCCTCATCGCCGATCGCGGTATTGATCATGGTGTGGTAGACGGAGCGATCAGGCCATTCGACGTGGAAATACTTCTGGATAAAATCGACGCGTTCCCGATCAACCGAATCCACCAGTTGTTCGGCCTCCTTCTCACTCTTCCCGCGAGCCAACAGGCGCCGCACTTTATCTTCTCTCGGAGCGTAAAGGAAGACCCGCAACGTGTCGGGGCGGTTCCTGAGAAACTGTTGCGACCCTCGACCGACGATGACAGAGTTTCCCGTTTTCGCCGCGTGCTGAACCACATGTTCCGTAAACTTCAAAATGCATTCGCTGTCGACCAGCTTGAGCTTGTGCGCATTGATGCTTCCTTCATAACTCCCGCGCAGGAACGATTTGAAGAGCCGATAGTACAGGGGATCGGTTTTTTCCTCTCGACACTCAACGACTGACTTGGGACAGTCGGCAAGCCTCGCGATCTCCTCGGTCAGCAACTGATCCCAGAGCTTCCAGCCGAGCTGCTTCGCCAGCAGTTGAGCGATTTCGCCGCCGCCGCTTCCGTACTCGCGTTCAATCGTGACGATTTTTATCATCTCTGCCGAAATACCCCCAGGTCGAACGGTTTCAAATGTGGACAGCGAGAACGGGACATGGTCCTAACTGCAGCACCCGATACGTTGTCGAACCAAACACCGCTAGATCCAAGGCGCCACGACCACGCACTCCCATAACCACCATGTCGACTTGCGTCTCCAGGGCGAGTTGGATAATTTGCCGGTATGGCTTTCCGATTCGTACCGCCGTCCTGATCTTGGTCTTGCGTCCCTCCGGCGGAATCAGTTTATCGAGTTGCCGCGTCGCTGTCGCTATGGCTCCCTCCGTCTTGGCTGGACTTGGCACATCCTCCAACACGTGCAGCAGGGTGAGCTCGGCGTCGTACTCCGCTGTCGCGGAGATCGCATAGCTCAAAGCCTGCTCGGAATTCTCGGAGAAATCCGTGCAGAAAAGAATTCGATTCAAATGGTGGGAGTGGCTACGCTCTTCACCGGCAGCCATATCTGCGGAGATATTTGCGGATATTGACTCACGCGGCGGCTGGCATACGGCCAGCACGGGGCAGGGAGTCCGGCGCATCACTCGATTGGTTACCGACCCCAACACCAGGCGGTCATATCCCCGCCGCCCGTGCGTTCCCATGACGATCAAGTCCGCTTTCTGCGCTTGCGCAAACGACAGAATACAGTCCGGAGCTGTTCCCTGCGTCACCACCAACTCCGGCCGAATTTCACCGTGGGTGTGGTGCTTCACGAATTGCTGCAGTTGCTCCTTGTCGCCCTCGCAAAGCACCCGGCAAAACTCCCCATAGTCTCCCGTAGAGGCAACATAGTCGGCGTAAGGATATCGCGATAGTTCCACGATATGCTGCGCCACTAACTTGGCTCGATAATGCTCGGCCAGCGATAGGGCATGGTGATACGCCCTTATCGAGAACTCCGAGAAATCAACGGGACAAAGGATAAGTTTAATTTCCAGCATGACTGCGTCTCTGACTCTTAGTTATGGGAAAGGTCAGAGGTTAGAGGTCAGATTGCATAGGTTTAAAATGCCATCGCACAAACGGTGTCGGCGATCCCTAGATTGTACCTCTGCAATCTGACCTCTAACCTCTGACCTCATTACTATCTCCCATTACATCGGATTGAACGTTTACTCCGCTACCCTTACACCACCGCCACCAGGATCATTCTTTTTCAAAACAAAAGCCAGAAAGAACATGATCGCCGCCCCCACGGCCAGAACTTTAAACGTGTCGATGTATGCCAGGCTTGCCGCCTGCGCTCGCAGGGACTGGTAGATCCTGGCATAAGCCACTATGTGCGCCTCGTGCTTGCCCACGCCAGAGTTGGCCAGATGCTGAGCCAACCCGTTCGCCGAATTCACAAAATTGGGATTGTCGACCCGAACGTCCTGCACAAGCCTGGCCTGGTGGAATTGCGATCGCCGCGCAATCAACGTGGTGACTAAGGACGTTCCCACGCTGCTTCCCATGTTGCGCATGAAATTGACGATGCCGGCCACCGCGTTGTTCTTCTCCGGCGCAATTCCGATGTAAGCCACCAGCGTAATCGGCACGAACAGGAATCCCAACCCAATCACCTGGGCGATGCGCAGCCAAACGGCGGCACTGAAGCTGATCTCCAAATCAATCCGCTTGGTGGAATAGAACATGGCGATGGACAAAGCCAGCCAGCCGAAGGCGATCAGGTAGCGCGCCTGGAACTTCGTCGTCATTTGGCCCATGATCGGCATCTCAATCAGCAAAACGAGGCCTCCTGCCGAAAGAGCAAGCCCAGCCAGTTGGGAAGTGTACCCCACGAGCGTCTGCAGGAACTGCGGCATCAGGACCAGGCTGCTGAACAACAGGATTCCCAGGGTGAACATCATCAGGCTTGAACTCGCGAAGTTGAAACTCTTGAACATCCGGACGTCGATGATGGGCGCCTTTTGATGCCACTCCCAGACAACCAGCGAGATCAGGCACACGGTCGCGACCACGACCAAAGTCGTGATGAAGCGCGAGCCAAGCCAATCGTCTTCCTGGCCTTTGTCGAGCAATACCTGCAACGCCCCGATACCCAGCGTCAGCAGTGCGATGCCAATGTAGTCCAACTTGACCCCAGCCGACTTGAGCCGGTTTAAATAGGGAGGATCTTCGACAAAGCGCCGCACCAGAAACCATGTGGTCAGGCCAACCGGGAGATTGATGAAAAAAATCCAGCGCCAGGAATAGTTGAACGTGATCCACCCGCCGAGGGTTGGACCGATCGTGGGTGCCATGATGGCCGTAATGCCATACAGCGCAAATGCCAGACCGCGCTGCTGCGGTGGAAACGTGTCCGCCAGAATGGCCTGAGCCATTGGCTGCAGGCCGCCGCCGCCCATACCTTGCAGCACCCGGAAAAGAAGAAGAAACCCAAGATTCGGTGCGATACCGCAAAGCAAGGAACTCACAGTAAAGACGCCCAAACAGGCCATGAAAAAGCGCTTCCGTCCCAAGGCGCCCGCGAGCCAGCCGCTGATCGGCAGGATGATGGCATTCGAAACCAGATAAGAAGTCAGCACCCACGTACTCTGGTCGTTGCTCGCGCCCAGATTCCCGGCCATATACGGCAGGGCCACATTGGCGATGCTGGTGTCGAGGACCTCCATAAAGGCTGCCATAGCCACAACAACAGCAATCAGCCAAGGATTGTATTTGGGCCGCCAAACCTCCTGCTCGATGGTGAGCGCAGCGGAACTCATTTCAGGTACACGTCGGGCACCACGTTCATGCCCGGTCGAAGTCCGCGATCGCGATTCTCGCCCGGCTCAAGAACGATTTTTACCGGAATCCTCTGGACAATTTTCACGTAGTTTCCAGTGGCGTTTTCCGGCGGAAGCAAACTGAATAGCGGGCCGGTTGCTCCCGCAATGCTGTCCACATGGCCTTTAAAAGTCCGGCCGCTCGAATCAATATGAATCTCCGCTCGTTGTCCAACTTGCATGTGTTTAAGCTGGGTCTCTTTGAAATTGGCGGTGACCCACACTTCGTCAAGCGGCACCACGGTGAGGAGTTGTTGCCCGTCTTGAACGTTCATCCCAACCACCACCGTCTTATTCACTTCCCCGCTGACCGGAGCAACGATTTTCGTGTATCCGAGATTCAGTTGCGCCTGTTCGAGCAGCGCGCGCTTTTGCTCAACATCCGCGATCGCGGCCCGCACGCGAGCCCGGGTCGAAGACACTTGCTGCGGCCCGGTCTCGGCGTATTTGTGGTTCGCGTCGGCTTGCGCCAGGTGGCTCCGAGCCTGTTGCACGAATTGCTGCGCGGCGGACTCAGTGGCGCGCGCTGCCTCGACCGCCGCAGTGCTGGATTTAGCGGAGGCGAGTGCTTGATCGTAGACCTGCTCCGCGACCTCGCTCTTGTCGACCAGCAACTTGTAGCGGTGGAGATCGTCCTGCGTTTTCACGTCGTTCGCCTCGGCCTCTACAAGCTGGTCATGAGCCGCGGTCAGCTGCCTCTCGGCGGCGATGACTCCGGCGTTAGCATCGTCGATGCCGGACGCAGCGAATTTCAGCTGGCTTGAAGTATTCACTGAAGTAATCGGAACCGTGATATTCAGCGATTGGGCCGTCGCTTCGGCATTGACGAGATTAGCTTGCGCCTGCGCAACCGCAACCTCATAGTCTTTCGGATCGATCTCCACCAGCACTGTGCCTTTCTCGACCCACTGGTTGTCGTCTACGCTGACTCGCACCACGTAGCCTGAAACCCGCGCGCTGACTGGATAAAGATGAACATCCGCTTGGGCATCGTCGGTCGATTCATAGCTGCTGAAGTAGCGCCACAAGAGCACGCCGCCGATAAGCACCGCCGCGATGGCGGCCAGAATCACAATGTTTCTGCGACGATTGGAACTCCGGCGCACGGGCGGCTTATTGTCCCTGTCCGTCAAGCTCGATGGCTCAACCGGGGAGTCCTTCTGTATCTCGGGCACTGAAGGGGGTGGGTTTTCCGCCATGTTCATTTTCCTCTGAAATCTTGTTTGACCCCTGCTCGGCGACTCCGAGAGCGCGAGCTAAGGAAAGTTTTGCATGATTATAATGCAGAGGCTCGAGATGTACTGCGCGTGCGCGCTCACGAGTCGTGCCGGGGTCGTAATGATGATTAGGCCGCTGAAAACGGTAGCGCCGGCATCTTGCCGGCTGTACAGAAAGCGTCTCGCGTTCGGCGCCGTGCGCGAGAGCCTGCCCTGAGCGGAGTCGAAGGGACGCCCGCCGAACGGCCGCCGGGACGGCGGCGCTACTCTGAGCGATGAAACGCCTACGCAGGCCGCCCGGACTTGCTGCGACTGTAATTACCGGATGTGACACTGCCACCGCCTACACGAGAATCGCAGTCAGAACCTGCGAGGGCATCGCTCTGACGGCACGCTCAGATTTCGTTCCTCCTCATGACGATGATCGTCTCGTCATCCAGAGGCTTTCCGTCTCCGCGAAAGGAACGGAGCGCCGATGCGAGTTGAGTGCCGAATGCTTCGGCGGAACTGGAGTCAAGCGCGCGCGCCATATTCAGCAGGCCATCCTGTCCGAGTTCATTTCCCGCCGGACTAAGGGCTTCGGAGACGCCGTCGCTGTATAGCACGATAAGGTCGCCGGATTGAGGTTTGATGACTAACCGATCGTAGGTGACGTCGGCGAGCAGGCCAAGCGGCACACCGGCCAGCCGCCCTCGCTCGCTCGCGGGTTGCGTTTCAAGCCAGCTCCACTCGGCGCGCGAAGCACGATACCAAAGAGCAGGAGGGTGTCCCGCGTTGGTCATTATCACTAGACCCCGTCGGCCGTGCCACCCAACCGCCACCATCGAGGCGTAGTGCCCGCCGCCAAGTTCTTCTCGAACCGCCTGATTGAGATCCCGCATCAGTGCGACCTGTTCCAGGTCGCGAAGGTAGCGCTGCATGAGCTCTCGTAGCTTCTCGCCGAACGCCGCCACGGCCTCTCCGTGGCCGCTCACATCGGCAAGCGCGATCCGCGAGACGATACAACTCGGGCACACGGACACGTAGTGGACATCGCCGCCAGCGTGATCTCGCCCCAGCGGCGCCGAATGCACCCAGGCAGTTAGACCTGGCAGTTCGACCAGACTCGCTGCCCGCTGGTTGCTGGCCCAGGTTTCCGCACACGCAAGGCGCCGCGGGATCGACGGCATCGGATTCTCGTTATCTTGACGGAAGGCCGGGTTGACTTTCATCGTTCTTCTTTCACAGGGCCCCACGAAGGCATCTGTGCGATAGGAGTACAGACACCTCTCGTCTCGCTCGGCAGCGAAGATGACGCGGCCCGGTCGGGCCGCTTGCAAGTGCGCTTCACTTCCGGTCAGCAGCCATCTGTCGGCGCGAGCCCGTACTCAATTATTTGCAAATCAAGAGAGACCATGAGACACCCAGGATCCAGCGAATCGCTTCGTTGATCACCAGGCACGAGCGCTAGTGCGTCGCATCCGCATACTTCACCGAACAGCCGTAGGGGCGTGTCGTCGGCGTTTCCACCGGCTTTCCTGACATAGCCTGCTGCAGCGCCAGACTGACGTAGTTCGTCGCGCCAGGGACGTCGTTCAAGTCGGTGGTCGGTTTGTCGTCAATCGCTCCATCATAGATCACCACGCCTTGAGGGTTGATGACGACCATCTGCGGAGATGTCTTCGCGTCGTAAAGATGGCCGATGTCACCGGCCGGGTCGAGCAGCGCGGCGGGCGGCGCAGCCTGCATCTTCGCCATGTAGTCGTTCTCTTCACCCGCGGTCGCATACCCCTGCTTGCCCGGCGCGGAAGACAGGATCGTGAACCAGACTACGCCCTGGCTCGTCCACTGCTTTTGCAGCCGCTGCATGTTGCCGCTGTTGTACTGCTTGCCTACGAAGGGGCACCCGTTGTTGTGCCACTCGAGGACCACATACTTTCCGCGATAGTCGGAGAGGCGAATGGTCTTACCGTTGCTCGCCGTGCCCGTGAAATCCGGAGCCGCCGCGCCGACTTTCGCAGCCGAGAGCAGTGACGGAGCCGCGCACAGCGCCAGCACGATAGCGAGGATAGGGTATAGAGTTGAACGCTTCATATCTGTGATCCCTCCTTTAAGGATCGTACCGAGAGGATTCCAATGCCGGAGCTTTCTTGCTTCTCGCTGCGCCAGGCTTGCTCAGAGGCACATCAATCAAGTAGGACTGACTGGCGGAGAGCACCAGCACGCCCTTGAGGCGCTCCAGCGGTTTGAGTAGCCGGTCGGACTTCCGCAGCGTCAGGCGGAAGCCGGCGGTTACAGGCTGCACATTCTGCGGCGCCGCGTTTTCAATCTGCGACTCAGCCAGGGGAAAGAAAATCGCCTGCATGACTCGGCGACCGAGGTTCGCGCTAAGCACCAGAGAGCCGTTGGCGTCGGCCACGCTGAATTTCCAGTTCCCCGGCGCAGGACGCGGCAAAGCCTTGCGCGCGGCAGTAAACAGATCGATGCTTCGAGCATCCGGATTCCGCGCATCCGGATTCCGCGCATCCGGATTCCGCGCATCCAGATTCCGCGCATCAATGGTCCGAGCATTCGGCGCAGGCGGCTGCGACTTGACGGGGAGCGCGAGCGAGAGTTGTGCCTTGCCCGGGATGCACATTTCGTGGCTGCAGACCAGTACCCTTACCTCGGCGCCGAGCCGGGCTGGCGGCTGCGCGGCCAGGCCGGCCTCGGCATGCATGGGCACAATTAGCAGCACTGCGTCCTCGTAGCCATAATCCACGATGCTGGACGACTCCAGACGCCGCGGCGTGGGCCACTCCATCGACCCAGCGGTAAGACCGGCCGGCAACTGCCACTTCACGCGGGGCGGCTCGCCCGAGTCGCCCGGATTGACCCAGTAGATGTGCCAACCCTTCTCGAGTTGGAAACGCAACCCGAGATCGAGCGTATGTCCGGCTGCGATCCATTGATTCCGGGCGATGAGTTCCATGGTGCCGTGCGGGATGGGTGTGCCTTCCGCGTGCGCACTGGCCGCGCATAGCAGCAGCGCGGCTCCCCAGGTGAGAGCCCGGTCAAAACCTAAACTGGGGTTAAACCATCGCATTTTTCTTTCGATGCGCAAATCGTCCAGCAAGTTCTTTTCTTATCTGATGGCCCGCTTTGTTTATCCATAGTGGCGTCGAATTCTGGGGCCGCAACGCCAGAATTACGTTGCGATTCAGATGCTTTGGCTTGACAGGTTGGCGCAGGCGCAGGATTATAGGGCTCTTCCCCCTGGGGCCGATTTGCCGTAGCTTAACTGGACCATTAGTCGCGCCAATCCGAACCGATGATTCGCCATGCGAAAGAGTTGGTTTGTATGCCGGTAGGGGACGAGCCGGGGATTTGGAAATCCCAATTCTAGAGGAAGCACACCTTTGCCCAGAGGTAGCGTTATGAAGAGCTTCGCTGCTATCGCCTTTGTCTGTGGATGCTTGTTGAGTGGTTCGCTTTGGGCGGGAAACCTTACGCCGGAAGAGAAGCGGGCAGTGGAGTTGAAGCCCGCCGTCGTATTGGTGGTGGTGAATTTCAAGACCAAATGGAGCCTTCCCGGGACAGAACTCCCGCCAATCGAACTGGAGCACACTGAGACCGGCACCGGTTTCCTGTTCCGGCCCGATGGCTATCTCATCACCAACGGCCACGTCGTGGCCGACGCCAACGCGAAAGACCAGCAGGCGGTGCAAGCCCGCGATGCACAATTGATGCGGGAACTAGAGGTCGAGTTGGAGAACGGCCACGTTGCCCGATGGTATGAAGAACAGAAGGGAATCAAATTATCGGACGAACAAAAAGACCTGCTCGCGAGATCCTCGAAGCTGTGGAGAATTGTCATCGAGGGCAATCCGACTCTGAAGGTAATCCTGCAGAACGATAAGGTGCTGGACGCCGAGATTGGTCCGTTCAGCCCTTCCGCCGATCAGCACGGCAAGGACGTGGCTATTCTCAAGATCCCGGGCAGCAACCTGCCCACGGTTACGCTCGGAAACTCGGAGAATGTCCGCCTGCAGGAACAAATCATGGTCATGGGCTACCCGGCGACGGCCTCTCCTTTGAGCAACGAGTCGGCGAGTTCGTTGATCAGCATGGAGTCGGCCCTGGAGCCGTCGGCTACCAACGGCCACATCTCAGCCTTGAAGACGGAAAGCATCGGCACTCCTCTGCTGCAGTCGGATGTGGCAATCTTCCACGGGAACAGCGGCGGTCCAGCGTTTAACGATCGGGGCGAGGTGATCGGCCTGGCCAGCTACAACGCGGTAGAAGCGCAAGGCTTCAGTTTCCTGGTGCCCATCAATACGGCGATGGAATTTGTCCACCAGGCGGGAGTCGCGCCCGAGTCGGGCGCCTTCAACCGGCATTGGGCCAAGGCGCTGGACCTGTACGACAGCGGAGAATGCGATCCCGCGATCGCCGAGTTCGACAACGTGTCGCAGTTCATGCCCGGTCTGCGGGATGCGCAAAAATACCGCGCTGCCGCGGTCGCTTGCGTGGATAAGATGAGCTGGATCGAGAAGCTCACGGAAACCACCGGCAAGTGGCTGCTTCTGGCTATCCTCGTCATCGTTATTATTCTGGGCGGTGTCCTGTGGCTGATATTGGGACGGTCGGGCGCGGCCAAGGGCCAGGGCCAAGTTGCCGCAGTTCAGGTCCCGCCCGCTGTTCAGCCCGCCGTGGTTCAGTCCGCCGCTGTTCAGCCCACCGTGGTTCAGCCCCAGCCCGCCACGACTCAGGGCCAAGCCGCTAGTCAGCACTCCTTCGGGCGTATCCAGTTTACTTCGGGCTCGCTCTCGGGCCGCATCTTCCCGATTGGCAAGGAAGGCCTGTGGATCGGGCGCGACTCCGTCAAATGCGCGGTTGTGGTGCAGGATGAGTCCGTCTCCGGCCAGCACGCCTGGGTTGTCCCCACCGATGGAATCGTCGTGGTCATCGACAAAGACTCCACCAATGGGACCTATGTGAATTCGGCGGATTCGCCGCGCATCAGCAAGGTTGGACTGCGCAACGGTGACCGGGTTTATCTCGGCAAAAAAGGCTCCGTCTTCACGTATTTCGTTGCTTGAGGGCCGGACCGTTTGTCCGGTTGGAGCGTACGAGTCGCTGGGGCCAGGTGGGATGGCGACCGACAGACAGGAGGAACTTCAGATGTCAAAGTTTTGTGCCAACGGACACCAGATGGAGGACTCGTGGGAGCTGTGTCCTTTCTGCCAGAAAACGGGTTATGCCGGCGCGCCCCCGCCCAGCAGTAAGACGCGGGTTGAAACGGCTACCGCGCCAGTCGCATCGCCGGTGACAGTTCCGCCTCCATCCCGGAAGACCGTGCTGCTCTCGGAGCAGCACAGGGCCCCGGTTGTAGGCTGGCTGGTGGCCATGAGCGGGGCACAAAAGGGTCAGGATTTTCGCATCCGCGACGGCCAAAACATCCTGGGCTCGGCCGCGGACGCTGATGTTCAGCTTCATGACCCAACGGTTTCGGCCAAGCACGCCAGCCTCCGCTACAAGGACGGCAAGTTTTACCTGGTGGACCTGGACTCAAGCAATGGGACATTCTTGAACGACGGCGCTACCGCCATTGCCCGCGAGGAACTGAAGGACAACGACGTGATTCGCGCCGGCGAACTTGTTCTCAAATTCAAATGCCTGTAACGGCGCGCTCGCGCGCTCCGCAGGAAATTCGTAACCGTTGCTGGGAGCCGGACAGGCGATGAGAATCCGCGCAGGAATAGAACTTGGGAACCTCACCGACATCGGGTGCCAACGCGAGGAGAACCAGGATTCTTACTGCTATGCCGAGCCGGAGAGCGACGAAGAGTTCAAGAAAAAGGGCAGGCTGGTGGTGGTGGCCGACGGCATGGGCGGATATGAAGGCGGGGGCCTTGCAAGTGGAATTGCGGTCGATGTGATTCGGACCACCTTCGCGATTAGCACGATCGAGGAGCCCGAGCTCGCGCTCACTGAGGCTCTGACGAGCGGCCATTTGGCCATCCGCAAATTCGCGCGCGAACATCCCGAGCACGCCAGCATGGGGACCACGTGCACAGCCGCGGTTCTGCACAACGGAGACCTCTATTACGGCCACGTTGGCGATTCACGTCTCTATCTTCTGCGCGATTCTCGAATTACCCAGCTCACGCGGGATCAGACTGTAACCGAACGGATGGTGGAACAGGGGCTCCTCAGCGCCGATGAGGTGGGGACCCATCCCGATCGACACGTTTTGACGGCCGCGATGGGTGTAGGAGATTCCGTTTCCGCCGAGTTTCCCCAAGCCCCCATTGCTCTGCTCCCCGATGACATCCTGCTGTTGTGCACGGATGGGTTGTACGACCTGGTCAGCGATGATGAGATGCGCGTTGCGGCTCGCCAGACTGCGCCCGGGACGGCCTGCAAACAGCTCGTTGAAACCGCCAAGTCACGCGGCGGATACGACAACATTACCGTTCAGATTGTGAAAATCCAGCCGCGCTGAAGCAGCGCAAAGAGAGGCAGGCGGCCATGGTCGGCAAGCAGATTGGAAACTTTCGGGTCATCGAGAAGATCGGTGAGGGCGGCATGGGCGTCGTCTACAAAGCTGTCGATGTCGGACTGGATCGTCCGGTAGCCCTCAAGATGCTGAACGCCGATCTGGCTCGCAACCCCGAACTGGTAGAGCGGTTCCGGGCGGAGGCCAAGGCCCAAGCCAACCTAAACCACACCAATCTTGCCACGTTGTATACCTTTTTTGTGGAGGAAGGCAATGCTTTTATAGTGATGGAATTTGTGGAAGGCGAGAACTTCGACCAGATCATTCGGAGAAGCGGCCCCATGAACACCAGAGATGCCGTTCCCTGGTTTAAGCAGGCATTGCTGGGAATCGGAGCCGCTCATCGCGTGGGCATTATTCATCGCGACGTCAAGCCCAGCAACCTCATGCTCAATCGTCAGGGCATCGTGAAAGTCATGGACTTTGGCATCGCCAAGGCCATCGGGACACGAGGGATGACCCGCACCGGCATGCATCTGGGAACACTGGCGTACATGCCGCCCGAGCAGATTCAGAACCGCACCGTCGACGTTCGTTCTGACATCTACGCGCTGGGAATAACTCTGTACGAGATGCTGAGCGGTCACGTGCCGTTTGAAAGCGATAGCGACTTCCGGATCATGCAGGACCATGTGACCACCCCACCGCCGCCGCTCTCCCGCTACTATCCCTACGCTCCGCGGGAATTCGAGAACGTCGTGGCCAAGGCGCTCGCCAAGAATCCCGATGACCGCTTCCAGACGGTTGAGGAGTTCGGCGCAGCCTTGGAGCACCCCGAGAAGGTGTCGGCCCCCATCCCGCCGCTTGCCGTGCAGCCGTCCGCGGCGGCCGGCCGTACGATCATTGAAAGTAAAACGACGGCTGGCGCCGGCCCGTGGCAGGCGACCGCATATTTGGCTCCGCCTCCTGCCGCGGGCGGTTCAGTGGCGGCTCCGCCGCCTGCGGCGGTCGGCTCGGTGGCGGTTCCCACTGTGAGCCTGCCTGTCAAGCCGACGGCACCTTCGCATATTGCCGCGAAAATCATCGTGGCCGCAGTCATGGTTGCTGCGGTCATTGTCCTGGCCTTCGTTTTGCGGTCCGGCAAGACACCGGTGCCGCCGCCGCTCGCGAGCGGAGGCGCGGCGGGGCCGTCGACTGGCGTATCGGCGCAGCCTCCCGCCAATCCCTCATCCGCAGAAATCGTGGTGGCCGCGGGTGGTTCCGACACCGACACCAGCTCCACTCCGCCGGCTAGCGTCGAGCCGCAGGGCGGCCAGCGGCGCCCACAGACGGCGCAGAACCATCCGAACCCGCAGCAGCCGCCGGTGTTGCAGTCGCCGCACGCATCGCCACAATCTTCCCCGGCGATACAACCGCCGCCCCAGGCCATCGTTCAGAGTTTTATTGTCAAGCACCGTCACGTAGTCGGGTACGGAGCGCAGGCTCAGACCTACTTCTGCGCGGGCGCCCTCCTGGTCAAGCCCGATGGGACCGCGTCCTACGCCTGCGCCGCTACCAACGATCCCTCGAAGCGCTGTGAACACGTAGTGTTTCCTCCCGGCAGCATCCGGCGATTGAATCTGGGGGAGGGAGGCGAACTCCACGTGGGCACGGCCTCCTTGGGAAACTGGGACTTTTACGATTACAATGTGCCCGGCAGCACCAGCGGCGCCTACCAGGCCATCTTGCCCTTTGTGCGATGAAGGGCAGCGCATCGACCATCACGCGGACCATAGAATGAAAAGCATAGTTGCACTTGTTCTCCTCTTTGCCGCGGCCTCGGTCGCGCAGGACCAAGCCACCATCGGCAATGCCCGCGCCAGTTGCGGCTCCAGGAATGTCCAATTTGACGTGAAGACCGACAAGGGCCGTCACCCCGTCGCCCAGCCTGCGCCAGACAAGGCGCTGGTTCTGGTGGTGGAAAACCTGCGAGCTGCATGCTTCCTGTGCGACACCACGACCAGAATCGGGCTCGACGGTGCCTGGGTTGGCGCGACCAAGGATAATTCCTATCTCTCCTTCTCCGTGGAGCCGGGCGAGCACCATTTGTGTGCCGATCTGCAAGCTGTACCCTCCGACTCGGAAACAACTGGCCTGGCAAGCTTCACCGTCGAAGCGGGTAAAACCTATTACTTCAGAGCCAGGCTGACCGACCGAAACAACTCCGGCAAAGGCGGCGTGAACTGGGCTCTTGACCTGGAACCCATCGATGGCGATCAGGGGCAGTTTCTCATCGCCTCTTACGGGTTGAGTACGTTTCGCCAGAGAAAATGATGACTGACCTGGATGGGGAAAGCGGGTCGGTTTTCGCAGATTCTTCAAACCCTACTGACACAACGCTGTCAGGAGTCCTTTCCTATCATCCTTCTCGTTGCGAAACTCATCGCACGAGGAGAAGATCATGACCACCGAAACCGCGGTAAAGAACAACGTCGTTTGGTTTGAGATTCCCAGCACCGATTTCAAGCGCGCCGTCACTTTCTACGAAACCATATTTGGCCAGGAGCTCAAGAAGATGGACTTCATGGGAACGCCTACTGCGGTCTTTGCCTACGAGAAGCCCGCCATCTCGGGATGCGTACTGCAGGAAGAAGCCCTCCGTCCGGGCCTTGCCGGTTCGGTGGTGTATCTCAATGCCGATGGCGTCTTCGACGAAGTGCTTGGCCGCGTTCCGAAAGCAGGCGGCAAGGTGGTTAACGTTATCGACCTGCCCCCGGGCATGGGGCGGGCCGCTCGTATAATCGACACCGAAGGCAACCAAGTCGGCCTGCACACCTATTGAAATGCGACGCGCCGATCGGCTCTTCCGGATCGTTCAATTCCTGCGAGTCGGCCGCCTGATCACCGCGCGCCGCCTCGCAGAGAAGTTGCAGGTCTCCGAGCGCTCGATCTATCGTGATGTTCGCGATCTGCAACTCTCCGGTATGCCGATCGAAGGCGAAGCGGGCATTGGCTACCTGCTGCGGCAGGATTTTGACATCCCGCCTTTGATGTTCACTCGCTCTGAAATCGAAGCGTTGGTTCTGGGCGCCCGCATGGTGCGTGCCTGGGGAGGCGCGGAACAAGGTGAGGCCGCCACCCAGGCGTTGCACAAAATCGAGGCGGTCCTTCCTCCAGATCTGCGCGACCACGTGGATCAAACGCTCCTCTATGCCCCGAATTTTGAGGTTCGCGCGGAGCTCAAGCGCAGCGTGGACGTGCTGAATGCTGCCGCATCAGACCGAAAATTCATCGAATTCCGCTACACGCGCGAGGACGGCGAAGAGAGTCAGCGCCGGGTTCGCCCTCTGGGCCTGTACTTCTGGGGTGGCGTTTGGACTCTGGCAAGCTGGTGCGAAATGCGGAAGGACTTTCGAAACTTCCGCGTGGACCGCATGGCAGAGCTGCGTGCACTGGAACGCCAGTTCCCGGCGGACCCGAAAAGGTCCTTGCAGGCGTTTATCGCGAAGATGCGGGAGGACTCAGCCACCACTAAGACTTCCCATTACTAATCGCGGTATCAGCGATCGCAAGGTTCGCTTGAAGGTAGCGTTCGAGCAACGCACGCTGAAAACGGCGCGACCAAGACGACCGCAGCAGCGTGTGCTTTCGACAAGCGAGTGTTTACTCAAACGCGAGCTCTCAGTGGCTGGAACTGCCCTCGGCGACTTGCAGATCGAGGGCCACACGTTCTCCATTGATAAGTATCGTTCCGGCGTCCAAAACTTGCTGGCCGGTGCAATCGTACTTCTCGTAGCAGCGCAGAGACGAAAGCGGGAAGAAGAGTTCCACGGCTTCGGACGCGCCCGGGACTGCCTTGCCGGCAAGGTGAAGGTTCGTGCTGAAGCCAATCCCGTCGAAGTCTTGCGCATCTTTGAAATAAGCCAGCAGCGGACGGATAAGGTGGGCAATGTGTTCATCGAAAGCCATGGCTGCCAACTTGTACCGCGATCCCGCGGCGGACGGCGGTAAAGTGGAATTCAGGGAGAGCTCCAGATAGATTCCCTGGCGAAAAGCCACGAACTTGGGCGGCGCGTAGGCAACGAAGTGAGCTTGCGAGTCCAACTCTTTCACGATCCGATCGACTATGGGCTGATCGGCAAATTGTAGCGCGGACAGCGCCTGCGTCGAAGTATCGCGTGGCGGGGGCGGCGGTGGTTCTTTCGGCTTCAACGCTGGAGGAGTAGAGACGCCTGGCTGCGAGCCGCTGCCCTTCCCCGCGGTTTCAGCTCCCGTTTTCTCTGCGCCAGAAGCGGTATTGGAAGTGTCATCCGGGTGATCGCTGGCGGCCGGGGGAAGCACCGAATCGTTAAGCCAAATGGAGATGGGTTGCGCGTTGAGAAACATTTCTCCTTGCAAGAGCGCTGCCTGCTGCGCGGTCTCATCCTTGGCGGCGAGCAGCCTGAGAGCGCCGCTCCTCGACAAGAAAACCATCAGGTTTTCCGGCCGCTCCATCGAGACGCCCATCACTTTCCCCATGATGTGATGCGAAATCTCGACGGCAAATCCTTGCACGTGCTCGTTGTTCTGAAAAAACGGAACTGCCGCTTTCAGAATCGGCATCACCACCTTGAGAAAAGTGCTCCGCGCCCGCTGTCCGGGACTCATCTTTTGCGCGGAGTAAGCGGCATAGTAGTTGCCCGTGATCGCGAGCACCGTCTGCCCGTTGTAGCTGTCGAAGCGAATGGACGACTGGTCCGCGATCTGTTGCCGTGCCTGATCGAGGTCGAGCTTCCGGCTGAGGTAAAACGGATAATCGAAGTGGATTGACAGAATGTCCTCGCCCGCCCGGCCCAGGTCGTCCATGTATTGCTGCTGCAGGGCACGCAATGCCGGGTCTTTGATTTCGACCGGCGATACAACTTGAGCAAGCGAGGCGCTGGTGACAAAAAGGAGAAGGCCGAGCCAACCGGCCCTACCTTTGTGCATAGACCGTTCCGGAAGCATGATAGGGAGGATCGGAGATCAGGCGAATGTAGGCAATCAGCGCCTCGATCTCTGTCTTGCTGAGAGTATAACCGTATGGGGGCATCAATGCGGACTTGTTGAGCGCGGCCCCGCCGTGGCCGATGATGGCCGTCAGGTCCGCGTCCGTCATTTTATTCAGCGTGTCGCCCTCGGTAAAAGGGTGCGGCTTGACCTCAAGATTGTCGTAATTCGAAACACGCTCTGCCGTGGATTCCGGGTCGTGGCAGCGAGCGCAATACTTGTTGTCGAGCTGGAATCCGACCTGCTCCTGATATCCCAGCGCAATTTCTTCAATCTTCACGTCGGCCGCTTTCTGAGCTTTCGTGGTCGTTCGCGCCGTGAGTTGATATCGACCTGCCATGCCGCCCAGAGCGACGTTCGTGCTGAGCTGTCCGCTGGAATCGGTCAGGCCGCTCGGAGGATCAAAGCTGACGCCCGCAGGTCCACTGAATTCGACCAGCGCTCCGGCGACGGCCGTCCCTTGATCGTCATTGACCTGAACGACCATAGGTTGAGCGAGGACCATGCCCGTTGCGCCGACTTGCTTGCCCCCACTCGATTCCGCCACTGCGGCGCCAAACCCAGTGGGCTTTAGAGCCGAGGTTGGTCCCGGCTTGCGCGTGCAGCTTGCACTTAGCAGCATGATGGAGGCTACGAAGAGTGCCCGCCAGCGTCTGTTCATCATTATTTCTTCGCCTCCTGCTTGCCGGGACCCTTCTGCGTCATCAGGAATGCGGTCAGAGCGCGGGCATCTTCATCGCTCATGTTGCGGTTCGGTTCGATGGTGCCGGACCGCATGGCCTGCGGGTCCTTCAGCCAGTGGTAAATCCACACGGCATTCAGACGCGAGCCCACTTGCGTAAGCGTTGGTCCGATGTAGCCTTTGTCGGCCTTGGTATCGACGATGTGGCAAGACTGGCAAGCATACTTGGAATAGAAAAGCTGTTTCCCCTGCTCCACCCGAGCAGGTGGGTAGCCGCTGGCTGGCATGGAGTCGCGATCGAACTCCGGAGTCTGATAGGCGGTCATGATGTAGTCAGTCAGTTCCTTCGCGTCGTCGTCGGAAAGGTTGAACCTCGGCATGCGCCGGATCAGCGCCGGGCGCAGCGTGCCTGGGTTCTTCAAGAATGCCTGCAGCCATTGCCGCTGCACCGAACTGCCTTCCCAGCTCAGATCGGGAGCCAGGTCGCCGCCGCGGCCGTTGATGGTGTGGCAGGTGAAGCAGGCCATATCATCCATGAGCCTTCCGGCCTTGCCCGCGGGCTGGTAATTCGAAGGCGTTTTTGCCGGCAGGGTCAATGCCATGGGCAAATCATGTGCGCGGTCGGTGAGCGCTAGCAGCGCAGTCGTCAAAGCGTCGACTTGCGCGGGCGCTAGGCTGAACTGCGGCATCTTCAATGCCGCTCCAAACGAACGCGGTTGCCGGATCTTGGCCGCAATGTAATCCGGTATAGCGTGCGTCATGCCGGGCAAGAAGATAACTTGCGTGAGCGGCTTGCTCCCGATGCGGGTCAGTTCCGGAGCGAAGTTGTCCGGCTTCTTGATGCTGTTGATCTCGTGGCACGAAGCGCAGCCGTACTCGGTGACCAGAAGCTTGCCGTGCGCAATCTGCTCCGGCGTGGCGGCGTCGAGATGGACGTTGGCCAGCAGATCGGAATCGGTTTTGTTTCCGAGGAACGAAGTAAGCAGAGTAAGTTGCGGATCGGTGAAACGGAAGTGCGGCATCGCCGTTCCCGAATCGTAGACGCGCGGATGGCGCAACCATGCGCGCAACCATTCCGGCTTCACCTTATTGCCGACCCGAGTCAGTTCCGGGCCGACATCGCCGCCCACCACATTCCCGGCGGCGTTCTGCACGGCATGGCAGGAGGAGCAAAAAGACTCGCCGTATAAGCTGGCTCCCGCGGTTGGGTCGGGCGCTTTCTGATTTTTGAGATCCGACTCCGTGTCTCCGGCGAGCGGCGTGCTGTCGGCAATCAGGAACGCCGAAACATCGCGCGCATCCGGATCGCTCAACTTGAAATTCGGCATGGTCGCGGTCACGGCATAGGCCTGAGGATCCTTCAACCACGCATAAATCCATTCCCGTGTGGTCTTGTCGGCGATGTGCTCAAGCGATGGCGGATCGTCGGTCGGCTGGATCGTGCTGCCGTCGGGCAGTTTGATGGTGTGACAATGCACGCAGCCATATCGCCCCAGCAGAGTGCGTCCCAAGTTCAGTTGCGGTGTACCGGTTAAAGGAGCGCGATGGCATTGCCCGCAGGAAGATTGGACGTAGCGTGCCGGCAGGATGGGCTGCTCCCAAGCCAGCGTGCTGCTGTGGGCTTCCTCGACGGTGGTCGCAGGACCTTGCCCACGGTGACACATCACGCAGCCAAACTGGTCAAGCGTGTGCGGGATTACCGGATGGCGGCGGAAGGGCTGTGTGCTGACATCGGCAAGACTCGCTTCTTTCAATCCAACGTGGCAGGTGGTGCAGCGATCGACGACTCCGAGCTGCGGAAGCCAGATCTGCTGGATGCCGTCGTGTTCGTGGAAGTGGCGCTGCAGGGTTACCGCGTCTCCCCGGCTCTGAATCAGCGCGAGATATTGCTTCTGATAGTGACGCCATTCACTGAAATGATTCTTGGCCGGTGCAATGGCCAACGAAATCAATAACAGGAGGCTGACCGCGCCAAAAGCGCGGACCGGATGGCCGAATAACGTCCGCCACAAGGAAGACAACGCGTTCTTCATTGATTGCAATAATGATGATCGCATTCAGCTCCCCCAGGGCAACACCCAGGACCAGCCCGGGCCGCGAAAGAAAGTACCTACCGCCGTGAGCACGGTGAGTTCGAACAGAAACCAGGTCATGATCCAGAAGGAAAGCGGTTTCGCAGCCAGGCCGCGACGGAAAGCCGAGGTCGACTGCGGAGAACTTTGCGCCGCCAGCACCATGAATCCAGCGACAATCAGCGTCGGCACCAGCGCCACGTACACATCAAAGAACAACAGGAACAAGGAGAGCGCGGCCGCCGCCAGATAAAAAATAAACAGACGACGCTTACGATCCTTCAGGAACAAGCCGTCGGCCTCGATGTTGATGTTGAAATAAGGAATCACGATCAGCGCCATCACGACCAATCCCGGAACCAGCACCCCCGCGACCACCGGCGGAAAGTAGTGCAGCATTTCCTGCAATCCGAGAAAGTACCAGGGCGCCTTGGCGGGGTTGGGAGTATGCGAGGGATCGGCAATGCCCTCCAGCGGCGCGTTGAAGAGAAGCGCCATACCGACCAGCGCGATCGCCAGCACCTCGATGGCAACGAGGGCGCGGAAGAGAACCTCCGGATACGTCTGCACCTGATCTTCGTCCGTAACCTTGACCTGCGCCGAGGTTCGCCTAGTGACGAAGACAACCCGCGTCGGCGACTTGCGAGCATTCGAGTCCAGGCCGGCGATGAATTCTTTGGGATCGGTCATTAGTAGTTATTGCGCTAGTTATTGCGCTCCTTTCGCCGCGGCGGGCACCGGCTCTGCCGCGACTATTCTCGGCTCACTCTGGTGGGCGTAGAGGCCGCCATCTTTGCGAATGCGCCAGAAATGAATTGCTATAAAGAGGATCGCAACCAGCGGCAGAATCATGCAGTGCAGGACGTAAAAACGCAGCAGAGCGTTGGCGTTCACCACATTGCCGCCGAGCATCAGGAAGTGAATCTTGTTGCCCATTACCGGGACAGCCGATGCAATGTTAGAACCCACTGTGATCGCCCAAAAAGCCAACTGATCCCAGGGCAGCAGATAGCCCGTGTAGCTAAGGAACAACGTAATCAGCAGCAGGATAACTCCAATGACCCAATTGAACTCGCGTGGCGCACGGTATGCGCCACGGTAAAACACCTTGAAAAGATGCGCGAACACAAGAAACACCATGGCATGCGCCGACCAGCGATGCAGGTTGCGCAAGAACAAGCCGGAGGAAACTACAAACTGCAGATCCTTAGTGTCCGCATAGGCCTGAGGCACCGAGGGATGGTAATAGAACATCAGCGGAATGCCAGTGGCCACCAAGATGAGAAACGTTCCGAAGGTCAGAGTACCCAGATACCAGGTTGTGCTGAAGCTGAGCATTCGTGTCCGCACCTTGGTGGAGAAAAGGTGCAGGAATACGTTCTGCTGTACAGCGAGCGCCCGGTGCAGAGTGCTCGATCCGGTTCCGCTGCGGAACACCGAACGCCAGACCCGCGTGCCGCGCAACTCGTCGAAGTAGTTCGCGATTGTCTTCGCCACGCTCACACCCTCAAGAACTTCATGGGATCAATTTGTTTGGAACGGTCCACCATCAGATCTCCCTCATCGCTAAGTGAAGTTTGCAGCCAGGGCAGCGGTCTGGGGGCGGGGCCTGCAATCTTGACCCCGTCGCGATTGAACTTGCTGCCGTGGCAAGGGCACGCGATGATCCCCAACTCAGGCTTCCATGCCGTCAGGCAGCCGAGGTGGGTGCAAACGGCGCTTAGCGCAAAAAAACCTTCCTGGGCATGGATGAGATAAATTCCCGTATTCGCGTCCAGCGTCACGGAATCGACCGCATAATTTTCCGGCTTACCAGCGTTGACGATGGGGGAGGGCTCGTACAAAACATTCGGTGAGAGAAACTGGTACGCAAACGCCACTGTGCCAGCAGCGGCGATACCGAGCGACCCCAATCCCAGCTTCACGAAAAAGTCGCGGCGGCCGGCATCGTTGCCTGGTTCCGCGGGCGTAATTTTTTTCTCTTCGGGCATTGTTTGACCTCGAACGTTTACCTCAAACCTTTACCTCGATCGGTTACTTCGCGCCTCCGGCCGTGAGTGGTGACCTGGGTCGGAGTGGCCCATCAATGGCTTCAATCGAAATCAATCCGGTCCGCTCGGCCGACGCCAGGTTGTATGACTCCATGGTGATGGTGCCGACGGGACAGCGCGCGGCACAAAGTCCGCAGCGGATGCAACGCGTCTCGTCTTTTAGCATGGCGGAGCCGGTCACGATGCCGAGTTCGTCGGCCGCCACTTCGTCGAGTTCCACGCCAAACAATTCCTGGTGCTCACGGATCTGCTGCACGGCCTCCGGCTCAAACTGGATGCGATCCAGGGAAACGAGTTGCAGGCAGTTTTCCGGGCACACATCCACGCAGCCGCCGCACAGGATGCACATGCTCCCGTCTTCGGGAACACCCTCGAACACCGTATTCACCCAACAGTGCAGGCAGCGCTGCGCTTCCTCGATCGCGGACTCAGCGTCGTAACCGACCTCGACTTCCGTCACGCCCGTACGGCGCTCCAGCGGCAGCATGGGGATGGGCGGGCGCACCAGGTCCAACAGCTCTAGCGGCATGCTGTGGCGCTTGAAGACCTCGACCTCGACGATAGGCTCCGGGTGTTTTTGACCACGCAGGAATTCATCAATGCCGACTGCAGCGCGCTTGCCATCGGCCACACTATCGATGATCAACCGCGGGCCGAACACGCAATCGCCACCAGCAAAGATTCCGTTCGCCGAAGTCATCAGCGTTTGCGGGTTCACTGCGATCAGCCCACGCGGAGACAACTCCACGCCGTCTTCGGGTTTCAAAAAGTCCAGATTCGGCGCCTGGCCGACCGCCATGATGATGGTGTCGCACTCCAGTTGCGTTTCACTGCCCTCGTAGAACGCGGGATTGAAGCGCTTGTTCTGGTCGAAGACCCATTTCGTCTTCAGCGTCTCCAACGCCACAATCTTGCCGTCCTTGCCGATCATGCGCTTGGGACCGAGGCCGGGATGCATGACGATGCCTTCCGTCTCCGCCTCTTCAATCTCTTCCAGCGCCGCCGGCATCTCTTCACGTTTTTCCAGGCAGACGAGATGCACTTCCTGCGCGCCCAGGCGCAGGGCAGAGAGTGACACGTCCACCATCTCCCGCGTGGCCACGGCGCTGACACTCTCGAGCGACGGCTCGAGGTCCTCCACTCCGGCGACATGCTGCCGCACCACTTCGCGAGCCGCCGAACGCGCCACGTCCATGGCCACGTTGCCGCCGCCGATCACAATCACCTTTTTGCCGATGGTGAACTTGTAGCCGAGATTCACGTTGAGCAGGAAATCGATGCCCTTGTAAACCCCGTCCAGGTCAACGCCCGGAATGGTGAGATCGCGGCTGCGATGCGCGCCCACGGCGACCAGCACTGCATCGAAGCCCTGATGGCGCAAATCGGAAACCGTGAAGTCGCGTCCGGCTGTCTGATTGAGCTTTAGCGTGATGTCGCCGGTCGCGAGGATTTCACGCACTTGCGCTTCCACCACGTCGCGAGGCAAGCGGTATTCGGGAATGCCGAGGTAAAGCATTCCACCGGCCACCGGAGCGGCTTCAAAAATCGTGACCGAGTAGCCCATGAGAGCCAGGTCATGCGCAGCGGATAGTCCTACCGGCCCACCGCCGACCACGGCCACTTTGAACGGCAGTTTGTTCTGACCTCGTCCCGCATTGATGTCGACAGGGCGCTTCGATTCAGGGCCGTGCCGCTCTGTCAGAAAGCGCTTGAGAGCCCGGATCGAAATGGGACGATCGATATCTCCGCGGCGACAGGCCGTTTCACAGGGATGGGCACAAACCCGGCCGCAGATACTCGCCAGCGGGTTGGGATCGCGGGCAAACTTGTAAGCTTCCTCAAATCGCCCTTCTGCAATAAGCGCGACGTAACGGCCGGCGTTGGTGTGCGCCGGGCAAGCCATCATGCAGGGGAAGTTGGTGTTCAACCAATCCCTGTCCACTTTCTTGTCTTTGAAGCGCTTCAGCACGGTGGCTGTTCCCCAGTCTATTCGTGGAGAGCCGGGCGTTCCCGCCCGGCAGACCCTTCGACTTCTCTCACAGGCTCGCGAGACGCCCGTCGCTCCATTTGTTAAAACTATTTGCTCAGTGTGAAGTCCGCTTTACTGTCGCCAGCTACCGCGACCGGCTTGGACTGATTCTTGGCGCCTTCATGCCACGCGGTTACGGTGTAACTGCCGTCGGGAACATTCTCGATCTTGTATTCGCCCGACTTATCGCTCACCGCGAAATATGGCGTTGGCGACACTACAACATAGCCGGACATCTCCGGGTGCACATTGCACAGCAGCGGTACTGCGCCAGGATTATCAAACTTGAACGGACGCTTTTCACCCTTCGGCCAAGTGCCCAGATTGTGGGTGAGTTTCTTATTCCCGCCGACGGAAGGCCAGAACACGTTGTGGGCAACACTGTCGCTGTTCAGGAATTGCACGGTCGTGCCTGCCTGCACCGCTGTGATGTGCGGCTGGAACATCAAGCCCTTCTGATCGATCACGGGTTGCTGGGTCGGAGCGGGGAAGGTTTTGCCTGCGGGCGCTTCCACATAAACAACCGACTCGCCGGCGACGCCAGAAACTTTTCCGCTGATCGTGCCTGCGCTGGCAGCCATGCTCGTCATCGCTACCACTGCCATCACCATCATTAAAGTACGTTTCATTCTTCTCTCCTTGTCTTCTTTGTAAATCGCGCGTGTAAGATCTCGGTCCTTAGTAGACGAATTCTAATGCACCGGTGGCCGTGTTCGTACGGAACGGGCTCGACGCCTGCCCACTTGAGTTGTAGGTTACCTGTTGCGGGCGGAACTGGTACTCAAACGACGCCTTGATGTTGGGGTGAATCAGGAACTGCACTCCGGGTGTAAACCGGTCGCGCGTGCTCCCCGCCGGCGCGAAATAATTAACCGAGTTCGTCTGGTTCAGGAAATCCGCCGAGGACTGAACGCGGTCGTAACGCAGGATCGTCATCACCCAAGGTAGCACGAGATAGTCGGCCTCAAGGAATCCGCCGTTGAACTTGGCGGTGGGGCCGGCAACAAATCCGGTGTCGCCGGAATTCAGGAGCAGATCCTGGTCGTGCCCGAACATGTACAGGCCGAACAGGTTGAAGGTGCGGTAATTGAAGCTGAAATCGCCCCCGACGCGGTAGAAAGGCTCGTGCGAGGTGATCACGGCGGACGTCACGCCATCCGACGCGAAGCCAGCGAAACGCTGCGCCGATCTTCCGTAGAAGTAGAAGCTGCCCACGCTCAGGTAGGTATGGTCGCGCGGGCCAGTGGCGCCTGCCGCCTGAACATCGTGGCGGCTCGCCGGGTCCTTCTCCAGATTGAAGCGATAAGAGAAGTTCGCGTATAAATCCTTGAAGTTGGAATCCGAGAAGAAGCCGACCCCGCCGGAGGTTCCTCCCGTAGGCGAAGGCACATTGGGCGCCGCCGCCACGCTGTTGCTGGTGTTCTGGTCCACGATGGCCAGCGAATAGTGGTAGCCCCCGTACTGATGGCCCCCGCTGAATTCGATGCCATGTCCGGCATCCTGCATTGCGAGCACGTTGTTCACACCTTGCTGACCGGTGGTTTGATTGGGCACGCTGATGTTGGCTTCGGTGTAGATGTCGTAGGGACTTATGTTGATCGATCGAGCTTGGGTAAACGGCAAGTCCAGTTCGAACTGGCCGACTCTAACGGTGAACGCATCGGCCGGCAGCTTGAGGAAGCGCCCAACGTTTACGAAGCGCAGATAACCGTCGCCGAGACTGCCATTGGCGTTCTCCCCCGAGACACTCAGATCGTCGTCCACCCAGAAGGCGATATCGCTGCCGAAATTTCCCGCCATGAAGATGCTGAAGAAGCCCGGCTCAAAATCGGTGCGTGGAATATTTGGCGAGAGCGGCGTCCCTGGCGACGTTCCGGGTGGAACCTGGTTGTTGTAGTTGTTGGCGTTGCCGCTGGTGTATTGAAAGAACTGATTGAAGCGCAGGCCAATCTGCGGTATCCCAGGGATGGTGCCGGGAAAGATGACATGAGGCCACATGTCCTTCTGCGCCGGCGCTCCCAGCATTACCGGGGGAATTTTGATAAAGGTCTCATCGTCTTTAGGAAACTTGAAGCCGGCGTCTTTGAAAGCCTTGCCAAAATCGTTGAGTTTGGGAAAGTCCACGTGACAGGTGGTGCAAGAAGTGCCGTACTGGCGTGAGAAAGCCGGAATAGCGTAACTGCTTCCGGTCAGCAACATCACTGTGAGCACAAACGCAAAAAACAGGGATACGCGATGCCGTGTATCCATTTGATCGCCTCCTTGGCGGCCGAAATTTTAGGTCATCCACCCCAACTTGCTAACGCGCGATTCCGCGGATTATAGGGAGTAGGTTTGGAGGTCTGCTGCGGCAGGCATCACAAGTGTGAGTGACCAGCATCACGTCCACGAAAGCGAACCCATTGCACCCCAACAACCCGGTCGTTTCAGCTTACGAAGCCAGCGGGCCAGAAGCCGAGCCCCAAAACTCGGCTAGACAGTTTTGGGCAAGCCTGCAAAGGCGCGCTGCGCAGTACCCTTGCTCTCACCCTTAACTCGGCCTGGATTTGCGACCACAAGTCCCCCCGAGTACGGAGAGAGGCAATCCGTGAAGCGTCTACCACCACGCGTGGTCTCGGGATTCGGCGCTGCGGGCTTCATGCGTTCCGACACACAAACGGAAGCCTGATGGATAGGCTCAATGCACCCATGAAGATACGCCAGGAGCGATTCGGACACGTTCCTGGCTCGAACCTCATGCTTGGCGTTTACACCCACACCGTTGAGGAAGACGACAGGCGGGTCGCCGAGCAATTGGGTGAGATGTTGTGTCCAAAGGTGGCCAAATTGGCGCAAGAGAAAACCTTCGCAGGAAGCGAAGGCGTGGTGATCCAATAGGTTAGTTGGTTGCGGGGGCTTACAACGCGCTCAAGCGACCGACACTGTCTTTCCGCTACAGACTAGCCGTTAATTGGCGCATTCCATTGGGTTTTCGAGCTTTTCGCGCGGGAGGGGAATCCTAGAAAGCCGTGAGCTTGTAATCCCATTTGGGAGGCATCCAAGGCATGTCTTTCGGGTAGACCACGTCGCGTCCTCGCGCTAGAAAATGATAATAGATCGACATCGCCGCTCCATACGATCCGAACCCGGCCGACACCACGCGGGAATGTGCAGCGATTCCCACCACCATTCCGACCAACTTGAATCCCGATGCACCGCTGGCCGCGCCGCCTCCCGCTTCGCCCATACTTCTGTCCCCCTGTCCTGCATCACGATCTGGAGATGCCTGCGTAGCCGCCAGCATTACTTGAATCCCGGTCGTTAAATATCTTGTTCGCGGAGTGGTCACCTCCGCTCCCCCTTCATTGTCGAGCCTTAAGTGTTCGCCCTTAGCCACGGCCACGCCTTCCAGGTTCGTCTCAACTTTTTGCTCAATTCCATTCGGCGGCAGCAAATGCAGGACGCCCCCAGGAAAGTGAGAGAAACCGTGCGTACTAGGAAGTGGAAGATCATGGAATGGTTGCAACCCCATACCATGATCGAATGACGTAGAGGAAATCATACCCGTGGGCAGAGGGAGAACGGGCCAATTAGGCTGTGAATGAACAAATTGTCATCTTCGGGAAAAGGCGCCGTAATGTTGCGGACCTATCGTGTTCTAGTGGCCCACATACCACACGAGGCCATGGCACCATCGGAAAGGGTGAGGTGGAGTGACCTGATTGGCAAATTCTCAGACGGCAGCACGGCAGGCTGTTACAGGAGTTCCCTATAGCATTCCAACGCTACCCGAACCAGTTGACTCCGAGTGCGCACCTCAGTTTTCAGTTGCTGGATTGTGTTCTTGACTACACTTTCTGAGACGGTTAAACGCGCTGCTATTTCCTTGTTGGCCAACCCCTGAACAACCAGCCGGAGTACGTCCGATTCGCGATTGTTCAAGGCGATCCTCTCTAGGTGATTGGACACAACCGAGGTCGAATCTGCGGTGGCGTTCTGTTCTTCGGTGACATCGGCGATGATGGCAGCTAGCTTGCGGGTCGGCCCTTCTTTATAGCTGGAGAACCACACGTCCGCCAGAAACGACTCTCCATTGCCTCGATGCCCGCGGCATTGCATCGATGTCCTGAACTGCGGTCCCTCTTCCCAGCGCAAGGCGCGATGTAACTCGGGCAGGAATGCCGCGATCGGTTGCCTAATCAGATGCCCGTCCCGCGGGGCTAGGAGTTCAGCGGCCGCATGGTTGGCGAGTTCGATGAAGCCACGCTCATCGACCGTGACAATTGCGGCTGGACTGGTTTCCACCAGGACGCGCAATCGCTCCTGGGATGCCAATCGCAAACGGCGATTGCGCAGCACTTCAGAGATGAAAAGTCCGGAGCCGGCCAGCGCCAACGCTTCAAAACTGGTGCGGAGGGGAGCGTCGGCTGGGTCGAGGTTGCTGAAACGCTCGCTCAGCAGCGCACATGCGATACCCATGAAAACGATTGCCCACCGGGGCAGAAACCCAGCCGCCAGCATGATCGGAAACAAATAGAGAAACCCTAGTGAGACATACGGTTTCGTCCACCAGTCCACGACCGCTATCACCAAGACGATGCCCGCGCTGGTAAGCAGAACCACCGTCCGGTTCCGTGGTTCCCAGATCCATTCCAGGTTCAACATAGATCTCGACTGAATCAGTGATTATCCCATTACTTGTTGTGCTTCCAAAGCCAATCATACGATTGTCCGCAAGATTAGAGAGTTGGCAATCAGGAGATTAATGCTCCCTCAGCGAAATCACGTGTGGTTCTGTCCATTCATCGCGTCTCAATCAAGCGATTGATCAAAGGCACGCGCTTCCCAAATCGAAATACTCGCAGCTCACGCCGTTTGAGTGTCTCCCGTGAATCGGAGTTTAAGGATACATAAAGAAAGGGATGGAATGGCCGTCGCGGTTTCCCAACCGCGTCCTCGGAATACTGCATGAATATAGAGGCCCTGAATGGCTACGTTTTGGGTGTGATCGGCTTTTTCGCTGTCTGCTTGTACGTCGCGATGATCGCTGCCGGCTTTACCGAACTAATTTCTCGTCTTCCCAAGGCGGGTACTCGCAAGAAGGGATCGAGCAAAGGCAGCACGATTCGCAGATGGCGGAACGTGAAGAGGTCGCCAAATTCTTAGCTGTGAGTGTGATGCAGCACGGAGTCATGAATGCAAAAGTTGCAATGGTGCTGCGCCCTGATCTTATGCAGCATATGTGCCTCTGCGCAGCAGAGCTTTACCTGGGAGCAGGTGCGTCTGCGGTTTGAGCAGAACAATCCCACCCTGCTGGCGGGTAAGCTGAGCGTTGACGAATCCAAGGCCCAGGAGATCACCGCCTTT
>Ga0181523_10000799_pt1 | contig 35345 bp, 50 predicted proteins | sample PEATcosm2014_Bin_43_FD_119752 | JGI IMG/M metagenome (GOLD analysis project Ga0181523, IMG submission 119752) | Peatland microbial communities from MTU Mesocosm Facility, Houghton, MI, USA - PEATcosm2014_Bin05_30_metaG | ecosystem: Environmental > Terrestrial > Soil > Wetlands > Peat | place... | reverse complement strand
GCTGCGACCACCACGGACGGAGAGTCACACCCAGCGGATACGATCATCCATGAACCATCCAGAGGAGTCGAGGGACCTGGCCCGACGACGCTCCGCCAACCGACCGAGAGGCACGGTGGCAATGCCGGGATCGATGAGGAGGTCACCACCATGGTGTCGAAAGCAGTCGCATCCCTGGACGAATGGCTCGCCCGGGCCGAACAGGTGCTTCAGGGACAGCGCGAGCAGTCACTGTCCCCGTCATCGGCCGAGGCTTGGGAGAACGTCAAGCACGAATGGACCGTCTCCCTCGCCTCATTCGAACTTGGGCTCGCTGATCTCTTGGACCGGCTCTGCGGACGGCCCGGTCGCTGGGTACTGATCGCCGAGGACGCACGCAGGTCGAACCGGTTCTGGCAGGCACTGGCCTTCGAGGACGGTTCGCTGATCGTCGAGGCCGCCGGCAACGCAGGTCCCGAGGGCACGGAGCGCCTGTCACCCGGAGCCCAGGTGCAGCTGTCCCTGCTCGGGTGGGACGAACCCGATCTGCCGTCCAGTCCCAACTGGAGGAGAGTCGAAGCAACCACCAGCCCGGACATCGCCGACGTGACAGAGCAGGCAGTCCGGACCCTCCGTGAGGTCTTCGACATCGCCGATGAAGACCGGCTCCTGCTCACGATGTTCGCGGTATCGAGGCGCGGGGCAACTCCGGCGAGCGAGTGCGTGGCCGACGTGGTACCCGACCTCGACGAAGCGGCCCCCCGGCGGGGCTTCCGACCGACGACAGAGGACTGGGCGGACTACTACCGACAGCTCTACCCCGGTCATGCAAACCCTCAGAGCGCCTTCCAAGTGTGGAAGTACGCCACCACGGCGGTGGACATCACGAGGGACTTCTGGGTTGCCCGGGAGCGGGCCAGGGCCACGTGGGAAACCGAGCACAGGGACGATGCCTCGGCATGGCCCATCTCCCACCCACCGGTCGTGCTCTGGCTTCCTGCGATCGCCAAGGCAGCCTGTCTGGCGTGTACATGGATAGACCCGAACGGGGACGCTGACCCGTCGGTTGTCGGGGAGATCGCCCGCCGGCACAGTATCGGACAAGGTGCTGACCTCGAGTCGGTCCGACGCCTCCGGGTTCCGATCAGCGCCCGCCAAGGCGTGAGCGACGAACCACTGGAGCGGACATGGGTCTGAGTGTTGGGCGGTGCAGACGCCGACAGGAGCTCGCCCTGGGCGCCCTGACGGCGTGCAGAACCCCTGTGTCAAGGTGGCCATCATGAGGAGACCCGCCGTGACCGCTGTCGCCGTCGCTGCCGTTGCGCTCATGGCGGGAGCCGGCTGCACACAGCAGTCCTCGACCGGGTCGTCGGCGGCCAGCACCAGAACTTCGGCACCGACCGCTCAGGTGGCCACGACCACCGAGCCTGCTCCACCGCCGACGAGCTCTTCGACCACTCCGACCACGGCTCCTGCTCCACCGCCGGCTCCCCCGACCACCGCTCCGACCCCGACCACCGCCATCCAGATCGGCCCCGGGCCGCAGGCGACCTACAGCGTCCAGGCGCAGCCCCCTCCCGGGTCCTGCCACTACTCCTACGTCGGGTCGTACCCACTGCCCGACCCCCACTGCACGCCGGGTGCCATCAACCCGCAGGTGACCCAGGCCGACGTCGGCTCCACGATCTGTTCCAGTGGGTTCACCTCGACCATCCGCCCGCCGGAGGGTGTCACCGAGCCTGAGAAGGATGCCTCCGCTGCAGCCTACGGCTACACCGGGTCGTTCCACGTCGCCGAGTACGACCATCTGATCCCCCTCGAGCTGGGTGGCGACCCGAACGACCCGGCCAATCTGTGGGTCGAGCCGCCCGACAACCCGAACGCCACGTCGTTCGCCAATACGAAGGACAAACTCGAGAACAAGCTGAACGATCTCGTCTGCTCGGGTCAGGTCACCCTGGTGGCAGCACAGCAGGCCATCGCCGTCAACTGGGTTGCCGCCTACCAGACGTACGGCGGGTAGTGATTCGCACTGGGTTTGATCGAGCAACCGGCAAGGCATCTTCGCCGCTTCAGTCCCTGAACCCAAAGTAGAAACTGAATCTCCAGCAGTCCCAGGCGCTGCACCTGGAGGTCGATGTGGTCGGAGGCGCTCACGCATCACCTGCCCGGGTCTCCCAATTCTCGCTCCATTGACTCCAATACCGAGCCCACACCGTCCGGGAGATCTCGATCTCCAAGTCCACGATCGCCATCAGCGCCGGCAGTGCGCCAACCAAGCTGCTTCCCTCGAAGACCGACACGGATAGCGCACTGGCCGCCGGGAAGTAGTCGTGGATGAGTTCGATCAGATCGGTGGCGAGCCGATCGGGGCCCGCGCAGTGAAACACCACGGGTGGGTGGGCGTACTCCAGGTCGTTAACGACCCACGCGGCAGGGTCACCCTCGACCAGGCGCAAAAGGGGCTCTTCTGATCTAAGCGGGGTGGGGTCGTCCGGCCAGGCTCGCGCTCGCGAAAGTTACATGCGCCCCCAACCAGGCACTTCGGGGCTACCTTTCGGCTCGCAATCGAGCGCGCCTTCAGACCTGACGCCGTGGTCATGACGGTGGCGACGGACGGTAGGTGAGCAGAACATTGCCGGAGTCGAACTGCCGCACGCGAAGCAGGGTGAGTGAGAGGCGATTCCTCAGATCCTCGAACAGGGATCGCCCCTGGCCGAGCACGATCGGGAAGATCATGATTCGGAGTTCGTCGAGGACACCGGCCTGCGCCAAGTCGGCGGTTAGGTGAGCACTTCCGATTACGAGCACTTCCTTGCCCGGAGCAGACTTCAGCTCTGCCACATGCTCGATCGCCCCGCCTCGCACGACGGTGGTTCCTGACCAGTCCGCGTCAGTGAGCGTCGTGGAGAAGACGAGCTTCTCCTTGTCGTTCATCCGCATGGTCATGTCTGGGTCGTTGACCATGGCCTGCTCGGTCGGCCAGTAAGCGGCCATGTGCTCATAGGTTGCGCGACCGAAGCCGATTGTGCCTGCCTCATCGAGCTGCCGAGCGGCAAAATCGTGGAACTCCGCGTCCACGTTCGGCCAGTCGAGTTCGCCGTTCGGGCCTTCGTAAAAGCCGTCGAGGCTGATGAAGATGAACGATGCCACGGTCCGCATTGGATGGTCCTCCTCAGTGAATTGTCTCATCACGCGTCACCTTCGGCGAGCGAAGCAGCCAACGAGTCGAGCAGGGATCGGATCCCTTCCTCTCGCCGAGCTGCTGTCTCGTGGCGAGGTCCGCCCCAGAACCGATGCGGGCGCGTTGTCGATCGGAGTCCGCTTGCTGTTGGCCAACTGCCCCCGACCAGGCACTGAGGGGCGAGTGTCCTTCGCGAGGAGCAGCAAGCGGTCCAGTCGCGGTGTCCGAGAGCTAACCGGGTCGATCCCGCTTTCGGATCGAGTCCGACGGCAGGCGTCGTGGATGCGACACCTGGATGAGGGTCGCCGACTCCGCAGGCGTGCGCTCCTCCCAGAGACCATTCGCCGAGCTTCCAAGGCCCACGGAGCGCGATCCCGAAGGCAGCGTCGCTCGGACATGGCGACCCCCGAGGCGTCTCATTTACACTTGCTCCCAGGCACCGTCACGCGGGCGACTGAGGAGCGGCATGGCCAAGCTGATCTACGTGGCGAATGTGTCCCTTGACGGCTACATCGAGGACGCGCACGGCAGGTTCGACTGGACCGAGCCCACCGACGAGGTCTTCACCTTCATCACTGACCTTGTGCGCCCCGTCGGTACCTACCACTATGGACGGCGCATGTACGAGACGATGGCCCCTTGGGAGGCCGACCCCACCCTGGCCGCCCAGTCGGAGCTCATGGCCGACTTCGCGAACGTCTGGCAAGCGGCCGACAAGATCGTCTACTCCACGACGCTGCACGAAGTCTCGACCACCAACACGCGGCTCGAGCGCCGCTTCGACCCCGATTCGGTCCGCGAGATGAAGGCATCCGCCGCGAGCGACTTGACCGTCGGCGGGCCGACGCTCGCAGCGCACACGTTCAACGCCGGGCTGGTCGATGAGTGCCAGCTCTTCATTTATCCGGTGCTCGTCGGTGAAGGAAAGCCCGCATTCCCCAGCGATGCCCGCGTCCAGTTGGACCTGCTGGAGGAGCACCGGTTCGGCAACGGTGTCGTGAACCTCCGCTACCGCATCCAGAGCTGACCCTCCAGTCGGAGGCGCACCGGTCGCCGTCGCTTCGACGATCCAAACCGGGGCAGCGCCCGAGGCGACGAACAACCGGCCCTGGAGGCGGCGGAGCTGGCCGCGCGCGTGGGCATGTTTCGAGTGTCGCCTGAGGGTGCCGAGAATGTCATCTGGACGCCCTGACCAGCGATTTCGTTGATTAGCTCGGGACGACAAGACTGGCCATGCGCTACCCGCAATCTGTTACTGACTCGCCACACATCAGCGAGTTGGATGTTCTCAGCTGGACCAGCTGAGGACCTAAGGGAGCCTGAACCGCTAGCCCGCTCTCGAGGACACAGTTTGCGTTCACACCGTCTTCGCCAGTTTCGCGGAACAGTTGCCAGAAGTTCACCTTCGGCCGCTCTCTCGATCGTGCCTGCGGAGCCCCAGCAGTTCCCCGTTCCGTGGGCCGCACACGCCTTCGCCTGAATGCAGGATCTGCGGTTGTTGAGTACCTCGGGTGCAACTAGGTTGACTCCCAGATTCACGTTGGGAACGCTGTCCGTTGCGAGAGCCAAGGAGGCAGAGCGATGGCGAACAAGCCTTTCAAGGGTGTCGTCAACATCGACATCAAGGACTCCGTCCCGGACTGGGAGCCCTTCCGCCAGCCCATGGCCCCAGAAGGCTCGCCGAGCGTGTTGTATGTGGTCCTCGACGATGTGGGCTTCTCCGCCATGGAGCCCTTCGGGGGCCTGATCGAGACGCCGAACATCGACCGCATCGCCCAGCGAGGCCTCAAGTACACGAGCTTTCATACCACCGCACTGTGCTCTCCGACCCGATCGTGCCTTCTCACCGGTCGAAACCACACGACCAACGGCATGGCGTGCATCTCCGAGGCGTCGTCCGGATTCCCGAATGCCAACGCTCACATTCCCTTTGAGTGCGCCACCATCGCCGAGGTCCTGGGCGAGCAGGGCTGGAACACCTACATGGTGGGTAAGTGGCATCTGTGCGCCGAAGACGAGATGAACCTGGCGTCGATCAAGCGCCAGTGGCCTTTAGGCCGCGGATTCGAGCGCTTCTACGGTTTCCTCGGAGCCGAGACCAACCAGTGGTACCCGGACATCTTCTACGACAACCACCCGGTAGAGCAGCCCAAGCTGCCCGAGGATGGCTACCACTTCACGACCGACATCACCGACAAGGCGCTGGAGTTCATCCGGGATGCGAAAGCGGTGGCTCCCGACAAGCCGTTCTTCTTGTACTACGCGCCAGGGGCCGCGCACGCGCCGCATCATGCTCCCAGAGAGTGGATCGAGAAGTACGCCGGCAAGTTCGACATGGGGTATGAGGCCTACCGGGAGATTGTGTTCGAACGCCAGAAGGTGCTGGGGATCCTGCCGGCCAATGCGGAACTCACACCGATCGACCCCTACGCTGCCGAGACAAGCGTCGACGGCAAGGCCTGGCCCGAACTGGACACAGTCCGCCCGTGGGACACGCTGTCGGTGCAGGAGAAGCAACTGTTCACGCGGATGGCCGAGGTGTACGCAGGGTTCCTGAGCCACGCCGACCATGAGCTCGGCCGGGTGCTCGACCACCTCGAGGAGACCGAGCAGCTCGACAACACCATCATCGTGCTGGTATCTGACAACGGGGCGTCCGGGGAAGGCGGTCCCAACGGCTCTGTGAACGAGAACAAGTTCTTCAACGGGATCCCCGACAAGATCGAAGAGAACCTCAAGTACCTTGACGACCTGGGCGGCCCCAAGACCTACAACCACTACCCAACCGGCTGGGCCTGGGCGTTCAACACTCCATTCAAGTTGTGGAAGCGCTACAGCAATTTCGAGGGAGGCACCGCCGACCCGATGATCGTGTCATGGCCGGCGCGGGTCCAGGCGTCCGGCGAGGTCCGTCGCCAGTACACCCACGCTGTGGACATCGTCCCAACGTTGCTAGAAGTGCTCGGGGTGGAGTTGCCCGATGCAGTCAAGGGATACACCCAGTACCCCGTGGAGGGAATCAGCTTCGCCTCGACCTTTGCTGACGCCGGCGTCAAGACGGGTAAGGACACGCAGTTCTATTCGATGCTGGGCACGCGGGCGATCTGGCAACAGGGTTGGAAGGCGGTGGCCATCTCCCCGGCAGCCCCGAACGCGTGGGCCGACTTCGCCGAGCAGCGCTGGGAGCTCTACGACACCGACAACGACCCGTCCGAGTGCCACGACATAGCCGACCAGAACCCGAAGAAGCTCCAGGAGCTGATTGCCCTGTGGTGGGCTGAGGCCGGTGCCTACCATGCGCTGCCGCTTGAATCGCGTGGGGCGATCGAGATCCTAACCACACCGCGACCGAAGCTGTCCAAGGATCGCAACCGCTACGTCTACTACCCCGGTTGCGCCGAGGTGCCCGAGTCGGTCGCGCCTAACATCCGCAACCGGTCCTACACCATCGCCGTCGAACTCGACGTTGACACGCCTGATGCCAACGGGGTCCTGTTCGCTCAGGGTGCCCGCTTCGGCGGGCACTCCCTCTACGTCAAGAACGGCAAGCTCAAGTATGCCTACAACTGGGTGGGCGAGTTCGAACAGATGGTCGAGTCGAGCGAGCCCCTGCCCACCGGCCACGTCGTCGTCTCGGCCACCTTCGAGAAGGAGGGAGACGCCATGCCGGCCGAGGGCACGCTGACCCTCCACATACGGGACAAAGCGGTGGGGTCGGCCATGATCAAGACACAGCCGGGCAAGTTCTCCCTCGCCGGGGAGGGCCTCAACGTCGGCCGGGACGGCGGCGAGCCTGTCACGAGTGACTACTCGGGCAGCGCTCCCTGGGCGTTCGTCGGAGGGACAATCAAGCGCGCTTTCGTCGATGTGAGTGGCGAGCCCTTCGTCGATCTGGCAAGAGAGGCTGCCGCGATGTTCTCCCGGGAGTGACATTCGCGGGGGGACCAGCTTTGCCTCCATCGTCGGTGCGACCCAAACATCAATGCTGCCGGTGGCGGCACCTTGGCCCATGCCTAGTTCTCCAGCTAGCCCAGATGTGCAGTTGGGGGCAGGCGACTAACGCGAGCAAGGGCGTTGTCGGGACCACCGGACCCCGCTGATTGCGGAAGTGTTGGCAAGAGCACCTGCCTCGGATCCCAGGCGGGATTGGCCGACGCCGATCACCTACGCCAATTGCGCTTCGGTGGGGGGTTCGAACATAGTCCCATCACCTCCACCCCTTGTCGGAATTACAACGTTTTCCCTAGCCAATGGCACTTTTTCATTGGCATTTGCAACTGAGGTAAGTGTCGACGTTCGAACCCTCGGGTCACGGTCGAGACCCTGATCTCCTGAGCGGCCATTTCGTCCAGGCTGCGGCGACACCCGGCACTTCTCCCAATCCCCCGTTTTCGAGAAGCGGGATCGAGATCGTCGATTCACTCGAACGTGGAGGCGCCGACTCGTGCGCTGGGAGCACCGGATTGATAGGGCTTGCCATGATCCATCTCGCACAGGAGGCGCAAGCTATCGAGGGGGTACCCCCAGTTGGAATTGGCTGATGCGACGGCATCGTCGGGTAGATCCGGTCCCATCTGGTGCCAAAAGCGCACCATGGTCCCGCCGTCGATGCGGTCAAGCTGGAAGCGGATCGTGGTTGCGCCCCAGGCGTCGTGACCGCTGAAACCCTCCCAAGTCACACGGGAGGGTGATTCGGTCTCCGTGATCCGGAGTTGCGGATTGAAGGGTCCACGGAACGTGAGCAGGAACAGCGATCCAAGCTCCGCACTGTCCGCTTGCACCTTGGTGGTCCACCAGGGGGACAGTCCGTCGGCAGTCGTTACCGACGTGAATACCGTCTCTGGCGGTGCCTGGATGTCGAGGACGTGATGGATGAGATTCACTTCGCCTCCCGATCGGGCCGAGTCGAAGCGAGCGGCTCACCGGTTTCGAGAAGCGTCTTCAGGCTGGACAGGATCACGGGCCAGCCGTTCCTCACCATGGTTGCTGCCGTGCTTCCGGGCTCGAAGTCATCATGAACGACCGTCAGTTTGACCATCTCCCCAACCGGCTCGATGTCGAATGCGACTCGTGATCGCCGCTCGCTGGCGAGCTTGGCGAATACCTCATCTCCAAATTGGAGGCGCTCGTTCAGCTCCGGCGTGAAGGTGTGCCAGCTGTAGGCGAGTCTCCGGTAGGGATCGGACTCGAGAACGATCTGCTCTGGATCGGCGATGATGATGCCGTTGTTGTCCCAGATCATGGGTGATCCCACCTTCCAGTCCGTTTCGAAGGTGGTCTGCCACCAGCGACGTGTGAACGACGGCTCGGTCAGGGCCTGCCACAGGCGTTCGGCTGTGGTCCTGATGTACGTCGTGTAGACGAATTGCGGTTTCTCCATCGGCGTTTCCTCCAGTGCTCGTTTGAGGTCCGACAGGGCTCGGACTCGTTCTTGGTCGTAGCGATTGATCCAGCGTTCAGCGATCTCGTTGATCGGTGCAGCGTTGAGATAGTGGAGCTTCTCCCGACCCTGTCGGATGGTCGTCACGAGGTTGGCTGCCTCAAGGATCGCCAAATGCTTGCTGACGGACTGACGGGCCATGTCCAGACCTTCGGAGAGTTCCCGAAGGTTCTGTCCGTTGCGAGCGTTCAGGCTATCCAGCAGGTGACGGCGACTCGGGTCTGCGAGCGCCTTGAAGACATCGACCATGATCGGCTCCACTCCAGCCGTCAGAACCTCAAGTCCTCTGGGAAGGGAGTGCCCTTGCCAGTCTCCAGGTAGCTCTTGAGGCTGAGGAGGAAGTAGGCCCACCTGGCGCTGCAATGGGCCATGAACTCGACCGGCTCTCGCCAGTCAGCGTGCGTGAACAACACCACCGTCTCGTCGTCTTTGTGGGTGAGGTCGAAGGTGATCTTGGTCCCGACCCACTCATCAGCGCCCTCCACGCAGTTCCAGTTCACATGCCCGGCGGGATCCAGCCGGGTGACTTCCATGACGGCGGCTGGTTCCGGCTGACCGAAGAAGAACTGGAGTCTGGACCCCTCGCTAGACTCCCCTCGGACGCCGTTTCGGGTCCACCATTCGGAGAGCCCCTCCGTCGTGGCTACTGCCTCGTACACGCTTTCGAGCGGGGCTGAGATGGCTACACGATGTCTGATATCTGGCACTTGATCCTCCTTTGAATGTTCGCCGATCTGGCAGCGGACCAGGGATACGCAGCCATTCGGATACCTGAGGATACGCAGCCAGATGTCTGCCTGTCAAAGAGGTGTGCGTCTGAACGGCTCCGATGATGCACGACGGAAGCTCACGGTCAATGCTCCACTGATTATGAGGAGGCCCGCGTTTGTGAGATGGCAGCGATGTCGCAGGGTCGCGTCCCGCCGTGCTCGACCGGGAACGCAGGTGCAGCTGCACGGCGGGATCGGGGTGTCCCCTGACCCCGCAGCCGGGCGGTTGTCGAAGGGGGTTCGAACATAGTCCCATTACCTCCACCAGGTGGGATTCGAACCGCTGACTGTCAAGCTACGCGGTTTGCACTACCTTCCGGGAATTCATGGGTCCTCAGCCTCTAAGGTTCGGGACCCTGACGGAGTCCTCAGCGTGCAACGCTGAGGGCGCCCTCGTCAGTGGCTGAAGGCGTCTTGGAAGCCTGGCTCCGTTTCGGCACGTCAAACCCGAGGGAGACATACGCGGTCCGGCGCTCGTTGTACATCCGGGCTAGGACGGGGACCAGGGTGTCCACGTAGTCGTGGACTTCGACACTTGTCTTGTCGGCGGTGGGACGGAGAATCCGACCGACGTATTGAACGACGCTCCCCTTGAACTTGATCGGGAAGGCCAGGAACAGAGTGTCGAGAGGAGGACAGTCGAAGCCTTCACCGAGCAGGCTTGCCGTCGAAGCGAGAACCAGGCCGACATCCTGTCCGGATGGACGCTCGAGTTGTTCGGTGACGGCATCTCGGGCCTTCTTGCCCATTTGCCCATGAAGGACCAAGGCACCGACTCTTCGTGCTTGGAGCGCTGCAGCGATGAGCTCGAGATGCTCGGTCCATCGGGTGAGGACGAGGCAATTCCTACCCCTCAGCGAGGCAGCGGCGATGTCGTCGCAGATCGCCGCCGTCCGCACGTCGTCTTCTACCAAGCCCCGAAACGTTGTCTGAATGTGCTGCCCCTCGTCGGCTGCCTGGTGGTGGGTCTCGTGCAGGATCAGATCGAGGGAGTGCTTTGCCGCCGCAACAGGAGCGGCCATTGTGTGGCGCACGGGACCGCAGTGCATGGCCATCAACGCCTGGAGTCCGTCCCGACGGTAAGGAGTCGCGGTCAGCCCCACCCATCGCCGCACCGGTATCTCACGAACAGCCCGCTCGAAGGTCACCGCGGGGACGTGATGACACTCGTCGACAATCACCAGGCCGTAGCCGGCTGTGAGTTCCGCAACATCATCGCGGCGAGCAAGGCTTTGCACCATGACGATATCCACCACACCCTTGGTCTTAATTCGTCCCCCGCCCAACTGGCCGATTTGCTTGACCTCGAGATCGAGGTGGGTCACGAGGCGATCTCGCCATTGATCGACGAGTGGCTTGCGATCCACCATCACCAGGGTCGGGACCCGATGACGGGCGATCAGCCCACAACCAACTACCGTCTTTCCAGATCCGGGTGGGGCGACCAACATGCCGAGGTCTTTGGCCGCGAGTGATTCAACCGCGGCTACCTGTTCAGGTGCAAGGATTGCCGTGAGCTCCACATCGATGGGATCGACGCCCGCGAACCCATCGTTTACTTCAAGAGAGCTGCCCGCTTCCTTGGCGATCTGCTCCGCCTTGTCGCGAAGCCCTCTCGGCAACAGCAACTGGCCGAGGGACTCCCGGTAGCACCGGATGAACCGGGGCGTGTTCCAGGTGGAGAATCGCATGCGCTCCTTCTTGTAGAACTCCGGATTGTGGAGCGAGGCCACGTGCTTCAGCGCTGCAACCAGTGCAGGAGGTACGCCAATCCTGTCGATCTCCAACATCGCTCCGGCTCGGGCGTTGATCGCCGTGGGCGGCTCTGGACTCGACGAGGAGTTGCTCGGCCGTCGAAACGTCAAGGCATCCGGACCCGTCTCCATTTCGGCCATCCCGCTCACGATTTCTTCGAGAGCCTCAACCGCCACTGACTCGAGCGAGAAGAGATACTCCCACTGATCCGGGAATGGCTCCATGGTGTCCGGATCGAGGAAGACAGTTGTTCCTCGCTTCCGACATTCTCCTTGCAGCGGCAAAGCGATCAGGTTGCCGAATGATCCCTTCGGCATGAAGTCCTGGGTCGGGAACAGGCGGTCGTAACTGGCCAGGTCGATCTCTGCCCGAACGGTCATCGCCTCACGGATCAATTGAATCCCCAATTTGCGAGCGATAGAAGCGGCAACCGGTCCGTCGAAGAAGATCCATACATGACCGCCGTCGCCGGAACGTGATCGCTCGAGAAGTGCCGGGATACCCATGCCGCGGGCGGCATCTGCGTAGGCGAGAGCATCAAGAATCCAACCCGGTCCGTCGAAGTCGCACGCCAGCAGACGGCATGAGTCGCCCTGGATCAAGGGATAGAGGCCGACGTGGACTTCCCCGGCAAGGTGGCGTTCGAGAACGTCATCAGTGAGTGGCAAGTACTCGCGATTGGCGCTCTTCGAGCTTGCCCAGCCTCCTCGCACGGCGGGGCTCCATCCGGACCTTCCGCTTCGCTGGTTGCTCCATGCCAGTGCGTGAACGTCATCTCGACCGATGAAGAGGGATCGATAGAGAGCGAGCTTCTCTTTGGCGCCAGAGCGTTGGTCGACCGCAGTTGGCTTCGGAGAGGCAACGACTTCGGGAGGAACCCGGGTCGGCTGTTCAGCAGTAGGGCGAGATCTTGATCCGTCCAGTTCGAGTAGACCTCGAAGTCGCAGGTTCTCCGTTCGGAGGGCGACCAGTTCCGCCTCCATCTCCGACAGACGGTCGTCCGCTTCCCGATGGTTCGATGGATTCGTCATTGCGAATTCATTTCACCCCGGAGGCTGCTGCCGCGAACATCGGCACTCCTGCCGCTGCCAGACGAGTAAGGACTTCAGCGCGGGTGAGGGGCGAACGGAGTGAATTCCCCATCGCATCGACGACGCCCAGGACATCCTCTGGATACCGCCGAAGGAGACCTGTCAGGAATACGTCCGGATTGCGCCGACGAGCAGGAGCAATGTCTCTTGCCGGAAAGCCGATCTTGTCTGCGGAGAGGACTACCGTGGCACCTCCTGCCACCGCAGCTGCACTGTGTACGTGGTCATCGGGGTCAGGACCGCTGCGTGTCGCTAGGAGCGGGAGATACTCCGCAGGCCCGATTCTGCCCTCAGGGAATGCCTCTCGAATGCAGTTGCAGAAGTAGTGGGCAGAGTGCGTCGAGAGCCCCTTCTTGGCCACGAGCACACGTTCGATCTCAACCAGGAGATGGTCCGACCAGAGAATCTCGAACATGCCGATCTCCGCCAGCCTCAGGACGAGATCGGCAAGCGATATCGGGTAAAGCGTTGCCGAATCCACGAAGACACGTTCGTAGCGGGGCACAGTCTCGTGAGTCAGTACTCGGCCCCGGCCTCGACCAAGGTACTCACCCCGTCAGAGATGTGAGCCCTGCGATCTACACGTTGCCTTCCAAATGCCAACACATCGGCAACCCGCACACGGCGATGACGGCTTCCTGGAAGCCGGCGTGATGGAATCTTGCCGACGTCGATCAGGCGGTCGACGAATTGACGTGAGACCCCGAGCAACTCCCCGGCTTCGGCTGGAGATACCTCCGATTCGCCGCGCACCAACAGGACTTCTCCGCCTGAGGCGATCTCCGACACAGCCAACTCGAGGAACTGAGCCAGATCAGTCGAGAGCACCAGTTGGCCACCCGGCTCCTCGACGACAACTTGGGCGCCTGCATCGAGGGCATGCCGGAGCATTGTTCGCTGCTCCTTTGAGGCCTGAAACGATGCTGCAGGGACGAAGACTGTCTTTGGCATTGGGTGACCTCCTTCAACGAGCATACCACTAACTGTCCTAACTGCAACCACTCCTGCTCGGCTTTCCGTCTGGCGATCGCGTGAGCGCACGGATCCGACTTGTGATGGAGGTGGAGTAGGAGCGCTCCCACTATGGAGGTATTCACGTTGGTGCCGCTGACCGGCTGGTCTGCCGTATGCCCAGCTGGCGTCCATGGTCCTCAGCTACTCAAGCTGAGGACGGGACCCTTGGTTGGCATGATCCGTGGCTGAGGACCGAATTCGATGGCCTGCGTGCCATCGCTACTCGGAACCGCACAGTGATGTGCTCGCGAAATCACGCATGAGGGCCGGATTGCTCGAATGGGGTAGCCCACCGAGCCGGCTGATCAGGGATAGTGCGGGCGAGGACTACCGATTAGTCACAGCTGCTAATCAAGTCCGCATGAACTAGCTGGCCCTGCCGCAGGGAGAGGTTGGCTGGGACAGCGTAGGACTGGTCGGTAGTGACTTCGTACTGGCCCGGTGGTAGCGAGAACCGATAGGTGTGACTTCCTGGTTTGACCTGGTGGGCGACAGCCCGATGGTCCCGGTACACAATGACCTCTACCTGGTGAGCCGGCTGGCCCGGCGGCCCCGAACATTGTTCAGCCATGCCAGTAATCACGCCTGGCCGCTGCGTCGCAACGGGTGGTGTGATGCCCGTGCTTCCACACCCCGCCAGGGCAACTGCAGCAGGTGCTGATATGAGCACCAGCCATCGTCGGGCCTTCGACATCGGCACACGCCCATTATTAGTCCGTTCGGCCCCTCAACGTATTCGGCACTGCCCCATTCGTTCCGTTCCGGGTGCAGCAACAGGACCAAGCAGGAGGCCGCCTGCCCCGAATGGAACGCATGGAGAACCGCGCTCGGCAGCCGGTGCTGTGGGTGCCGCCGACCGCACCCGCTTGGACGCGGAAGAACGCGCCAGAACGACGGCCATCGCCAGCGTGGCCGCAGCGCAGAACGGCACGTCCGGTGCGCTCGCGATCTGCTACCACGCTCGGCGTTGGCCGGCATGAGGTATGCAGCAAGCCAGCGATCAAGGGCACGTCTGTTCTGCGTGCCGCTGGGATGAAAGCCGATTGAATATGCACTTCCGTGGCGGTACGGTTCAGTCACGGGGCCAGCCTCTGAGAGGTGGTCATGGCTTTCATCCAGGTGATCGAGATCACAACCACCCGGCCTGACGATGTCGAAGCGCTGGTCGGTGAGTGGCGTACGAAGACCGCAGGACGGCGAACCGCCCAGCGGGGCACCTTCACCCAGGACAGAGAGCGACCGAACACCTACATCCAGATCGTGGAATTCCCCTCCTACGAGGATGCGATGGCAAACTCAGACCTCCCTGAGACGGCAGCTTTCGCCGAACGCCTGAGTCAGTTGTGCAATGGGCCGATGCTGTTCCGCAATCTTGACGTGCGAAGCGTCGAGGCGATGTGACGACCAAGACAACCAAGCGAAGGGAGAACGCAAATGAGTCGGAAAGTTGCGGATTGTCGAGACTTCCCCAGTGAGAATGGCTGCACGCTCACCATTTCAGGCGAGGAAGACGAGGTACTCGCTGCTGCAACCCAACACGCTGTCGCTGCCCACGGACACGAAGACACCGAAGAGGTACGCACCTGGCTGCGGCAGAACCTAAAGGACGAGGCACCCGTCTCCTTGTGATGGCCCCGATGGAAGAGGGCATCGCCGCCTCAACCAGAAGCGACCATCAGAGAGGCGACCAACATGTCCGGACTGGTTCGCAAGAGCCTCGATTCACCCGACGAGACTCGGTCGTTCGAGGGTGGAACCGGTCAGCTCCATGTGGTGCTCTCGGGTGGAGATGCCGTTGGTCGAGCCACCTTCCTACCGTGGAGTACGGGCCTGGAGACTTTGCCGTGATGGCACCTGGGCACGACGTGTGGATCATTGGCGATGAGCCCTGTGTGGTGATCGATTGGCAGGGATACGCCGACAACGCCAAGCGGTGACCTCAAGTCCCCCGTCAAAGGCTGCAAGCTGCGTCCAGGCGGGTAGCCCCTAACGCTCGTCAGCCAGGCAACAAAGAACTCGCCCCGCCGTGCCGGTCACAGGCAGTTAGCGGGCAGCAAGCGCTGTTCGCGTCTGACGGCGGATAACGCGCCCACAGCCAGCTGTTCTGGGATATTTAGAATCAGCCCGGGATCGGCACTTTCAGTATGGCTGGTAGGTCGCCAGGATGACGTCCTTGGTGGTCGGGGTGCTGTCGACCAGGCTCAGCTCGGTGACGTGGTTGTCGGGTTCGAAGAGGCGCTGGCCCGAACCGAGAACGATCGGGTGAATCATGAGCAGAAACTCGTCGATGAGCCCATGGGGAAGGAGCGAACGGATCAACCGGCCGCTGCCCATGATGGTGAGGTCACCGGTTCCACTCTGCTTGAGGTCAGCGACAGCCGCTGGGATGTCCCCATGTACGAGCGTCGAGTTCGGCCAGTCGAGCTTGGTCGCCGGGTCTGAAGAAACCACGAATTTCGGAGCGGTGTTGAGGGCATCCTTGTACGGTCCTCCCCGAGTGTTCCAAGCGGACAGCATATCCTCGTAGCTACGTCGACCGAGGAGCAACCCGCCGTCCGGCTTGCCCATCCGCCGACCGAGCGCTTCGGCCATCACCTCGTCCACCTCGTCGTTACGGGGAATGGCCCACCCCCCGTGGCTGAAGTCCCCTCTAGTGTCCTCATCCGGTCGAGCAGGTGCCTGCATGACTCCGTCGAGCGTGATGTGGTTGATCACAACGAGTCGCACTGATTTGCTCTCCTTCGTATGTATGAAGTGCCTAAGCAGTCACTGCTCCAGAGGTCGCTAGCCACCCGAACCCAAAGCGGTGTTTCAGCTGGACAGGAAGGGAGGTCATTGTTAGGGGGCGGGGAGCTGCGCAGCGATGGCGCCTTTGTCGATGCAGACTTGCTCACGGCTGATCAGACCTTGACGGAAGGCAAATACGTGCAGGCCTCGGAAGGTGACCCGGCGTCCATTGCCGGGAAGTCCGAGCATCTCCCCGATGACGCTCCCGGTCATGTTATCCGCCGCCAAGAAGACCCAGTTGGACGCAGGACGTTGGCTCCTCGCCGGTGCACTTGCTGAGCTGACCGCTGCACTTCCTGAGTGAGAGGCCAGGACTGGAAGCCCAAGAGGGCGTTTTCGGCGGACCCTGTCACCACGGTCCGTCGAGAGGGGCGGTCCGGCGCTCGGACAGCCGCCGCAAATGCCGGTTACTGAGCGGGACTTCCCTTGGCAACCTGGCCTAGCCCGGAAGTGCCTGGTTGTGGGCGACACAACTATCGAGCAGTGACGTGGTCGGGTTCGCTCATCTCCGCTGAGAACCCGTTAGCCCCAAACCACGTTGGAACTCACATCCACTGTCCTCAGCGTGCAAGGCCGACGGCGCCCAAACCTCAGTCGGTCGATTGTTCCGTCAGGAGAGAGGATGCCCGAATCGAGAACCCACCGGCAGATTCGAGGAGCTCGAGTAGGTCTCCGGTCGGAGGTGCCTCGGGACACGTGCGCCGATCTGCCTCCGCGTCAACTACGCAGAAGAGGTAGCCGAAATCGTGTGGACTACGGAGCAGCCCCCATCGGGGTTGGTAGGAGACCTCGGGGCCGTTCAGGCTGATCACCTCGATCAACCGGACTGGGTCATGATTCCAGAGGAACAGCCGCTGCCCATCGATCTCGACCGTGATGACCCCATCGTCGGCAACATCGATCAAGGTCCCTCTCGACGGCCGATTCTCTGCGTCCTCGCTTGAACGGTGTGCCTGGATCCAATGGACCTCGTGGCCGGGCGCATACAGCCCACAACGCTTGAGAGGTCGGGTTTGTGCCATTTCTTCCTCCATCGCGTGGCGTTCGCACCTTGCCGAAGCAGGTTGCGGCGGTGTCGACGGGCCACGTCCCTCAACCGCTCTTGATGGTGATCCCAAGGATACCGCCACGATGTGACACTCAATCCGTCTGGATCGCACATGCTGCCTCCGGCGTGCGGGCGACCCTGACGAAGCAGGTGGCAGCTGACCAGATTGCAAGCGAAACGACAGTCGTCCGCGTCCTGGCAGACGGGTCCAGGCAAATCTGTCCGACCTGCTTCTTGATGTTGCCCGTCTCGGGCCAGTGCGACAATTACACTTGAATCGGCGGGAATCGGCATCTGCTTGGAAGTGGAATCACGCCACGCAGGTCCTCAGCTACCCAAGCTGACAACCTTCCACAGCACCCTCGGTGGGGGGTTCGACTCGGAGAGCCGTATCCAACCTTCGACAGACGGACCCATGTTGCGCACCCAATGGGCGGCATGACCGCTCGTCTCAGTCGGCTCCCTTCTCATCCAGCTGCTCAGGGGGAGGCTTCGCGAATGTGGACGGTTCCGTGTGTCCGCTCCCCTGACCGCCAGTACCGGACCGATGCTCGATCACGTCGATCTTGGCCTCACAGGCCTCTACGATCGCTGGGTCACCATCTGTCTCGTGGGCGTCGAGGTACTCCCGTGCCTCTCCCACTGTTGCCGGAATCCAACCCTTATTCCATACAGGCATGGTCCAGACCGTATCGGGTGCCACTCAGTCGTGCCGTGAGAAGGCTCATCAGTCGAGCTACGAGCTCACCGTGTATGTCGCCGTGGCCGTCTGCTTCTGACTCGTCCCTGTCGGTCCGTGAATGGTCCCCGTCACCTTCCACTTCCCGATCGTCCCGTGAAAGGGGATCGGCGGGGAACTCAGATTGGGGTTCGCGGGTGCGCCGAGGACAGCGTGGACCGTCTGGCCGTCATAGGTCCCCGTGATGGTGAAGGACTCAGCGCTGGAGGAGCTGGGTGAAAGCGGAGTCCCGATGAGCACGCCGATGTCGAACGACTTCCCAGCGAATGACCCCTTGTACCGGAAGACCTGGACATCCTTCGATGCACCCGTCGTGGTCAGGAACGGGTTTGTGCTGCCGGTTGGAAGCGTGAGAGTGGCAACCCCTGATACTGAGTGGCCTCCGATGTTTCCGGTGAACGACTGGGGTGGGTTGCCGATGGTGTTTCCGTTGTTCGGCGCCGGTGTCCAGGTGATCGTCGCCGTGCCACTGCAAGCTGAGATGGCTGCTGACGCCTCCGAGAAGACGAAGATGCCCACGATCACGACTACGACCACGATGGCGGCAACGATGATCCCGATGATCAGCGATCGGTGGCGGCCCTTCGAGGCGACGGCTGGATCAGCTGCGACCGATGACCCCACATCGGTCGGCGCTTCATCGGCCTGAGCCTTCTCTGGCAATCCGTCGGAGGATCCCGGCCCGGCTACTGGTTCTCCCTCGGAAACTCCGCCACCTGCGTGCACTTGCTCTCCGATGTCTGGCGCCGCCTCGGCACGGATGGTAACCGAGTCAATGGCGCACCATGAGTTTCCTGAGCATCGCCACCGCGTCGGCAGCCTACGGCACGCTTGGACGGTCGGGCTGCAGCCAACTCCATCCGACGGAGTGCGACTCCTCGGTGTTGGTGTCGAGATCCCAAGTGCAATCGTGCACACGAGAAGCTGCCCTTGACCTTCTTCCCGTTCTCAGGGTGCAAAGACGAGAACCCGTTCGGCTCGCGTCCTTAGGCTCCACCAGGAAACCCCGTAGCCCCGGAGCCTTTCGGTCTTGGCTCACCTTCGGTGCAGATCTTGCCTTTCGATTCAGCCGTCGTCGGCGCCCCAGCCGAGTTCGTCGGCAAGCAACAGGAGCACCCTGTTGGGCAGCCGTTCGCCGCGCTCGAGGAGCTTGAGGCAACCCTGCACATAGACTCTTCGGGCATCCTCGATACCGCGTGTTTGAACGCGCCCGGCGGCAGGAGGACGAATGCCGATGATCTCAGCAAGGTCCGCTGATTGGTCACCCGCGTCGGTCTCCTCGAGCAGCGATTCGATGACGCGAAGCATGTACCTCCTCGGCGGCGATCCCTGCTCCCATCGGGCGACTGACTGCTGGGTCACTCCCAGTTGATCCGCCACTTCTCGCTGAGTCATCCCGTGCTTCAGGCGATAGGTACGGATCCGCTCGCCGAGCCCATCGGGTGGCTCCACTGAGTACTCATTTGTATCCACTAATTGTTCACGCTACTCCGGTGCTTGTGGAGTTGACAAGGCCCGGGCTCAGAAATGGTTGTGAAGCGTGTTGAACTACATTGATGTTGTTCACTCGCCGCGGGTATGTGTTCAGCGTGGGTGCGGCGGCTGAGTTCGCAGCTCTGCACTGGCGCAATTCGCCAAGTCCTCTTCTCCGGTGGCTGAGTTGATCAGACAGAGTGTCCTCAGCTACTGAAGCTGAGCCAGCGCGCGTCGAGAGTGTCCTCAGCTTCAACGCTGAGGACACTATGGGCTTGTTGGGCTTCTGGTCACCCAGCTGGCCACTGCGACCTGGAGTGCGGTCTCAATCCAAGCAGTTGAGGACCAAAGTCGCTCGCCGGTTCTGCGAGGAACGAAGGAGGCGAGGTACATCCGCGTTCGCGAACGTTGCCTGCCCGTGTAACAACACATCTGCCACACGTCGCAAGTCGCCACGTCGGGCACGAAGTGGGGCATTATCGCCGCCTTGGAACGTCGACTACGGAGCGTGATGCGGAGGTTCGTCTGAAATGGAATAGTGATCGAACGAGCAAGTCCATCCGGGGAGGACGCATGCCTACAGACCGCAGTCACGCCATGGATCACATCGTGGTGGTCCTCTTCGAGAACCGCTCACTGGACAACTTGCTGGGCCACCTCTACGGACCTGAGGACGGAAAGACCTTCGAGGGCGTGATCGGGAAGGGCCTCTCAAACCCGATCCCCGAGTGGGCCGAGGACGGCGCCAAGCGCAAGGTGGTGCCCTACACCGTGGCCACCGACATGGACAGCCCCAACCCCGACTCGGGTGAGGAGTACCCACACACCAACACGCAGCTCTACAACATCCTGAGTGAGGAGAACCGCTTCAAGTTGGGCGACGACATCACCGGACCGTGGAATGCTCCCGAGCATGGTCAGACGCCGACCATGGACGGCTTCGTGACCGACTACATCAGCACGTTCACCGCCGAGATGGGTCGCCAGCCAACATATGAGGAATACGCCCACATCATGACCGGGTTCACCCCGGAGCAGGTTCCGGTGCTGAACGGCCTGGCCCGGGGATTCGGGGTGTTCGACCACTGGTTCTGCGAAGTCCCGTCGCAGACCTTCATGAACCGTTCCTTCTGGACGGCAGGAACGTCGTCCGGCCTGACCGTGAACAGTCCGGCGAAGAAGTGGCTGACGAACAACGATGCCAAGACGATCTTCAACCGGCTCGATGATCACGGCAAGACCTGGAAGGTATACGTCGCCGAGCCGATGCAGTTATCGGCGACCGCGGTCATCCACTACCAGCGCCTGAAGGAGCACCTGGAAACCCACTTCGTGCCGTTCGCCCAGTTCGAGACCGATGCGGCCAATGGCGACCTGCCCGACTTCTCCTTCATCGAGCCGTGTCTGATCATCGGACACAGCGACTACCACCCCGCCGCCGGACGGGCTCTGGGCCACGGCATGGAGATCCCGAGCCTCGATCCTCCGTCCTCGATCCTGGGCGGCGAAGCTTTCCTCGCACGGATCTACGACGCCTACCGGGGGATGCAGTCCTCGACGGGCGCGAACGTCTGGAACACCACGTTGCTCATCGGTTGGGACGAGCCGGGTGGCACCTACGACCACGTACCACCCGGCCCGGTCCCGTCTCCCGACCCGAAGGCACCTGCCGGGGAGCACGGGTTCACCTTCGATCGGTCTGGCTATCGGGTCCCGGCGGTGATCATCTCCCCCTGGGTGGCTGAAGGCGACGTGTTCAACGAGGAGCACCGGCACACGTCGCTCATCGCCACCCTCCGGGAGCAGTGGGACCTCGGAGAGGCATTCACTGCACGAGACGCCGCCGCTCGGACGTTCTCCCACGTCTTCACACTCGATAGCCCTCGTGACCCGAAGATGTGGCCCGTTCCGCAGGCACGCCCGGTGCCCCAGTTCACATTGGATGCCCTGGCGCTCGGACAGACTGTGGCTCCCTTGGGCAAGGACTTGCTCGACGGCCTCCGTGGCTACGCAGAGCAGAACAACATCAAGCTCGAAGGATTGCCCGAGGACCCCAAGGCCGACATCGCGCCCGAGCAGATCCTGACGGTGCTGCGGAGTGCCCTGGCCATGTTCTTCCCGCTCTTGGCTCCCGCCGCTTCCACCAAGTAGCGGGTCCGAGCATCAACCTAAGCATGTCCCAATAAGACAGCGGGCCTCTATCGCTTGGGTGCCCCGACCGCCGGCTCCGGGTTCGTTACCCGCCGCCCGACTCTACGGGAGCTTGCCGACTGCTAACTGCCCGGGTCCGGTACGTCAAGGACACCTCAGGGCCACCGGTTCTTGTTGACACTGCTGGCCCCGGTCCCAGCAGTATGAAGCAATACTGCCTACGGCATTTGTCAAGCCCAGCAGCATCAGCTTCGCGGAGAATCTGTCTTTGACAACTCCAGGGCCCCCGGCTAAAAGTGCCGCATGACAACCAGGCGAGCTATCGTGACGGGCTGTTCCAGCGGAATCGGTAGGGCAACCGCGATCGAGCTGACCGCCCGAGGATACGAAGTGGTGGCGACAGCCCGCCGGCTCGATGCAATCACCGATCTGGAAGTCGCGCGCACCTTGGTGCTCGACGTCGATTCCGACGAATCCGTGGCCGCTGCTCGCGAAGAAGTCGGTCCCGTGGACGTCCTGGTGAACAATGCGGGCTTTGGCATCGAAGGATCGGTGGAGGAGGTCCCCCTTGCCGACGTCCGTCGAGCATTCGAGACGAACTTCTTCGGGGCCGCGCGCATGATCCAGGCATTCGTCCCAGACATGCGGGAGCAGGGCTCAGGTACCGTCGTCAACGTCACTTCGGTGGCCGGGATCGTGGCCGGTCCCCTCGGCGGCTTCTACGCCGCTTCGAAGTTCGCCCTTGAAGCGCTCTCAGAGGCGCTGCATCTGGAGGTGGGCCACTTCGGAGTCGACGTTCTCATCGTCGAGCCCGGTGCCATCGCGACGGAGTTCGGAACGAATCTCGTCGACTACCGCGGTCGTCCAGGACCCTATGCAGCGCTGGCCAGCCAATGGGAGGGTGCCATGGGGAAGCTGAGTGGTGGTCAGCCCTCACCTGGTCCCGACCTCGTCGCAGTGGCCATTTGCGATGCCCTCGATACTGAGAACCGAACCTTGCGGCTGCCCGTCGGGACCGACGCCGAGCTCATCGCTTCCACCCGGCAAGGTGCGAGCTACGAGGCATTCGAAGCCACGATGCGCCAGGTGCTTCAGCTCGACTGGTAGAAGCACAGCTCCGCGGCGAACGGGCCCGATTGGCCGTCAACGGTAAGACACCCGTCGAGCATCCGCAGGCCCGTTGGGCGTCCCCGATGGTCTGGGGCACCTACGTATCGGTCCCGAGCACAAGCCTGCGACTCGTCACCGGCTCCCTCTCAGTCACGACCCCCGCACGGGACCTCTCTACGAAAAGGCATTCCCGCTATCGCCACCTCTCAGACGGCAGCCATCAGGAGGGTGGTGGAGTCTCACAATGCCGTTGTAGTAGTCCATTGCGTCGTCGATATCGGGGCCATCGATGGAGAAGGCTTCGTCAGGCCGGAGGTCCTTGAAAGAAACGGTGAGTTGCATCCGTGCCGTTCGAGGAGATGGCCGGGCTGTGAATAGTGCCCTCGAAACCTCTTCGTACTTGATCGTCAAGTGCGATTGAGTGGAAGGACGCTTGCAGCTCCCGACAAAGAGAAGTCTCTGGTCCGTGAATATCAATGTTCCGGTGCCGAGGATCGTCCGTTCGGACCTCACCATGTTCCGTCGCCGGGACTTGGACGAGGCCGCCCCACCCAGTGCGTCGAGAGGTCTCAGAAGATCCACGGCGGTCACGGTTCTGCCAACAACAGGCTTCCGACCGGGTTGGGCAAGCGATGTTTCGGCAACTTTCAGTCTGCGTGCCCCGTACTGGACAATAGCGCTCTCGCCTTCCCACAAGGGGGTGTCAACTGCGATAGTTTTCAAGTGGCCGCATGCGATGACCCCCCTTCTGAGCCGATCTGCCACGGCTTGCAATCGCTTCCGGTCGACCTTACGCAGGCGATTGGGAGAATTGCCATCTCCAGTCCGGTGGTGCTCCCCCGGCAACGGCTTGCGGGAAGGTTGCGTGAGCCACGTGCATACGAGAGGCGCTTCCAACGCTTGGCCATCCGGTTCGAGTTCGATGAACCTTGCAGCAGCCTTTTCCCTCCCAACCGAGCCTCTATCCCAGCTCTCGATTGGAGGCTCCTCCGTTGCCCTCTGATGCCAGATTGCTACGAGCTGCGCATCTACGCTTTCCCCTAGCAGGTAGGTGCCACCGGCAAAGATGAACACAACGCTCCATGCCGTTCTCTGCGGCACTTTCACTGATGATGCTTCTAGTCGGCCCTGACTGCTTCGAGGGTCATGGTACCCAGTCGGGGAAAGTCGGTCAGGCCGATCAGCAGTTTCCGTTCCAATTGGATGCTCAGTGGGCTGTTGAACCCATCCGTCTCTTTCGGGGACTGGGGTGGATGCGATCACCTCTTCAGTCCATCCCGATCCGTCCGAATCGCGAAGAGGCATTGCGTCGGACGGATCGGGATACCAATCGGTCGAGGCGACAGGTTGAGCAGCGACCGCGCCAGTGGGGGCTGACGGTGAAGCGAATCCTGAGAAGGACTGGCTGCTCTCTACCTGTTCAACGGCTGGTTGTGCCGCGTCCGCTTCGACTTGAGTGACGCTGCCACCGTCACTCACCCAGACAGTTGGCTCGCGATCGGAGAAGTACCTGAACTCATGCTGCCCAGACGAATCGGGATGCCAGCCCTGCAGTTCCGTCACGCCTCACCTTCCCGCCATCTCACCGCACTCGATTCTGACCGAGGTCACTTAACGCCAAGGTGACACCGAGATGAACGTTGCGTGACGAGCGTAGCAACTGACGTTCCGCACTTCTCGATGACGATATTGTCCCCCACTTCCCCTGGTCAGCGCTTCGTCCGACCCGATGAGAGGCTCTTGACGACTCGTAGTATCCGAATACGCGATCACCCCCTCCACCAGGGCTCTGCAGAGCGTCAAGCGTGGCGGCCACGTCGACTCGATGCGACGGCACCGAGCAGGTGGCCAGCTGTGGGCCTTCGCCTATCTCGCCGTCTATCACCTCCTCGGGTCGGTCCTCCTGTTGTTTCGTACCGAACAGTCCAAGGAAGTCGGGCTGCTCGCCCTTCGCCGTGAAGTGGCAATCCTCCGGCGCCAGGTGGGGCGTTGCGCATATCAGCATGCCGATCGTGCGCTGCTGGCCGCCCTCAGTCGCTGGCTTCCCCGTTCGACTTGGGGAATCTTCGGTGTCACCCCTGCCACTTGCTGGCCTGGCACCGCCGGCAGGTGGCCAAATGCTGGACGTATCCCCATCGCTCACCGGGTCGTCCATCCATCGACGCCGAGACAACCGCGCTCATCGTGCCCTTGGTCAGGGAGAACGCGAGATGGGGCTACCGGCGCATCCCGGGTGAGCTGCTCAAGCTCGGCGTGCGTCTTGCGAAGAGCACCATCGCCCGGATCATGAAGGACCACGACCTCGGTCCTGCTCCCCGGCGAAGTGGTCCCACCTGGTGAGAGCTCCTGCGCTCCCAGGCGTCGGGCGTCGTGGCCACGGACTTATTCCGTGTCGACACTGTGCTGCTTCAACGCCTCTACGTGCTGGTCCTCATCGAGCTCGGTAGCCGGTGAGTCCGGATCACCGGGGTGACCGCTCATCCCAATGCGGCGTGGGTCACCCAACAGGCCAGGAACAGCACCGGTGACCTCGCCGATGCTGACACCACCGCAAAGTTCCTCGTCCGCGATCGTGACACGAAGTATGTGACGAGTTTCGACGAAGTGTTCACGGCGGAGGGTGCCGAGATCCTCCGGACCCCGAATGCGAATGCCCTTGCCGAACGGTTCGTGCGCACCGTGAGATCTGAGTGCCTCGACCACCTTCTGATCATGAACGAAGCCCACCTCGAACGCATCCTTCGCAGCTATGGATGTCACTACAACGGCCATCGCCCACATCAGGGGCTCTCACCGGAGATCCTGACTCCGGAGAACGCGTCGCCGCTCCCGATGGTGTCCGCCTCCGACAGCAAGCACCGGCATCTCCGACACCATCCGGGACGGATACTCAGACAGGACCGGCTGGGCGGACTGATCCACGAGTACGAACCCGCGGCTTGAGGCGCGCTTTGAGTTCTCGGACACTACGCGGTCCGTCACACCAAGGCGGCGGTGAACAACTGGATGAAGCAAACGGCGATGGCCTCGTTCGACCTGGCCACCGCGTCGGAGATCTCGACCTTCTGGTCCGACGACCACGCCGAGGCCTTGGCCTCGATCCAGGAGAAGCGGCCTCCCCGCTTCACCGGCCAATGACGAACGAGGAGCTGTCGCTGGATTTGCTCGAGGGAATCATGACCACGAGGGCCATGCGTCGCTACACGGACGAGCCCGAGACCGACGACGAGATCCGGACGTGCCTACGCGCCGCTGTGCAGGCCCCCTGTGGCGGCAACATCCAGCCCTACCAGTACCTCGTCGTGCGCGGCCCGGAGGTCAAGGCCCGCCTGGGCGCGATCTATCTGCAGGCATGGGGGCGCTACGGGGCAGCCACGAACGCCGCCATCGGCGACCGTTTCCCCAGCGAGAAGGCCAGACGGGCGTGGGAGCGCAACATCGCCGCTTCGGACCACCTGGCCCACCACCTGGGCGAGGCGCCGGCCCTGGTGCTCGTGCTCATGCCCGACATCGAGATGACGGCGACCGACAACGAGGGGGAGATGGACGTCGGGCCCATCTACGCCTCCGTCTACCCGGCCATGCAGAACTTCGTGCTGGCGGCGCGGGGCCAGGGCGTAGGCACGGTGATCAACACCGTCTACCGCATCCACGAGGACGAGGTCCGCGACCTCTGCGGGATCCCCCATCGGTACCTGGTGGTGGCCCTGTTGCCCCTGGGCCGCCCGCGGGGCTGGTTCGGCATTGCCCCGCGGGCGCGCACCGCCGAGGAGCTCACCAGCTGGGACCGCTCGGGCGAGCGCCGGCTCCCCGACTAGCCAGGCAGGCTGAGATCGCTGGATCGGGAGCCCAGCTTCAAGAGCAGGGGATGGTGATTCAGAACCTCAGCTATGCAGCTGAGGACGGTGGCTGGCAACACCGAGTACGCGGGCTGAGCGTCCAGCCGACCACGAGGGATGGGGCATGAATGCCCGACTGTGCCACCTGCCCGGTTCTGGGGCAGCCGTCCGCGAGGCTTCCCACTCGTTGCCTCCGCAACTGGGAAAGGCAGTCCCAGTTGCGGATCCCGTCGGCGACATCTTCGTCGAACTGCAACGCGAAATGCTCAGCCCAGGTAGGCAGCGGCCTCGCTGCGGGCCAGGCTGACCAAGTTGCCGAGTGCGATATTCACGTCGACCAGATGGAGGCCCCACGTGGCGCCGAGCGTCTGACCCACGATCATCCGGGTGTCGCCGACATTGATCGGGGCACTCACCTGCAGCCAAGTCGCCCCGCCCTGCGAGAGGCACTGGCCCGAGTAGAGGTCCGGCTCGGCCACCCACGGCGTGGGCAGTACGGGCGGCGTGACGCCGGTTAGGTTCCCCAGCCCTATCGCCGCCGACCTGGTCGGAAAGTAAGGGGCCAGGGGGGCGGTCCCGCCGGAGATGTCGGCCGGGTTGACGCACAGGACCTGGAGTCCGGCCGTCGAGCTCGTGCCGGACAGCAGGCTGACCCCTGAACCCGGTCGGCCGAACTGGGAGCCGGCCGGTGGCGTCTGGTCGAAGCTCGAGTAGGCAATGACGCAGCCGGTCTGCCTGGCGGCGGTGCAGGCCGGGATGTGCTGAAAGCTGCCCCCCACGGTCTTGCCCACCGGAACGGTCACGTTGCCCCCGAGGATGATGGCCGACACGAGGTGCGAGCGCACCGCCGAGTTGTTGTCCACCTGCCTGTGCAGCAGCTGGATCAGCATCGCCGCGCCCTGCGAGTGGCCTATGAAGATCACGCCCCGGCCCCGGTTGTAGTGGGCCAGGTAGTCGTGCCAGGCCGCCTGCACCGACGTGTAGGCGGTGGTGAGGTCCGAACCGGTGATCGCCCCGGGATCGGTCAGCGCGTGCAGGGTCAACTGCGGGTACACGGGGGCATAAACCCTACACACCTGGGAGAAGCGTGATGCCTGGATCCGGGCCACCGCCGTCTCGGACGGATCGATGTGCAGGTTGGCCACCACCCCCGACTGCCCGCTGACGGTCGGGTAGACGTAGAAGCAGTCGACAGGGGGATTCTTCGCTGGCGCGGCGTGCTCCACGGTTGTGGGGCCCGACACCGGGATCACGGTCGTTGTCAGGTTCGCAGTGCAGGGGTCGCCGGGCAGACCGGGCCGGCACAGCCACTCGACGCCGGCGCCGTCCGTCCTCGATGATGCGGCCCCATTGGCCACCGCAGTCCGAATCGCTCCGGTTGCCACCGTCGTCGTGGGGGCGGCGTTTGACGAACCGCACGCCGCTGCCACCACCGCTACGAGGGCGCACACGGCGGTCGCAGCGAGCGGTCGACAATGGCCGCTCATCAGTGTTCGAGGACGACGTTCCAACTTGCACGCACCTCCGTGGAATGGCAATCTCGTCCCTCTTCCGGGTCGCGTTGCCGACTGCTGCCTTTGCCTCGAGGTTAGCGATGAATTGCTGTTGCCTCTCGTCTTGGCACTTATCAATCTTCAGACTTGTCAAACGGCCCCGAGACGTGCTCCCGGTCAGCCTCTCCGACTGAGTACATCGACTTGCGCCCTCGGCCTCGATAGCTGAGAACCGAGAATGAAGATCTCAGCTACCCAGGCTGAGGGCACCAGCTCGGGATCTCAGCCATCGAAGCTGCGCACATTCCCGGCAGCGTTGTGCGGGGATACCCGAACGCCAGACTTGGGCGAGCATTAGGGCACGCGCGTTCGGTCCGGCTGATGGCTCGGCCAAGAGCACGCGGGTCCGTCGTTATCTGAAGCCATGTCCAACAGCGCCGAGGACGGCTGGAGCACATCCCGGTTGGTCGATCGGTCGCGCTCGCGGAAGGAAGCGCCACCTGGGGTTGGTCCGCGGAAATCGCGTCCCGGAGCCGGCGCGCCGGGACCGTGCTCAATCAGCTCAGGTTGCGCGCTGGGCCTACCATGACGCCGTGGCGAGGCGATCCTCCATCCTGTGGTCCACTGCTCTCGCATTGGGTTTGGCTGCCTGCTCAACACCGGCCGTGGATCGGTGGCATCCTCGACGTCAGACACCCCGTCGGCAGCCCCCGGCACCACATCGTCCACAACGACCGCTGCCCGACCAATGTGCCTGATTCGTTCAGGGGAAGGGCATATCCGCACCCGGCTGGGGCTCTCTACCCGAGGTCCAGACCCGCCACCCTTTCCACCCTCCAGGCCCTCAGGCCGCTCATGAGATCTTCGTCAAACCAACCTGCCGACGATTGCATCTGCTCTCCATCGGAGCCAAACTTCGACTGAGGTGATGGCTTGCGACTTTCGATGCGCTCGTTGAAAGTAATCAGCGCGGGTTTGGTGCTGGCAGGAGTTGTTTCGGCTTGCGGCGGTGGCACGCCTCCAACTGCTTCGGGTACGGCAACGAGCCATTCCGCCGCGTCAACGGGGAGCCCGGAAAGCCGAGGCTTGATCCTTGGCCCCGATGGTTTGGGCATCGTGCGAGTCGGAGAAGGTCAATCCACTGCCATGACGGCAATGGCGAAGTTCCTCGGTCGTCCAAGTCGCACAACGACTGGTGGATGCCTTTACCGAACCGAGGTGGAGTGGAACGACCTTTCCTTGGAGTTCTACTCCGGTCATCTGTCCGGCTACCGATATCTGCGAGGTGGACTCCCCACCGATGGAACCTCAACCAACCCGTCAGGCCCGACCACACCGCTCTTGGTGACTGCCACCGGAATGATGCTGGGAATGACACTGAGCATGGTGCGCACGCACTACCCTGCTGGCGACTTCAGTTACGAAGAGGGAGGGGCGATTGTCGTCCCGGGTGTGTCGGCTGGGGATCGGATGGCACTCCTGTTCTTCGAAGACCTCCCGACATCGGCGCTAGTTGAGATCAAGGGCGGCCAAACGTGCGGAGACTACTGAACCAGAGCCATTTTGCGGTGCTTCTGCGTTGAAAGCGCCGACCCAACGCTGGCGGTCTGCCGGTGTAGACCGTCTTCCATGAAGCTCAAGCTCGATCTGCACGAGATCTACAACCGGGGCGACGACATTGATCGTGCCCTGCGAGCCACCATCGACGAGGCGGTGGAGAAGAAGGTCCGACTGGTGGAGATCATCCCCGGCAAGGGGAGCGGCCAACTCAAGAAGCGTGTGCTGCGATTCCTCGACCAGAAGGAGATCAAGGCACTCTACGACCGTGTCGAGAAGGACTCCCACAACTTCGGGCGGATACTCGTACACTTCCGGCCGAAGTAGCCGACGTGCCGCAATGCCCCACCCTCTCCGGCGGTGGACCCTACGGGACATTGTTAATGATAGGGGTCACCCGGTCCAACCAGTCATCGGTACGTGTCGATCGGGCACGTTCGTCCCGGGAGTCCGAACTGTTGGGCACTAGGGTCATGCGTCATCTTCGAACGGAGGATTCTGGCATCTGGGCACAGCTCATCTCGATGCGATTGAAGCCGGGTAGGGAAGACGACCTACCGACGCTGCTCGAGCACTTACGGGCAGCCGGACAACTAGATTCTGGCCCACTGCGCTCGACGGCCCTGCGGGACCAGAACGACCCGAGCCGGGTCTACATGTTTGTCGCCTTCGAGAGCGAAGAGAAGGCTCGAGATCGCGACAACGATCTCCGACGGCAGGAGGGACTGCAGGCTGGAAGGGCACTGATGGCAGAGATCTTCGACGGTGCTCCAGAGTTTGTCGACCTGACCATCGTTGACGAGATGTCGATATAGGCGAGGCGGTGCATTAGGTCACCTGATTGGCCCGGCTTCGGCAAGTGCATCGCTCGCAGATGCCGAGCGCCGAGCACGTCCCCTGGCGACTGGCCTTACCCCACTCATGCCGTCGACCACGGTCAATGGACGCCGCCAACCTGTTGTGGGGCAGGCCGGCACTCATTAGGAGAGGCGGCAAACGACAAGGGCGTTTGATGAGTTCCCTGCGAACGTTCCACCCTTGATGCCCTCCACCGGCACGGATTCCGTGGCTGAACCCGAGGTTCCTGACGGGGGTCCCATCGTGGCAACAGTCGTTCCCACGATCCGGCCCCGTCGACGCACATCAACCCTGCACGAGAACGGCCCGGAGACTGCCGTCACGATGAAGTTCACTTGTTCAGCGGGGACCCCTTGGTCAGTGAGCTGCGGATTGTAAGGCTCGAGCGCCGCAGTGACGGAAGTGACATGCGTTACGAGTTCCCCTGGTGTCGGCGGGAGACTCGACGTGCCGGGGGCTGCCCCCGGCGTAGAGCCGCAAGCGGTAAGCGACGTTCCTGCAACCAATGATGCAGCTACGGCCAGCCACACGCGGATCACCTGGCGATCGTATGCGGCCGCCGGGTACGAATGGTTGCGGACCACCGCTCCACGTGCCCGCCGAAGTCACTGTGGCGTCCCACCGAGCCGGCGATAGGGTCACCCCCGAAGATGTACTCCGACGGCCCGTGGAGGGCCGACAGATCTGGTCCACCAGGGATAGCTTGAGGATGTGAATCGTCGCGTTGGACTCCATAGGGATGCAGCCGCCCTATTGACGCTGGCGCTCTTGCTCACTGCATGTAGCTCAACTCAACGGGCACAGAATTCGACCTCAACTGTCGCCTCTGCCGCTGCCATAACCACGCCGGTGCAGACGGGCTTTGGTGGCCTGGAGTACTTCTGTGCCCAGCAGCCGCTCACTGGAGACATCCGCTACGACGGCACCTCCGGTGAGGTTTCGATGGACCTAGCAATTCATGGCCTCCCAGCCAAGACATTTGCGTTGATCAATTGGTTGAACAACACCGTCCGTGGATACGTCATCGGCACGTTCTCCAGCGACGGTGATGGTGCCTCGGCTCCTACCTCCCTCCACCTGTTCCGACCTGGCGAAGAACGGGGCTACCAGATACTCCTCACCACGGCAGCCGCCGAGCCGGAGACTCTTGGCGTGCTGTGGCCGTGCGGGCCGCCTCCACGGGCTGCCGCATCGATCGTTGATGATCCGACGGTCACGGTGACCCCGAGCACCGGGTTGCATGATGGACAGGTGGTCCGGGTGGCCGTCACTGGATTCGGCGCGAGCGGGAAGGCGTTCATCTCGGAATGCGACCACGCAGAGGACGCCAATTACCTCGGCTGTGGCTCCCAGCTCGCAGCCCAGCCTTTCGTGGTCACCAACGCCCAGAGGTCCGGGGTCATCGACTACACCGTTCGCTCCGAGGCACCTTCGGAGCCACTCAAATCGACGGTCCTAAAGCCATGTCTGCAGTTCTGCGTCATCGTGGCCGAGGGCGGAGATGGAGCGTGGGCCGCCGCCCCGATCGCATTCGGCTCCGCCCGGCTCATCAACCCTTAGGAATTGCCCATGATGGAGGTCCCCGGTCCATGCCGTTCTGCCCCACCCACCCGGCGATCTCGGATGGTGTCGGAGTGAACCACTTCGACCAGACCGCCCACGATGCGCCAATGGCGAGGCGATTGACCATTCTGGTTCTGGCTCTCTTGGCTGTTGGCTCGACCGCCTGCTCGACAACCAGCCCCACTTCATCGGCAACCACAAGTTCGACCACGACCACAGCTCCAAGCTCGCCGACCACGACCACAGCTCCTGTCGTACCAATGTGCCGCAACGGTCAGCTTGCTGTTTCGATTCAGACCAGCTACGTGGGAGCCGGATCGGCGGCAGATGAGCTTGGGTTCCTGAACGTGAGTCAGTCCATCTGCACTCTTAATGGCTATCCGGGCGTCGCCGCTCTCAATGTACAGGGTCAACAGATCGCCCAGGCAGAACGAAGCGACGCCGATGGAGGCCCGCCGACAGACGTGAATCTGAAACCAGGGCAGCTCGCAGAAGCACTGATACAGGGAAACGATCGGTCTGCTCGGAAGTGCGGCTATTTCACTCGCTCTTTCCTCATAACGCCACCGAACATGACCCAGTCGGCGCAAGTGACGGCCAAGAGCACGTCAGCTGCGATCGGAGTTTCCGATGCATGCCCGATTTCGATTGACCCCGTAACGCCTGTGACAACGCAGCCGACTCCATCCAGCTAGGGCATGTCGGGAACACGGGGTTTCAACGGACAGCCAGGGTATCCTGCATGTGCCGGTCAGCGGCAGTCGATAACCGTCCCGCTCACTGTTTAGGGACGGTGTGCCTCACTGAGAGCCTTGAGAATCGCAATCGCCAGCTCCGCGCGTTCAATCGGCACCAGCAGATGATCGTGGTGATAGCCAGCCAGCACATTGCAGGGGATGCCATCGGCAGCCAGGGCACTGGAGACAGCCGCAGTCAGGCCCACTGCATCGAGTGCTGAGTTGACGTCCAACGTTAGCCACGCAGCGACGAACTCGGGTTCTAGACCCAGTTTCAAAGCGTCGGCAGTGCTGATGATGGCCGTGGTGCCTTCGGCCTCAGTGACCTTCGCCGCCACGGGTATGTCCTCACTTAGTGCGACACCGCTGACCATGCACCAACTTCCAGGCCGTTGACTCACGGTGAGTTCAGCCAACAGCTCGTCAAGATCGCGAATTGACATTTGGAAAGCATGCCTCCTTCGACCTCAACTGAACAGCGCATGGGTCCCACCCTTCCGGCGGTCGGGGCACCCACATCGCGAGTCGAAGAACCGCATTAGCTCAGTCATCGAGTGCGGCACGAACGAGTCCACACAGTTCGTCATCCGAGACTGCAGCTGAGTCCTCGGTCCTGAGTCGAATCGTTCCCTTGCTCGTTCTCGCCTCGGGATGCTTGGATGAGAAGGTCGTCAATTTGCCCTGTTGCCATCCGTAGATCGAGAGGCCGTGCTTCCACACACCGACATAGAGGCGGCGCCTACCGACCTTGTAGGTCGGCATCTCTTACGACAGGACCAAGGTCGCCTCAGGGTGCAGCCGCAGAACTAGGCGGTGCAGCCGGTCGAAGAGTGGACGGTGTTCTGGTGCGATTGCTTCGATGTAGCTGCTCACCGCATCATCCATGTCAAATGTGTTCATACGTACCTCCCGGTGCACCAGTGTTCTGCCGTCGAGAGGAATGAGGTGTCAAGGGGGCACAAGTCATCGAACCGGAGACTAGGGCGACGATTCTCCTGATGAGCCTCAGATCGGCATCATTTCTCGGGGATGCAGAAGGCGACGGCTCGGGCGACCCGCTCCCGGCAGCGAGGGGTCAACTTGAGCCAGCGATCTAGCCGAGTGTTATGGGACGGTCTCGGATCTCAGGAGGACGGCCGACAGACCGGTGGCAACCGGTACATGCCGGGTCGGTGTCGCCACCCATCGTCACGACGGGCTGCGGGCCGCTTTCCCGGTAGCTCACTGGGCTGACCCAGCGATGAGCTCGAATACCGGATGGCGGGGCGCTTCCTCGACAAACCTCTCTACCGGGTCGTCGCGCTTGGCATCGAAGAACGGAGCCGTGACACGCACGTTGCGGACGTAGCGCTGGAGGACGAGTCCTGCGGCCTCCGAGCCGACCTCCTCGGCACGAAGCTTCTCAGTTCTCCTGCCGCGCCGAAGGGTTACCTCAGGCTGGGCGCGCACATTGAGAACCCAGGCCACCATTCCGTATGGCGACACGAGCCACCGCTCAGCGTCGGTCTCGACCAAGATCACGGGCGTCGTCCTCTTCTGACTTGTTCTACGGCCCGTGGTGGTGAGGAGGTATGCCGACTTGCCGCCGATGCCGAGTTGGAGCATCGTTGTCATGAGCACGTTGACCGCTCGACGGGCGGGTCCGAGTCGGTAGGGCTTCGACATCGCCACATTCTGCCCCGCTCAGGGGGTAAAGGCATCCGCTATTGCCGGTTACACGTGCTGGCTCCTCGTCAGACACCCGCCCGGCATCACTCGAAACCATTGGTCGGGGGAACTTTTCAGTAGTGCATCTACCTCGGGAACCGGGGCCAGGACTCTTTCGCAAATCGGTGAGGACTTGGTGCAAAGTGGTCAGTTGAGGATGTTCACGGCTCTCGAGATGACCAACGCTACGGTTAGAAGTGATGCCAGCGACTGGATCATCATCAGTAACTTCGCCCAGGCTGTCAGCGGCATCGTGTCTGTCGGACTGAATGCCGTCGCATTGGTAAACGACGTGTAGAGGTAGTCCATGAAGTCCGGCGTCCAGCCTGGGGCAGATCCTGGAGTGGACATCTGCGGAAACAGAAAATCCGGATGACGGTGATTCTGGCGGAGACGGGCGGCCACACCACCTCGGTCAAGCTCCCAGTACCAGAGTCCAAACACGATCACGTTGGTGAGCCAGATCGGCACGGAGGCGAATACGAGTGTGCGGCCACCGGCGCTGGTGTGCTCCAAGAGGGCCTTAACCAGTTCACCTAGGGCGACGACGTTCGCCAGACTGATCATCGCAATCAACACCAACGACATTCCTCGAAGAAAGGACGACTCTCGGTTGATTCGGCCCGGATTGGCGACGATCAGCGCAATGAGGAGCACGCCCTCGAGGGTTGGAATGAGCCAACGAGGGCCGAGACCCTGAATGACCCTCTGAGGAAGGACGACCTGAAGAACGATCGCCACCATGACGGCAACAGACGCAGGCCATCGATGTTCGCTCTTGGAGGTGACCCCCCACGCCACCCGATCGTCCCTCGTTCGGTTGGTCTGGCCCTGAGATGGTGACTGCCCCTCGGAGAGTTCACGATCGACGGGATCTGTGGAAGATTCGGCCATCGCAGGCCACCGTACATCGGCTCCCTTGCGATGAGCAGCATTCCGCATGGGCCACGCTGTCCCACCTACCCGGTGTCGCTTGCCAGTCTTAAGGGACCACCCCGTTGCCAGCATCATGGGACCACCTCGTGCCCACCTCTGCCGGCCGACCTGATG
>Ga0181523_10000798_pt1 | contig 35346 bp, 31 predicted proteins | sample PEATcosm2014_Bin_43_FD_119752 | JGI IMG/M metagenome (GOLD analysis project Ga0181523, IMG submission 119752) | Peatland microbial communities from MTU Mesocosm Facility, Houghton, MI, USA - PEATcosm2014_Bin05_30_metaG | ecosystem: Environmental > Terrestrial > Soil > Wetlands > Peat | place... | reverse complement strand
TCGGTAGAAGACGCCGCGGCCGTCGTGAAATCAAATGATCGCATTTATTTCTGTCCGGTCGGCGGCGCTCCAGTAGATCTTGTAAATGCCATTTGCAGAAGAAAAGATGATCTGCAAAATGTCCTGATGATATCGGGCCTGCTTTTGTATCCTTTCGAAGTTTTCAAGGCAGAGTTCAAGGGACATATCGGCTACGTTTCCATCTTTCCGGGCCCTATCGAAAGGAAGTTCTTTCCTCAAGGCAATATCGACATTATCAGCTACCAGTTTGGCCAGACCGATTGGGAAACGGAGAATATCTTCCGGGCCAATGTTTTTATCGCCGATGTGTCACCACCCGACGAGATGGGCAGAATGAGCCTGGGCGTGATGGGCACGTTCAATGGACACCAGGCCGCGAGACTCGCCGAAAAGGTCATTGTGCAGGTAAACCGCCAATCGCCTTACGTCTATGGTGACGACGAAGCCTTCCTGACCGTGGACGACGTCGATTACATTTGCGAGCAGGATCACAAGCTGCCTGAGTTGCCCTCCATTCCCCTCACGGATATGGAAAAGACGATTGCCAGCAAGATAATCCCCTTTATCGAAGACGGCTCGACGATCCAGATCGGCGTCGGTGGTCTGGGCAACGCCGTGGGGTTCTATCTCGATCATCACAAGGATCTCGGCATCCATACCGAGATGCTGGTCGATTCGATGGTCGCCCTGGCGGAAAAGGGTGTCGTCAATGGCAGCCGAAAAACACTTCATCCGGGCGAAATAACCGTTTCGTTCGGCATTGGTTCGCAAAAGCTCTATGACTTCATGAACAGGAACAAGGTATTGAGGGCCTACCCGCTTACTTATATCGCCAATGAGAGCGTCATCGGCAGCAACGAGAAGTTCATTGCAATCAACAATGCCATCATGTGCGATCTCACTGGCCAAGTCTGCGCCGAGTCCATAGGCTTCCAACAATACAGCGCAACCGGCGGTCAATTGAATTTCGTGCGAGGAGCCCGGCTCTCCAAAGGCGGGAAATCCTTCCTTACGCTGGATTCCACGGCGACGAAACAGGACGGCACCGTGCTCTCACGCATTCTCAGCGCACTCCCACCCGGCGCGGTCGTTACCACGCCAAGAAGCGACGTCGACTATATCGTCACGGAATATGGCGCCGTGCATTTGCGCGGCAAGTCTATTTCGGATCGGGTAAAGGACATGATCAGCATCGCCCATCCCAATTTCCGTGAAAAATTGACGAAGGAAGCCAAGGAAGCGAAGCTCATCTGGTAGAGGTTGAGGAAGCCGGCGCTCTAGGCGGCAAGGTGCAGAAGCTGACGATGGAGATCGGGATGAAGGCCATCGGCAATCCCGACGAGGTCGGCGCAGCCGTGGTGGACTACCTGCGCGTCGCCGGCCACCTCGTCTTCGCCTATTTCTGGGCCCGCATGGCGCAGGTCGCGTTGGCGCGCTGCGCGGCTGACGGCGACGGCGTCGATCCCTTCTATCGCAGCAAGCTGGCCACGGCGCGGTTCTACTTCCAGCGCCTGTTGCCGGAGACGGCTTATCACATTCGCGCCGCACGCTCCGGCGCGAAGAACCTGATGGAATTCGAGGCGGATTGGTTCTAGGAAGCGCAAAACATGAAGAATTTCTTGGTCCGCAAAGTCGCCGTTCTCGGCGCGGGCGTCATGGGCGCCCAGATCGCCGCCCATTGCATCAACGCCCGCGTTCCCGTCGTGCTCTTCGACCTGCCGGACGCCAAGTCCGCGGACAAGAGCGGCATCGTGCGCCGCGCGATCGAGGGCCTGCGCAAGCTCAAGCCCGCGCCGCTCGGCCTGGACGAGGACGCGCGCCTCATCGAGGCCGCCAACTACGAGGAGCACCTCGAGCTGCTGCGCGGCTGCGACTTCGTCATCGAGGCCATCGCCGAGCGCATGGACTGGAAGCTCGACTTGTATCGCAAGGTCGGCGGGCACGTCGCGCCGGGCGCGATCTTCGCCAGCAACACCTCCGGCCTTTCGATCACCGCGCTGTCCGCGGGCCTGCCCGAGGCGCTGCGCGAGCGCTTTTGCGGCGTGCACTTCTTCAATCCACCGCGCTACATGCACCTGGTCGAGCTCATCCCGACGCCGTCCACGCGTCCGGCGATCCTCGATGAGCTCGAGACCTTCCTCACCAGCACCCTGGGCAAGGGCGTCGTGCGCGCCAAGGACACGCCCAACTTCATCGCCAACCGGGTCGGCGTGTTCGGGATGCTGGCCACGATCCACGAGGCCGCCAAGTACGGCCTGGCCTACGACGTCGTCGACGATCTCACCGGCATGCGCCTGAACCGCGCCAAGAGCGCCACGTTCCGCACGGCCGATGTGGTCGGCCTGGACACCATGGTGCACGTCATCCAGACCATGCAGGACACGCTGGGCCCGGACCGCGATCCCTTCGCCGCGCACTTCGCGCTGCCCGCGGTGCTCAAGAGCCTGGTCGACAAGGGCGCCCTGGGGCAGAAGACCGGCGCCGGCTTCTATCGCAAGCAAGGCAAGACCATCCAGGTGCTCGACCCGGCGCGCGGGGACTACGTCGACAGTGCCGGCAAGGCCGACGAGCTCATCGCGCGCATCCTCGCCAAGCCCACGGCCGAGAGTCTCGCCCTGTTGCGCAGCACGGACCATCCGCAGGCCCGCTTCCTGTGGGCGATCTTCCGTGACGCCTTCCACTACGCGGCGATCCACCTAGAGTCGATCGCCGAAACCGCGCGCGACGTCGACTTCGCGCTGCGCTGGGGCTTTGGCTGGGAGACCGGGCCTTTCGAGACCTGGCAGAGCGCCGGCTGGAACAAGGTCGCGGGATGGGTGCAGGCGGACATCGATGCCGGCGAGGCGCTTTGCAAGGCGCCGCTGCCGGCCTGGGTCCTGCGTGGGCCGGTGGCCGATGCGGGCGCGGTGCACACCCCGGCCGGTTCCTGGAGCCCAGCGCGCAAGGCATTCGTGCCGCGCGCCGAGCTGCCGGTATATGCGCGGCAGCTGTTCCGCGCGCCGCTGCTCGGCGAGGGCGTGCGTTCCCCCGCGAAGGCCGGCATCACGGTGCACGAGGACGATTCCTGCCGCATCTGGCACTGGGACTCGGGCATGCCGGCCGAGGTCCTGGTGTTCTCGATCAAGTCGAAGATGCACGCGCTGGGCCCGGGTGTGCTCGCGGGCCTGGGCAAGGCCCTGGACCTGGCGGCGTCGGAGTACCGAGGCCTGGTGATCTGGTCGGCCGACGAGCCGTTCTCGGTGGGCGCCGACCTCAAGGCGATGATGCCGGCCTTCATGAGCGGCGGCGCCAAGGCCATCGGCAAGACCGTGTGCGAATTCCAGAACGTCATGATGCGCGTGAAATACTCGCCGGTGCCGGTGGTCGCGGCGGTGAGCGGCATGGCGCTTGGCGGCGGCTGCGAGCTGGCCCTACACAGCGCGAAGCGCGTCGTCGCTTTCGAGTCCTATTTCGGCCTGGTCGAAGTCGGCGTGGGCCTGATCCCCGGGGGCGGCGGCCTCACGGAAGGCGCGCTGCGCGCCGCGGCCGCGGCCTCCGCGGCGGGCATGAACAACCTGCTGCCCTTTGTCGCCGGATGGTTCCAGAACGCCGCCATGGCCAAGGTGTCGACCTCGGCGCTGGAGGCGCAGCGCATGGGCTACCTGCTCGCGTCCGACGTGATCGTCTTTCACCGCCACGAGCTGCTCTGGACCGCGATCGGCGAGGCCAACGCCCTGCACTCGCTCGGCTACCGTCCGCCCCTGCGCACGCGCCCCGTGCCTGCCGCTGGGCGCTCGGTGCTGGCAACCATCAAGGCCCAGGCGGTCAACCTGCGCGAGGGCGGGCTGATCGGCGCGCACGATTTCCACCTGGCCTCGTGCGTCGCCGACGTGCTGTGCGGCGGCGACGTCGACCCGGGCACCCTGGTCGACGAACAGTGGTTCCTCGACCTGGAGAGGCGTCATTTCGAGCAGCTGGTCGCGCATCCCAAGACGCAGGAGCGGATCATGGGATTCATGCAGGGCGGCAAGCCGGTGCGCAACTAGGAAAGCGAGGAAGACATGAGCCGTCAAGTACAGGATGCGTACATCGTTGCCGCCACGCGTACGCCGATCGGCAAGGCGCCCCGGGGCAGCCTGCGCAACACGCGACCGGACGACCTGCTGGTCGCAGCGATTCGCGGCGCGCTGGCGGCCGTGCCGGGGCTCGACCCGGCGGCGATCGAGGACGCGATCATCGGCTGCGCCATGCCCGAGGGCGAGCAGGGGATGAACGTTGCGCGCAACGCGGTGCTCTACGCCGGGCTGCCCGATTCCGTGGGCGGCTGCACGATCAACCGCTATTGCTCCTCCGGGCTGAACGCCATCGCCATGGCGGCCGACCGGATCCGGGTCGGCGAGGCCGACGTGATGATCGCCGGCGGGACCGAGTCGATGAGCATGGTGCCGATGGGGGGCAACAAACCGTCCTTCAACCCGCGACTGTTCGAGTCGCAGCCCAACCTGGGAATCGCCTTCGGCATGGGGATGACGGCCGAGAAGGTGGCGGCGCAATGGAAGGTCTCGCGCGAGGACCAGGACCGCTTCGCCCTGGCTTCGCACCAGCGCGCCATCGCCGCCCAGCAGGCCGGCGAGTTCCGCGACGAGATCACGCCCTTCGAGATCGTCGAGCGCTCGGCCGACCTGGCCACGCGCGAGGTCGCCGTGCGCAGGACCCGCATGGAACTGGACGAGGGCCCGCGCGCCGACACCAGCGCGGAGGCGCTGGCGAGGCTCAAGCCGGCGTTCTCGGCCAAGGGCAGCGTGACCGCCGGCAACAGCTCGCAGACCTCGGACGGCGCCGGCGCGCTGATCCTGGCGAGCGATGCGGCGGTGCGCCGCTTCAACCTCACGCCGCTCGCGCGCTTCGTCTCCTTCGCCGTGCGCGGCGTTCCGCCCGAAATCATGGGCATCGGACCCAAGGAAGCGATCCCGGTCGCCTTGCGCAGTGCCGGCCTGGCGCAGGACGACCTCTCCTGGATCGAGCTCAACGAGGCCTTCGCGGCGCAGTCGCTGGCCGTGATCAACACGCTGGGCCTGGACCGCGAGCGCGTGAATCCCCTGGGTGGCGCGATCGCGCTCGGCCACCCGCTGGGCGCGACCGGGGCGATCCGCGCGGCCACGGTCGTACACGGCCTGCGGCGGCGCGCGCAGCGCTACGGCATGGTCACCATGTGCGTTGGCACGGGCATGGGCGCCGCGGGGATCTTCGAGCGCATCTGATCGAGCACGACAAATCGGGCGGGACGGAATCTGGTTGAAGCCAGGAGGCGTCGTGAGCATCCGCATGGAGATCCAGGACGGGATCGCGCGCATCGAGATCGCGCGCCCGGAGCGCAAAAACGCCATCACCTCGCAGATGTACGACCAGCCCGCCGACGCGCTCTGGGCGGCGGCTGGCGACGCGCAGCTGCGCGCCTGCTAGTGACTGACCTGCTGTAGGTCGCCCCCGCCCTCCTCCGGTATCCGGCGACGCCTTGCGCGCCCGCCAGGATGACGAAGTGTTGGTTTCTGCCCTGGAACGGCCGCGCCATGCGTTCCCTGCATAGCAGAAAAGAACAGAGAGAACACAACGACGGGTGCTGCGTTCTTCGTTGTGTTCTTTTTCCCGTACACCAAACGAGCGAAACGAAGCAGATTCTGCATGCAGTGGCGGTTTTCCAATGATTTTTGTCATTTTCTAAAGAAGTAGATAAAGCCTCTACCGGGGTCGACTCGTTTTCTGTGCAATAAGTGACGGTTGACGATCGAGCACTGATGCGGTGGTGGGGTTGCAAGTGGCTGATTTGGCGCGTATTCCTGTTTAGTTTTTTTGAGGCGTGTCGTGACCGCCCCGATGGCGGAGCGGCGCGATGCAAGGCTGGCAGACGACGTACCTGGGCATGCGCAAGCTGCCCCGCGAGTTCAGCGCGTTTGAGTTGCGCGCGTTCTTCACCTTCAGCCGCGCTGAGGGTGACTTGATCGAGGCGCGCCGTGGCGACGCACTGAAGCCGGGCCCGTTGGATGATGCAATAATCCGCCGCCGCGTGCGAAGCGGCCTATGCTGGAAGTCATTTTCACAGGCATCGTCCTGCGCGCCCGATGCATCCACAGCTACGCGGCACTTCGGCCGCTTCCTTCGCTGAATCCTGTGCCTTGGTCGACAAGGTGCAGTTTCTCGGCACGCACGCCGCGTATGGCAAGGGCACGATCCGGATCGAGAATTGCGAAACTCACATGTCGTGGCTTTTTACTGTGGACGGCCTAGTCTTCAAGCTCAAGAAACCCGTTCGCTATCCGTTCCTCGATTTTTCAACTGTTGCAGCGCGGGAGCAGAATTGCCGCGCCGAAGTTCACTTGAATGCACGCCTCGCTCCCGGGGTGTACCTCGGCGTCGTGCCCCTGCGCCAGCATGCCGACGGGCGATTCACGTTGGGCGATTTACCGGCTGACCATGCGCCGGATTGCGGGTTGATTGTAGACTGGCTCGTCAAGATGCGCCGGCTGCCGCCGGAACAAATGCTCGATTACCGGATGGCCCGGGGCACTCTCGAGCCGGGCGACGTTGATTCGGTCGCCAACCTTTTGGCACGGTTCTATCGTGCTGCGGACGCATCACCGGTTGAGCCAGCAATCTACGCTGGACGTTTCGCAGCCGAGCAGGCGATCAATCGCGAGGTGCTGATGCACCCGCGCTTCGAAAGCGACCGCGCGCAGAGTGAGCATGCGCTCGACCGGCTCGACCATTTGCTGCAAAGCTATCGCGCCCTGCTGCTGGCGCGCGCCAGGGACGGTCGCGTGGTCGACGGCCATGGTGACCTTCGTCCTGAACACGTGTGTCTTCTCGATCCGCCGGTAATCATCGACTGCCTGGAGTTCAACAGTGAACTGCGGCGCGTCGATCCGTTTGACGAGCTCGTTTATCTTGGGCTCGAGTGCGACATTGCAGGGGCACCGTGGGTTGGTCCGCGTATCGTCGAGCGCCTTTCGGCGGTAACAGGTGACCGACCACCTGCGACACTGCTTTCGCTGTACGCCGCGTACCGCGCCCTGTTGCGCGCGCGCCTATGCCTGGCACATCTGCTAGAACCGGCATCGCGCGTCGCAGACCAATGGATTCCGAAGGCGCAACGGTACGTCCGCGCCGCAGTCGAGGCGATGGCCCAACTCTAGGACGACGTGTTCGCGCCGACGCTCGTCCCGACCTAGCGCGGGCATCCTCCGCAATAACCTACTTCGTGGCCACCGCGAATGCCAGATCCTGGCCGCACTCGAGCGTCATTTGCTTGCTTGGCGGGTAGCCGTCGAGATATGCTGATTCTTGCCAATGTCGATACCTCGATATCCAATCCTGAATGCCGATTGTGGCTAATAGTGAAAGCTTTTCCCGGCAACGGAGCCGTTCATGTACAAGCGCATTCTGATCGCGGTCGACGGTAGCAATACTTCCGACCTTGCTCTGGAAGAGGCACTAAAGCTCGCCGCTGAACACCAATCTCAATTGCGCATCGTCCATGTAGTCGACGTGCTAATGTTTTTTGCTGGAGAACCGGGCTTCTTCTATATAGTCGGCCTCGAGAAAGCTATCGTGGAGTCGGGAGAGCGGCTCCTACAAAAAGCAGCCGCGACCGCTGGCAGCGTCGGAATCAAGGCGGAGACAAAATTGTTGAGGATTGAGGATTCCAGCCAGAGGATCGCCGACATGATCGTGGGTGAGGCCACAGCATGGCCGACTGAGCTGATCGTGGTCGGCACCCACGGGCGCCGCGGCCTCAGCCACCTGTTCCTTGGCAGCGTCGCGGAGGGAATCGTCCGGATCTCGCCGGTACCCGTATTGCTAATTCGTGGGAAGTAGCCTTGCGTGACATGCCGGTGATTGCGCCGCTTTGCTAACGTCCTCAACCGTCGCCGATCGATCCTCAACGGCCTTCTCTTGCGCAATGGCGAGCAAGAAGTACGCGCTTGCCGAGGGCTCGGGAAACTCGAGTAGGTCCGCCACCCCCTAGGGAGAGTCCGCACAACCAGGTGATATTTGGTGAGTACAGCACTCGAAACGGGATTTGAAGTCGAGCCGCATTGTTTTGATACGATTTCTCGCCGTTTTCGCATTCGATGTCGCGCCATGAAAATGTTGGCCAGCGCCGCCGTCACGAATACACGGTGGCGTTCTTGGCCAGCCCTCGGTAGCGAACCTTGGCAAATCCGAACACGCGCTTGATCACGCCAATGGAGTGCTCCACGCGGGAGCGGATCTTCGACTTGGCGTGGTTGCGGGCCGCGACTTTCTGGTCGACGATCCCCTTCCACTTGCAGCGCCGGTTGGTGAAATCCTTGGCCTTGGGCGCCTTGGGCGCCTTGGCGCGAATCGTCGCGCGCTTGCTTTGGTAGGCCTGGTCGCCGTAGACGCGCGTTTCGTTGCCGTGCAGCAACTGATCGAGCACAGTGCTATCGGCGGTGTTGGCAGGCGTGACCACCACCGAATGAATCATCTTGGAGTTGCTGTCGACGCCGACATGGGCCTTCATGCCGAAGTACCACTGGTTGCCCTTGGCCGCTTGGTGCATTTCGGGGTCGCGCTGCCCCTCCTTGTTCTTGGTCGAGCTCGGCGCCGAGATGACCGTCGCGTCGACGATCGTTCCCTTGAACAGCGTCAATCCGCGTTGCTGCAGCACCTTGCCGACCTGCTCGAAAATCTTCTTGCCCAGGCCGTTGCTCTCGAGCAGGTGGCGAAAGCGCATCGCGCTCGTCTCGTCCGGAACCGGTTCGCGGCCCAGATCGATGCCCACAAACGAGCGCATCGCTACCGAGTCGTACAACGCTTCTTCCACCGCCGGGTCCGACAGGTTGAACCACAGCTGCAGGCATTGGATCCGCAGCATTCGCTCCAGGCCCACCGCCGGCCGGCCGCCGGCGCTGCTTTCCTTAGGGCAATAGGGCTCGATGAGCGCGTAGGCGAAAATCCTTCCCGGCCAAGAGCAGCCACTGGAGATTCCTCGAAAATGATCGGAGACCAGACATATTCCGGGCGCTGAACGCGAACTGGCTGACCGGTGACCTACTCGAGTGGCCCGAGGAGCTGATTCAATGTTCGTGGGCGGCTATCGACTGCCGGGTCCCCTCTTTGCATGCACTGCGCTTGTCGCTGGGTGCGCCGTTGGGGACACCGCGTGGCCGTACGAAGGTCCGTCGCTCAAGCACGTCGCTGCGAGCTTGACCGTCATCTACCCGAGGCCTAGGTGACTCGCAGCGTCTTCGCAGGCTTCTCGACCTTCTCGAGCTTCGTGGCCACAACTTTCAGCAGGCCATTCTTCAGAGATGCGGATACGTTATCGATGTCGATATCCTTGGCCAGCTCGATGCACCGATAGACATCATTGGTCCGGAAGTCGGACCAGACGATCTGCTCGTCCTTTTTGGACTCCGCTGCCGTTTCCAGCTTCGCGTGCACGATCAATTCGCGCGCCGCAGCAGTAACGACGATGTTGGCTGGCTCGAACCCGGGAAGCGCGATGCTGAGGACGAAGTCCTTGTCCCGCTCCACGAGCTCCGCAGCAGGCCAGCAGAATTCACGTTCGGCCGAAAGCCAATCTTGCAGAGCACTTGCGCACCGCCGGCCACGGGCGATAGAGAGACCGAAAGCGCGCTCGCGGACCTGGCGCAGTAACTCCTCCGTCTCCTTGAAGATGGGCAGAGAGCGATCCTCGGTCTTCGCAATCTTCTGAATGGTGATGTCCGACATAAAACCTCCTACAGATCCACTAGGCGCGCTTCTACTCACGACTCTTACGCCCCACCCTGCTGTAACTCTCCGAGTGCGCACGCAACCGCTCGAAGTTGTCAATCAAGCGCATTCAAACGTTACGCGCACCCCCGATGCACCCCTTGACAGGAGTCAAGAATTGCGGCAACAGGTTTACGCTATTGCGCCGCTGTCACCGTCCGCTGACCAACGAAGCGAGTGGGACTACGGAGGCACGCAGCAAAAATGGCTGGCGCTGGTGTAGGTAACGGCGAACCCTTGCGTTTGCCGGGGAGCCGACCGCGCTGTCTGAGTGCGTTAGAGCTTGTCGGTTATTGCACAGTGATCTTCTTGTCCGTGAGGGTCGCGTCAAACACCATCGTCTTCGGCCAGGTTGGCCAACTCACGCCCAGCGACGCGTTGTTCGGGTCCCCCGTGCGCGCGAACGCTCCGATGCTCGCCATCATCGCCTTGGACAGTGCAATGCGGCCGTCCTTGTTAGCGTTGCTGCAAATCGCGTTGGAAAGTAACGACGGACCGAAATTGCCGAACAAGAAGAGCACGTCCACCAAGTGGGCAGCCCCGAACACGTCGTTCCAAGGCGGCGGCTCCTGCGCCCAGTCGAATTCGTAATGCCAGATATTCGACTGCTGGGTCTTCAACGTGTTCAATACATTGTCGCGGCCCGCGATGAAAAATAGGCTTGTAAACAGCGCTGTCTTCACGTTGTAACCGGTCTCTGGGGCGTCAATCGGAAGGTACTGAGGGCTAATTATCGACGCAGCAGTCAGCGTCGTGGGGCTGTTCGGATCGAAGTCATATAGCATCATGAATCGCTCGGCGTCGCTCAACTTGTGGCCGGGCACGCCGCCTAGCGCGGGCGACAAGGCAAGGAACTGCGAGAGCGTCTTTCCTTCATCGCGGGTGTTGCTCGCTAGCACCGGCACCTTCGCATAATTGCCCGCAGCGATGGCCACAATCGGGTCCGTGGGAAGCACTGCACCGTCCAGAATCGGGCCTGATATCCCCAATCCCCTTGGCGTGAGCTTGGTGAAAATTGTCGTCAGAATCGTCGAAGGGCTCTTGGCACGCAGGTACTCGGCAATCTGCGCGTCCGTCTGCGTGGCGACGAACGCCGAGGCACTCGCCTCGTCGGTCGCTTTGCCGTCTGCGATCAGCAGGTTGTTGAGCAAAGCCTTGCCTTGCGCGACATAGTAGGCGGCCGGTTGCAGCCACGGGATCGCGCCGGCGGGCAGGTTGCTCGCCAGCGAAATGTATCCACTGATAGGTGCAACCTTATGGAAGAGCCCCGCGCTGCGGGTCGGCCCCGCGACCAGCAGCGCCCAGGTGCTCCCAGCACCGGCCGACTGGCCCATGACCGTCACATTGCCCGCGTCGCCGCCGAATTCTCGGATGTTACGGTTGACCCACTGCAGCGCCTTGATGCTGTCGAGCGTGCCGAAGTTGCCGGAATCATCGAAGGTATTTCCGGTTTTGAGCTGCGGCAGGCTGAACCACCCGAACACGCCGAGCCGGTAGTTCACCGTAACAACCACCGCATTGGCGGCCTTGGCGAGGTTTGCCCCGTTGTAAACCGGGTCTGCGGTGTAGCCAGCGAGGAAGTAACCGCCGTGGATGAAGACGATGACTGGCAGGTTCGCCTCGCCTGTAGCAGGCCGCCAGACGTTCAGGTATAGGCAATCCTCGCTACCCACGGCCTGATTCATCGTGGTCGCGATCGTAGTGTCATAGGTATTGTTTGCGCCTGGACCAATGGTCATGCCGATTTGCACACAGGCATTGGCGAACACCTTGGTCGGTAGCGTGGATGTCCATGGATCTGGATCCACTGGCGCCTTCCAGCGCAGCGCCCCGACGGGGGGCCTTGCGAACGGCACCCCAAACCAATAGAAGGTGCCGGACCGTGCAGTGTCGTCAACACCCTCAATTGGGCCGTATTGCGTTGCCCTGACGACAGGCGATCGGCCACTGTCCATTTGCACTGCCATCATGACCTCCACCGTCGAAAATCCGCACATCGCTCCAATATGTGATGTGCATATCGGCAACCCCTGTACGGGTTCAAACTGGAAATACCGTGCTCCAACACGGGGACCCAAGTGTTGCGCGGCGTCAATCGTGCGCTTCATGGCCGAAGATGACCTCGGCGTGGACTCGGTGTGCCATGGAACCGCTCGGCCCCGCCTGCGCTGGCGGCACGGATCGAGGAAGGTTGCCAATTGATGCGCCGAATGGGTAAGGGGCGCTTCCGGGAAGCAGTCAGTCGTGGACGGCAGGTAATGGGCCGGTGTGAGTCGTCCCGCGCGACGACTTTCTCCGAACTTGAATGTCGGCTCCAGTTTGATAGCGGAACGAAAGTTGTAATCCTTCAACGGCAGCCCCTTATCCTACCCACGCCTGCAGTCCATCAAAGCGATATTTGAATCTGCAGACCACATTCGCCATCCTCAGGGTTTTGGCTGTTGGCGGAGACAGGCTCCAGGTCAACCGCAAAAACTCCGTGCGCTTCCAATGAACGCCCGACCGGATCCGATTCCTTACAGAAATAACGTTTTATGGCACAGCCAAAAAAATGGCCTGAGAGTATGCCTCCCAAGCCATCTATTTTGCTGCTCAGCAGGATTGAAACCCACGAGCCCTTGGTTTTTGTCCCTTCAACGTCCCTTCAAAGTCCCTTCAACAAGAGGAAAGACCAAGTGCTTGTGATTTCTAAGCCCTTTAATTTGTTGCTCTATTTGGCGCGCCCGGCAGGATTCGAACCCACGACCCCTTGGTTCGTAGCCAGAGATACGCTTCGAAGAAACCGCAATTAAATCAATAGGGTAAGGACTGTCTGTTGTCCCACGATTTAGGGATTTACGCCCCGTAACGCCTTGTTTTACCGAGTTTCGAAGCCTTTCAATGGGACAGTCTTGTGCGACCACGGGGGCACCAAACGGGCAGCACCCGCAGAGAGCGCGCTGGGTCAAGAACAGTCTGTCGCCAACGCTGCGAGCCATGGTCGACGATGGCGTCGTGGAAGGCGTGCACGATGCGACGGTCTTCACGTCGGAGGTGGGGCGGTGGCGGTTGAAGGTCGAAAAGCAGCCGACGCTGGCGCAGCTGCGTGAGAGGACGGCTGGCGCGGCCAAGGCGTCCAAAGAAGTTGTGGCAGCGAATGACGACGAACGGGTCAGCGGGAAGAGGAAGGTGCGGTTTCGGTTCTAGGCGTCGTGCTTTCGCGAGTTTCCGATGCATGGCCTAGAAGCGAATACGCCCCTTTACCTCCTCTTCGACTATCCGCCTGACCTGCTGGCGTGCTGCCTTATTATCCTCATACGCCTTCATCTGATTCTCGTCCCACTTCTGGACTTTGCAATACGAAATCCAGTGGCTGGCGCCACAGAGTGCAGTTCGAACTCTTCCCTTGTAGTCGAATTGCTCCAAGCATTCCGGCGCACCATTACGCACGGGGTCTACGATTTGTATCATCAAATCGCCTCTTCGGACCATTGCATTTGAGAGACGGTTGTTTACATGCTTATCGGCGAACCCGTAGCCGATGACGGTCAGGTGCGAAAGCTTCGCCAAGACGTCTTCCAAAATTGCTAGCTTCTCCTCACCGTATCGGCGCTCGGTTGTCCGGCTGTACTTTTGGCCGCCTGTCAGCATCGACAGGCGCACGACGTCAGGCGTCCCGTCAAGGCCTGTGATGAACCAGTCCCGATTTGGATGCATGGCCTCGCCAGGTCGATGGTAGAACCTCATCCGACCAATGTTCTGAAGGTCGTTCATCAACACCGCGGCGGTCTTCGCTTTTAAGGATGGGTTACAGATGACTGTGTTGTCCCGGTACTCTAGCTCGCAAAGGCTGCCATGTAGTTTGACGAGGTTGATGCCTTGCCGAACGGTTATGAATCCCGGACTCGCTTCACCGTAGGTTGTCCTCTCGATGCACGAAAAGGAAATCGGCGAATCCATCTCCATATTGCTCACCGGAAATTCCAGTGTGCTGGTGCCACCGTACGAAACTTCCATGCCTAGGTCTATCGCCAAGCACTCGAAGAAGTAGTCGTGATTAAGCGAGAAGACCCAGGTCTCCTTGTCGGACAGCAGGTCGCCTAGCTTTGCATACCAAACCTTGTTCTTGTCGTACAAGTGGCGGTAGCCGTGGCCTTGATAGACCGAAAGGATGTCGTGGATGATTCCGTACAGAAAGCCAAAAACATACTCGAAGGAATCTCGGTCAGACTGAGTTCGTTCGAAGCTGCTACCGTTCTTCTGTATTTCGGTTAAGGCGAGCTCATAGTTACCGCCTTTGTCGCGGCTCTCCTTGTATTTAAGGAGGATGTCGAAGGCGTCGCCGATGGCTTTTGCGTTTGGAGGTCGGTCCGCAGAAAATGGGTTGTGCTTGGCCATTGCCGGAACTAGCCGAGCGACCACGTGCCTATCGAAAAGGCCGAGAAAAATTTCGGTCAACTCGGAAGCCAATGGCATTCCGAAGTCAAAGGAGAACCCGGCGCCAAGCAGGAGTCCCTTCATGACTCAGCTTCAAACGTTCTCAAGACCGGTGCATAGCTAACCTGGCTTTTGTTCAGCGTGGAAAACCTGCTGCGCGTCGGCATTCGCCTTATGCAACAACACATGACGTGTTTCTCTACGTCTTTTGCTGCTCGCGCAACTCGGTGAGCGCCGCTTGGAATTTTTTCTTTATTTCGAGATTTTTGAGGTCAAGAAGGCCTCGTCGAGGATGCGGCGTCGCTTTGCCTTTACCGGGCGCAGGGGCAAACCACTTGTCATCGAAGGGCAGTCGATGAATGTTGGCCAAGTCGAACTTCGTGTCGACCGTAAGCCCGCTTTTTGAGCTCGCGCCGACAACAAATTCTCCTGGATACACCTTGCTGGTGTCTTGCGATGTTGCGTAGGCAACGGAGACAACGCAGCCCTCGTCTGGGGCTGCATCGACCGCTGCCTCCACTTGCAGGACGAGCGCTGGGCGTTCTTTTGGGCCCGGAACGCCGACTTCATCTGGAAATCGGCAATGCACAATATCGCCCGATTTCGGAAACGGCTTCCAGTAGCTCAACGCAACAGTGAATCTATTACGGTGCCTTTGCCTTCGGGCGCGGCCTTTGCGATGGCCGCATGCTGCTCTTTCGTAAGCGGTTCAAAACTTTCAGCCTTGCCTCCGGTTAGAACCTGCTCGCGCAAGCGCGCGAGCGCAAACAGAACAGTTTGGGTTTCGTTGAACCCAAGCGCCATTGCCATCGCACGCAACGTTGTTCGAGACACAGCTGTCAAGGAGTCGCTTTTGAAGTTGATAATCAACGGCTGCTTTGCTTCAGTTAGGGTCGTCATTTTGGGCGCCTCTAAGGTAGATGAATATATGTATTGTATATATCAAACATACATATTGCAACCCATGCCAATTCACACCCCATATACAGACCAAGCGACTGTTCGATGATTATTTTGCTAAAATTATCTTTTTATATCAATATGTTAACAAATAACGCTAGCGTTTGCTAACTTCTCGGCGTCCGCGCTTTCCTCGCCCTGCCCTCAGGCGAATCTTTTTCGGCGGACCATTGACCGGCGCCGACCGCGGCACACCTCGGCCTACCGACCGATAGAGAGACAGCACCCAATGTTTGGCAAATCCTTACGAACAGTCTCATGGAAGGTGGAATCGCTGCGCCGGCAGTGGGCTGCTTGTAACCCGGAACGATTGAAGTACGAGCCAAGCCGAGCGCAACGGCTGTTCGACTCCGCATGCGACAGCCCTATTTCAGCTCTGCTCGCGCTGTTGCTGCCGGCTCTCGCGCTATCTTCCGCGATGTACTTACGGCCACCCCCGTACAACGTGGGTTTCGAATTCCTCCCAGCTGACGAAAAGTACGCGCCTGATGCAGCCTTTCTGGGCCTTTGGGCAGTGCAGGCAGCGCTCGCTGCTGTTGTCTATCCGATTGTTGTTGCTTTCATAACGATACTTCTGCAAAAGCAACAGGCCTCAAAGGCTTCCCTCCATGCCTATTTCGCGACGAGCGCTGCGAAGCTGGTCGGCTCGCTTAGCCTGGGTCTCGTATTGCTGATGGGCGTCCAGCTCGTTTTCCTTGACACCACGAAACCACTGGTTGGATTTGTTTGGTTACTTTTGGACGCTGCGTGGTTTGCAATCAACGTTCTCTTGACTGGGTACTTCCTGTACACGACCTTTGATTTCGCGTCACCAGAAGGCCGTACGCGAGCGAGGAATCGCTACGTCCTTACCCGTGGATGGCCCGCGGAATGGACGTTCCACGTTTCGCGCATCGTTTCACGCTCGCCTGCTGCGTACGATTTGGTTGACCTTCCGACCGTACCGACGACGGCCCGACCTGCCTTAACCGTTGCGCCTCTGCCGAGGCTAGGAACGCCGGCCATGTATATGCGATTCCGGGGAAAGCGGACTGTGTCAGGCTACCGGTTTCGGCTACTCGAATCGGCATATCACTTCGCAAGCAAATCAATCCATCACAAGGATGCCATCTTTTGCCTCCCCTATGCGTATGGTGACGAATTTGCCGCTACGGAGCCCATTGTTAGGCTGCAAGAAATCAAGCCCCTTTCAGTGATTGCCAGAACGTTGGTTCGGATGGCCATGTCAACAACAAGGCACTCCCCTCGGCCGCGCGTTACCGTTTCAAATGCCATTGAAGAGATGAGAGCCGATGCCGCGGATTGCATAAGCGCGGACGCGACGGCCGACTTTGAGCGACGCCTTCGCGAATTGCACGACTTCTACACCAGTGTCCTCGAGGCGTCGTTCTACGTTTCACGGGGCGTTGCAGACAACTGGGCGCTCATGCTCGATACGCTCGCGTTTGGCGACCAGACCCTTTCGCGCCAATGGGAGCAGGCATTCCTTGATATCCACCGGAGCGCACTGACCTCCATGTCGGTGCGCAGCAATTACGCCGAAAGAACCATTCGAGCGGGGTATCGCTGCATCGCGGGGCAAAGTCGTTTTTCTATCGAAAGGCTCAAGAATCAACATCTTTGGCTTCAGTACCGACTTCTCTATGACGCGTTGGAATGGGGCGCAGAAAACGCCACCCAAAATCCTCCGGGAGTTTTCATCCCTCAGGTTCCTCCGGAACCTTTCCTACGGCGATACGAGACGCTTTTAGTACGCGGGGTCGGAGCCTGGGAGTCGATAAAGAACTTCGACACGCTAATTGTTGGACGCCGTTCACAGAACCTTGACTGGGAAAGATATCGACAGTCAACCCCTCTTTTTGAAGCTCATGCGAAGCTTACGGCGCTGCTCGTTCGACGAGCGGTTGCCTCGAGGGACCTGCTTGGTTTTCGGTACTTTTGTGATTCGCTCCTGAAATGGAGCAGTCAACTTGAACACTTTCGCGACAGCGGTAGCGATGGAATAGCTCTGGGGAGCCGGTTTCTCGTAACGACTGCGTTATTCGAACGTGGACTCAACCCCTTCCGGGAATTTTTTCCTCTCCCCAGCTATTTGACCGAATCAGACAGAACAGTAAGAAGCACCTGGTTCTTAGCGATTACCAACTACTGGCGGGACGTAGTCGTCACGCTTGTAGCGAGTTGCATTACACAAGACCCTAACTCGTCTTCCTTGACAGCACACGTTGTGCGACATGTGCTTCTGGGTGAGCCCATTCTCGCCGATTCCACTGCTGCGCGGCAGGAGCAGCCCTTCAAATCCGCGGATGTATTGCTGCAAGCCCTTGTGCGCCAACTGGTCGACTTTGGCGTGGACCCGCCGAGTTACTCGTCAAAAATCGAAACAGTTGCAAAGGACATGGTCGTCAGCCCTGCGAGCGCTCAGATGGAGGGGCGTGTCTTCTCGTGGTTCGGAACGTCAATGGACCGCCTCTTGGATGGTCAATTGGCGATGTTGTGCTTGTTGGCTGTCGGTTCGTGGACGCCGTCTGGTGCATTCGACAGTCTTTTTCGAGCACTGCGTTCGCAGGACCCCGAGCGGCAGCACCTGGGCTTTGTCCTTAAGCGGTGGCGCCAGCGCATTCGGGAGAAAGGGTTTTTTGACTATATTTCGTCTATTTGGAGCATCGACTTTCGCGAAAATATCCCACCACTAGAAGCGCAAATCAACCTGGTCGATGCGGCCCTGAATAGCCTTGAAACCCGACTTCAGGCGCTCCGAACTGTAGAGTTGCTTGAGCTAAATCCTACGGAAGAGGCGATTGCTGAACTTGCGACGTACGCCTCTCACGGTATAAGTGGACCTAGCTCCATTCCGTTGCCGATACCCTTGCGATTTTTTGGCAGCGTCGCCTTTTCCAAGGAATCGGCACCGCCCGATGAAACCGCGCACGTATTCAGGCTCGTCGAATATGACAAAGGACAGCTCACAGAGCCGAAGCTCTCCATTCCGCCTGTAAACAATGAGGAATGGTTTCGTGAGTTTGGTCGGGCGGTTGTATCGGCCGATATTCTTGGAGAGCTTATAGCGAAGGCTAATGCGCCAAAACAAGAAATATCGAGCATCGACGAGTTTGTTGAAACCGTCACGAGATTTGGAAAACTCGCGGTTGACGCTGGACACAAGCCAATCTTACTTGTGTCATCGCATGCCGACCCGCCTTGGCTCCTTGATATGACCAGATATCCAGAGGATGAAGAGGACAAGAAGTTCGAACTTACGAGAGACGGCAGCCTAGCGCAGGACGCGGACTACATAGGACATTTGGGCGATACCGCGATATACGTCGGTCCCGTTTCCGCGAGCGAAGGCCTGCTTTGCACGAAGGCATTGTTTGGGGCGCTTGTGATTTACGGGGGAGAGGCACAGCCAATTACGGGAAATTGGGAACCCGAGCCAGGTGGGCTTACGTGCACTGTCACGTTTTCATGGAGGCGACGCGTCGCTGGGGGCGAAGGTCCAGCTATGCTTTTGCAATATCGGCTCTCAAGCCAGCTTGCATCGTAACGAGCAAACTCCGAAAATGTCCCGAATTTTGCGAGAACGCACTCGAAGGCACGGGAAGTGAATGAACTCGAGACGGGCAAAGATCAGGACCATCATTACATACCGCAGTTTCTTTTGCGCGGTTGGTGCAACAAGGCTGGCATACTGACGGTCTATACCCGCCGCAACGGCCTGGTCGTTACATCAGAAAGGCACCCGAGAGCGACGGGATTTGAGCCCAACCTGTATGCATTGGAGCAGGTTCCGCCGGAGCGCAAGCATGTGGTGGAAAACGAGTTCTTTTCACCACACATCGACGCGCGCGCTGCGCCCATCTTGAAAAAGATAGTCGAAGGTGGCTTTAAACAAGTTACGACAGATGAGCGCTCGGACTTTTCTAGATTCATACTGTCCCTTCGCGCTCGGCATCCGGATGCGGTCGCGCTGGCGAGAGCGCGGGGGATAGAGGAGATATCGCGACAGTTGGCACGTGACCCGCATGAGTACGAGGCGTTACGGACCGAGTCCTCGCCGGAATCGCTGACTGAGTGGGTAAGGCGAAATCAGCCAGGCCTGATTTCTAATTTTGGCGTCTCTCTGCTTCCCCGGGTGGTCGGACACGATGCGACAGGAGAACGCCTCTTCCGCATGCCGTGGACGCTGCATGACCTGACAAGCGCGTCCTTTGACCTGCTGCTATCGGATAGACCCTGTCTTCTCGACGGTAATGCGCTTGAAGGCGTCTGCACCATTGCGGTTCCACTAGACCCGAGACATTTGTTGTTCGTGTCTAACAACCAAGTTCAGATGGAACGACTTCGCTTGGCCAATCCCAACGAGGTCGTTAAGATGATTAACAGGGTTTCCGTTGTCAGCGCTGCGGAACGTGTCTACGGAACGAGTGGTCAGCACATCAAACTTGTCGAAAAGCTTTTTAGGCGCTGATTGGCGGTCGTGCAGCGGCTTAGCTTCGTTCATGAACACATCACGGCGACGAGCAGGACTTAGTGAGCAGTGGCTTGGTCGTTCTCAAATGATTCTTGCGGCTTTCCGGAAACCGAATCAGCGTTTCGAACCGAGGGCCCGCAATATTCCAGAACAGTGACGCTTTTTGAGCGGTGGCAACAACAAATTGGACTCGACACTCGAAAACCTATTGCCTAAGTAGTACAGGAGCATGTGTAATGGCGCCGGTAGTTGGAATTTGGGCGAAAGATGATTTCATTTGCCATGCTCGCTCCGGGTGCGCGACGCCTCTCGCCGGCCGCTGGGGCCGGGGTTCAGGTCACACTCACGGGCCAAGTTCACCTGCTCGACGGCTCGATGAATCCGGCATTTGTGAAGCTCCTGACCGGTCGGCGACTCGTCAATGAACTAGTCTGCAACGAGCTTGCTCGATTGCTTGGCTTTCGCGTTCCTGCTGGGCTGCTTGTCAAAGTGCTGAGGGCCGACTACGAGCAGTACTTCACGGGGCAGCCCGATACCGTGACCTTTTATTACGCGTTTGGGACGATGTCGATAAAGGGCCAGCCTCTGACGCAGAGGTTTAACTTGAAGGACTTTGCCGTTGCGCGCTGGTTCTTCGCCAGCCAAAAGTCGTGGCAGCCGATTGCCGCTTTTGACTGCTGGATTGCCAACCGCGACCGGCACGCGAGCAACATTATGGTCGACGAGCAGTTGAACACGTGGCTTATCGACCACGATTTGGCGCTTTGCGGCGACCAACCGTTCGAGGCACTAGATTTCGCTGCCGAAAGCGTCAACCGTGTGGTCCAAGAATACGCCACGTCGATTACGCCCGCACTGCGGGAGGAGGCCCTGAAAGAGGCCCAAAGTGTAGAGCGGTTGGCGGGAGCAGTGGATGTTGTAGGGGCGATTCAGGACAGTGCGGCGAATTTCCATTGCACAGCCAAGGAATCGAGTGCTCTGGCGGCCTACTTGGAAAAGAGGCGAACGCAGGTTAGCCTTCTGATGTCCAAAACTCTCGGAATTCCACTACTCGTTTAAGCGTCGTCATGCCACCTGTAGCTGCGCCCACTCTCCAATTTCCCGACGCAAGTCTTTTCCGTCGCGCCGAGGCGGTCGCCGTTTACGTTTCGCCGCTCGCATACGCCGATGAGCGAATTTGCATTGGCATTGCCGCCCGCCTCGGTGACACGTTGAAGGTTGCACCTGTTCCAGGACTTCGCCGACTGAGGTGCTCGTACGGCAAGTCCTTTCGCACTTTAGACCTCGCGGCAAAACTCGCACTTGAGTCGCTGGCGATACATCTTGCCACTCGCCCGCTTGTGGAGGCGACCCTTAAGGATTGGGCTAGGCCGAGTCCAGGCGTCTTTCTGGGCGATGTTCAGGTGACCTCGGCACGAAACATTGACCAGGCAATTGATGCGCTCTTGCGCGAGTTCTCATCGCTGTATGCGACGGACGCCCCTGCAGAGGAGGAGGAGGTTGAAGAGCGAGCTGCCGGTGTCTCGAGCGCAAGACTTGAACGAATGGTCAAGGAGCAGGTTCTGGCTTTAAGGCCGGAATTTTCTTCTCGATTTGACCGACGCTACCAAGTGAGCGAGGGAGCGCGTTCGTTGCGAATCGGATACTCCGGTCAGCGGATTGTGTCGAATTTTGCGTTGCTATGGCCAACACAACTGTCGGGCGGCGTAAGGAATTCCAAGGCCAAGCTTTGGGATTTGGTGCAGGCGCGCGATGGCGCGACGGCTGGTTGGTTTGGCACGTCGCAGCCCATGTCATTTGAATTACTCGTTCACCATGCGTCTGAGAACGATGTCGCTGTTACCGAGCGCGGCATTGCCAACGTGAAGGAAGCCTTGGAAGAGCTCGAGACGGAGGCAGACAAACATGACCTTCGTTGCCGTCCCATATTGTCGCCGGAAGCGATTGCCAATTACTTGATTGAAACCGAGTCTGCTTGAATAAGGTGGCGCTCGGGTTCGTCGCGATCGTTTCAATGGTCGTCTGTGGTTTGTTGCAAGAATGATCCGGCGCGCAAGGCGCGCGTCCAGGAGTTGCCAAGCCCCAGAAGCCTTTGCCTTTTGATCGAGGCCCGCAGGACGGGCCGTACGAATTCTTGAAAAACTTCAAAAACTGACTGATGGTTGAGACTAAGGCTAGAAGCCGGCGGTTCCTGGCGGAGGTTGGTCGGGGCCGTGAGAATTCTTGAAAATTTCAAGAACCTGATTGATGGTTGAGACTAAGACCCGACGTCAGCGATGCCTGGTGGACGCCCGACGGACAGGGTGTGCGATGTCTTGAAAATTTCAAGAAACGGAGCCGTGGTTATGACTAGTGCAGGATAGACTGTCGCCGGTAGTTGCATTGCATGCGGCCTTGCGTTACGGTTGAGTCGACACTTTTTAGTTCGGTAAGCATCTATGAGCGAGCTAAAACCAAAAGGGCGACCGACCCAAATTACGATGGATCTGCTTGGCTATAAGCAGCCCTGGCTTGATTGGTGCGAGTTGCAGGGCGTCACACCTAGCGAAGCGTTTCGTCGCGTCGTTGCGCGGCTTGTTGCCGCTAAGGGCAAGGACAAGGCAGCCGAACACGTGCCAGCCGGAATTGTCATAGGCGAACCGGAAAAGCCGACCGCACGCAAAGAGATCGCCCTAACGGCTTCGGAGCTGGCACGTGTCGAAGCACTTGCCGCCGCCGAGGGGTTTTCGGCAACGAAGTGGATCGTTGCTCTCATTCGTGCAAGAGTTACGGGGACAGGTCAATACGGGCAGCGCGAACTTGAACTTCTTGCCCAATCGAACCTCCAATTGCTTGCGATCGGCCGTAACCTGAATCAGGTTGCGCGGGCCTTAAACAGTACGCCCCAGGACCGCACTGTCTATCGGCTTGCCTTGATTGATGGCCTACGCACGCACATCAAGGCTCATACCAAAATGGTCTCGAATGCGATGGCTGCGAACGTTCATCGATGGCGAATCAAGTGAATAAGCCAGGCTACGTTAATAGCGTGCTTGTCGATTGGGGGGCGAGTCTTTTCAATCAACGGGCGATTTCAGCGCCTTCGGCAAAGAAGAGCATGACCGGGGTGTTCTTGCGCCCACGGCGCCGTGCAGAAGTTGGCGCGGTGGGGCGCGTCGGCGTTACGGCGGACGCCAAGGTCATACGCGGCAAGCTCGGTTCCATCGTTCGGCGGACGCCCCAGGTGGTAGTGAAGATTTCTGGCGGTGGCAAGGGCATAAAGCACATCAAGGCTCATCTGGACTACATTTCCCGCAACGGCAAGTTGGAACTCGAGGACCAGAGCGGCGAGACGATCAAGGGCAGAAAGGAGCTGAACGACTTACGCGGTGAATGGCAGGACGGAGGGTTCCCGATCGCAGACGAAAGCGACATGCGCGAGGCGTTCAACGTCATCTTGTCGATGCCGGAGGGCACGGACCCAATTGCCGTGAAGCGCGCAGCGAGGGACTTTGCGGCTGCAGAATTTGCGAAGCATCAGTACGTCATGGTGCTGCATACTTTCGACACCGACCCGGAACCCGAGCCATCGCCCAATCCACACGTGCACCTGTGTGTGAAGGCGCGGTCGATGGATGGTGTGCGCCTACATCCGCGCAAGGCAGATCTGCAACGGTGGCGCGAGGGCTTTGCCCACGCGCTCGGCGAGCATGGAATCGAGGCGGCGGCGACCAACCGCTTGCAGCGACTGGAGCGCTTGCGGGGCGAAAGGCTGTCTGTGCGCAGGATGAAAGAGCGTGGCCAAGCACCCAGCAAAATTCCCCAATCGAAGGCAGCGCCCGAGCGTGTTGCGAAGGCGAAGCAGGCCGAGGCGACGGTGTTGCGCCGCTATCGAGACATAGTGAGGGCTTTGGCGTCATCGGGGGACGCGGAAGACCGGAAACTTGCTATGGCCATCAGCGAACGAATTGGCGAGAAGCTTCGTGACGTCGGGCGCCATAAATCAAGTGACATCGAGCGGTGAACGGACCAGGTTAGGTAGCGTTGGACGCTCGACATTAACGGTCCCAAGCCTTGTTTGATCTAGGAGCTACCCTCATGACTATCATTCAGCTAAACGCGACTGCTGGTTCGGTCGGCAAGCTTTTCACTGCGCCGTTGCGGCTCGGATTCGGGCTTTTTCGGTTCGCTGTTCGGACGGTGGCGCACTTCTACGTTGGTTCGTTCGGGCTCCTATTGCTGCTTCTTGTTGTAGTAACTCTTTTTAGGCACTTGCGCATTGCCACGCAATGGCTGTTTCATTTTCATTGATTCGTCTGAAACGTTGATGAGGACAGGGTGAAGGTTCCAAGGATTGAAACAGCCAGCGACGATACGAACAGCCGCTCTCGACCGCAGGGCCGACAGATGAAACGCTCGCCCCCTCTGACGGCCGCGGACTCTCTGCAGATATTGCAGTGCCCAAACGGACGATCGAATGGAGCGAAGCGGCCTTTCCGGGACTCCCCACCGCCTTGGTCGCGGCATCTACACATTTGGGCCGACGTGCACCTCGCTAAGCTTAAGTCGGCGCGCTCCTTTTTTAGGTGGTCCTTCCGGGTTTTGTGGGGGTAAAGGGGGAGAAAGTCAGGCCGTCAGCCGCAGCTTGCCTGCGTTGCGGAGCCCTGACGCGCTAGCCGATGGTCTGGAAAACAAGGCGTGGCAAGGATCTTCGGCATTTGGCTAGCAAAGGATGTCGTCCTAAAGCCCCAAATATTGCGGAAAACTACCCCCAGAAAAGTCCGAAGGACCTTTTAGGTTATATGAACTTGCGAAACTGTCTGCTAGCCTGCCGGCGGCAGTTAGCCCACTTTAGTTTTTTAGTTTCACGCATGCAGTGCTACACATATAGTCCATGGCCGTCTACGTTGCGCATGACGAATTCCGCGTAAGACCAAGTTCATCATCGCGATACGCATCATTTGGCGCGAAACATCAACCCCGCTGACCGCTGCCTCTAATAGATTCCAATCCTCAGAAAGCGCCAGGTGCCGTATAAAGACAATCACCCAACCATGATCTGCCTGCGAGCGCTAAAGGCACGGTTGCGGTCGACAGCGGGAAACTTGGCATTACCGCGATTTGATGCAGTTGCCAAAGGCGGAAAAACACCTATTGCCCTCCTGCCTCTTTTGTCCGTGGTCAGATCTACCTTGTAATCGCGTGTGTTCAGTCTCGCACGAAGGAGGGTACCCGTGAGAAATACGATAGGACTTCTGCTTGCCGTCGCCGTTGTGTTCTCGATACCATTGCCGTGTCGCGCACAAACAACGACCGACGTGTCGCAGACCGTCGCAAGCCTCCTTTCTTCGGTCGGCCCTGTGCCTTGGACACACACGGTCACGATTCAACAAACCTGCCTCGAACGTCATGGCAACCATTCAGTCGGAATCCCATGTTGGCACAACGAAACACGAACCGAAAACCTGGTTTTGGTGGCGTCCAATATTAAGATCTCGAAAAGTGATCCGGTCACGTTCGATGCATTGATCAGAAATGACTTTCCGCAACAACTCGTTCAATCAAGTATCGCGTGGGCCAATTGCTCGTTAACGGAGAGCGCGACGTTCAGCGAGCAACTGAGTGTGAGTTTTCAGAGATCGACCAGCATCCAAATCAGCAATACCGTCGCGCACGCGCAGTCGGCACAACTCAATTTAACTTGGAAGATTTCCGACGCCCTTTCTATCGGTGGCAACGTCCAAGTTACTGACACCATAACTAAGGCTACCGTCGATACGACGAGTTATCAGAATACCGTTCAAAGAACTCATGGCATTTCGACGGTTCTCGCTCCTCAAAAGACCTTCGGCGCAACGATCTCTACGTGGCCTGTGAGCTACAAGTCAACATTTCATACTGTGGCGACAGTCGACGCGGATCTCGGCCCCAATGACAAGGGCTACCACCATCTTTCCGATCTAGTTGCGGAGGCAAAGAGGACATTCACAATATCAGGCGTGATCGGTCTGGTCGATGCTGCAGACGGGGAAACGATCAGCTATGACTTTCCGTATGACTTCAAGAAGTGCCCGAATGGTTCAAAACTTATACAGCTTCCGGGCAAGCAGGTGGGTGGTCTTAAAGGGACAAACGTGCGGTCACTAAAGTGAGACTGTGCCGATTGCCAAGATCGAGTCGAAGCCAAACAGGTGACTCTCACTCGCAGCCTGATCTTGTACCATGTGAAGTTCTTGCACCGGACGTTTACCACCTTAAACTTGCTGCCGACTACGACGACCATTGCCTTATGAGCAGGTTTATGGTGGGCTCTGCACTCCCAATCGAACGCATCTCGCGGATTGCCCGACTTTCGGAGGTTGATAATGTTGATAGGGGCTATCGGAAATTTCTTTCAGATCGATGACTGTCGAGGTTTCCATTTTTTTTCTTTGAGTTTGTACGCTCGAAGAATCAAGATCAAATATTGGAGAGCTCCGTGAACCCTCCATTTCCTTTATCCCGAGAGGACGTAGACGTCTACCAGCGCGATGGCTACGTCCTGCCGAAATTTAGGTTAGAAGGCGAGAGTCTCGAAACGCTCCAACGACTCACACGAAAACTTGTCTCAGACAATCCGGGAGTGTCGGGATTCAGGCGGCCACACCTGAATGACAGCGGCCACGTGCAAAGCGGTGAACAACACTTAGGCTGGCTGAAGATCGCTAGCCTTCCGAGACTCGTGGACGCCGTAGAGCAATTAATAGGTCCGGATATCATTCTTTTCACTACAACACTCTTTTATAAACCACCACTGGAAGCGGCCACACGCTGGCATCGCGATGGCCATTGCTATCCAATCAATCCGCTCGCTACTACCACCGCTTGGATATCGGTCTTCGACATGACGAATAAAAATGCCGCGTTACGCGTCATTCCCGGGTCTCACATGTGCAAAAGATTGGAGATAGACCGCGCAAGCGAGGAGGACGGCCGCCTTAGTCTTAGTGAGGCTGAAGAGAGGGCTGCGATCGACGTTGAACTTCAAGCTGGTGAAATGATCTTATTCGATGTTTCGACGGTGCACGGCTCATGGCCAAACCGCAGCTTCGCCCCGCGCGCTGGGTACGCAATACGGTTTTTTCCTAGTACGAGTCACTATGACCGCAGCCGTGCAAATGGACTTTTTCGTCATCAGCATTTGTTTCTAGTTCGTGGCCTGGACCGAGCTGGCAACATACTTGACGGGCCCCTTGAAATCGATAACATCATTGGGGGATCGGCTCCCCTACAAAATTTCGACGGTCAGGCGTTGACATGCTAATGTTTCAATGTTGGCACTTGGAGAATGACATGAACGAAGCTATGAAACTTTCGAAGCAACGTTGGCAGCCACCGCGTGTAAGCAAGCTTTCGGTGCGCGAAACGCGAAACACGAATGGTGACGATTCCGACACCGGCGCAATTGGAGGAATTTTCCTGGTCGACCCGGTAGGCAAACCGACCGAAATGTCGATTCCCGCGGATGACGTGACTCGCGTTCTTGATTTTCTGCGTAGTATTTCCAGCAGTCCCGAAAAACTCGAAGAAGCGATATTCAAGCCAGAAGAGGCAATGGCGAATGCCGGCCTTACTTCAAAAGGCATTAAAATCGCAAAGCGAGTTTTGACCTATTTGGGTAGCTGATTCTTTGGCGGCCGATCAAGCGATTCCAGCCACGCCAAAAACCGGGCGCTCGCTATACCGCGCGCGAGCACAAAGCGGTATTCCTGCACGATTTTAGTAGTTTGCCATCCGCCGGTAGGCCAATCGGCGATAGCGCGAGCAAGGCGGTTAAAATCAATGAACCGCTTTGCCAATGGGGATCCAGACAATGCAGTGATTTCCGCTGCGATCATGTCGCGTCTGCTATCAAGTTTTTCGTACCAGTCGGCAGCTTGCACTCCCCGCAACCGCTTGGTTAGTACGATTTCTGGTAGCAGGCCCCACATGGCACGGCGAATGAGAGAGCGATCGACGCTCTCAGCCAAAAACTGTTCGGGGGGTACGGCCAAGCAGTAGGAGACGACGTCCACGTCGCTCGTGGGATCGCGGACCTCCACCCCAGTCACGGATTTTAGCGCCTGGGCCCACTCGCCTTCAAAGTCGGCCAGCATTGTGGCTCCTTTCCTGTCATTAGCGCACCAACGGTAGAGAAAATCGTGGCCGACGGTCACTGCACGCGCCCCGACTCCAATGTCGCTGGCAAAATCGGCCCTTATCGGCGAATAATTTTTCCAAGCTGTGGCGCCATGCGGGCTCCGGTGCCGTCCAACCAAGTCCGAAAACTTGCAGGCCAGCAGCGGCTCTAAGATAAGTTTGTGAAAGGCTCCCCACCGCGACAATGACGTACTGCGGTAGAACAACAACCACTGCTTGTACGCTTTGAGCAGTCGGCCGTGGCGAAGATGATCGGCCGATTGTGACCATCCTTCCCAACTGATAGAAAAATTTCCGTGGCGACCGTTCAACAATACGCGCCGACCTTGTGTACGCGCGAGATTCCGGATCTTAAGCATCCAACCTAAATTCATTGGATTCCGCACGGGTCCGTCGAGTGCCCCAAAAACGCGCTCCAGGTCATCAAAGTCGTCGCAAGTATCATTTCGCACGTATGTCACGTCGATATTCCCGGCGGCATTTGCTATCGCCTCAACGTACGGCTTTTCGTCGGCGTAGCATCCGGGTCGAACTGAACCATTAAAGCCTTCCCGCGGAACTTGCGTGAAAGCGGAAAGTCGCTCTCCTTTCTCACAGAGCGCACGGGCTGCGAGTGCGGCAATCGAAGAGGAATCGAGCCCGCCACTAAGAAGGCATCCGATGGGAAAAGCGCTACGCATTTGCCGACATACCGCCAATTGCAGACGATCCCTTAAACCGTCTGCGTATGCCTGGTCTGATGAAAAGCGAATGGGCTTGATATCCGCAGCCGACCAATAGCGCCGTTGCTCAATCGAGCCGTCGAGGTTCGCCATTAGGTAATGGGCAGGCAAAACTCGGTAGACATTGTGGTAGATAGTCGTTAGGAGATCGCAGTGGTTGAGCACGAGAAAATCCGCGAACTTTTGCTCGTTTAATTGGCGTGGCACATCTCTGAAAGCAAATAGGCCCTTCGGCATGGTGGCGAAGACACAAAACGATTCACTCTTATGCCACATTAAGACGTTTACGCCGAGATGGTCTCGCGCAAGCGTCAGGATGTTTTTAGTCGGATCCCATATGGCGACCGCAAATGGACCGCGCAGCATCGACCAAATTCCATTGCCGAACGTTTCCCATGCCGATAACAGCACGCGCGAATCGGACCACTCAACTGCATCTTTTATCGCGACTCCAATCCGCTCGAGCACGTCACTGCGGTTGTCTAGTCGCACGTCCGCCGTGATAATTCTTCCATATGCATTTCTATACGGTTGACGATCGAACTGATCTTCAGGTGTCATTCGCATTAAGACGTTGACGAAACCAATACGACCGTCGACCATCACTTCTAACCTATCCGGTCCATATGGACGGAGGGCCTCCGCCACCCGCTCGAGGTCGTTCGGGTCTACCGCACCACCATCGAATCTGACAATTCCAGCAATTGCACTCATAAAGCGTGACCTTGCCGCCTGAACGTCTTCTGACCAAATTCTTCTATTTTGGTAAACCGGTTCCGCTCCGCGCCTCCGACAATAACCTTTGGGCCGATCTCGACCCACGCATGCGCAATCACCGTAACTTCGTTCCGAGCGACACCCAGACAAAGTTGGCTCGCAATTCCGCGGCGTCGTAACATAGTCTGTGCCGCGATCGCACGTGCTAGGCATTTGGCGCTAGCCCAGCGACTTTTATCTGCGTTCTCCACCGCCCACGAAACCCAGTCGATTTCATATCCAGCAAAGCGGCGAATATGCCTCGGCGGTCGATCTGCGAATTCAAAAATCACTTTGGGAGGTAACAAGCGGATAGCAAGCCGAGCAATGACGAGGATGACGGTCGCCTCCCTAAGATACACACGGCGCATTGTCGCCACCTTCATGCCCGTTTCCCAAGATCAATGACCAGAACGAGGTTGTTTTCGATCAACTCCTGGAGAAAGGCCGTGACGTCCTGCTTCAGAACATCTCTCTCAACGTCGTGAAGTTGCAAAAGCGTGTCGATCAATTGGCCGACCTCGCATGGCTCATCAAGCATCCCCCATATCTCGCTGCCGATGCGGTTGAAGTTAAAATATGACCCAGAGCGAAGACCTAGCGCGACTATTCCCTCGTCAAGCATTACGGAGGGAGTTCCGCAATTCCGTATCAGAATAATATTGCTCGACAACTTCAAGGCCAATCTCCTCCTGCCCGCGCCACACTCAGGCATACGAATTTAGATACTTATAGCTCCGAAATTTGAGAGATTAAGCGCGTCCACCTGCTTTGCGAACGCAGGTACGTATAGTGTGGACGCACCCAACGATTGGCCGCATTAATCATTTGTGTGCTCGCGCCTTGGAGCTTCTCGTGACGATCGCTATGAAAAGGTCTATTTCCAGTTGGGTCCTTTGAATATTGCTGAAACACTTCATTCAATCGCACCCGATTCAAAGGTGCATCTATATGAAAAAATTTGGTGATTTCCCAGATACTCGCCTGGTTGATGTCGTCATAGTCGATAATTCGGACGTTTGAACCAGTCTCACGGATTGCGGCTTCGAGGTATCGGCCGAGAATCCTCGCACATATGTCTTCAAATGAACTTTCAATCATTGGCGGCGCGGAATCTACTTCACCCAGTGCAAAAGCTAGGGCTGGCGACTCGGTAAATCGATTTGGGATGCCATTTTTCAAATTTGAGACCAACACCTCGACCGGATCCCGAATGACGAATAGACAAGGAACATCGGGCCACAGCGCACGAATGGTAGGCAAACAGAGCGAATTTTGACTGGCAAATTTAATGACGGTTGGTTCCGGCACTCCTGTTCGATAACATGAAAAAAGGTTAAAGAGGCCTCCCGCCAGCTTGCCACGGTCTTCATCTTGGCGTGCATCGGGAGATGAATTGTTTGGTGGCCGGCACGGCATAAACACCCGATTTATCGGATGCGCCTCCGCTACAACTTGAATGCCTTCCAACACTTTGAGCGCATTTGATATCAGCGTGGATCCGCATCTGGACATATGAAAGATGAACCCGGCAGGCGACGGGGCGGGAGTTCGCTTTCCTTCCCTAATGACGGAATTAATTCCGGTCTCTATTTCCCAGGCCGGACATTCACTTTCACGAAGTACCGCCACGCTCTGACGGAAAAATGGCTCGCTGAGCCTCTTCCCTCTAAATTGCATCCAGCGGACAGTTGCTTCGGGCACCATTCCCGGCCATACCATGGTCGGATATAGGTTTAGCACAATTTCGATAGGAAGCCATCCTGCCATGCGCGTCAACCCCGATGGAGCAACGAACCCATCGATCCAGTACGTCCTTTAATAATATCGATACAACGGAAAACCAAGTCCAATAAAAATATCGGTCGCTGTCTAAAATCCAAAACAAACGTAAAGGCGATGACACCCGTCGCTTGAGGCTTCCAATAACCCAGGGCTTCGACGCAAGGGAAGGCGCCGAGGGGTAGCGGCAGAGTCGCCCCAGCACCTCGTCGCCGATGCGGCCGATGTGCTGACCAAGAATGATAGTACGGTCGTCAACCAGGGTCGCTCGTATCGTTGGTCACCTCATGCGCCACGATCAGTGATGCTTCGTATCGGGGTTGATTGCACCCTCGGCGGGCAGTCTCCAGCTAAAGTTTGTCTCCTCCTGACCCAAATTGTTCCTAAATGAGGTAAGGGCAAGCACGTATATGTAATTGGTGCTTTTCAATAATTTTGAGATCGGTTCCAGGTTCTACTTTTTTTAGGTCCTCCCGGGTCTTGTGAGGTCACCTATGATTAGTAATCGTTGCGCTCCCGCCTTCCGAAGCCGGCACTGACAGAAGCAAAAGAGTTGTCACCGAAACTTCACACAAGAGGGGACGTCAGCCATGGAGTTTTGATGCCCTCGCGCAACACGGCAACCCGCGACGCATTCATCTTGTATAACTCGAACGTCGAAGTCGCTAACATGGCAGTGCCAAGCTTTAAATACCTCATCTATAAACGTCATCCAATTTGAGCTCTCCTCAACATCACGCTTAACAACGTTCTTTCACGGTTGCATTTGTATTGACATACCAACATTGTTGACGTTAGATTCAAGACACAAGCTGTAAGATTTGAAAAACGGAAGGAAATTGTGCATGCCCAAGTCCAAATCGCAACTGTTTGGAATGATGACAATCATCAGCGGGTTGCTCTTGGGCGGATGCCAGTCAATTCCCGAATTGCCGACTTCGCCACGCTCTTCCGGCCCGAAGGTGCCCGATCTCGTTCAGCACATTGAATGTGAGCTTGCAACGATTGTTAACGCAAAAGCCGCAGATCCTAAGAACCCATACAACAAACGTCTCCAGGAACGACTTAACAGCGATGCCTCCCTGAGCGGGCTCCTGCAAAAACTGGTTGACTACCATTTTGTCGCAACTGCGCAGCTCTCCTTGGAGGTTACGGATAATGAAGGGATTAGCCCTTCGCTAAGCTTTATTAATTCAGTAACCCTTTTCTCTATTGGACTTGGCGGCCAATGGAATGGAACGCAAGATCGTTCGACCACCGCCAACTACGCGATAGATTTGGATAAATTGGCTTTTGACAACTACACTCCAAAGAAAATTATTTTCGATTTTTGCTCGCCCTCAGAACTCGCCAACTTGCAAACGGGTCACTTTACTTCAGGCGGAGGGGTAGCGGGCGACTTGGGTCTGGCGGACATTGTTGCTGATGGTCTAACTGCGCTTGAGGCGGCATCTGAAAGAAATGTCTATTCGAGTTCTGGCCCAGTCCCACTCGAAGCTGGATCACCGATTAGGTATAAAGTTATATTTAGTCGTATTGACACTCCCTCCAATGCAGTTCCGCTTCACGGCGCACCCCCTCTCACCGTCAATATTGGTGAGTCAATGCTGGAGGGCTTCCTAATACTCGCGCCGCAAGGTTTAGGATCTGCGGCACAAGGATCCGCGAGCCTCATTGGGGAGATGACCATTCCGGTTAGATTTTCAGATGGGACTGCTGGGCAGGGGACGATGCTATTGAACTTGGCGGGAGGAACTATCCCTTCACCCTTGCCAGGAGATCTATTATATTTTTCGCTGACTGGAAATTTGCTCCCGGCTCCGGGAGATGCAGTCGCTCAAATGCTGTTTCGTAAATTTGGCTTTAATTCGGGAATTAACCTAAGTGGCTCTGTTCAAATTTCGAAGGACGATATTCGGTTTAGTGCAGTGAAGTTAGAAGGAACATTGGGATCACCAGCCGGAACGAGCGGCCCGGGACTTTCGGCAGGACTCGGAAACACTGGAGGTCCTGGAGGTCCGCAATATGCAGTCAAACTGACGCAAGTAGTTATGGAACCCGAAGAAGACGCACTTCTTATGGAACAAATTTTCCGCGGTGGAGGAACCACTCCTCGGCCTGGCGCAGTAGCACCGCAGGCTGGGGCACCGCAGGCTGGAGCACAAACACCTCAGCAAGCCGGAAAAGGGGGAGGCAATTTGGGTGCCGCCGCTGGGGGTGCCACTGCGTTTGGTTCGCTGGTCGATTTTGTTTTGATTTACGGGCTGAATGGTGGTCCGAATTGGACGTACCAGACATTTAAGGGTCCAGCTGGAGCTGGAACGCCTCTTGTAAGTGGTACTCGCACTAAAACGGATTCGCTAAGTATCAGTTTTGTTGCCGCTTGTCAGGATTTTAAAAGGATACCGTTCAAGATTAAACCTAGTAACTACTGGGAGTCCATCGGGCCCTGCGACAACTTTGGCAACGCCCAAATGTTAAGCCAGAATTTGGGCTTCCAAAATAACTCGCTAATGCTTCTTAGAAATGCTTTTTTGCGACCGTGAGGCAGGGCGAGGCGATCGAAGTGACCCGTCAGAGTCGGAAGTAAAGGAAACAGCTTGCTGTGAGTCAACGGCATAAAAATACCGTCCGTATTTGACTCAAATGGCAGCATTGAAAAACTCGCAAAACGGGCGCGAGACCTATGACAGTCCAATCCCGCCTCGATGGTGTCTATAAGGTAGCCATACGACCTGAACCAAATGTGTGCGCACACATCAACAGCGGTATCCGTCGCGTGGTTGCACCCGAGACTCCCGGTCGCTTTGCTCGCAGGCAATTTCGTATTTCTGAAATAGGACAACTATGCTTGACACTGAGGAGCGAAATTAATGAATCCTTCCCGCCGGAACGTCGTGGTTCAAGGGTGCGTGATCGGCGCCGGCATCATCGCCAGCAGCGTGTCGGGAGTCGCGGCCCTCGCGCAAATGCCGCAACGGCCGATCCGCCGGTCACTGCAAGGCCTTTCCTGGAATGATCCAATCGTAACGACGTACCGTGACGCAGTCGGACTTATGAAGCAAATGCCGGACAGCCAGAAATTTAGTTGGGTCAATCTTGCCCGAATTCACGGACGGGATCCGGACAATTATCATTTCTGTCCCCACGGTAACTGGTATTTTCTTCCTTGGCATCGTGCATATATTCTGACCTATGAACGGATCATACGATTCCTTACTAAGAACGACGACTTTGCGCTCCCATATTGGGATTGGACGGATGACCCAACAATGCCGGAAGTGTTTCTCGAGGCGAAGACGCCAGACGGGAAAACAAACTGGCTGTATGTTTCGGATTCCGGATTCACTCGCACTTGGCCACCGAAAAAGCCGATGCCCGCGGAGATTGTCGGCCCAGACGTTTTGAAAGAGATTTTACATTCTGAAACCTATGAGGAATTCGGGACAAGTAGGCCTGCGGGTCAAAAGTCGCTAGACCAGTCATGGATCGTAGACCAGAATTCAGGTGTTCAAGGCATTCTCGAGGCGCGCGCGCATAACTTGGTCCATAACAATATCGGTGGGTGGATGCCTAGTGCTATGTCCCCACGCGATGCGATATTTTTTATGCACCACGCGAATCTCGATCGAATTTGGGCCTTGTGGAATTCGCTTGGTGGGCCAAATTCATCGGATCCGCTTTGGACCGACATGCAAATCAAGAATAATTTCTACAACGTTGACGGTACTTTTTTTTCACCGAAGGTTTCCGATTTGTTTGATATCGACGCTCTCGGCTACTCCTATCACCAACCATCTTCCTTGCGTACAAACTCGTCTCCGGTCGTCTTGGGATTGCAATCAACCTTAAGAGCCCTGTACATCGGGGCGAGTATAAGTAACACGACAGGAGTAAAATCGTTCGTACGCAATAACACGCAGAATCTGATCGCAAGAACAACGAAGTACCTCGAATTGCCGGTAACGGTCGATGCCGACTTGGTGACCTCGGTCGCTCGGCGCAGACCTATCGACTCTGGCGCCGATCTTCTCGATTTTCGGATGGCTCAGGACCAGCGAGCTTCCGGTCCACGCGTTTACGGTTTTATTCGAGACGTCGAAGTTACCGAGGCCCAAAGCACGATGTACAGGGTATTCATCGATTGCAGTTACCTAAGGCAACTCTGATTTAGCGGAAATTTTCGTAATGTTGTTCATGCTTTGATGCCGGACCGATCTTTGTCTTCCGCGATGCGAGAGATTCTTGCTTTTGTCGCTCAATTTCGCGCGATTTCATCGC
>Ga0181523_10000797_pt1 | contig 35346 bp, 31 predicted proteins | sample PEATcosm2014_Bin_43_FD_119752 | JGI IMG/M metagenome (GOLD analysis project Ga0181523, IMG submission 119752) | Peatland microbial communities from MTU Mesocosm Facility, Houghton, MI, USA - PEATcosm2014_Bin05_30_metaG | ecosystem: Environmental > Terrestrial > Soil > Wetlands > Peat | place... | reverse complement strand
TCCCGAAGAAAAATGAAAATCCACGCAGGTAAATATGACCATTGCTGAACTCAAAGAAAAAAACATTACCGAGCTGACCAAGATCGCCCGATCGTTGGAACTGCCCGGCGCCAGCGGACTCCGCAAACAGGATCTCATCTTCAAGATCCTGCAGGCGCAAAGTGAAAAAGAAGGACACATCTTCGCCGAAGGTGTGCTGGAGATCCTTCCTGACGGCTACGGTTTCCTGCGCTCCCCCGATTACAACTACCTGCCGGGGCCGGACGACATTTATGTGTCGCCGTCGCAAATCCGCAAGTTCGACTTGAAAACCGGCGACACCATCAGCGGCCAGGTGCGCCCGCCGCATGAGGGCGAAAAGTATTTCGCGCTAGTTAAGATCGAAGCGGTCAATTTCGAATCGCCCGACGAGGCCCGCAACAAGATCCTGTTCGACAACCTTACGCCGCTGTATCCGCAGGAGCGGTTGAAGCTCGAAACCACACGCGAGAATATCAGCGCGCGTGTCATGGACCTGCTCACCCCGCTCGGGAAGGGACAGCGCGGCCTGATCGTTTCGCCGCCGCGCGCCGGCAAAACCATGCTGCTGCAGAACGTGGCCAACTCGATTACTACGAATCACCCCGAAGTCGTGCTGATGGTGCTGCTGATTGATGAGCGCCCGGAAGAAGTCACCGACATGCAGCGCTCGGTCAAGGGCGAGGTCATTTCCTCGACGTTTGACGAACCCGCTGCCCGGCACGTGCAAGTTGCGGAAATGGTGATCGAAAAGGCTAAGCGATTGGTCGAGCACAAGCGCGACGTCGTCATCCTGCTGGATTCCATTACGCGCCTGGCGCGCGCTTACAACACCATCGTCCCGCCCTCGGGAAAGGTGCTATCAGGCGGCGTCGACTCGAATGCGTTGCAGCGTCCGAAGCGCTTCTTTGGATCGGCTCGCAACATCGAAGAAGGCGGCTCGCTTACCATCATCGCCACCGCGCTCATCGACACCGGGTCGCGCATGGACGACGTGATCTTCGAAGAATTCAAGGGCACGGGCAATTCAGAAATCATTCTGGATCGCAAGCTGGTGGATAAGCGGACCTTCCCCGCGATTGATATCCAGCGCTCGGGCACACGCAAGGAAGAGCTGCTGATTCCGAAAGAAGATTTGCAGCGTGTCTGGGTGCTGCGCAAAGTGCTTAACCCGCTGTCGCCAGTCGAAGCCATGGAGTTGCTGATCGAGCGGCTTGCGAAGGCCCAGTCGAACAGCGAATTCCTGGCCAAGATGAGCCAGTTGTAGATTTTTAGGATTGTGTGGTGACCGGGCTCTGCCCCGTCCCAGCTCACGTTGGGATATCCGCGCGGTGAAGGGTGAGTCCCACGGTGCCATCAGACTGCCACTCGCCCTTAGCGAAAACCTCGGGCAAGAGTGCCTATCTAATCAAAAACGCCATCCAGTTGTGCTGGGTGGCGTTTTTCTTTGTGCTTTCTCATCGAAACAACCTCACATGCTCGCTTCCTCGGAACTGATTCGCATGCCGTAGAACGACCGGTACACGAAGAAGACCGAGACCGCGAAGAAGCAGAGCGCCAAAACGTGCGTCAGGCCGGTGCCTTGGTCCCGGGTCAGAGAGACGGCTAGTTCGACCGCCAGCAGTCCGAACAGCGTAGTGAACTTGATGACCGGGTTCATGGCCACCGAAGACGTGTCCTTGAAGGGATCGCCGACGGTATCGCCGATCACTGTGGCATCGTGCAGCGGTGTGCCCTTCTGCTTCAGTTTGGTTTCGACGATCTTCTTGGCATTGTCCCAGGCGGCCCCGGCGTTGGCCATGAAGATGGCCTGGTAGAGACCGAAGATGGCAATCGAGATCAGATACCCGATAAAGAAGAACGGCTCGACGAAGGCAAACGTAAGGGTTCCGAAGAAGACGGCGAGAAAGATGTTGAACATGCCTTTCTGAGCGTACTTGGTACAGATCTCAACCACCTTCTTGCTGTCGGAAACAGAGGCCTTTTCTGAGTTCTCCAGTTTGATGTTGGCCTTGATGAACTCCACAGCGCGATAAGCGCCCGTAGTCACCGCCTGCATGGATGCGCCGGTGAACCAGTAGATCATCGCGCCGCCGGTGATCAGGCCCAGGAAGAATGGAGCGTGGAGCAAAGAGAGCTTCTCCACATTCGTGGTCAGTCCGTTGGTCAGCGCCATGATGATGGAGAAGATCATGGTGGTCGCTCCGACTACCGCGGTTCCGATCAACACCGGCTTGGCGGTAGCCTTGAAAGTGTTGCCGGCGCCATCGTTCTCTTCCAGCAAGTCTTTAGCGCGTTCAAAATTCGCGTCGATGTTGAAATCCTTCTTGAGTTCACCCTTAATGTTCGGCACCTGCTCGATCAGCGACAGTTCATAGACGGATTGGGCGTTATCGGTAACCGGGCCGTAGGAATCGACAGCGATGGTGACTGGGCCCATGCCAAGAAAGCCGAAAGCAACCAAGCCGAAAGCGAATACCGGCGCGGCAATCATGGTGGCCGCCGCCGCGAGGCCCATCCCGCTGAAAAGATAAGCCAACGACATTAGCGCGACCATCGCCAGCCCCAGCCAATAAGCGGAAAAGTTCCCTGCGACCAAGCCCGACAAGATTCCGAGGGATGCGCCACCTTCTTTTGATGAGGTCACAACTTCGTTCACGTGGCGCGATTCCACCGAGGTAAAGACTTTAACCAGTTCAGGAATCAATGCTCCCGCCAGCGTTCCGCAGGAGATGATCGAAGCCAGCTTCCACCACTGCGTCGTGTCGTTATTGCTGCCCAGGCTGGGGATGATGAGATAGGAAATAAAGTAGGTGGCAATGATGGAAACAATCGAAGTGAGCCAGACCAGCCAAGTCAGCGGCGTTTCAAAATTCATTTTGTCCGCATTGCCGAAACGGGCTTTCGCGATGGCTCCATTGATGAAATATGCCAGGGCGCTGGAGACCAGCATCATGATACGCATCACGAAAATCCACACCAGCAACTGCACCTGAATGGAGGGATCTTTGACGCCGAGCAGAATGAAGGTAATCAGCGCGACGCCGGTCACGCCGTAAGTCTCGAAACCATCGGCCGACGGTCCTACCGAATCGCCGGCGTTGTCACCGGTGCAATCGGCAATCACGCCCGGGTTGCGGGCATCATCTTCTTTGATCTTGAAGACGATCTTCATCAAATCGGAACCGATATCGGCAATCTTGGTGAAGATGCCGCCGGCGATACGCAGCGCCGCCGCACCCAGCGATTCGCCGATGGCGAATCCGATGAAGCACGGGCCCGCATAGTCGCCGGGCACGAAGAGCAGGATAAAGAGCATGATCAGGAGTTCGACCGAAATGAGCATCATGCCGATCGACATCCCCGCTTCCAGCGGGATCTGATAAATCGGGTAAGGTTTGCCGGGCAGAGAGGCGAAGGCTGTCCGCGAATTGGCAAAGGTGTTGACGCGAATCCCGAACCATGCGACGCCGTAGCTGCCCGCGATTCCGACCAGACTAAACACCAGAATGATGACAACGCGGGGAATTTCGAAATGCCGCAGCACGCCAAAGTAGAGCACGATGACGACGGCAATAAAGGCCCACAACAGCATCAGAAATTTTCCCTGCGTGATGAGGTAGGTCTTGCAGGTTTCGTAAATCAGCTCCGAGATTTCGCGCATGGAGCGGTGCACGGGCAGGTTCTTCAGGCGCATGAAGATGACCATGCCAAAGCCGAGGCCGAAGACGCAGAAGAGGAGCCCGATCATGAGCAGGCGATGGCCGTCGACACCGAGGAACGAAACCGAAGAAAGGTCGGGCAGCTTCAAGGCCGCCTCGCCACCTGCTTCGTCAGTTTGGGCGGCGGGTTGCGCCAGGGCGCAGCCGGCAGTCATAAGCAGCAGGGTGGCAAACATCGCGAAAGCATTCGCAAAGCGTCTTTTCGCAAGGCGTCCTTTTGCGAACCAGTGTCCGACGGACGCAAGATTGGCGTTCCAAGTGCGCATCACAATCCTCCAAAGTATTCAGGGGTCACGACGTGTGATTCTCCGACCACGCTTCCACCGCCAGGCATAACAATAAAAGAGGAGTGCCGATTTGGCCGCGTCGGAAAACCTGTGCGTCGGCACATAGCCTCAGGAACAGACTACACACTCCGGCACAAAGCACTCGTTTATAGCATCTCGCCGGAAGTCGGGTCAATGACGGCCGTCACATGTCGAGGACGACATGGGGACGAAGATGACCACAACGGCGGCGGACATCGCCGAAGTTCCAGACCACCTGAATCGGGCGTCTTCCGTATAATGAACGTCTGCCATGCCAGCCTCCCTCGACTCCATTGTCGCGGCCACGCGCCACCGTCTATCCCAGCGCATATCTGGAGACCGGCATAATTCTGCCTTGCACGTGCTGGAATGCGAGGCAGCGGGGCACGCTCCGCGGGGGTTTCGGGAGCAACTGCGCCGGGCTGCGCGGGACGGAATCGCCTTTGCCATTATTGCTGAACTGAAAAAAGCTTCACCATCGAAAGGTCTGATTCGCGCCGATTTCAACCCGTCCGGACTCGCGCGCGATCTCGAGCAAGCAGGCGCCGCGGCGCTGTCGGTGTTGACTGACGAACATTTTTTTCAAGGCTCGCTGGACAATCTGCGCGAGGCCTCGTCTAACAGTTCCCTTCCTTGCCTGCGCAAAGATTTCATCGTCGATGAATTTCAGATCGTCGAAGCCAGAGCCAACGGCGCCGACGCTGTCCTTTTGATTGTCGCCGCGCTGGCTCAGAAAGAGCTGGTGTCGCTGGCCGCGGCTGCGCGTTCTCAGAGTCTGGACGTTTTGTGCGAAGCTCATGACGAGGAGGAAATACGGCGCGCGCTCGATGCTGGCTGCGACCTGATCGGAATCAACAGCCGCAATCTGCAGACCTTCGAAGTCAATCTCGAAACCGCATTCCGACTGGCGGAAAAGGTGGCGTCGGCATGCGTCCGCGTGGCCGAGAGTGGAATTCAATCCGGCGCAGACATAGCTCGCCTGCGATCGGCGGGCTACGAAGCATTTCTGATCGGCGAATCGTTGATGAAAGCAGCGCACCCAGGCGAAGCACTGGCAAAGTTGATGGAAGAAGCAAGAATGGCGGCCAGTAAGTAGTTGATTGCACTGACAGCTGAGAATGACAGCTGTTCTTATGACTTGGATCAAGATCTGCGGAACGACGAACCTCGACGACGCGCTCGCCGCCACCGATGCGGGCGCGAACGCGCTGGGTTTTATCTTCTATCCGAAGAGCCCGCGCTATGTCACTTTGGAAACCGCGTTCTCGATTGTTGCCAAGGTACCGCAGAATATGGAAAAGGTGGGCGTGTTCGTCAACGAGAGCGTGGAGCATGTGTGTAACACCGCGAACCAGCTGGGTCTTAACGCCGTGCAATTGCATGGCGAAGAGAGCACGGAATTCAGCCGTGCCCTCTTCCGTGGCCTCGCCAACCAGGAGTTCAGCAACGGATCTCCACGCCCCAAGATTTTCCGCGCCTGGCCCGCGAAGATTTTCGATAAGCCCGCTGAACAATCCGTGGGGTGGGATCCGGTCACTGCGGGACTGGTTGAGCCCGACGAGGCTTACAAGGGGAAGCGCGTGCACAAAATCCACGTCGCCAAGAACGGCGATCTCTTTCTGGAAACCCACGGCTTCCGGCCCGGCGTGATCTCGGGGGTCCTGCTCGATTCCTCGGCCGCACACGAGCGCGGCGGGACCGGACAGGCTTTCGACTGGGAACGCGTCCAGCCCTGGGCCGGAATCATCAACAGCATCAGCAAGCTGATCGTCGCTGGCGGCCTGCGTCCGGGCAATGTGCAGGAGGCGATCCATCTGCTCCATCCCTGGGGCGTAGATGTTTCCTCTGGCGTGGAACGGGAACCGGGCAAAAAGGATTCGCGGAAAATCCGAGCGTTTGTCCAAGCCGTGCGGGCCATGGAAGAGGCAAACTGACGATGGCGACCGCAAGCGCGACCAAGAAGACCCGCGCGCAAGGAGCTGGGAAACTTTCGCCAAAAGGTGCCGCTGCCGGCCGTTTCGGCGTTTACGGCGGCCGCTACGTTCCGGAAACGCTGATGGCCGCGCTCGAGGAACTGGAACGCGAATACGAAAAAGCGAAGCGCGATCGGAAGTTCCAGCAGCGCCTCGACCTTCTGCTGAAGACATATGCGGGACGTCCTACGCCGCTGTTCTTCGCCCGGCGGCTAACCGAAAAACTTGGCGGCGCAAGAATTTATCTGAAGCGCGAGGACCTGCTCCACACCGGCGCGCACAAAATCAACAACTGTCTTGGCCAGGGCTTGCTCGTCGAACGCATGGGCAAGCACCGGGTTATCGCGGAAACCGGCGCTGGTCAACACGGCGTCGCGACCGCTACGGTTTGCGCTTTGCTGGGCTTCGAGTGCGTGGTTTACATGGGCACCGAAGACATGCGCCGGCAGGAGCTCAACGTCTTCCGGATGCGGTTGCTCGGGGCCGAAGTTCGCGGAGTGGATTCCGGTTCGCGCACGCTCAAAGACGCCATCAACGAAGCCATGCGCGACTGGGTCACCAACGTTCGCACCACGCATTACCTGCTGGGCAGCGTGCTGGGTGCGCACCCTTATCCGACCATGGTGCGCGATTTTCATCGCGTGATCGGACGCGAAGCTCGCGCGCAGATTCGCAAAGCCGAAGGCAAACTTCCCACCGCCATCATCGCGTGCGTCGGCGGAGGATCGAACTCCATCGGCATCTTCTACGACTTTCTCAAAGACAAGAAAGTCGAACTTATCGGAGTCGAAGCGGGCGGGCGCAGCTCGGCGCTCGGAGACCACGCGGCGCGTTTCCGCGGCGGGTCACCGGGCGTTTTGCAGGGAACTTACTCTTACGTGCTGCAGGATGCGTCGGGGCAGATCGCGACTACGCACTCGGTGTCCGCCGGGCTGGACTATCCTTCGATCGGACCCGAGCACGCTATGCTGAAAGATACGGGTCGCGCCCAATATGTTCCCGCCTCGGACTCCGAAGCGCTCGAGGCAACCGTGCTGCTCGCTCGGACTGAGGGCATTATCCCGGCGCTGGAATCCGCGCACGCGGTCGCCGAAGTCATCAAGCGCGCTCCGAAAATGAAGAAGTCGGAAGTTGTAATCGTCAATATTTCGGGGCGCGGGGATAAGGATATCGGCATCATGCGAGAGAATTTGAAGCTGGATTGATTCCCAGCCCACATCCGAACATGCCCTTTCATTTCGAAAACGAGCCCTCACTCATCGCCTACGTGACCTGCGGCGATCCCGATCTCTCGACCACGCGGGAGGTCATCCTCGCGGCCATCGACGCGGGTGCGGGCATGATTGAGCTGGGTGTGCCTTTCAGTGATCCTCTTGCCGATGGGCCGGTTATCCAGCGCGCCAGTGAGCGGGCGCTCAAGCACGGCACGTCGCTGCAGAACGTGCTCACGCTCGCCGCTGAAATTCGCGAACACTCGCAATCCGTTGGGCTGGTGATTTTTTCCTATCTCAATCCCATCTTGCGCATGGGCATGGGAAAGTTCTGCCAGGTGGCGCGGCTGGCGGGGATTGACGGAACGCTGCTCACCGATCTGCCCGTCGAAGAATCCGCCGAGTATCTGCGCGAGGCGCGCAAGCATGACCTGGCAACGATTTTTCTAGCTGCGCCCACCTCGACCGACCAGCGCCTGAATTTGATTGCGCAGGTTTCTACTGGATTTATTTATGCGATCTCGCGCACCGGCGTGACCGGCGCCCGTCAGCAAATGACCGGAGACGCTAAGGCTCTGGTCAAGCGTATCCGCCGTTTCACGAAACTTCCAATCGCCGTCGGTTTCGGAATCTCAACTCCGGCGCAATTCGCGGCGGTCGGCAAGTTCGCCGAAGGCGCCGTTGTCGGCAGTGCCATCGTGCACGCCATCGAACAAAATCCCGGACGAGAAGCCGTGACTGTGGGAGAATTCGTAAGATCGCTCGTAGTCAGGGGCTCGTAGCTCGCAGCTCGTATTTTGCAGCTCACTATGGACATTTCCGATTGGCGCAGGAAAATCGACGAACTGGACCGCAAGCTGGCGGCGCTGCTTAACGAGCGCGCGGCCGCCGCCGTCGAAATTGGACGATTGAAACGCAATACTAAGCTGCCCATTTACGAGCCCGAGCGCGAGCGCGAGGTGATCGCCAATGTGCAGCGCAGTAACACCGGTCCCTTAGCCGAGCGCGATCTGGGGCAGATCTACGAACGAATTATGGACGTGATGCGCAGCATCCAGAAGCACGAAATTGTTCCCGATGACGGACGGACCGGCCACGACACCGAAATTGATTCGCGATACGAGGACTAGAACTTTCCGCCGCGCCGCCGTGCAGTTTACAGCGAGCTCCGGCGGGGCAAAACGAGCGCACTGATGATTGTCGCAATGCAAGATTCGGCCAGTGAAGATCAGATCCAGCGGGTGATCGATCAACTGGTTCATTTCGGTTTTGAAGTCCACCGCTCGACCGGCGCACGCCAGACCGTTCTCGGTGGGGTCGGAGTGCCCCATGATTTCGACACGCGTGAAGTCGAAATGATGGCGGGAGTGCAGGAAGTTCACCGCATCACTTCACCCTACAAGCTGGCGGGGCGCAACTTCCGTCCCGAAGGGACCGTGGTCAAGTTCGCGAACGGGATTGAAATTGGCGGCAAAAAGATTGTCGTCATGGCTGGTCCCTGTTCGGTCGAATCGCATGAGCAACTGTTCACGGTTGCCGATTTGATCGCGAAAGCGGGAGCGCGTGTTCTGCGCGGCGGCGCCTTCAAGCCTCGATCCTCTCCGTATTCGTTTCAAGGACTCGGCCTTGACGGCCTGAAATTGCTGCGTGAAGCGGGCTATCATTTCAAACTGCTGGTGATCAGCGAAGTGATGGAGATTTCGCAGATCGAGCTGATGTTGCCTTATGTGGACATTTTCCAGGTGGGTGCGCGCAACATGCAGAACTTCAATTTGCTGCGCGAACTGGGCAAGGTCCGAAAGCCGGTGCTGCTCAAACGCGGCATTGCGGCCACGATCGAAGAGCTTCTATGCTCGGCGGAATACCTGCTCGCCGGCGGCAACTACGAAATCATTTTGTGCGAGCGTGGCATCCGCACCTTCGAGACTTACACGCGCAACACCATGGACATTTCCGCGATTCCGATCATTCATAAACTTTCGCATCTGCCGATGACCGCCGATCCATCGCACGGCACTGGACGCCGCGACAAGGTGGCTCCCATGGCGCTTGCATCCGCTGCCGCTGGGGCCGACGCCATGCTCATAGAGGTTCATCATCAGCCCGACAAAGCGCTCTCCGATGGTGCGCAGTCGCTTTACCCGGAGCAGTTTGCGCAGTTGATGGACCAGCTCCGCATGATTGCGCCTGCGGTAGGACGCGAGATCGCGTAAATGGCAGTCCAATCCTCTTCAAGGAGGCGAAGTGGCATGAGGATACGTTGCGCGGCATTGATCCTTCTGGTGGCGAGTGCCGCCTTTGCTCCGGAGAAACTCGCCGCAAGCAAACCTACGCAAGACGTCAGCCTCCAGGATTTGGAATTCATCTCAGGTCATAGCCGCGGCGATCTCGACGGCAGCATCGCCGAAGAGCTATGGAGCGAGCCCGTTGGCGACAGCATGATGGGCGTATACCGGGAGGTGAAAGACGGGAAGATCCAAATGTATGAAATGATGACGATCGAACTGACTGCCAAAGGCCCGGTGCTGCGGCTGAAAGATTTCAATGCTGGCCTTGAAGGATGGGAGGAAAAGACTCAGGTCTGGAATTTCCCGCTCGTCCGGTTTACGGCGCGAGAGGCAGTGTTTGAGAACTCCGACCAGGGCATCCGGATCGGGTATCGTCTCGCGGAAGCAGGTATTCTCGAAGCCACCGTCGAACATCAGGGTGCGAAGAAGGAAGTATTCCGGTATAAGCATTCCTCTGACTGATGCCCTTCAAGCAAGTCACCATTATCGGAACCGGACTGATCGGTGGCTCGCTCGGCCTCGCGCTGAAGAAGCGCCAGCTTGCCGGACGAATCACAGGGTGCGATCGCGCTCCGGTTTTGGAGAAGGCTGAGCAATGCGGCGCCATTGATTCAGGAACGGCCAACCCGGCCGATGCCATACGGGGCAGCGACCTGGTGGTGCTGGCAACGCCGGTAATCCCGATCCTCGATCTGATCGGACGGCTCGGTCCAGCGCTGCCGCCGAAGACACTTGTCACCGATGTCGGCAGCACCAAGGCAGAGGTTGTCGTTCGCGCTGTGAAATCATTCGGACGAAATGCCGGGCACAGATTCCTGGCCGGGCATCCCATGGCGGGCAAAGAGCACGCCGGTGTGGAGTTTGCGGATGCCGATCTTTTCGAAGGCGCCGCTTGGCTCTTCACGCCGCTTCCTGGGCAGAATGTTTACGCTGGATTGTGCAGAGAATTTATCCACTGCACGGAGAAGATGGGAGCCAAGATCGCGGTCGTCGATGCCGCCGATCATGATCGTTTGTGCGCCTGGATCAGCCATCTGCCGCAGATGATTTCGACTGCTCTCGCGGCGGCGCTGGTCGATGAATTCGGGTCCGACGCGCCGGTGCTCGACATCGGCGGACGCGCCCTGCGCGAGATGACGCGCATTTCTGGCAGTCCTTATTCGATGTGGCGCGATATCGCCATCACCAACAAGAAGAACCTTGCCGATGTGCTGCAGAAGCTGGAGCAGCGACTGGCGCACATTCGCGAAAATCTGGACTCGCGAGAGCTGGCCGTGGAATTCGAGCGCGCGCACGAGCTGCGCAAGAGCAAGCCATCCCTTCCGCCGAAGCCGTCGAGATCGCGGCGATAGAACACTCACCACAGAGGCACAGAGCCATGGAGAAGAACAAAGAAATGAATTTCTCTGTGTCTCTTTCTCTGTGTCTCTGTGGCCCCTGTGGTGGATTTTGGTTTTGACCTCTCTCGACGCCCTAATTTCCGATAGAATTCTCCTGCTATGCACAAAGTTGTCGCCAGCGCTGAAGAGGCGATCCGGGACGTGTTTGACGGAGCGTCCATCATGGTGGGCGGATTCGGTTTGTGCGGGAATCCTGAAAACCTGATCCGCGCGCTCGCCCGCAAGGGCGTCAAGAACCTGACCACCATCAGCAACAACGCCGGTGTCGATGGCTTTGGCGTGGGACTGCTCCTGGCCAATGGCCAGATCCGGCGTCACATTGGAACCTACGTCGGCGAAAACAAACTGCTGGAACAGATGGTGCTGAACGGCAAGGTGGAACTCGACCTGGTTCCGCAGGGAACTTTCTCGGAACGAATTCGCGCTGCGGGCGCCGGCATTCCTGCGTTCTTTACGCCTACCGGGGTTGGAACGGTGGTCGCCGAGGGCAAAGAAGCGCGGGAATTCGACGGCCGCACTTACATCATGGAGCGCGCGCTGCGAGCCGATTTCGCCTTCGTCAAGGCATGGAAGGGCGACCGCTGGGGTAATCTCGTCTATCGCAAGACGGCGCGCAATTTCAATCCGATGATGGCGACCGCGGCGAAGATCACAATCGCCGAAGTGGAACACCTGGTCGAACCCGGAGAACTGGACCCTGACATGGTGCATACGCCGAGCGTGTTTGTGAAACGTATCTTTCAGGGTGAGGTGTTTGAGAAACGAATCGAGAAAAGGACGGTGACGAAAGCGGCGGCAACGAGGTAGCGAAACGGTCGTTGGTCGCTAGTCGTTAGTCGCTGGTCGTTCGCGAAGCACCGCAGATGCTTGGGCTCGCGAACGACCAGCGACTAACGACCGACGATTTTTCTCCTTATCACCGAAACCGAGTCGAAGAAAATATGTCAACTTTGCCTAAGACTCCAAAGGACACCGACAAACGCGAACGCATCGTCAAGCGCATAGCCCGCGAGTTGCGCGATGGATTCTACGTCAACCTCGGCATCGGGCTGCCCACGCTGATTGCCAATTATGTTCCGCCGGGCATGGACGTGATTCTTCAATCGGAGAACGGGATGCTGGGCATCGGGCCCTATCCGCTCGAAGGCACGGAAGACGCGGACCTGATCAACGCGGGAAAAGAAACGGTCAGCGAAATGGCGGGCACCGCTTATTTTTCGAGCGCTGATTCTTTTGCCATGATTCGCGGCGGCCATGTTGACCTGAGCGTGCTGGGCGCGATGGAAGTTGACGAACAAGGAAATCTCGCCAACTGGATGATCCCCGGAAAAATGGTCAAAGGCATGGGCGGCGCCATGGACCTGGTTGCGGGAGCACGGCGCGTGATCATCGCCATGGAACACGCGACCAAAGATGGGCAGCCGAAAATTCTGAAGAAGTGCACTCTGCCCCTGACCGGCGTAAAGGTCGTGGACACGATTGTCACCGAGATGGCCTACATCCGAGTCACGCCAGAAGGCTTGCTGCTCGAAGAGATTACTCCCGGATTGACGGCGGACGACGTCCAGAAAGCAACCGAAGCGAAGTTGCGGGTAAGCTCTGGACTGAAGACGATGCAGGAATGAAAATCAGTTTTCGGGGCTTGGCATGGGCCCTCAGTCGTGGAGCACTACGTCCAGCAGCGTGCTGCGAACTTCCAATCCCCCGTTGTAGTCAATGAAGCCCAGCTTCCGGAAGCGATTCATAAAGAAAGTAACGCGCGCCCGGGTGGTACCGACGATCTCCGCCAACCCTTCATGGCTTATCCTTGGGAGCACAGGTTCCAATCTGTTTTCTTTGCCAAAACGAGTCAGCAGCAAGAGAGCCCTGGCTAGCCGTTTCTCGGCGGAATTGAAGAGCTGATCGACCAGGTCCGCCTGAATCTGACTGTTGCGGACGACCAGAAACGCAACGAGCAAATCGGAAAACGCGTGTTCGCGGTGCAGCACATCGAGCATCACTTTCTTTTCAATTCTCAGCACCGAAGAATCCGTAATGGCAAGCGCAGATGTCGTCCGCAGAGACTGATCGGAGGTGATACACCCCTCCCCCACAAAATCGCCGTCGCTCAGCAGAGCTACGGTGGCCTCTTTACCCTGCTTGGACACGACGGTGAGCTTCACTCGTCCGGTTTGAATGTAGAACACCGCGTCTGCCGGATTTCCCTGAGAGTAGATCGCGCTGTTCGCGGGATATTGCAGGATCGTTCTTCCTAAACCGACCCGGGAAAGGAAGGCATGAACGTCAAACTTCTGGGTGTTTTTCCGAACTTTTTTCTGAACCTTTTCTTGAGCTTTTTCTTGAACTGATTTTTGAGCTTTGCGACGGGGCATGGCGGCCTCCCAAGACGCCTGGTGCGTAATCGCCAGGGTCCCACAGGTCTGGCTATCGGCTACGTTGCATGAACCAGAATTCTTTGTCAACCGATAGTGTTCAATTTTGAACAGACAGGGCCTGAGCGTTCCGGCAGAATGCGCGCATCTGTCCTGTGGGTTGTTGGGGTTGTTCAAGCAAGTAGCGAGCTGAATGGGTAGCTCAGCCTGATTGCACTCAAGACGCCTTCCCCCGTTTTCACGGCGAGGCTGGGCTACCCCGTGTCAGGAGGCCCTAAATGGCCCAAGCGTATCGAGGGTCGAAACGAACGATCCTGTGCATCGATGACGATAGCGGCGTTCTGAGATATGAGAAAGCGTTGCTCGAAAGATCGGGCTATAGCGTCCTCACGGCGGTGTCTGCGGAGCAGGGGCTAGCTCTGGCGATGATGTCTCGGCTTGATGCCGTAGTTCTTGACTACCACATGCCTGGAATGAACGGTCACGATGTAGCGGCTGCGATCAAGAGTTGCCGGCCGGAAATTCTGATCGTCATGTTTTCGGCAAGCGAGATTCCGGCAGAAACCCGCAAGCTGACCGATGCCGTCGTACATAAGGCGGACGCGATCACCGACCTCCTGCCAACGGTTGCGCACCTTTGCGATCGGTCTTCGACTTTGCCATCCTGACGGGATGCACGCTCCGGCCGCGCGAGAAGACGATCGCGATCCCGTTTTCAAATTCTGGAAAGACGAAACGGAGCGCTGAGCAGGCGCGCCGGGAGCATCACTAGGGCCCAGACGAGGGCGAGCGCTCCGTGGACGGCGATGCCTACCAGGCGAAACGGCAACAATAGCAGCCACACGAATGGATAGAGGATCAGGGCCAGCAGGGCTACGGGCCAGCAGAGGATGAAGAGCAAACACCAGAGCAGGAAGGCTAGCATGGATTACAACTCCTCCTGAATATGATACGCGGGCCTAAGGGGAAAAGTTCGGTTCTTAACCCCAGGGGGCACAGGGGAACACAGAGGAAAGCTTGGTTAGGATTTGAGATATTTCCGCAGAAATTGCAGGCTCCTTAGACCGGCGTCGTGCCAGATGGTTTGGTCGTCGAAGCCGTGGCCGACTCCGGGATAGATTTTGATTTCGTAGGGGATTCCCTTCTTCTCGAGTAACTTCTGCAACTGGTAGGCCTCCTCGACGGGGACGGTCGCATCGGCATCGCCGTGCAGGATGAGCACGGGGCAGAGGCGTCGCATGAAGAGGTTCATCTCTTTCGGCATGCCTCCGAAGAACTCGACGACGGCTTGCACGCGGTGGTCGATGGCCGAGTTGGCGAGCGAGAGGTAGGCTCCGAGGGAGAAGCCGAGCAGAGCGATGCGCTTGCCATCCACTTGCGGCTGCGTGTCGACGAAGCTGATGGCGTCCCAGAGGGTTTTCATCCAGAGCGGGAAATTGCGCAGGATCGTCGGCTTATCGACGGATTTGGTGCCGGTGTGGTCATTGTAGGTACGATCAAAGTAATGGAGCAGGTAAACGGCGAAACCCTGCGCCGCCAACGTTCCGGCGTAGCGCTCCATGCCAGAGACGTTGCCTCCTGCACCGTAGAGCGCGATCACGGCGGGGACTGGGACAGCGGACGCGTCAGGCAGGTAGGCGTTCAGACGGATGGGCTTGCCGCCACTTTGGAATGTTAGTTCGGATTGAGAGATGGTGGGCATAGAGCACAGGTTCGTTCAGAGCTGCCGGGCTTTTCCAGCGGGGCGGACGAATGCGTCAGCCGCTACGTGAGCTGGGTAGATGCCTCCGACAGGTTTAGCAGCGATTCGATGTATGGGGCGTGGGCTATGCCTCGTTCGGTGATGATGGCGGTTACGTATTTTGCCGGAGTTACGTCGAAAGCGGGGTTTTCGACCTCTACTCCGTCGGGAACCATTTGTTTGCCGGCGATGTGCGTTACTTCTCTGGCATTGCGCTGCTCGATGGGAATTTTGCTGCCGTCGGGCGTGGCAAGATCGACGGTCGAAATCGGCGCTGCGACGTAAAACGGGATGTCGTGTTCTTTGGCGAGGACGGCCACCGTGTAGGTGCCGACTTTGTTGGCTACGTCTCCGTTGGCGGCGATGCGATCGGCGCCGACTACGATGGCTCCGATTTTGCCTTGCTGCATCATGACTCCGGCCATGTTGTCGGAAATGACGGTGGTGGGGATGCCGTCCTTCATCAGCTCCCACGCAGTGAGGCGCGAGCCTTGCAAGAAGGGGCGTGTCTCGTCGGCGTAGACGTGAATCTTCTTGCCAGCTTCGACGGCGGCGCGGATCACGCCGAGCGCGGTGCCGTAACCGGCGGTCGCCAGCGCTCCGGCATTGCAATGGGTAAGCACGCCTCCGCTCGATGGCATCAGTTCGGCGCCGTAGCGTCCCATAGCCTGGTTGGCAGCGATGTCTTCGGCGTGCATGCGCTGGGATTCTTCGATTAGCGCTTGCTGGATTTGCGCTATGGGACGGATGCGAAGGATTTCAAATTTCTCACTCATGCGGCGGATCGCCCAAAACAAGTTGACGGCGGTGGGGCGCGTCTGGCGGATGGTTTCGCAAATCTGGTCGAAATCCTTTTTGAGATCGGCGCCATTCTCGGCTTTGGAATTTTTTACGCCGAGGGCGATACCCATGGCAGCGGCAACGCCAATGGCGGGCGCTCCGCGAACAACCATGTTGCGGATCACGTCGGCGACCTGCTGGTGCGTGGTGCAGGTTACATACACTTCTTCGGTGGGCAGCTTCGTCTGGTCGATGAAGACTACGCCGGATTGGGTCCATTCCAGGGTTTGAATCATGAGTAGTCGTTGGTCGTTCGTCGTTGGTCGTTCGCTATTCGCCATTCGCTATTCGCGTCTAAATGCTAATTGCTAAGTGCTCTTTCCTCACATCGGCTGCGGTAAAGATTGAAACGAAATTCGCGGGCGCCGCGGCCTTTTCTACATTGGGGCGGCCGTGGGCATCCTGGCGCTCTACCAGGCACATTGCGCCTACCACTTCGAAACCGAATTGTCGGGCGGCTTCGACGGCTTGCACGGTGGAGGAGCCGGTGGTGCAGACATCGTCCACGATTACGACCCTTGCGCCTTTTTCGTGGAAGCCTTCGATGCGCTCGCCGGTGCCGTGCTGCTTCTCCGCCTTGCGCACGAGGAAGCCGTGCAGCGTTCCGCTGATGACTGCCACGGCCACGACGATGGGATCAGCGCCCATGGTCAGTCCACCGATGGCGTCGGCGTGCCAGCCTTGGCCGCGCATTTCATCGAGGAAGACTTGGCCGACCAGTTGTGCGCCGCGGGCGTCGAGCGTAGTGGTACGGCAATCGATGTAATAGTCGCTGGTGCCGCCGGACGACAACTTGAATTCGCCCAGGCGAAATGATTTTTGCGCGAGCAGTTTTAATAATTCTTGTCGTGCAGTGGACATGAATTTCTACGATAGCAGAAAAGCAGTTCTCGGTTCCCGGTTCTCAGTTCTCAGAAAAGACCAGTGCGCCGCGACACTGAGAACTGAGAACCGGGAACTGAGAACTCTATTGATTCAGTTTCTCCAGATGCCGAAATCCGTCGGTGGCGGCGAACATGGCTACGGTGATGGTTCCGTTGTAGGCCATGTGGATGAGGACACCGGCGGCTACGGAATTTGTGTTAGCTCGGACCATCGTCAGGACCAGGCCAACCATGAAGATGACGAGCACCGGTCCCCAGGCGAAGCCCAGTTGTGCTGCGTGCAACAGGGCGAAACCGAGCGCGGTCAGGAAAACGGCAATCGGCAAACCGAGGCGACGCGCAAGCACGGGATAAAGAAAGCCGCGAAAAAACAGCTCCTCCATCAGGGGCGCGAGCGTAATGCTGAGGATGCCGAGCGCCCAAGCTTCGGCGGGAGTGCGGAAGAAACTGTCGATGGGCAGGTCTTTCGGAATCGGCAATAGATGCGCCACAGCTTGCAAGGCCAGCGAAAGGACGAAACCCGCCAACACGTAACCCGCAATATTGTGAGGCCAGTTCCAGTGGATGGCCGTAAGAAAATCGGGGCGGCGGCGCTCGCGCGCTACCAGCACATACATGTACGCAAGGATGAGAAGGTATGCCAGGGCTTGTCCAGCAACCACGACCAGCGGGAATCTGGCGATTTCGCCGAGGGCGTGGTGAGGGTACACCCAGGCGCGGGCGGTGAACAACACGGCAAACACACCGACGAAAAGCGCGACGATGGTAAGGAATGTGAGGCGGAGGACATCCCATCCGTTCCACGCGGGATCGGCGGGCGCAGCGGGCAGGACTTCGAGTCCGGCTTGGAGTTGTCCACTAGCATCTGCCGAGCTTTGCTCGGCTGGACAGCCGGGGGCGGCTGTCCCTACGCGGACGGGCGAGGACGGCCATCCCTCCACGAGCGGGTCCGTGGGCTGCGGCGCCGGCACTTGAACTAGCGGATCGTCAGGCGGAAGGCTCACGCTAGTTCCCCTGTGCCGGTAGGCGCGAGCACGCCCTTCGTCGAGCTATTTTTTGCCGAGCCATTTTTCTCCGACCCGTTTTTTGCCGCTCCGTTCTTCGCCGACCCATTGAAATATGCGGTTAGCGCCTGGCCAGTGTAGGACTTTTTCACACGCGCGACTTGCTCGGGCGTGCCCTGGGCCACGATGCGGCCGCCTTCTTCTCCGCCTTCGGGACCAAGATCGAGGATCCAGTCGGCGTTGCGGATGACGTCGAGATTGTGTTCGATGATGATGACGGTGTTTCCCAGATCCGTTAGACGGTGCAGGACGTCGAGCAATTTGCGCACGTCGTCGAAGTGCAATCCGGTGGTCGGCTCATCCAGCAGATAAAGAGTTTTCCCGGTCTGGCGCTTGCTGAGTTCGCGGGCGAGCTTGATGCGCTGGGCTTCTCCGCCCGAGAGGGTAACGGCAGATTGACCGAGGTGAATGTATCCCAGGCCGACGTCGACCAGGGTTTGCAGCTTTTGCTTGACCTGCGGGATATTTTCCAGAATCTGGAGCACGTCCGACACGGGCATTTCGAGCAGATCGGCGATGGAATAGCCGTTGTAATGAACTGACAACGTTTCGTGGTTGTAACGGCGTCCGCCGCAGACTTCGCACTGCACGTAGACGTCGGGCAGGAAGTTCATTTCAATGCGGCGCTGGCCTTCGCCCTGGCAAGCTTCGCAGCGGCCGCCGGAAACATTGAAGGAGAAGCGTCCGGGTTTGTATCCGCGCTCGCGCGATTCCGGCAGCATGGCGTAGAGGTCGCGAACTGCGGCGAATATTCCGGTATAAGTTGCGGGATTCGAGCGCGGGGTGCGGCCGATGGGAGACTGGTCGATGCGAATGACCTTGTCGATCAACTGCGCTCCGGTGATGGCTTTGTGCGTGCCGGGTTCCTCGCGTGAACGATAGAGTTGCTTAGCGAGCGCGCGGTAGAGAATGTCGTTGACCAGGGTCGATTTGCCGGAGCCGGAGACGCCGGTCACCACCGTCATCACGCCCAGCGGAAACACTACGTCGAGATTCTTGAGGTTGTTCTCGCGCGCACCTAGAACCGCGACGGCTTTGCCATTCGGGCTGCGGCGCTCGGGGAGCATGGCAATCCGCTGGCGTCCGGCAATGTAGGCGCCGGTGAGGGACGCTGGTGAGTTCATGATTTCGGCGGGGGTTCCGCTGGCGACCAATTCGCCGCCGTGACGACCAGCGCCGGGGCCGAGATCGATGACGTAGTCGGCACGGCGAATAGTTTCTTCATCGTGCTCGACTACGAGAACGGTATTGCCGAGGTCGCGCAGGTTTTCCAGCGCGGCGAGTAGACGTCCGTTGTCACGGTGATGCAGGCCAATGGAAGGTTCGTCCAAGACATAGAGAACTCCTCGCAGCTTCGATCCAATTTGCGTAGCGAGGCGAATGCGCTGGCCTTCTCCACCCGAAAGTGTGGCGGCAGAACGGCCGAGTTGCAGGTAACCGAGTCCGACATTGTGCAGGAATTCGAGGCGTTGGGTGATTTCGTGGGCGATGCGTCCGGCGATGGTCAGTTCCCTGCCGGTCAGTTTGATGTCGCACGCGGCTTCGAGAGCGCGCGCAATCGGAAGGCTGCTGAAATCGGCTATCGACATGCCGTTGACTTTGACGGCCAGGCTTTCCGGACGCAGACGCTTGCCGTGACACACCGAACATTCGGTGGCCGACATGAAATCCATCAGATATTCACGGTAGGTGTCGGAGGTGGACGACTCGAGATTCTGCTTGAGGTGGCCGAGAATCCCTAGAAAACCAGTTTTGCCGCCACGCTGCGGTTCGCCGTAGAGCAGCAGGTTCTGAATCTTGTCGGGAAATTTCTCAAAGGGCGTCGTCAAGTCGAAACCGTAGGCCAGGACGAGCAACTGCAAACTGCGAAGCAGGTTCTGCGATGACGAACCGGGGCCCAGGCCGCCATCGAGCAGCGGCTTCGACCAATCGACAATTACTTTGCCGGGATCCAGGTCGTAGCGGCTACCCAAGCCGTGACACTCGGGACAGGCTCCATAAGAACTGTTGAACGAGAACGATCGCGGTTCAAGTTGTGGAACGCTGATGCCGCAGTCGGGGCAGGCCAGGCGCGCGGAATAGAGCGTTTCGTCTCCGTTGACGACGGCTACCAGGACGAGACCACCGCCGAGTTTCATGGCCAGTCCGACCGAGAGTTCGAGGCGGTGTTCGATTCCGGGCTTGACCAGCAGGCGATCCACGACGACTTCGATGGTGTGGTTCTTGCGCTTGTCGAGCGCGAGGTCGTCCTCGAGGTTCACCAGTTCGCCATCCACGCGGGCGCGGGAGAAACCGTGCTGGATGAGTTTCTCCATTTCTTTTTTGAATTCGCCTTTGCGGCCCCGAACGATGGGCGCCATGATCATTACGCGGTCATCGGGCGTGAGCGACATCGCGCGCTGGACGATTTGCTCAGCCGATTGGCGGGTGATGGGCTTGCCGCAGTTCGGGCAATGCGGCACTCCGATTGAAGAGTAGAGCAGGCGCAGGTAATCGTAAATTTCAGTGATAGTGCCTACGGTCGAGCGCGGACTGCGGCTGGTGGTTTTCTGCTCGATGGAAATCGCGGGGCTGAGGCCGTCGATGGAGTCGACGTCGGGGCGCTCCATCTGGTCGAGGAACTGGCGAGCGTAGGCGGAAAGTGTTTCCACGTAGCGGCGCTGGCCTTCGGCATAGATGGTATCGAAAGCAAGCGAGGATTTGCCGGAGCCGCTCAGACCCGTAATGACCGTCAAAGTATTGCGAGGAATCTCGACGTCAATATTCTTCAGGTTGTGCTGGCGCGCGCCGCGCACGGAGATGCTGGTGATGGCCATTTAACACAAAACTTTATGGACTTCCGTAACGTGGACGGGTCCTAAGAAATGTTGGAGAGTGGAGATACGCAGTTCGATTCTCGTATCTTATTTGCTAACAGCGGCGGGGGTCAAATGCGGATATTGTCTAAAGATCGGGTAAAACATTTGCAGCCGCAGGGTTTAGGGGTGGCTGCCAGCAAGGGCCGGTAATGTGAGCGCACTTTTCGTAGCTTTTCTGATCAGTAGCACCGCAATCTTAGCTGTAATTTTGGGTGTTTTCGGCGCGTATTGCGCAATTTGCGGAATATTGGCCGTCGTCAACCCCTCCCGACCGTCCAACACTCTTCAGGCGTTGGTGCCCCAGCAAAGCCCCATAAGCGGCGACTAAACGCACGCTTGCGCCTTCCCGTTGAATCCGGTGGAATTGTGTGCCCAAGGATGCCTGCCCATGGATCCTGTCCAGGGATGGCCCCGAAATGCACGGCTATTCTTGGGGAGGCTGTGGGGGCTGTGGGGGCGGCGCGCCGGGCGCGCCAGGGCCGGCCTGTTGTTGTCTCTGTCTTTGGAGCATCTCCAGAATCTGCTCAGGCGTCTTCGGTCCCGCGTTGGGCTGACTTGGGTCGGGCTGTTGCTGCTGGTCCTGCCCAATGGCGCCGTTCGGGTTGGGCGGCTGGGCCTGATCGTCGGCGTTGTCGTCGACGGTATCAGGATCGTCGTCCTTGCTATCGTCTTGGGCATTCGCCGGTTGCCCATTCACGGGTTGTCCTGGCATCTGGGCAATTTGTTGCCGATTGAAGGGCTGGGGCGGACCACCGTTTGGCGGCATCGCTCCCATGGGACCCTGGAGCCCATTCGCGGCGGTCTGGTTATCTCCCGGCTTATCTCCCAACGAGGGCTTCGCCAGAAGTATCACGCTCGAAATAGCCGCGGGATCGGAGCTTGAACCCAGCATGACGTAATCAAAACTGGAGCCGTTAAGCAATCCGGCCATAACATCCCTTGGCGCTCCCGGGCCGAGGTGAGTAACCACTCGCTCGCTAGCGGCGGACCCTTGAGGAATCTCAATCGAAGCCCCGGTGAGCTTGCGCACATCGCGCAGGATTTCGCCTAAAGTCGAATTCTGAGCCGAGATCGTCAGCAGACCGCCCTCGAAACTGACCGTCGCTTTCGTCGCCGGAATCTGGTCCATTGGCAACTGACTCAGCGGACCGCTCGGCAGCGGCGGAAGCACGATTGGCTTCGGGGTCTTATTGGACTTGTGGGACTTATGGTGTTGGGGGGGTGTCGGCGCGGCGGGCTGGGCGGTGGCCGGAGTGGGAGAACTCTGCGCAAGCAGGACCGGAGCTGCCAGCACCAACCCCAAAGCCATCCATTTGCATGCGCGCGACATCAGAATATGCCCCGTTTCCGCGAGCAACTGCCGGTTCCGCAGCCACTCTTCCCTGCCTGATATTACCACTGCTGGTTGAACGCCGGACGGCTTGATTTCTTGCGTATTTGATTACGAACGTCCCATTGCAGGTATTGCTCTTGCAAGCATTTAGACCATCCACGGCTTTATCTGCGCGTAGAATGCCAGCGGAGGCTTTCCCTTTGGGCATGGCTTCGGGTATCGGTTCGGAATCGGCGTTCTGGAATCTTCGGCGCTATGGAAGATGGCTGTGGCTGGCGCTGCTGGGAGCATCGGTCTGCGCCCACTCCCAGACCTGCCTGAGCGCCGCGGATATGGATGATTCCGTACGAAGCGGGCTCGAAGCTTCGGCCAAGCGCTATTTCGAAATGTCGGCAAGCGGGGATACGGCTGCCCTGCGGCAGAACTCCATTGCCTCCGTGGCAGCAAGTTTTGCCGGGATCGCTGCCGCAGTCAAAGAGAACCAGGGGGTCCTCGCTGGCGCAAAGGCTACGGTTCGGCCGCCCTTTTTACTTACCACCGATAGCGTAGAACCGCTGGCTCGCGCTGAATTTCTGTGCGGAGTCTTTGGCAAGTCTGGCCAGACCAAAGATAGTGCCGTATTCGTCCTAAACAATCTGCCACCCGGCAAGTACGGCGTCACTATTCTCGACGTGAACGGCGGCCAGGCTGCAATGACGCTGACGCTGGTCCTGCAGCAGGCAGGCACCGACTGGAAGCTGGCAGGGTTTTTTGCCAAGTCCTCACAGGCGTCGGGACACGACGCGGCATGGTTCACTCAGCGCGCCCGGGAGTTCAAAGATAAGGCTCAGAATCACAACGCCTGGCTGTATTATCGCGAGGCGATCGCCCTGTCCTCTCCAGTGGACTTCATGAGCACGCTCGCCACCGACAAACTCTACGACGAAGCCGAGAAGACGCAGCCCGCCGATTTGCCCGCGAACGGCACCATCGTGGATATGAATGCCGGCGGCAAGATTTATCATTTGACCGAAGTTTTTCTGCGGGGCGTGGGCAACGATCTTGACGTGGAGGTAAGCTATCAGGCGGCGGATGTATCGGATACGGGGCACACGTTTCAGGAAACTACGGCCGTGATCAAGGCACTGGTAGCAAAGTTTCCAGAATTTCGCGACGCCTTTAGCGGAGTGGTAGCGCGAGCCGTCGAGCCCTCTGGCCACGACTTCAGTTCGCTCATGGCGATGAAAGACATCAAGTAGAATCATTGAATCATTTATCCATTGATGCATTGAATCATTGAAAGTCAAAGGCCCATAGGCTTTAAGGTTTGCAATGACTCAATGACTCAATGACTCACCGCTTCAATGACTCGATGCTTTCCCGCCTCCTCATTTGCCTTCCCCGCCGCGCGGGACTAGTATTTTTCAGGGTCATTTCGCCGCAGCCAACTTCATCACACGATCTTGTTGCAAGAAGGAGGATGTATGGGAATTGCAGTTTCGCCAATCCAGATTGATTCACGCGTCAGCGACTTCATCGCGAAGCCGCGCAAAATGCTGATCGACGGCAAGTGGGTAACTGCCGTCTCGGGCAAAACTTTCCCAACCTATAACCCAGCTACCGGCGAAGTCCTGGCGCAGATTGCGGAAGGCGATCGGCAGGACATTGATCTGGCGGTAAAGGCCGCGCGCAAGGCGTTTGACAGCGGTCCATGGTCACGCATGACGGCCTCCGATCGCGGCAAGCTGGTGTGGAAACTGGGCGACCTGCTGGAAGAGCACATCGAAGAATTCGCGACCCTGGAAACACTTGATAACGGCAAGCCGCTCACTGTGGCGCGCGCCGCCGATGTTCCGCTCGCCGTCGATATGTTCCGCTACATGGCGGGATGGGCAACCAAGCTCGAAGGCACCACCATTCCGCTGTCGGTGCTATATACGCCCGGCGTGAACTATCACGCTTATACGCTGCGCGAGCCGGTGGGCGTCGTGGGCCAGATTATTCCGTGGAATTTCCCTCTGCTGATGGCGGTGTGGAAGCTGGCGCCGGCGCTGGCGACAGGATGCACGGTGGTGTTGAAGCCGGCCGAACAGACACCGCTCTCCGCGCTGCGTCTGGGCGAGCTGATTATGGAAGCCGGATTTCCGGACGGCGTGGTCAACATCGTCCCGGGATATGGCGAGACGGCGGGCGCGGCTCTGGCGGCGCACGATCTGGTCGATAAGATCGCGTTTACCGGATCGACCGAAGTGGGCAAGCTGATTGTGCACGCGGCCACCGGAAACCTGAAAAAAGTTTCGCTCGAACTCGGCGGCAAGTCGCCAAACGTGGTGTTCAAAGATGCCGACCTGGACACCGCAATCGGCGGCGCGGCCAGCGCCATCTTTTTCAATCATGGCCAGTGTTGCTGCGCCGGATCGCGGCTGTACGTTGAGCGGCCGGTCTTTGATCGCGTAGTGGACGGTGTAGCGGCGCAGGCCAAAAAGATCAACGTGGGGTCGGGTCTGGAACCGAAAACGTCGATGGGGCCGCTGGTCTCCGAGGAACAGTTGCGGCGCGTGTGCAACTATCTGGAGATCGGCCTTTCGGAAGGCGCGACCGCAGTGACGGGCGGAAAAAAGATGGGCGACAAGGGATATTTTGTCGAGCCGACCGTGCTGGTAAATACGAAAGACAACATGCGGGTGGTGCAGGAAGAAATTTTCGGGCCGGTGGTGGCGGCGATTCCATTCGACGATCCGGAAGAGCTGCTGACTCGGGCCAACGATTCCATGTACGGGCTGGCGGCGGGCGTCTGGACGAACGACGTCTCGAAAGCGCACCGGACGGCAGCCTTGCTGCGCGCCGGAACGGTCTGGATCAACTGCTACAACATCTTCGACGCGGCGCTTCCGTTTGGCGGGTATAAACAGTCGGGCTGGGGACGCGAGATGGGCAAAGACGTTCTCAACCTTTACACGCAGACCAAGGCGGTGTGCACGCGGATTTAGTGCCGTGAGGGCGTAATGAGTCAGACGGTGGAGAGACGGGCGCCTCGCCTGTCCGGCGATTCGGCGGCCGGGCGGGGACGCCCGGCTCTCCATCGTTTTTTTTCGCGGAAGTCATCAGTGAGAGTCCAACTTCGCTTTGGCCGGCAATGAGGGCGTTATAGCACGGTGTTGGAGTATCCGATGCGCCTGACCTGGCCGGCATCAGGCGACAGGTCAAGCTCGGGCCTATTACAACTAATGCAAAATGCTTCGGCGAGCTGCAAAGTGCAGTGGCCTAGTGGTCCTTCCCGTTCAACCCCTTCCTGCAAGTTCATGCCCTGCAATAAATCACGCCCCACGTTGAATGTGTCCTTCACGTGCACTGAATAAAGACGCAAGCTGGCGCGAAGAAGGCGCCCAATAAGCAAGCGACGGAATCGACCCCGAGAGGAGGGAGTATGACAATCCTGTTCGTTCTGCTGACGTTCCTGGTGATCATCAGCGTCAGATATTTCATTGAACCGAAATCCCAGCCTGCGCTGGAACCCGAAATCATCGCCAAGCCGCAACCGCCACGGGTGAAGCGCGAGTACGGGTTTGAGATCCCGCAGGACTATTGCTTTCATCTTGGACACACCTGGGTAACGAAAGAAGGCGCCAACGATGCGCGGGTCGGGGTCGATAAGTTCGTCACCAATCTTATGGGGAAGATTGATCATATTGAAGTGCGAGGAACCGACCGCTGGGTTCGTCAGGGGCAGAAGCTCATCACCCTGAGCAGCAATGGCGCCAGCGTGGACCTGCTCTCTCCCGTGGAAGGTGTGGTTACGGCTGTCAACGACGACGTATTACGAGATCCAAGCCTGGTCACGAACGATCCCTACGAAAACGGCTGGATCGCGATTGTGAAATCTCCAGACCTGAAGATCAATCAGAGGAATCTGATCCAGGGCTCGATGGTGGCGCCCTGGATGCAAAACAACGTAGCCCGGCTGAGTGCGATGTTATCGCCCTTACCGGCACTGGCCCAGGACGGCGGAAGCCCGATCAGTGGTTTGCTTCCGCAGCTTACTCCCGAGTTGCGCCAGAAAGTGGTGAAAGAGTTCTTCTTGTCATAACGGGACTCTGCAACGGAAAGGAGAAAAGTCATGGCAACTACGAGAGCGATCCTGGTCGACATCACAAAGTGCATCGGATGCCGGAGCTGCGAACAAGCTTGCAAACAAATCCACGGATTTCCGATGGGTTCCGAAACGAAACTTTCACCCACGGCGTTTACGGTGGTGGAAGAGCGCGGCGATCGTTTCGTGCGACGGATGTGCATGCATTGCCAGGATCCGGCCTGCGCTTCGGCGTGCCTGGTAGGTGCGCTCAAGAAGACGGCCGCCGGCCCGGTCACTTATGACGGCGCGAAATGCATTGGCTGCCGCTACTGTCTGGTGGCGTGTCCGTTCAGCGTGCCGCGTTACCAGTGGTCGAAGCTGGTGCCCTACGTGACCAAGTGCGACCTGTGCGCCGCGCGTCAGGCGAAAGGCCAACCACCGGCCTGCGTGGAAGCGTGTCCCGTGCAGGCTTCGATCGCCGGCGATCGCGACGACATTCTGGAAGAGGCGCAGCGTCGCATCCTCAATGATCCGAAATACGTAAAGCACATTTACGGCAGCGATGAAGTGGGCGGGACGTCGGTGTTCTTCATCTCCGATGTACCTTTCGAGAAGCTCGGTTTTGTCGCTGTGCCCAAGCAGCCCATGCCGATACTGACCGCGAATGCGTTGGGCGATGGACCCACCGTGATCCTGGTCGGTGGCGCGCTGCTTTCCGGCTTGTATTGGATCACGGAACGCAGGGCCCAGGTGGCTTTGGCCGAGGCCCAAGAGAAATCTGCAAAGGGAAGGGGTTGAGTCATGACTACCCTAAGAAAAACTGCCACAAGCGGGACCACCACAGGAATGACTGCCGCAAGAGTGACCGCCCTAGAAAAGACGGCCGCAGCATTTTCCAAAATCAGCTTCTGGCGCACCGTCGTGGCGATGATTTTCGCCGCTGGTCTCTATTCGATGTATGCCCGGTTCGCGCTGGGCTTCCAAGCCGCCACCAACCTTACGGATCCGCAGCCTTGGGGGCTGTGGGTCGGGTTAGGGACGCTGTGTGGCGTCGGCTTATCGGCCGGCGGGTTTGCCATTGCAACGGCCGTGTACATCCTGGGCCAGGAGCGCTACCGGCCCATTTTGCGCACCTCGGTGCTCATCTCGTTCCTGGGATATTGCACGGTGTGCGTGGGCATGTTGTACGAACTCGGTATTCCCTGGAGAATCTGGCACCCGATTGTGATGTGGAACCGGCACTCGGTGTTGTTCGAGGTGTCGTGGTGCGTGATGCTCTATACCACGGTGCTGGCGCTGGAGTTCTCGCCGGCGCTGGTGGAAAAGATCCCCTGGACGCGAGCGCGCGAGCTCTATCTGCGCTGGCACCATAGCATCCTGATCGCCCTGGTACTGGCTGGCACACTGCTCTCGTCGATGCACCAGTCGTTTCTGGGCGGACTTTACCTGATCACCAAAGGCAAGCTGGATCCGCTCTGGTACACACCTTACCTGACCACCATGTTTTATCTTTCCGCGATCCCAGCCGGATTAGCTGTAACCATGATGGCCATCTACCTCTGCGTGCGCTCGCTCAATGCTCGGGTTGATATGAACATCCTGAGCGATGTGAGCCGGGTGATTGCTCCGCTGCTGGCCATCTACGGCGTATTCCGGGCAGTCGACCTGATCAGCCGGGATGCCACGCAATATCTGTGGATGTGGCGCGAGGCAACGCTATTGTTCTGGCTCGAGATCGCATTGCTGGTGGTTGTGCCTCTGGTGCTGCTGAATCTGCAGAAGGTGCGCAATACTCCCTTGTACTTGTACTGGACCAGCGCCGTGATAGTGGCGGGATTCATGACTAACCGGTTAAACGTCTCCATCACCGCGCTGCAGGCAAACTCTGCTGTCTACTATGTGCCGAAGTGGACAGAGTTCGCGGCTACGCTGGCGACGATCGTGGCGGCGATCGTGGCCTTCCGTTACGCTGTGATTTATCTGGACATTTTGCCCAAGAACCCGCCCCGGGAGCGATGGATGGTTCCAAGTACTCCCGCCCAAGCGTAGACTCCAGAACTTACCGAAGCCCCGGGAGAAGACCCTGGGGCTTTTCATGTTCCATGGGAATATTCAGTTTAGATCCAGCTCCGCATCACGAACTACTCCGACGCCTTCCCTTTCAGCCGCCGCTGTAACGAAGTAGGATGAATGCCGAGAATGTGAGCCGCTTGCGTTTTATTGTTGCCCGTGGCGGCTAATACTTGTTCGATGTAGTTATCTTCCAGTGCGCGCAGGGTAAGGAACTGGTCTCCGGTTGGAGAAATGTCGTCCTCGGAGAATGCTTCAATGACTTTCTTCTCCGCACGCTGGTCGCGAATCTCTTCCGGAAGATGGCTGGCATGAATCTCGCCTTGCGGGCTGAGAATCATGGTGCGCTCAATCACATTCCTCAATTCGCGGATGTTGCCCGGCCACGCATACTGCACCAGCAAGTCAGCGGAAGCCGGAGTAAATCCTGTAAAGCTCTTTTTCAACTCCAGGTTGAAGTGCTGCAGGATTTCGAGCGCTAAAGGCACAATATCCTCCTTGCGCTCGCGCAAGGGGGGAATATACAGCTGCACCACATTGATGCGGTAGTAAAGATCCTCTCGAAATCGCCCTTGGCTGACGGCATTCTTCAGCTGATCATTGGTGGCTGCGATCAACCGGATATCGACCTTGATGGTGCTCGTTCCCCCGAGCCGCATGAAGGTCCCTTCCTCCAGCACGCGCAGGATTTTGGCTTGCGTGCTGGCGGACATGTTGCCGATTTCATCCAGAAAAACGGTCCCGCCGGTGGCGCGCTCCAGCAGTCCCTCTTTACGCCGGCGAGCGTCGGTGAAAGCCCCTTGTTCGTAGCCGAAGAGCTCGCTCTCCAGCAGCGCATCGGGAAGGGCAGCGCAATTGATCTCCAGCAATGGCATGGAGGTCCGAGGACTGGCATAGTGAATTGCCTTGGCGAGCAGGCCTTTGCCAGTGCCGCTCTCACCCTGAATCAGAATCGTGGTCCGGTCGGCCTCGGCGGCTTTGCGGGCCACCTCCAACATCTTGATGGTCGCGGGATTGTGAGTAACGATGCGCCCAAAGTCGTACCGGCCCCGTTCCGATTCCACCGAATCACGCACCCGCACCCGTAATGCGAGCACTTCGGCCGCGCGATGCAGCGTGGTCATCATGTCGTCGAGGTGAAAGGGCTTGACCAGATAATCAAAGGCACCCAGCTTCATGGCTTCGACCGCGCGTTCCACCAGATGATAGGCGCTCATCATGATCACAATCGCGGTCGGGTTCGCCTGTTTGATCTGGCGCAGCACATCGACCCCATCAATTCCCGGGAGGACAATGTCCAGCAGAATCAGGTCCGGCTTCTCCTCGTTAAACAGTTTCAGGCCCTCCTCGCCGGAGAGAGCCGTGAATACCTCAAATCCGTCCTGACGCAGGCCGCGCGAGATGGTGCGGAGTGTAAGTTCTTCGTCATCGATGATAAGCGCGGAATAGGGCATGTTAATTCAGGGCTACGAGCTACGAGCCGCGAGCTACGAGCAATCTATTTACCGCACTACTGCAGCCCGGTTGCTCGTAGCTCGTAGCTCGCAGCTTCTTCTCAAACCACGATTTCTGATTGTTCTTCGGCGTGGTGTGATTCCTCCTGACGGATGGGCAACGTGATGGTTACAGTAGTTCCCTGTTTCCACACGCTATCGATGCGAATCTCGCCTTTGTTTCTCCGAACGTAAGTGGCACAAATGCTGAGGCCAAGACCCGTACCTCTGCCGACCTTAGTGGTGAAGAAAGGTTCAAAGACGTGGGGCAGAACATCAGGCGGGATGCCGCAGCCGGTGTCACTGACGCGGATTTCGATGCAATGGGCAGAGGCGAGCTGGTTGGCGGAAATCGTGATGCGTCCGCCATCGGGCGTCGCTTCGGCCGCATTGATCAGCAGATTCATCAACACCTGGGAAAGCTGATTGGAATCAACCAGAATGTGGGGTAAGTCTAAGGGAACCAGGTTCTCCGCTCGTTTATGGCGTAGCGCCGGCTGGCCTTCGAGAAAGTTGAGCGTGTCGGAAACCAGGCGATGCAGGCTGAGGCTGCTCAACACTAGAGGGCCGGGACGGGCGTAATTGACTAGACCACGTAAGGTCGCCGAAATACGCTTGGTGCCGGCAATGCACTGCTCGATCTCCCAACGTTGGTCGGGATCGTCAGCGCTCTTCAACTCGAGTTCCAGATGCGACAGGATACCGAGCAGCGGATTGTTGATGCCGTGTGCCGCTCCCAGGGCCAGTTGCGCGAGCGTGGAGTACTTTTCGTATTCAGCCAGTTGGGCTTGGAACTGGAACTTCTCCTGGTTCAAATCATGATCGTCCCGCAGGCGGCGAAAGAGTTCTTCTTGCGCCTGATTGCGCTCACACTCCAACTTCTTTTTTAGTTCCGTCGCTTGCTGCAGGGCTTCGCAGGCTCGTTTCCATTCACGGCGCTGAAGCCGCCACACCAGGAACATCACTACCAGGGGAACGAAAGTGAGCGGCAGGAGGTACCGCACGATCTGCAAGTCGAGGCTGCCTCTTGAGGTTTCCAACATTAGCAAAAGGCTCCCTAGCATGTCCGACACACTCGTGCCCCTGTCCTGTGCAGATGCATTCTTATACAACATGGAACGGATCATCCCGGGCGGCAGTGATGGGGGTCACTCCGGTAGGTGCGGTAGGCGACACCGCCGAAATTGCCTCGTCCCCTGGGTATTGGGGCTAAGTGACGGGCAAAGCGGAAGTAATCCAAAATGCGCTTGTATGCCTGGGTCCAATCAAGGTCTGTTAACAGTTCCTGAGAGTTCCGCACAACGCCAAGGGCGGCTGCCAGCGCCGTTGAATGTCAATCAGTTACGTTAGAACGGGACCTTGACACGGTAGAGGTCATGAGTTCGAGTCTCCTCGTGCCCACCTTATTTCTCGTTGCGATATTTGTGGGAAATCGAAAGATTGCTGAGACGATTACGGGTCGATCTCCATTTGGCAAGACGATCTACTTCCCACAAGTCTTATTTACGGTTAAAGCGCTCCTCGAGCCGGGACACGAAGTTCGGGGTGTGGCCTTTCACGATTTGCCGAATGCCAGGCCCGAACTCGTGGAAGACATTCATCCCCGCGTCGCCGCCAACCGTCGAACCAAAATCGTTGAATGTCGCGGAAGTGGATTGCATTCTATTTGGACGGTTAGCGGAATGGAGCGCAACCGATGCCAGTACCCCGAGAAAATACCTGGTGTTCAGCGTCCCTTTTCCGGAGCTGTCACGCGTGACAAAGACGCGCGATGCTGCGTAGGTGGCCCGGCCCATAAGACTGTCCCTCGTCGAAGCGTGATAACGTGAGTCCTGCTCCAGCGTCGACGGATACATGTGCCTGGCAAGAAAAGGGCTGGACTCTCTTTGCATAGGTACCCATTGGTGGAGCGAGGTCAAGCCGGGCTGCGGTCCGTGAGCTAGGTGTTCCAACTCTGTTTCGCGCATTCCACTCGCACCGACGCCAACCGCGCCAGGGATCAACGGCGATTTTGCTTCATTGGCGAACAATCTTCGAATCTGCGTTTTTGTCGGAGGCTGGACCGACGACGGAGCATCAGGCAATGAGCTCCACGTTCGCATCTCTTGGGCCTGCGCCTCGGGTGAGTTTGAACCATCAAACCGTAAGTCCCGAAGCAAGTCAGCGGAAAGACGGTTCTGGCACCAAGCTGTGCTGGCAGCCAATAAGAAGATAGCGGGAATTAGTGTGGTTCGCCTCACGGTAACTCGGTCCTGCAAAGCGACAGGCAACGCCTCGGCTCCTCAGCCAATTCGGAGGGAAGCACAACCTGAGGCTAGCATTCCATTGGACAAAGGTCTGAGCAGAAGTGCTCACCTCGAAAGACGCGGTCGAGCTCCAGGTTCTTAGGTCGGAAACTCGACGGTGCGGGACGTGCGAGGGATGAGTCTGCAGTTCTACAGCGGCGACAGTTCATCTTCTTTTCCTTCGTCCTTCTTTCCGCGACCAAACCGCTTCTCCAGGAATTGCTGTGCCAAGTCCTTGCCGCCGGTGCCGAAGGCGATTGCCAACCCAAGCATCAGAGCTCCGAAAGCGATTCCGAAGGCAACCAGCATGGTCTGTTCTGCTACTCCCACTTCCTCAAAGACCATGGACAACACGAAGATGATGATGATGGAGCGAACCGAAACACTCAGCAGCCGGGGTGAAGGCAGGTTGGCATTCACGGCGGCGAGCAGCGCGGCGCGGGAAAAAAAGCTGGCGGCGAGCAGGCCGAAAAACATGATGCATAGCGCCACAACCAGATGGGGCAAGAAAAGGAAAAACTTGGCGATTTGCTGCTGCAGGCCAAAAATCCCCAGCACGCTCACACCCAGCAGAATGAAACCCAGCCAGGCCACCCAGAACGCAAACCGGCTGAGCAGTTCCGTCGCTGTAGGTAAGGCCGCCTTGGTGAGCAGCGCGGACGCGCCTGCGCTTTCCGAGAGCTTGTCGAATTTGATGAGCCGCAGGATGCTGCGCACGAACACTTTCAGGAAGTAGGCGACCACCCACCCGGCAAACGCGATGATCACCAATACGATGATCCGCGGAAGAATGTGGGCGAAACCTCTTACAAGCTCCTGCATGGCCTGAGTCAATTCGCTGATAATCATTTCCCGCATGATGACCTCACTCTCCACCGCTCCAAATCTCCAGCAGATACGGTTTCATTCGTTCGAATTCAAGACACAGGGCTTCAACATTGTGTTCTACGTCGTCGGCCGAGTCGTTGCTGTTCTCTCCCAGGAATGTGAATGCCCTGCCGCGAAAAAGTGGGGCCAGCGCCTGGATGATGTGATCCCGGCTGATGACCGATTTGTGAAATGCCGCGGCGAACTCGTAGACCGTCTTAACCCACAATTCGTTGGAATAACGAAAGCGGACTTCTTCGGGGCAGGCGATTTGCTGGAGTTCGGCCAGCGTCGAGGGGGAAAGAATGGACTGAAATACGGATTCCAACTCGGCGATTCCGGTCGAGAACATTTCTCGCAGCCGCTTACGGTTTACTCGCAGCGGCCCCAGAATGCATTCCCGCTCCGCGCCAGTCGTAGGAATTGGCTGGGACCCCGTCTTGGTGCTCCACAAAGAAAAACTCGGTTCCATTGAAGAAAACAAAGCTCCGACTGTTTGTCGCATCGCTGGAACCAAATCGGCGGAAGCCCGCTCAACATGCTCCTTGGTTCCCAGAAAAGATTGGCGGATACGGTACCCTCCGGCGATTGCAGCCAGGGTGAATTGAGTTTCGGAACCAGCCCGAGCGGTTTCGTCTTGCCATGTGTTCTGGGCGAGAAATTGGCTTCCAAGGCGGCCCGAGAAAGCGAAATCCAACGCGTAGGGCTCGCGGATTGTTAATCCATAAAGCGCACGGGTCATGGGATAGAGCAGATTGGTCAAGAGGATGCCATCAGACCTGTGCCTGCAGTAGGTCGGCAACACCAGATCGAATTCTTCCGAGTAAATGGGCTGCAGGAGGGTGGTGAGCCAATCCGTTGTGATTTGAGTGGATTCGGGTGAAATCACGGCGCACGCCTTGGCGCGCAACAATTCGGCAGCGGACAAGATGGTCCGCAGCGCCGTGCCCCGGGCGGGACTGCTCGAATACTGTGTGCTGATCGAGTGCAGCGTACGCAGGGTGTACGGCTTGGAGTCTCGTCCCCGCGCATCGTCGATCGCGGCCTTCACAATCAGCTCGGGAGTGCCATCCCGCGACCCTCCATCGGCGTTGATGATCGCAGCTCTCTGACGGGGAAAGAAACTCAGGATGCCGGCCTGAATCGCTTCGACGATCGCGCCGATGGTTTTGGCGTTGTTGTGCGTGGGCACGCCCACCAGGATGTCCACTTCACCGACATTGATGAGTTGACGAAGAAAATCATCGGTAAGAAAGGTTTCATCCGCCAATCTAACTTCCGGCAACTTGGCCTCCGCCACTCTGGTCTCCGTCCTGTGATGTCGTTTCCATGTCCGTCATAACTTTCAGATTCGTCGCAACCGAAACCAGTAAAAATTGTAGGGGCCCAAGGTTAGAAGATACGGCAGTTCGCCCACCCGCGGAAAGATGTTCCTGCCGAACATCTCGATCAGAATATTTCCTTTGTAACGACGCAAATCCAGTTCGACAGCCTGCGCAGCATCGGAAAGATTATTGACCACCAGGATCGTCTCATTACCCAATTGGCGCACGTAGGCCAGTATTCTGTGATTGGCGGGATAGAGAAACTCAATCGATCCGCTACCGAACACGCCAGTCGTTTTGCGCACTGCTATGATGCGTCCCATCCAGTTGAGGAGAGAGTGCTGGGTCCGTCTTTGGGAAAACACGTTCACCGCCGGATAGCCGTAGACCGGATCCTGGATCAACGGCGCATACAGCTTTTCTGGGTCTGTGGCGGAAAACCCTCCGTTCCAGCCTCCGCTCCACTGCATGGGAGTTCTCACTCCATTGCGGTCGCCCAAATTGATGTTGTCGCCCATTCCGATTTCGTCGCCGTAATAAATACTTGGAGTGCCCGGTAATGACATCAGTATTCCGTTCATCAACTCGATACGCCTGCGGTCGTTATCGAGCAAAGGGGCCAGCCGGCGCCGGATTCCGAGGTTGAGCCGCATCGCCTTGTCCTCGGCATACGTATCGTTCATGTAGGCGCGTTCCAGGTCGTTCACCATTTCCAGGGTCAACTCGTCATGGTTGCGCAGGAACAGGCACCACTGGCAGGAGGGTGGAATTTCCGGGGTTTGCTGCAGGATCTCAGTGATCGGTTTGCGATCCTCCAACTTCACTCCCATGAACATCCTTGGCATCAGGGGAAAATGAAATGCCATGTGAAATTCATCCCCGTCGGCAAAGTATGGCCGCAGATCCGCGGGCCATTGATTGGCCTCCGCCAGGAGCATCTTGCCGGGAAATTGTTCATCGAGTTTTCGCCGCAACTCCTTCAAGATGGCGTGGGTCTCGGGCAAATTCTCACAGTTCGTGCCCTCGCGCTCCACCAAGTACGGGACCGCGTCGAGCCGGAAGCCGTCAACGCCCATTTCCAGCCAGAACTTCATGACATCCCACATCTCTTCCCGGACCGCAGGATTGTCATAATTGAGGTCGGGCTGGTGGCTGAAGAAACGATGCCAATAATAGGATTTCGAGACCGGATCCCACGCCCAATTGGACATCTCTGTGTCGAGAAAAATGATCCGGGTTCCCT
>Ga0181523_10000795_pt1 | contig 35354 bp, 29 predicted proteins | sample PEATcosm2014_Bin_43_FD_119752 | JGI IMG/M metagenome (GOLD analysis project Ga0181523, IMG submission 119752) | Peatland microbial communities from MTU Mesocosm Facility, Houghton, MI, USA - PEATcosm2014_Bin05_30_metaG | ecosystem: Environmental > Terrestrial > Soil > Wetlands > Peat | place... | reverse complement strand
TGTTTCATCTGCATGGAATTGATTCGCGGCGCCAATCTGGAGCAGTTCAGCCAGCAACTGACCGCCAAACGCCGGAAACTGCCGAAGGAACTGGCCGTGTTCATCACCAGCCGTATCGCGCGCGGGCTGGCCTACGCGCACGCCAAAACCGACAAGAATGGCCGGCCGCTCGGCATCGTCCACCGCGACGTGAGTTTCAAAAACATCATGATCGCCTTTGAAGGCGACGTGAAGCTCAGCGATTTCGGCATCGCCAAGGCGCGCGGCTTTTTGACCGACCAGGAAGGCGAGGTGGTCGCAGGCAAGGCTGATTACATGAGTCCCGAACAGGCGGATTTTCAAGTGACCGACAAACGCTCCGACCTTTTTTCCGCCGGCGTCGTGCTCGCGCATTTGTTGCTCGAACGGAATTTGTTCAAAGGCGCCACCGCCGAGGAATCGCGCCAGCGCATTCTGAACCAGCCGATCCCCGATTTCCGCGCCCTTGACCCGCGCATAGACGACCCGCTCAACGACCTTTTGCATCATTGCCTCGCGCGCGACCTGTCCCGCCGTTATGCCACCGCCGATGAATTGATGTATGACCTCGAATACTACATTTATCGCGGCGGCTACGGCCCGACGAACGAGACCCTCGGCAAGTTCATCCGCGAACTCTTCGGGCAAAACGAACCGCCTGCCGCCGAGGCGTTCGACTCCCGAGGCAGCACCCAGATCCTCGAACACACCGCCCGGCTTCGGCGCGCCAAATCCGGACGCCCATGAAACGCGCCTCCGCCCAGGTCGTGAAACTTGGGCTTATCCAGACCGGCTGCTCGGCGAATCCCGACGCGAACCTGAAGAAAGCCCTCGCCCTGGCCGAACATGCGGCCCAACGCGGGGCGCAAATCATCTGCACCCAGGAACTCTTCCGCTCCCGGTATTTTTGCCAGAGCGAAGACTTCGAGAATTTCAAACTTGCGGAAAAAATTCCCGGCCCCACCACCGAAGCCTTCTGCAAACTCGCCAAAAGGCACCAGGTCGTCGTCATCGTGTCGCTCTTTGAGAAACGTGCCGCCGGGATTTATCACAACACCGCCGCCGTCATTGACGCTGACGGTTCGTTGCTCGGCATCTATCGCAAGATGCACATTCCCGACGACCCGCTTTACTACGAAAAATTTTATTTCACGCCCGGCGACCTCGGTTTCAAGGCGTGGCCGACCCGCCACGGCAAAATCGGCGTGCTGATTTGCTGGGACCAATGGTATCCCGAAGCCGCGCGGCTGACCGCATTGCAGGGCGCGCAAATTCTGTTATACCCGACCGCCATCGGCTGGCATCCCGGCGAAAAGAAAAAATACGGTGACCGCCAGCACGATTCATGGGAAACCATCCAGCGCAGCCACGCCGTCGCCAATGGCTGTTACGTTGCGGTTGTCAATCGCATCGGGCACGAAGTCCTCAGCGGTGTGAAGGGCGATGGTATTGAGTTTTGGGGCCAAAGTTTTGTCGCTGGAACTTCCGGCGAAATCCTCGCCAGAGCCTCGACAAACATGGAGGAAATTTTGATCGTGCCTGTTGACCTTGCTGCCGTGGACACGACGCGCACGCACTGGCCGTTCCTGCGCGACCGGCGGATTGATGCCTACGGAAATCTGACGAAGCGGTTAGTGGATTGATTGGGAGGGATGGCGTGTCGCCGTCCCCATGTGTGTTTCATCCATGTCCATCGCCGCGATTAAGGCCGGTCATACGCTTCCATTCCCGGTGCGTTCCAATCTTCCTCCCAGGCGGCCAGCTTGCCGCGCATTTCCGCGGACTCGGGGAGCGTCAACGGCGCGGCCTGTTCCTGGGCCGGATGCCGGGCCAATTGCTCAATGATTTCCAATACCGCCGTCTGCGCGGACTCAGGAAGCGATTGTGCTTTTTGAAAGATTTTTTCAGCCGTGCTCACAGCGGCAACTTAAACCAAAGCCATCCCGCCGGCAAGAGCCGCTTGTGGCTTGACTCTCAACTCGCAGCTCTGAACCATCCACGAACAAATGGGCATGTTCTGCCACGGCGACAATCTCGAAACATTTACTGCCATGTCAAAGGCGAATCCGTTGACCTTGCTGCCGTGGACACGACGCGCACGCACTGGCCGTTCCTGCGCGACCGCCGGATTGATGCCTACGGGGATTTGACGAAGCGGTTGGCGGATCGAGCGTCGTTTCCCCGGCTCCCACAGGAAGAGATTTTAGAGAGGACAAAAACGTCGCGAATACAGAATCATATTATGACTACCATAGCCATTGCAGTTACCGAGGAACAAATCGGGCGCTGCTTTCCCGTCATGGCTCAACTACGCCCGCACCTCGTCGAAACCGAATTCGTCCGACGGGTGCGGCGGCAACAACAGGCCGGATACGAGCTGGCTTTTCTACGCTACCAAAGGAACATCAAGGCTGTTGCCGGTTATCGCTTCTCGGAAAGTCTCTCGCGGGGGAAATTTATTTATGTGGATGACCTGGTGACCGCCGAGAAATTCCGGTCGCAAGGTTTCGGTCAGCAACTCTTCGCCTGGCTCGTCAAACAAGCCAAGTCCCGCGGCTGCGATCAGCTTCATCTCGACTCCGGCGTTCAACGCTTCGGTGCGCATCGGTTTTATCTTGCCAGCCGTATGAATATTATCGGTTATCACTTCATGATGAAATTGCGATGAACCAGCCACTCGCTTGGATCAGCGGCGCGAACGGACTCATCGGAAACTATCTGGTTCTGACCGCGCCACGATGTGCCCCGCGCTGGCGCGTGCGCGCGTTGACACGCGACCGGCTTGACCTGCTCGATTTTGCCGCCGTCCGCCGTGAATTCCAGAAAGACAAACCACAACTCGTCATTCATTGCGCGGCCATCAGCACCATTGCCGGGGCGCAGGCGAACCCCGCACTGGCAAGGCGGGTGAATGTCGAAGCAACAAAATTGCTCGCGGAACTGGCGGCGGAAGTTCAATTCGTTTTCTTTTCCTCGGATCTGGTTTTCGACGGGCGCAAGGGAAATTACGTCGAGACCGACAAGGCCAATCCAATTCACATTTATGGCAAAACCAAACTCGCCGCCGAGGAAACCGTTTTGAAAAATCCGCGTCATCTGGTCGTGCGCACATCGCTCAATGCCGGGGTTTCGCGCGCGGGCAACCGCGGCTTCAATGAGCAGTTGCGGCCGGCGTTGCAGGCAGGGCAGGGGATGACACTGTTCACGGACGAATTTCGCTGTCCCATTCCAGCGGTTGAAACCGCGCGCGCGGTGTGGGAATTGGCGGACAAAAGTTGCGCCGGCCTTTTTCATGTCGCGGGCGCGGAACGGCTTTCGCGCTGGCAGATCGGTCAGTTGCTTTTCAAACGCCGGCCGGAATTGGCGGGAAAAATCAAGCCGGGTTCGGCAAAGAATCTCCCCGGCCCGCCGCGTGCGCTCGACACTTCGTTGAACATTTCCAAGGTCCAAAAGATTTTGTCCGTGCCGCTGCCGGGCCTGACCGGTTGGCTGGCGGCGAATCCCGATGAGCCTTTCTGAAAAACCATATCGCGGCCGATTGGCGCCGTCGCCGACGGGACTTTTGCATCTCGGCCATGCGCGGACATTTTGGACGGCGCAGGAACGCGCGCGGGCGAAGGGCGGCACGTTGATATTGCGCAACGAAGACATTGACTCGACGCGCTTCAAGCTGGAGTTCGTTTCGCAAATGATTGAAGACCTGCGCTGGTTCGGTTTTGAGTGGCAGGAAGGACCGGATTGTGGCGGGCCATTTGCGCCTTACAATCAAAGCGAACGGCTCCACCTTTACCACGCCGCGCTGGAAAAACTCCAGGCTGGTGGATTCATTTATCCCTGCACCTGTTCACGCAAGGACATCCGCGATGCCGCCAGCGCGCCCAACGCCGGGGATGACGAAGTGATTTACCCGGGAACGTGCCGGCAAAATCGTAAATCCGAAATCGTAAATCGTAAATTCTCCTGGCGTTTCCGCGTTCCGGACGGCGCGACAATTTCGTTCACGGACCGGAATTGCGGCCCGCAAACATTTGTGGCGGGGCAAGATTTTGGCGATTTTGTGGTGTGGCGGCACGATGATGTTCCGGCTTATCAACTCGCCTGCGTGGTTGACGACGCGGCAATGCAAGTCACCGAAGTCGTGCGCGGCGCGGATTTGCTCGTGAGCACGGCGCGGCAGTTGTTGCTTTACCGCGCGCTGAAATTGGCATCGCCGGATTTTTTTCACTGCGCATTGGTGCTGGATGAAAAGGGGCAAAGGCTGGCCAAACGGCACGATGTCCTGAGTTTGCGCGCCCTGCGCGGGCAGGGAAAAACGCCGGATAAATTGCGGCGGGATTGGGCACAATAAGTTGTTGTGGAGGGAACGACGTGATTTTTGCCGAATTTTCGCCAAAAAAGTGCTTGTGAATTTTTTCACGATGGGCAAGATTTCCCGGCTTCAGAGGCAGCGTCGGACTGACGGTAATTGTGTCATCTGAGGCGGTTTTTTTTGAATCCAATGCGGCTGATAAAGGTCATTTTTGCCGGCGGTCTGCTGGCGATGGCGGTGGCGGCGGGGTTGAACGCGCAGTCATCGTCGGCGCCGGTTCCCACCGCTCCACCGGCATCCGGCGCCGAGGCGACCGCGCAGACCCGCCCGGCAATCAGTCCGGGAGCAGAAGCGGCACCACGTCCTTCCCAGGCTGCGCCGGTGCTTTTTCACATTGGCCCTTTTCCGGTGACCAATTCAATGGTTTGCGCGTGGATTGTGGCGGCGATTATTCTGGTCATGGTCCGTGTTGCGACTGCGGAAAATATCAAGGAGGTTCCGTCGGGAATGCAAAACGCGCTGGAGGCGCTGGTCGAAGGCTGGGAAAGTTTGATGGGCGACATTTTGGACCAGCGGGTCACGCGGTGGGTTTTCCCGATTGCCACGACGTTTTTCATCTTCATTGTCATCTCGAACTTTGTGGACCTGATTCCGGGCGTCGGCAGCATCGGTTTCGGAACGCCCGCCCTGCGCAGTCCGCTGCCCTTTGCCATCGAACATGTGGCCAGGCCATTTTTCCGTCCGCCGACGACGGACGCGAACCTGACTGTGGCGATGGCGGGAATTTTTTTGGTGCTGAGTCTTTACTGGGCTGTGCGTTACAACGGGTTTTGGGGATTCGTCAAGCATGTCTTTGGCGTGAAAGTGGGTACAAGCAAATGGTTGTTCCCGTTGTTCGTGCTGCTGTTCATTTTCATCGGCCTGATGGACCTGCTTTCCATCACGTTCGCGCGACCGGCGGCATTGGCGATGCGTCTTTATGGCAACATTTTTGCCGGCGAAACCATCCTGGACATGGCGTTTCATGTACGGCCGATGGTGGTGGCGGTTTTCCTTTCGACATTGACTTATTTTTACGAGACCTTCGTCTGCCTGGTGCAGGCGTTTGTGTTTGCGATGCTGACCGTGGCGTTTGTCGGCACGATGTGCACGCACCCGGAGGAGGAACACGGTCAGTGAACTTTTAGAATTTGCTCCGGCATTGGACGCCGGGGCGACACTCAAGACCAACAAAAAAAAACGTATGATGCTCGCAGAAATGATAGGTAATGTTCACATCGGTCTCGCCTTTGGCGGCGCGGCCATTGGCATTGGCATTGCCACGGCAGGTGGTGTCATTGCCATGAGCCGCAACCCCGGCATGTTCGGCCGAATCCTCACATTCATGTTCGTCGGCATAGCCCTGGCTGAAGGCTGGGCGGTGATTGCCTGGCTCGTCGTCAGATAAACCGGCTTATGAGCGAACTGGGAATTGACTGGAGGATGCTGGTCACGCAGTTGATCAGCTTCTCAATCGTCTTTTTCGTGCTGTGGAGATTTGCCTACCGGCCAATCTTTGTCATGCTGCAGTTGCGCCGTGAGAAAATCGCCGAAAGCCTGGCCAACGCTGAAAAGATCAAGGTGGAGCTGGCGCGCACCGAAGCCGAACGCAAACGCATCCTGGCCCAGGCCGGCGACGTGGCCAACCAGATGATCGAAGAGGGACGGAGCGCCGCCGCCCGCGTGCGCGAGGCGGAAACGCAAAAAGCCATCGCTGCCGCCGAACAAATCATGGCCAAGGCGCGTGAAGCCTCCGCCCAGGACCATGCGCGAATGCTGGCGGAATTGAAAAGCGAGGTCGGACGGCTGGTCGTGCAAACCACGGCAACCGTCACCGGCAAAGTCCTGACGCCGGAGGACCAGCGGCGGCTGGCGGAAGAGACGGCGAGGCAATTGGACGTGTAAAAATCCGATTGCGAGGGACGGCGTGTCGCCATCCCAAAATAGAAAATCAGGGATGGCGGCACGCCGTCCCTCCCGAAGAGAAATGAAAATTTCCAAGCAGGCCCAGCGGAACGCCCGCGAGCTGTTTCGCTGTTGCGTGGTCAACGGCGTGCTGGACGAGGACCGCGTCCGGCAGGCCGTCGCGCTGGTGCGGGCGCGAAAGCCGCGCGGCTACATCGAAGTTTTGTCGCGCCTGCAGCGGCTCGTGAAGCTGGACCTGGAAAAGCGAACGGCGCGCGTGGAAAGCGTGACACCACTGCCGTCCGATTTGAAGGCGAAGGTAACCAGGCAATTAAAAAAAATTTATGGGGCGGGAATGAGTGTTTCATTCGTCCAGAATCCGGCATTGATCGGCGGCCTGCGGATTCATGCGGGCAGCGACCTTTACGACGGAAGCGTGCGGGCGCGGTTGAACATTCTGGCACAACAATTTTAGTCAATGCGAAACTGGCTTGAGAATTTATGAGCGACTTGTTGCAGGAAATTGAAGCCCAAATCACCGGCGCAAAACTGGCGACGGCGAAGCAGAACGTCGGCGTCGTGCGCGAAATCGGCGATGGCGTGGCTAGGATCGAGGGCCTGACGGGCGCGATGTTGAACGAGATGCTCGACTTCGGTCACGGCATCACCGGCCTGGCGCTGAACCTTGAGGAAACCGAAGTCGGCGCCATCATTCTGGGCGATTTCACCAAAATCAAGGAAGGCGACGAAGTCCGCACGACCGGCAAGCTGTTGCAGGTGCCGGTCGGCAGGGAATTACTGGGCCGCGTCGTCAACGCGCTCGGCCAGCCGCTCGACGGCAAAGGCCCGGTCGAGTGGGCTGCGGAATATCCGGTGGAAAAAATCGCGCCTGGCATCATCAAGCGCCGTTCAGTCAGCCAGCCGGTGCAGACGGGCATTATGGCCATTGACGCGATGATTCCGATTGGCCGCGGCCAGCGCGAATTGATTATCGGCGACCGTTCGACGGGCAAGACCGCTATCGGCGTTGACACCATCATCAACAACGCGCGGCTCAACCTTGCTGCACAACAGGCCGGCGATAAGAATTACCGTCCGCTGTATTGCATTTACGTCGTCATCGGCCAGAAACAATCGGACGTGGCACGCACCATCGCCGTGTTGGACGAAGCGCACGCGCTGCCTTACACGATTGTGGTGGTGGCGGCGGCGTCCGATTCGGCCACCAACCAGTATCTCGCGCCGTTCGCCGGCGCGGCGATGGGCGAGTGGTTCATGGACAACGGCATGGACGCGCTGATCATTTACGACGATTTGTCGAAGCACGCCGTCGCGTATCGCCAGGTTTCGCTGGTGCTGAAACGTCCGTCCGGCCGTGAAGCGTATCCAGGCGACGTGTTTTATCTCCACAGCCGTTTGCTCGAACGCGCCGCGCGCCTGAACGAGAAAAACGGCAACGGTTCGCTGACGGCGCTGCCCATCATCGAGACGCAAGCGGGCGACGTTTCGGCCTATATTCCGACGAACGTGATTTCCATTACCGACGGCCAGATTTACCTGGAGACGGATTTGTTTTATCAGGGTGTGCGTCCGGCGATTTCGGTGGGCTTGTCGGTATCGCGCGTGGGTTCGGCGGCGCAGGTCAAGGCGATGAAACAGGTGGCGGGCCGCATCAAGGGCGACCTCGCACAGTTTCGCGAACTGGCGGCCTTCGCGCAGTTTGGTTCCGACCTCGACGCCAAAACGCAGGCACAGCTCGAACACGGCAAACGCATCGTCGAATTGTTCAAGCAGGTTCAACACAACCCGATGCCCGTGGAGGTGCAGGTGGCGGTTTTGTGGGCGGCGCAAAACGGTTTTCTGGACGACGTGCCGGTGGACAAGATCAAGGATTTCCAGGTAAAGCTCACGGATTACTTGACCAGCCGGAAAGCGGATCTGCTGGCACGCATCGCCAAAGAAAAAGCTTTGAACGACACGCTTGTCAACGATTTGAAAGCGGTCGTGACGGGGTTCAAACAGACGTATCACTAGAATTTCATGGTCAGTTACAAAACCAAAATAGCTCCTGTGCAGCGAATCGAAGACTTGGTTTATCTGATTCGCGGGCAGCGGGTCATGCTGGATTCTGATTTGGCCGCGGTTTATGGCGTCACGACCAAACAGTTGAACCAGCAGTTCAAGCGCAATCGCGAAAGGTTCCCAAGAGACTTTGCGTTTGAGCTTACACTGCAAGAGCTTACGCAGATGCGGTCACAAATTGTGACCGCATCCAAACGCAATATCCGTCACATTCCGGTGGTCTTCACCGAACACGGAGCACTGATGCTGGCCAGCGTCCTGAACAGTCCGGTGGCGATTGAGGCCAGCGTCCGAGTGGTGCGCGCCTTTGTGTGGTTGCGTGAAGAGTTGATCGCCAACAAGGATCTCGCGCAGAAGTTAATTGAACTGGAAAGTCGCATCACCGGCCACGACGAGGCGATTGGAAATTTATTTGAAGCGATCCGCCGGTTGATTGAGCCGCCGTTGCCGGAAAACCGGCGGCAAATCGGTTTTCTTCGCGAAACCGCGCCGCGCTATCGCTTCAGGAGAAGTTGTCGAAAGTAATTTGCCATGCCCAGCACACGCGACATCCGCCGACGCATCCGGTCGGTCAGCAACACCGCCCAAATCACCAAGGCGATGCAGATGGTGGCGGCAGCCAAAATGCGCAAGGCGCAGTTGGCCGCAGTGGCCGGGCGTCCCTATGCCGACTTGATGAACGGGGTGCTCGCCGAGGCGGCGCCGCGCATCGCCGCGTTCAAACATCCGTTGATGGAGGCTCGTCTGGTGAGGAAGCGCGCGGTCATCCTCGTCAGCACCGACAAGGGTTTGTGCGGTGCGCTCAACAGCAATTTGTTCCGCGAGGCGGTGAAGTTTGACCGGAACTCCACGGTGTTCATCGCTGCCGGGCGCAAGGCCGCTCAGTTCATTTCGCGCACCAGACGGCCGCTCGCCGCCGAGTTCACCTACAAGGATGCGCCACTATTCGGCGAGGCACGGGCCGTTTCCAAATTCGTGCAGGACCTGTTCATCAAAGGCGAGGTGGATGCCGTGGACATTTTATTCACGAGGTTCATTTCCACGTTGAGCCAGCGGCCCGAAGCCCTGCCGCTCCTGCCGGTCGGGAAAATCCATGCCCTCACGACCGGCGCCTCCGGCCAGGCGCAACCGAAGGAACTGCCGGCGCACGGCGCAACCACAGATACTTTCGAGTTCGAGCCGGACGAAACCACCGTGCTAAGTGAGTTGCTGCCGCACGGCTTGAATTTCAAGGTTTATCAAATATTGCTGGAGGCGCGGGCGAGCGAATACAGCGCCAAACTGGTGGCCATGAAAAATGCCACCGAGAACGCCATGCAACTCATCAAGGACCTCACGCTCGAATACAACAAGTTGCGTCAGGCCAACATCACGAAGGAACTGCTGGAAATTGCCACCGCCCAAATGGCCGTGGCCTGAACTGGAAATTTTTAACCGAAGATTTTTCAGAACATGAACAAAGGCAAAGTCGTTCAAATCATCGGGCCGGTCGTGGACGTGGAATTCACGGGCCGACCGCCGGCCATTTACAACGCGCTTACGATGGACTTCGAAGTGCCCGGCCAGGGCCGCGCGAAGCGGACGCTCGAAGTGGAACAGCACCTCGGCGACAACTGGGTGCGTTGCGTGTGCATGGGCTCCACCGAGGGCATGAAGCGCGGTTACGAAGTCATGGACACCGGCGGGCCGATCTCCATGCCCGTCGGCGACGTCGTAATGGGCCGTGTGTTCAACGTTGTTGGCGAAACGGTGGACGAACGCGGTCCGGTCAAGGCCGAAAAATATTATCCCATTCACCGCGCCGCGCCGACGCTCGCCGAGCAATCCACCAGCCCGCAAATTTTGACGACCGGCATCAAGGTCATTGATCTCATTTGCCCGTTTTTAAAAGGCGGCAAGGTTGGCGCGTTCGGCGGCGCAGGCGTCGGCAAAACCGTGGTCATCATGGAGTTGATCAACAATATCGCCAAGATGCATGGCGGCGTCTCCGTGTTCGCGGGTGTGGGCGAGCGCACGCGCGAGGGCAACGACCTTTACACCGAAATGTCCGAGGCGGGTGTCATCAGGCAGGACGATCTGGGCGCCTCGAAGATTGCGCTGGTTTACGGCCAGATGAACGAGCCGCCGGGCGCGCGTCTGCGCGTGGCGTTGTCCGGTCTGGCCATCACGGAATATTTCCGCGACGAGAAAAATCAAGACGTGCTGTTGTTTATTGACAACATTTTCCGCTTCTCGCAGGCGGGTTCGGAAGTGTCGGCGCTGCTGGGCCGCACGCCGAGCGCCGTCGGTTATCAGCCGACGCTCGCTGCCGAGATGGGCGATTTGCAGGAGCGCATCACTTCGACCAAGAAGGGATCCATTACTTCATTCCAGGCTGTGTATGTGCCTGCCGACGACCTGACCGATCCCGCGCCGGCGACAACCTTCGCGCACCTGGACGCGACGATTGTGCTGGAACGGGCCATCGCCGAGTTGGGAATTTATCCCGCCGTGGACCCGCTCTCTTCGACTTCGCGCGCGCTCACACCGGACATCGTCGGACAGGAACATTACGAAGTCGCACGGGGAGTGCAGCGCGTGCTGCAACGTTACAAGGATTTGCAGGACATCATCGCGATTCTGGGCATGGACGAGCTTTCGCCGGATGACAAGCTCACGGTTTATCGCGCGCGAAAAATCCAGCGCTTCCTCAGCCAGCCATTCTCGGTGGCGGAAGTGTTCACGGGCCGTCAGGGTAAACAGGTGCCGGTGGCGGAAACCGTCCGCGGCTTCAAGGAAATTCTCGACGGCAAACACGACGACGTGACGGAGCAGAATTTTTACATGAAAGGCGGAATTGAGGAGATTAAAGAAGCGTGATTCGTTGAAACGTTGAATCGTTAAACCGGTTCAACGATTCAACAATTCAACATGGCGACGCTAAAACTCGAAATTGTCACACCGGAGGCGAAAGTCTTCTCGGATGACGTGGACATGGTCACGCTCACCGGTTCAGAGGGTGAGATGGGCATTTTGCCACAGCACATGCCATTGATGACACAACTCGTCGCGGGGGAAATCGTCGTAAACAAAGGCAAAGAAACCTTTTTCCTCGCGGTAGGTGATGGCTTCGTGCAGGTGACCGGTGACCGCGTCTCCATTCTCACGGACATGGCCATCAGTGCCGAGAACATTGACGAGGCGAAGGCCGAGGAAGCCCGCCGGCGTGCCGAAGTCCGTTTGGCCGAGAAAGTCAGCGATGAGGAAGCCGCGCGGGTTCAGGCCGCGCTCACCCACGCCACGACTCAACTCAAAGTCAAACGCCGGCGCCGGAAATAAAAGGATAAACTGCAAGGGGGTTTACGTCTGTAAACAACTGTGGTTAGGCTTGTTACATGACTGAAGCCAATTTGATGGTTGTGTTAAATATTCAAGACACGCGAAAAATGTATTGACTTTGGACAGGTTTTGTTTGAAACTTGGACACAGACTGAATCTAGTGGGGTGAGAGTTGTATAAGTTGTAAATATGAAAGCCTGCCTTCTGAGAAATTCCAAGTGGCGGAAGTATCCAGCTATTTTTTGCATTTTGCCTGTCTTGGCGGTTTTTTTGAGTGAGCCGAGTTGGGGAGATCAACTTTCTCTAACTCCGGTGATGCCATCGCAAGAAATCAGTTGGGTTGTGGGTCCAAAGCAGGCGAGCTTGGGGACGCTTGCGAATATCGAGGTGCCTCAGGGTTATCGTCTGACGGGTGAAGCCGGGGCGCGGATCCTTCTTGGGCGGATGAAAAACCCCGTCCCTGATGGTCTGATAGGCATCCTGGCTCCGGATTCGGGGCAATGGTTGGTTGTTTTGACGTTCATGGACGTTGGTTATGTGAAGAACGCGGATAAAGAACGCATAGATCCGGCGGCGGTTTTGACGGGTGTGCGGAAGCTGAGTGTGATGCAAAACAGCGAGCGCACAGAACAGGGGATGGCATCAATCGCCAACGTGGATTGGGAACGCCCGCCGGTGTATGATGCGGAGAGACACTCATTGGAATGGGCGCTCCGGGCTGAAACGCAATCGTCAAAAGTGATTAATGAGACAGTGCTTTTGCTTGGCCGGCGGGGTGTCCTGGAATTCATTAAAGTGCAACCTTACGAGACCTCATCCAATTCGATTCCTTTGCAGCAATTGATAAATAATATCACGTTCAAAGAAGGACAGCGCTATGCGGATTACGAGAACGGCGAAAAAATCGCTGACGTCAGTCTGTCGCAACTCATCGTTAACGAAAAACAACCGGCTGGAAGCAGGGATTTGATGGCCAGTTCCCGGGCCGGCGTTGTGGTTTGGATTTATTCCGGTTTGGCTGGCGTTGCCGTGATGGGTGGTGGAATGCTCCTTTACCAAAAGCGCCGGCAGCGGAGAGTTCGCGGCGCCATTTATGCAAATGGAGGGCACGCAAACGCTGCAGCACGGACCGCGTCAGGAGACGGCCACGGAAATGGCTCAGGTTCAGTGACGGCGAGGCCAGAGGCCCAAAAGGCTGCGAGCATACCGGAAAACCGTGGCAAGCTCCGGCGGAAAAAAGTCTTCGATTACTCCAAGTTTTATACGCACGTGGTGATGGAACTGTCTTCCCGGTCAAACGCGGGGGTGGGGCCGATGCTCAATGAGAGATCAAAAAACCACGCGATTGCAAACGACCACACGATTGGAACAAATAATGGTGGTGCAAATCAGACAGTCGCAGAAGCCACCTTGGATTTGATTGCCAGTCAGAAAAACCTCATTGAAGAGCAAAAGCACTTGATGCAGCAACAAACCAGGCTCATTGAAGAAAGGCGCAAACTTATCGAGGAACAAAACGCGCTGCTTAAGAGGCAGGCCGACATGATCGAAAGCCAGTATTCCCTTAAACTCGACTGAGCATGGTTTACGCTCAATCGAGGCAAGGCCATTTTGGTGGAGAAAACGCTTGACTATGCACGCTAAAAATAGTAAACATTAGTCAGCCTAGCTTAATAACGTGGTAAGAAAATTATGAGCCGTTCTGATGTTTCTCCATTTCGTGGAGGTGGAGGTGGGGGTTTAGCTTGGTCGTGGCTGGCAGCCTTCGCTTTAATTTTTCAGATTCCTGTTGGGACAGCAAATGCCACTCCCATTTATACATTGTCGTCCGGTAACTCCTCAGTGAGCATAGACCTTGGCAGTCAGACGGGGATGTACAACTGGTCGGTGGACGGACAAAACCAATTGAATCAGCAATGGTTCTGGTATCGTGTTGGCAGCAGCGGTCCCCAGGCGTCAATTGACACAATTGGCACGCCGGCGGCAGTAGAGTATGGTACGAGCATTCTGGACACCACTTACACCGCGGCCAAATTCAGCTTGTCCGTGGATTACTCGCTGACGGGCGGTTCGCCGACGAGTGGCGCTTCTGATTTGGCGGAGACGATATCAATCCAAAACCTCACAGGAAGCACGCTCCCGTTTTATTTCTACCAGTATGCGGATTTCAATCTGGGCGGAACGCCTAGCAATGAATCCGGCCAGTTGAACAAGACGTCAAAGGGATTCAACCAGGTTGATCAAACTGATGGTTTCTGCCATTTGGGGGAAAACGTTGATACCGTGGTCAGCCATCCGGCAACATACGGCGAAGTGGCCAATAACAATTCGATATTGAGTTTGCTCAACGGTGTGACCCCCGCCACCCTCAACGACAACATGTCAACAGTCGGAAATGTCAGGTGGGGCCTTGAATGGGTTGCCAATATCGCGCCCGGCGGCACATACATCATCAGCAAGGATTTGAACATGAGTGGAGTGGTCCCTGTGGTCCCTGTGCCGGAGCCATCTGCCTGGTCGTTGATCCTGCTGGGACTGCTCGCTGGCGGCATGTGGAAGTTCCGATCAGCCAGCCGGGCCGGTTAGATATGGTTGTCTGCTTGTGGGTGGTAATGTTGTCACTTGAACCAGCCACATAAGTGAAGGGGTGGGAGACGTTGTATCAACTCATGCTGCAAATTTCCAAAGTCGTGCATTCACTTAAAAAAACGCCTTTCAGGCTGGTGCTCGTTATGTTGGCAGTGAACTGGATTGTGCCGTGCGCTTTTGGTGATGTTGGCCTAAACACGTTGTTTTCATTCAACACCATCACCAACGGCGGCCAGCCTGCCGCCGGGTTGGTACAGGGGCCGGATGGGGCTTTTTATGGCACTGCTGAGATCGGCGGTTCGGGCAACAATGGGACGGTGTTCAGAATTACTCCCGCCGGCGCGTTCACTAATCTGCTCTCGTTCACCGGTACCAACGGCCCGTATCTTGGCGCCAACCCTGCCGCCAACCTGGTATGGGGCACGAATGGAAATCTCTATGGCACGACTTCCGCTGGCGGCACAAACAACTCCGGCACTATATTTGAGATGACCACCAACGGCGCGTTTACCAACCTTGTTTCATTCACGGGTACCAATGGCGCGGTGCTTGGCATTTACCCCAACGGGCTGGTACAGGGCAGGGACGGCAATTTTTATGGCACGACCCAGTCGGGTGGAACAAATGATATTTCGTCAGGCGGTGATGGCACAATATTTCGAGTGACGCCTGCCGGCGCGCTCACCACTTTGTTTTGTTTCAATAATATCAATGGCGCCAATCCTTATGCGGGCGTAGTGCAGGGCACGAATGGAAATTTCTTCGGCACAACCCAGGCTGGCGGCTCGAACAGTTTGGGGACGATATTTGAAGTGACCACAAACGGTGTCCTCACCAATTTGATTTCATTCAACACCACCAATGGCGCCAATCCTCAAGCCGGGCTGGTGCAGGGTGGGGATGGCAATTTCTATGGTACTACCTATTTCGGCGGCAGCGCGGATGCCGGCACCGTATTCAAAATCACCCCAGCGGGTGCTTTTACCCCATTGAGTTCGTTCAGCAACACCAACGGCGCGAATCCTTTCGCCAGCCTGGTGCAGGGTGCGGATGGCAATTTTTATGGCACGACACAGCTTGGTGGTACAAATAACAACGGCACTGCATTCGAAATCAGCCCTGCCGGTGCGCTCACAACTCTGGTTTCATTTGGTGGAGCGACCAATAACAGCTACCCGTTGGCCGGGTTGGCGCTGGGCGCCGATGGTTATTTCTACGGCACAACGGCGTTTGGCGGTTCGTATCAGCAAGGAACAGTTTTCCGTTTTCCACCACCGCCCAATTTTTTGTCGTGGAAGCAGGCAAGCGGTGCTCTAACGTTCACCTGGAGTGCGGCGGTGGGACAAACCTACCAGGTCCAATTCAAGACAAACCTGAATCAAACGATCTGGAACAACCTTGTCACCAATACCGCGACCAGTTCAACCTCAACTAATTCCGATACGATGGGACCTGACCGGCAGCGATTTTATCGCGTCAGTCTGCCATGACTCAACGACCGGGCCGATAAGAACGGCTCGGTCACAAGAAATCAGGAGACGTCCCGCGCGCTGCTCTGTTGCGAAGAACTTGTCCGGCGGAGCTAACTTTCGATCACGCTGATTTCAACCGGCTCGACGTTGACGCCATGTTTCTCCAGCCATTTGATGGCGGCTTTCACTTCATCGCGCGGGCCGTCGAGTTCGAGGCAGACGATGCCGATTTCATCCGTCACGCTGGCCTGCCGGATGTTGGTGACGACCTTGAATTTGTGCCCGACTTCCCAGATGAACGGTTTCTTGATGAGTCTGGGCGGATACATCAGCCACAATCTTTGCTGGGTGGGAGTCGTGGATTTGGTCGCCGTTGTCCGGTTTTTTGAAGTTTTAGCCATGACGGGAGAATTTACGATTTTTGATTCACGATTTACGATTTCAAATCAGCCGCCGGCGATGGCCGGGATGATGCTGATTTCGTCGCCGTCTTTGAGCGGCGTTTGTTTGTTTTTGAGGAAGCGGATGTCTTCCTCGTTCACATAGACGTTGACGAAGCGGCGCACCTCGCCTTTCTCATCCACGAGGCGTTCCTGGATGCCGGGGAAGCGCGTCTGCAATTCGACAATCGCCTCGCCGATGGTGGCGGCGTTGACTTCGACCAGCTCCTCGTTGTTGGTAAACTTACGGAGCGGCGTTGGGATTCGGACTTTTTTTGGCATAAAATTTATTTCAATTTTGAGGTAGGGACGGCGCGCTGCGCCGACCGGACGCCGCGGCGCGGCGTCCCTACCATATTACGCATTCACTTTCTCTTCATTCGTGATCAGCGCCTCGAACTCGCGCAGGCTCGGCTTGATTTCGCGCGGCTTGCCGACGTGACCGACAACGGCGTCAAGCGTCTTCAATCCGTTGCCCGTCACACAAAGCACCGCCGAATCATCACGCGGAATTTTGCCTGAATCAATCAGTTTCTTGGCCACGCCCACGGTCACGCCCCCGGCGGTTTCGGCAAAAATGCCTTCCGTCTCGGCGAGCAGCTTTATCCCGTCGCGAATCTCGTCGTCGGTCACGTCCTCTGCCGCGCCGTTCGTGTCCCGCATCACCTTGAGCGCGTAGAAACCGTCCGCCGGCGTGCCGATGGCCAGCGATTTCGCAATCGTGTCCGGCTTGACCGGTTTGAAGAAATCGAGGCCCGCCTTTTGCGCGACAGAAATCGGCGAACAGCCGGTCGCCTGCGCGCCGTGAACGGCGTATTTCGTCTGCGGCACGAGGCCCAGTTTGATGAATTCCTGGTAGCCTTTCTGGATTTTCGTCAGCAACGAGCCGGATGCCACCGGCACGACGGTGTGCTGCGGCACGCGCCAGCCGTGTTGCTCGGCGATTTCATACGCCATGCTCTTGGAGCCTTCGGCGTAATACGGCCTCATGTTCACGTTCACAAACGCCCAGCCGAACTTGCCGGCAATCTCGGCGCAAAGCCGGTTCACTTCGTCGTAATGGCCTTTGATGCCGATGACGTTCGCGCCGTAAATCAACGAGTTGACGATTTTGCCCTGCTCCAAATCCGACGGAATGAACACATAGGCCTTCAATCCGGCGGACGCCGCCTGGGCGGCGACGGAATTTGCGAGATTGCCGGTCGAGGCGCACGCAACGGTGTCGAAACCGAGTTCGCGCGAACGGCTCAACGCGACACTCACGACACGATCCTTGAATGACAGGGTGGGGTAGTTCACCGTGTCGTTCTTGATCCACAATTCGCGGATGCCGAGTTTTTTCGCCAGGCGGTCGGCTTTGACGAGCGGGGTGAAACCGACTTGCAGCCCGACGGTCGGGTCATTCGCCACCGGCAGCAATTCGCGGTAACGCCACATCGTCTTCGGGCGCGAGGCAATCGCTGCTTTGGTCAGCGACTTTTTGATGCGGTCGTAGTCATAGGCGACTTCGAGCGGGCCGAAGTCGAACTCGCAGACGTGATTGGCCGTGAGCGGATATTCGCGTCCGCACTCCCGGCACTTCAGCGCCTTCATGTAACCACTGTGTTCTTTCATAAAATTTTCCGTAGCGGCGTCTCGGCAGAACGCCGCAATTATTTCTCGGTTGGCGGCGGTCTCCCGACGCCGCTACGATTTCAGGGCAAACAAAAAGCCCCGGCTCATGGCTGAGAAGGGGCTGACAAAATGCACGCACGCCTCTCATTTTTCCCCGGCACCTGTCGGGGCTGGAATTGGCACCTGGACGCCCCGAACGCATTCGAGGCCGGTTGCCGTGGCGTCATCGGGCCAGTCCCTCGACCACTCTGCATGAGACCGTTGTATCAACGGATGCGGATAGACTGATGCAAAAAAAGGAAATTGTCAACAGGATTTTCGACGCTAAATTTCTGCTTGCTTGCCGAACACCGCCGATGTTTGAGATTCAAAAGCCCTCGCCAATTTGGTCGCGAAGTTAATTTTTTCCGCGTGGTAGTGAGCGCGCATTTCTCTTATCAACCCTGCGTTTAACGATGGGATACAAAATGCGTGCTACCCAAGACTTTTTACGAAGTTCGGCAAGTGTGTCAAGATCGCGCTGCTGAAATTGTGCATTTGTCCAATAGCTTTCGGGTGTCTGTAATCTTGATTCAGCTATTTCTACAAATTTCTGTCCATTAGGCAATCGTTTGGCAAAAGCGATTTCTGATTTGACACAAAGTTGTTCAACTCGATGACGTATTTCTTCAGTGTATTTGATTTTCAGTTTGTCCAAACGGGCGTGTGTGGCCTCATGAACAAGTGTTAGAGCTAACTCGGCTGGCGAGACATTAGTCCGGCAAAAATAATCTCTATCCAAGATGCACGTTTGGAGTTCATTCATCCATTGAGCATAATATCCTGGTGCAATATACACCCATATTTTTTTCACGTCGCGTTTGATTTGATGATAACGCCGAGGGTCAAGTTCGGATATAAGATTGAGTGCCTGATCGATCTTTAAGAAATCGGCGGGATGATTTTTATCAGGAAACGACATGCCAATTTTGACGCCATCTCGAATATGCTTGCGCGAAATTGCAAACAAAAATTTGTGAATTAGCAGATAGATTTTTCTGTGAAGCGGTAGGTCGTTGCTTGCACCATGCATTCTGTGGTTCTACGCCCCTGTGATTTTTCTGTCGAGAATTTTTCCAAAAAATACCTGTTGACGGATTCTTCCGGCGGGCGTATAAATGCCAACGATTTGAGTGATTAGAGTAAGCAGTTGTCGGCACAAATCAAATCATGGTTCCTCACCAATTAGTTGTGCCTGCAACAGCAAGGCCACGCTGTATATTGTGGTTTTTGCTTTACTTAATCCGGCAACTTTGGTTGCCTGAACGCAGTTCAAGATCATGTATCTCAAAAACTTGACGCTTTTTGGCTTTAAGTCCTTCGCGGACAAGACCGCGCTCAATTTCCAACCCGGTGTCACCGCCATCGTTGGCCCCAACGGCTGCGGCAAGTCCAACGTCTCCGACGCCATCCGTTGGGTGCTCGGCGAGCAATCGGCCAAGGCCTTGCGCGGCGGCGAAATGGCCGACGTGATTTTCAACGGCACGGACGGCCGCAAACCGATGGGCATGGGCGAAGTGTCGCTCATGCTCGGCGATGTGGACGGGGAAAATTTGCGCGCCGCGGGCGTCGAGGTCGCCTACGACGAGGTCACGCTCACGCGCCGGATTTTCCGCGACGGCAACAGCGAGTATTTTCTGAACCGGACGCCTTGCCGGCTCAAGGACATCCAGCAACTGTTCATGGGCACGGGCGTCGGGCGGACGAGCTACAGCATTCTGGCCCAGGGCCACATCACGCAAATCCTGTCCAGCAAACCGGAAGACCGCCGGATCATCTTCGAGGAAGCCGCCGGCATCACGAAATTCAAGAGCCAGAAAAAGGAATCGCTCCGCAAGCTGGAATACACGGAGCAAAATCTGTTGCGCGTGGCGGACCTCATCCGCGAAGTGAAACGGCAAATTGGGTCGCTCCAGCGCCAGGCCGGCAAGGCGCGCCGCTACAAACAGATTCAAACGGAACTGCAACACCTCGACACGCAGTTAGCGCGGCACCAGTTCGACGTGTTGCAGGCGGAGATTTCCGAGAAGCAAGCCGCCGTCGAAAAACTGCGGCACGAAATCGAACAAGGCTCCGCCGACGTGCTGCGTCTTGAAAACGAAATCGCGCAACTGCGCGACCGGTTTTCGGAATTGGAACACGAAATCGCCGCGCAGCAGCAGCGGGGACTGGAATTGAAGGGCGAAATGGACCGGCACGAAAGCCGGATTCAGTTCAACGAGGAACGTCTGCGCGAACTGGCGTCGCAAAACACCAAGGCGCTCGCGGACATCACGCAGGCCGAGGAACGCTGCCGCGCCGCGCAGGAGGAATCGTCGGCGGTCACCGAAAAATTATCCAGGTCCGAGGCCGCGCTCGCGCAACATCGCCGGACGCTGGAGACGAAACAGCGGGCGTTGAACGCGGTTGAGGAAGATTTGAAGGACCGGCAGGAATCGCTGCGCGAAGGGCAGGCCGCTGCGTTCGCCGCCGCCCAGGATTTAACGCGCGTCCGCAATGAGATGACCGCGCTCGATTTGCAAAAACAGGGCAATGTTGTCCGGCTGGAAAAATTGTCCGCGGAAAAAATCCAGCTTGAAGAGGAACGCACGCGGCTTGAGGCGCGGTTGCAGGAATTTACCGCGAGCGTCGAGGTCGAGAAGCTGAACGCCCAAACCAAGCGCGGTTCGGTGGAGCAGCGACAGAACCGGCTGCGCGAACTCCAGGCAGAGTTGCAGGCATCGTCCGCCGAACAGGACCAGTTTTTGCAGGCGCAGGCCGAAAAACGCACCCGACTGAAGGTGCTCGAGCAGCTCGAAGGTTCGCACGAGGGTTTCAGCGCGGGCACCCAGGCCGCCTTGCGCCAGTCGCGCAAAGTCATCGGTTCGCTCGCCGACCGCATCCGCGTGCCAGATTCGTATGTCGTGGCCATCGAAAACGCGCTCGGCCACCATCTGCAACTCGTCCTGACCGAACGCCCCGAATCCGCCCAGCAGATTCTCGCCGACCTCACCGCCAACAAAGTCGGTCGCGCCAGCGTCGCGGCCTTGGCGATGGAATACGACGACAAACAGCTCGCGTTTGAAGGCGACATGGCGCCGGGCGGTGGCCTCGAGGTGCTTCAAAACGGGTTGCAGAAAGGTCAAGTCATTCATGCTTTGGCCGTGGTCCAGGCTGAACCGTCCGTGGATAAACTCCTGAAAGCGTTGTTAGGCCGCACCTTCATCGCTTCCGACCTGGCCACGGCCACGACTCAGATTCAAAACGGCCACGCGGGCTGTGATTTCGTCACGTTGACCGGCGATTTGCTGAGCCGGCACGGCATTTACACCGGTGGCTATTTGAACGGCAACGGCAATCCCAAGGCGCCGGCTTCGATTCTCGGACGCAAAAACCAGATCTCCGAACTGCACGGTGAACTGACGGAAGTCTCGACCCGTGTCGCCGCGATGAGCCGCAAGCGCGGCGCGCTGTTGAGCGAGCAGACGGAGTTGCAGGCGAGCCTGCAGCAAGCACAGACGGAATTGCGCGAGCAGGAAGTCGCCATCGCCACGCGCGAAGGCGAGTTCAACGCGCTGCAAAATTCAAACCGGCTGCTGCACCAGAAAATTGAGACGGTGGTTTTTGAAATCCAAAACCTCGCGGCGCAGGAGCAGGAAGGCTCGCAGAAACGCAATGCGCTGGCGACGCAGTTGAGCGAACTTGAAGCGCGCGAGCGCGCCGGTCAGGAAAGAGTCGCCGCGCTCACGGCCGAGCTGGAAAATCTTCGCCAGCAGCGCGATGCCGCGAATGCCGCGCTGACCGAAAGCAAGGTCGCGTTTGCAGCGGAGGAGCAGCTTTCGGCGTCGTTCCGCCAGCAGCAGCAGGCTTTGGAGCAGCGCATCCATGAGTTGACGCAGGTCATCGAACAACGCCGCGGCGAGTGTTCGGCGTTCGTCACGCGCAAGGAACAAGCGGAATCCGAGATTCAGGATTCGCGCGGTCAGATTGAACACTTGTCGCACGAGCGCGAGCAGGTGAACACGCAAGCGGCGGAATTGCTTTTGCAAAAACAGACGCAGGAAGCCGGCATCGCGTCGCGCGATGAAAATTTGCGCGGCCAGCGCAGCCGGCTGACCGAATTGCAGAATCAGCGCGGTGCGTTGGACGTGGAGCTGGCGCAGCAAAACATGTCCGCGCAAAACCTGCGCGAGCGGATCCAGCAGAAATACCACGTCAAGCTCGACGACGTGCGCAGCGAGTGCATCACCATCACACTTGCCGATGAAGGCCCGGCCAGGGTGCACGTGTTGACGCCGGAGGAAATGGCGGCGGCGGGCGCGGCCACGGACTGGAACGCCGTGGCGCAGCAGGTCGAGGCCCTGCAAAAGCGGCTCGACGAAATCGGCCCGGTGAACCTCGTGGCCATCGAGGAATACGAGGAAACCGAGCAGCGTTATCAATTTCTCAGCAAGCAGCACGATGACCTGGTTTCGGCCAAGGCGCAGTTGCTGGAAATCATCAACCGCATCAATGTCCAGACGCGGCAGATGTTCAAAGAGACGTTTGAAAAAGTCCGCGAGAATTTCCGCGCCATGTTTGTCGAGGTCTTCGGCGGCGGCAGGGCGGACCTGATTCTGGTGGATGAAAACGACGTTTTGGAGAGCGGCATTGACATCGTGGCGCGCCCGCCGGGCAAACAGTTGCAAAGCATTTCGCTGCTGTCCGGCGGCGAGCAGACGATGGTGGCGGTGGCGCTCCTGTTCTCAATTTATCAGGTCAAGCCCAGCCCGTTCTGCGTGCTGGATGAATTGGACGCGGCCCTGGACGAGGCCAACATCAACCGCTTTGTCCGCCTGCTCCAGCGGTTCATCGCGCACTCGCAATTCATCATCATCACGCACAACAAGCGCACCATCGCGATGGCCGACATCCTTTACGGCGTGACGATGCAGGAGCACGGCGTAAGCAAGATCGTCAGCGTGAAATTCCACAAGACGGACGGAACGCCCGCGCCGTCGGAGGAACGAGAACTGGCGGCGGCGAATTGATTGGCGGGGGAAAGCTCCAAGCACCAACATCCAAGCTCCAGAGAAGCTCCAAACTTCAAACCTCAAATCAAATTATCCGCGCGCACCAATTTTTGTTTGGTGCTTGAGGTTTCTCTGGATGTTGGAGCTTGGTGCTTGGAATTTTTTGAAAGGGATCACCACGAATAATGCACGGTGTAGGTCACTGTCCGTTCCTCATCGGGCTTGACCGGCACACGGAATTCAATCGTCTGCGAATCTTTTTTGATGAAGTCGTCGGATTTTTTGGTGATTTCCCAATTGCTCCAGCGGTAAAGGTGCTCGACGACGCGGATTTCCACCGGCGCATCTTTCTTCCGGTCGCGAAGCTTGATCTCAAAGGATTCGTCAATCCATTTGTCTCCGGTGTCCACGCGGAAATTCGTCTGCTTGCGTTCGCCGACCAAATCAAAAGCGTTGCCGGTCTTCACTCGGATGGTCTCGTTGCGCGGCGTGTGGTCAATCTCATTCTCGCCGACAAACTCCAATTGGCCGTCGGCGTCGCGGCGGTAAAACCGCAGCTTGCCCTTGGGTAGCGCGATACCAAGATGATTCGTCTCCGCGTTCACAAATTCGCGCATCACCCAGATCTTTTTGTTCGATTGCGTGCCGTAGCCCTGGTCGTAGTTCAAACCATAAAACCGGTAGCCGGCTTCCGCGCCGTCATAAACATAGATCGTCGGCGCGAACATGTTTTCAGCGTGGACAAATTCGACCTGTTTCGTCTCGCGGTCGTGCAGCGTCGTTAGACGAGCGATGGAATAAAGGTGAAATTCGTCGAAGGCTTTTTCGGTGACGGCGGGTTCTGGAGCCCCCGCCGACAAAGCTTCAACCATTTGGCGCCTGGCAAATCCACCGAACGTTTGCGGCTGGATTTTATTCACGTCGCCTGCCATCAATTTGATCCTGGCGTTTTCAAACGTTTTGCCGCTTTCATTTTTCATCGTGATCCAGCCTACGAGGTCCACGTTGTCGCCTTTCTCCGGCGAGACGAGGTTGTAGCTGGCGCTCCAGTCGAAACCGCCGGTGACGTAGCCGACTTCGGCGTCGAATTTGCCCGGTTTGTCGGATTGCAGCAGCCAGTTCAGCGTGGGCTTGAGCACCGTGTCGTCGCCCAGATCGGGAAACAGCGGCTGTCCGGGCAGGCTGAACTGCAGTTTGCCGTTCACCTCGACGATGGGTTGCTCAGGATTGCCGCCGGGGACGTAGCCGCTGCGGATGATTTTGCCGGGAATCAGTTCGCGCACCTGCGTGTTGTCCTTCATCCGCAGGTCTTCAAAATCAATCGTCTTGCCTGCAAAGAGCGACAGCAACAATTCCTGCGAAACCGGGTCGTTGCGGTAATTCTGCTCAAGAATTTGCAGGGAATGTCTGCCGCCGGGGTCGCGCAAAATCACCGAGTCCGGCTCCACCTGCGCCGTGGCGCCGGTGTAACGGACTGTGTTGACGCCGGCCTGGAGGTCGAGCGGCACGGTGTCGCGCACGACGGCGAAGTTTTGATTGTAAATCGTGAGGGCCGGTTCGGCGGTCACAATGGCCGGGGCCAGCGTGCCTGCTATCAGAAGAATCGAGGTCAGATTTTTCATAATCGTTTTGTTTGTCTCAAGCCAGATTGGCTTTCTCATTTAGACGGGATGGACGGGGAAATACTCCCGGCGGAGAAATCTGACAAGAAACTTCCAGCGATTCAAGCGCCTCCCGGCCGGATCAATTTGGCGATGAGGCCGGTCCAGCCGGTTTGGTGCGAGGCGCCGACGCCACGTCCGGTATCACCGTGGAAATATTCATGGAAGAGAATGTAATCACGGAAATGGGGGTCGGTCGCCAGCTTGGGATGATATTTCAACACCGGCCGCTGGCCGTCTGCGTCCTTGAGAAAGAGACGCATGAGCCGGCGCGCCAGTTCGTTGGCGACCTCGCTGAGGGTCAGCCATTGGCCGGAACCGGTCGGGCATTCAATTTTGAAATCGTCGCCGTAGTAATGGTAAAACTTTTGGAGCGATTCGATGAGCAGGAAATTCAGCGGCATCCAGACCGGCCCGCGCCAGTTGGAGTTGCCGCCAAAGAGACCGTTCTGCGATTCGGCAGGCCAGTAACAGACCTCCTGCGTTTTGCCGCCGCATTCCAGCCGATACGGTTCGCGTTCATGAACCTTGGACAAGGCCCGCACACCGTGGTCGCTCAGGAATTCACTTTCATCCAATGCGCGTCGGAGCAGGCATTTCATGCGGTGGCCGCGCAGCAGCGACAACAGACGGCGGTCGCCCACACCGCATTCGTGCCAGCGCGAAACCAGCCTGGCCAGGTCGGGACGATAATTCAGAAACCATTCCATCCGGGCCCCAAACTCCGGCAGTTCCTTCGGCAACCCGGGTTCGAGCACTTCCACTGCGAAAAGCGGAATCAGGCCAACCGCGGAACGCACTTTGAGGGGCACGCTTTCACCGTCCGGCAGGCAAAGGCGGTCGTAGTAGAATTCATCCTGCTCGTCCCAGAGGCCAAGCGCGCCGTCCTCCACGCCGTTGATGGCGGCGGCGATGCCGAGGAAATGCTCAAAAAACTTGGTGGCGATGTCTTCGTAAACCTTGTTGTGCCGGGCCAGCTCGAGTGCGATGCGCAGGAGGTTCAGGCAATACATCGCCATCCAGCTCGTGCCGTCGGCCTGGTTGATGAATCCGCCGCTGGGCAGTGATTTGCTGCGGTCGAACACGCCGATGTTGTCGAGGCCGAGAAAGCCGCCCTGAAAAATGTTCCGCCCCTGTGCGTCCTTGCGGTTGACCCACCACGTGAAGTTCAGCAGCAGCTTGTGATAGACACGTTCGAGGAAAGCGAGGTCGCCGGGATCGTTTGGGTTTTTCCCGCGCCGCTGCTTTCGGTCAATTTGAAACACGCGCCACGCGGCCCAGGCGTGAACGGGTGGGTTCACGTCGCCAAATGCCCATTCGTAGGCGGGCAACTGGCCGTTCGGGTGCATATACCATTCGCGCGTCAGCAGCACGAGCTGATGCTTGGCAAACGCGGCGTCCACCAGCGCGAGCGGAATACAATGGAACGCCAGGTCCCAGGCCGCATACCAGGGATATTCCCATTTGTCGGGCATGGAAATGACGTCCGCGTTGTTGAGATGTTTCCAATCCGCATTGCGGCCGTGCTTGCGTTCGGGTGGCGGCGGTGGTTGGGCCGGGTCGCCGCGCAACCATTCCGTCACATTGTACTGATAAAACTGCTTGTTCCAAATCATGCCGGCGAACGCCTGGCGCTGGACGAGGCGCGCGTCGGCGTCGGCAATGCCTTTTTGTAATTCGGCGTAAAACTCGTCGGCCTCGCGGATGCGTTGGGCGAAGATGGCATCGAAATCATCAAAGTAGGACAGGCTTCCAGCCTGTTTCGGATTATTGGATTTGTCCGATTTATTACGACTGTCAGAAGATGGAGACAGGCGTGACGCCTGTCCTACGAGACGCAGGCGAATCTGCGCGGGCCTGCCGGTTTCCAGCGTCAGCTTGTAATGCGCACCGGCCTTTGTGCCTTCGAGATCCGGGTTGATGGCGGAACGGTTGCCGTGGACGATGAATTCGTGGAAGGCGTCTTTGAAATGACCGGCGGCCTGGTTTAAACCGAAGAGACGGGAAAAATTTGTTTCGTTGTCGCAGAACAAAATTTCCGGTTTGCCATCGCAATGCAGCGCGTAATTTCCCGGTTTAGCGTGTTTGGCCAGAATGGTCGCGTTCTTCGTCAGAAAGAGATTCGGTTTGGCTGAGTTATCCCAGGACCACGTGTTGCGAAACCAAAGCTGCGGCAATACGTGCAAAGTCGCTTCCTCCGGCCCCCGATTGTGGGCGGTGATTCGCATGAGGATGTCCTCCGGCCCGGCTTTCGCATATTCGACAACGACATCAAAATAGCGGTCGTCGTCGAAGATGCCCGTGTCGAGCAGTTCAAATTCCGTCTGGTCCTTTCCCAGCCGACCGTTCTCCTCGACCAGCCACGCGTAGGGAAACTCCCGTTGCGGATATTTGTAGAGCATTTTCAAGTAGGAATGCGTCGGGGTGGCGTCGAGGTAATAATAAAGTTCCTTCACGTCTTCGCTGTGATTCCCTTCGCTGTTCGACAGGCCGAAAAATCGCTCCTTCAAAATCGGGTCCTTGCCGTTCCACAATGCGAGCGAGAGGCAGAGACGACATTGATCATCGCTGATGCCGGCGAGGCCATCCTCGCCCCAGCGATAGGCGCGGCTGCGGGCGTGATCATGCGGGAAATAGTCCCACGCCGTGCCGCCCGAACTGTAATCCTCGCGCACCGTGCCCCACTGCCGTTCGGAAAGGTAAGGCCCCCAAAGCTGCCAGGGAGCTGTGCCGGTGTGATTCGCAGCCATGCGCTCGTGTTCCACGTTCATACGTCCAGGTTTTGAAAATGACGAATGACGAAATCCGAATGACGAATGAATTTCTAATGACCTCTCTCGAAATCGCCATTCGGGTCGCCCGGTTCATTTGTCATTTGAACTTGTTCATTCTTTAGTCATTCGGATTTCGTTATTAGACATTCTTCCGCAGTCGCCGACTATAAGATTGCGCGAGCCATTTCGCCGCTTCATGCCCGGTGAAGGTTCGCCTCCCATTTAACCGCCGCTTTCAAATCCCGGATACGACGTCATGCCGCCCTCCCCATAAACGCTCGTGCCGTGAATGTAATCGCCCCCGGCGCAGCCTTCCTTCGAGCCGGTCCGCCCGCGGCCGCGCCAGGATTCCAGTGGCGTCGTGTTGGGCGAAACGCCTTCCACACGGACGGGGCGGCTGTCCAACGTAAATTCCAGCGGGCAACTCATAAGCTGCGTCTGCAAATTCGTCTGAAAATAAAATTCTTCAACCGTTCACAATTGCGGTTGCGAAAATGGAAGCCCGTGCGCTTCCGCCACGGCCCTGTGGGTGATTTTACCGTTCATCACGTTGATGCCACCCGGCAGCGCCGGATGGCGCCGGCACGCTTCAGCCAGGTCGTGGTCGGCGAGCATTTCGACGAAGCGCCCGGTCACGTTGGTGAGCGCCTGGGTCGCGGTGCGCGCGTAGGCGCCGGGCATGTTCGCCACACAATAATGCGTCACGCCTTCCTCCACGAACACCGGATCGTGGTGGGTCGTGGGGCGCGACGTTTCCGCGCAGCCGCCCTGGTCAATCGCGATGTCCACCAGCACGCTCCCGGGCTGCATCTGCCGCAGCATTTCCCGGCGAATCAATTTCGGCGCCTTCGCGCCCGGCACCAGCACCGCGCCGATGAGCAGGTCCACCGCCGGCAAAAGTTCCATCAGATGCGATTCGTTCGAGTAAAGCGTGTGCGCCGTGTGCAGTGTGATGTCGAGAAAACGCATCCGCTCCAAATCCACCTCGAGAATCGTCACGTCCGCGCCGAGTCCCTGCGCCATGCGTGCTGCGTTGATGCCCGCTGCGCCACCGCCAAGGACGACGACTTTGCCCGGCAGCACGCCCGGCACACCGCCGAGCAACGTGCCGCTGCCGCCAAAATGCTTTGCGAGAAAATAACCGCCGACGAGGATGCTCATGCGCCCGGCAATCTCGCTCATCGGCTCCAGCAACGGCAGGCGGCGGTTGACCTCGATGGTTTCGTAAGCAATGCAGGTCACGCCGGATTTCATCAACGCTTCCGTGAGCGATTTGTTCGCGGCGAGGTGAAGATAGGTGAACAGCAGTTGTCCGCGCCGCAACAAACCGTATTCGTCCGGCAACGGCTCCTTGACTTTCACAATCAAATCCGCCTGCGCAAAAACCGCGGCGTGCGAGTCAACCAGTCTCGCGCCGGCCTGCTCGTAACCGGCATCGGGGTAGCCCGCGCCCGCGCCCGCGCCGCGCTCGACGACGACCTGATGCCCGCCTTTGACCAGTTGATACACGCCAGCGGGCAACATCGCCACGCGATATTCCTGCTCCTTGATTTCTTTGGGAACGCCGATGATCATAAGTTTCAAAAGCTCCAAATTCCAAGCTCCAACATCCAGAGAAGCGCCAAGCTCCAAGCGTCAAACCGTCGCGTGCCAGGAATTGGAGCTTGATGTTTGAAGTTTCTTTGGCTCTTGGATGTTGGTACTTGGTGCTTCATTTTTGAATCCACTTTATTGCTTTTTCCGCGAGTTTGTCGAACGCCGTTACGCAAAGTTCGAGGTGTTCCTCCTTCGTGTCTTCGATCTTGTTGTGGCTGATGCCGTGAAGACTTTGGACAAACATCATCACCGTTGGCACGCCTGCAGCTGCGACTTCGGCGGCGTCGTGCAACGGGCCGCTCGGCAGGCGGTGAACTTTGCCGCAGGTTTCGCGGATGGCTTCGTCGCACAGCAAAATGAGTTCATTGTTGAACGGGCGCGGGGCGATTTGCCAGAGCCGTTCCCAGGTAACTTTCACGCTGCCCTCCTTCGCAAATGTTTCGCTGGCATCTTTCGCCTCCTGCAACATTTTTGCCAGCGCGGCGGTGTCGAGATGACGTTGATCCAGCGTGATGCGGCACTCGGCGACCACGCTGGTGACAATGCCGGGTTTGGTTGTGCAAGAGCCGATGGTGCAAACGCCGCCATAGTGGCACGGGCGTCCCGCCCGTTCGTTGGTTTCGGAACTCACAGGCGAGACGCCTGTGCCACTACTGCGTTCGGCGATGCGATAGATTTCCGGGCTCATTTTCGCGGCGGCAAGGAAGGCATCCTTGCGGCGGTTCATCGGCGTGCTGCCGGAGTGCGCGGCCTGGCCTTGGAACGTAATGGCGTGCCGCTCGACCCCGAACGTGCCGAGCACCGCGCCGAGCGGCAAATCCAAATCCAAAAGCACCGGGCCTTGCTCGATGTGCAATTCCAGATACGCGGCGGCGTTTTTCAGTTCCTGGCCGCTGTCCTTCACGCGCTCGAAATCCACGCCGACATTTTTCAGGGCGTCCGGCAATTTGATTCCGTCCTTGTCAACCAGGCCGCGCGCCTCGTTCATGTCCAGATTGCCTGAGCAGGCGGACGAGCCGAACAGACTTTTGCCGAACCGCGCGCCTTCTTCGTCGGCCCAGTCCACGAGGCGGACAGTCACGGGCGGTTTGCCGTGGTATTGGGAATTGATGCGCCGGAGAATCTCGACCCCGGCCAGCACATTGAGGCAGCCATCGAGCCAGCCGCCGTTCGGCACGGAATCCATGTGCCCGCCGATGAGCAGCGCGCGGTCGGATTCGCCGCGCAGCGTCGTCCACGTGTTGCCCGCCGCGTCGTTGTGAATTTCGACCGGGAGCGCTTCGAGTTTTTTCCGCAGCCACACGCGCGTTTTCGTCCATGTCGGCGTGAACGCGACGCGTTGCGCGCCGTTTTCGTCGGCGGTGAGGCTGCGAAGTTCCTTGAGTTCGGCGACGGTACGTTTGGGGTTCAGCAAAGCAGTCATGGGTTACAATGTTATAATTGCCGGATTTCATTAACACCCAACTTCAGTTGGGTGCTTTGACAACTGGCGATGCGCAAAATTGTTTCAACGGTTTCCTCAAATCGTGGACAAACCGTTGAAACGGTTCTGTTCCGGCACGGCATCGCAATCACCCGGTTAAAACCGGGTGTTAATGAAAAATATTCCAGCATCAAAAATCGCTCCCGCGTTTTATTTTTTCTTTTGTGCAAGATTATTGTGGCAATCCCGTTTGAAGCGAGTTAAAAATGAAATAGGATTAACCGGAAAATAAGTTATGCCAACATTAGCCACAACCGTAGATGGACTCAAGTTGCCGAATCCGTTCATCATCGGCTCCGGGCCGCCGGGCACGAATTTGAACGTCATCGCCAAGGCGTTCACCGAAGGGTGGGGCGCGGTCATCGCCAAAACCGTGAGCCTCGACGCCTCGAAAGTCGTCAATGTCACGCCGCGTTACGCGAAGCTCATGGCAGGCGACAGCAAGGAAGTCATCGGCTGGCAGAACATCGAGCTGATCAGCGACCGGCCATTCAAGATTTGGGAGGACGAATTCAAGAAGTGCAAGGACATGTTCCCCGACCGCGTGCTCATCGCGTCCATCATGGAGGAATACCGCAAGGACGCGTGGATTGAAATCGTCGAGCGCTGCCAGGCGTGCGGCGTGGATGGGTTTGAATTGAATTTCTCCTGCCCGCACGGTTTGCCGGAACGCAAAATGGGCGCGGCGATGGGCGAAAACCCGGACATCCTCAACGAAGTCTGCGGCTGGGTGATGAGCGCCGCGAAGAAACCCGTCTGGGCGAAGATGACGCCGAACGTCACGCACATCGAAGACCCCAGCCGCGCCGCGTTGCGCGCGGGCGTCACGGGCCTCAGCGCCATCAACACCATTCGCTGTGTCATGGGCGTGAACCTCGACACGCTGCGGCCCGAACCGAGCGTGGAAGGCTACACCACGCCGGGCGGGTATTCGTCGAAGGCCGTGAAGCCCATCGCGCTCCGCATGGTCATGGAAATCGCGCAGGTCATCCGCAAGGAATTTCCCGGACGCTCGCTCTCCGGCCTCGGTGGCATTGAAAGCGGCAACGACGCCGCGCAATTCATTTTGCTTGGCGCCGACACCGTGCAGGTCTGCACCGGCGTGATGAAATTCGGCTATGAATGCGTGAAGCCAATGTGCGAGGAGCTGCTCGCGTTCATGGCCAGGCACAAATTTGAAACACTCGCCGATTTCAAGGGCAAGAGCCTTGATTATTTCACCACGCACGCGGACCTGGTGAAACGCCAGGCCGAACGCAAGGCCGCGCAAAAAGCCGCGGCTGCAACCAAAGTAGTCAAGGCCGACGGCGAATGGCGCGGGGATGAATTCGTGAAACAATCGGATGCGCTGTCACGAGGATGAAGCACCAAGCACCAACATCCAAGCTCCCGAAAAGCTCCAAGTACCAAGCTCCAACGTGTGCTCGCGGTGCTTTAAAATATCCGACCATTTCGAGCCGGGGCTTTTTGCTGAACGATGCGCCGATTCAAAATGGTTCTCAACGGCATGTCTTTGATCTCGAAGAGCGAACGGCGCGATTTGGCGAAGCGATAATCGGCTTCTGCAAAAAAATTCCGCGCGCACCGGAAAACAATCGTTTGATTGATCAATTGGTTGGTTGCAGCACGAGCGTTGGCGCGAATTATTGCGAAGCGAACGAAGGCGTCTCCAAAAAGGATTTCAAATGCACCATTGGTCGTTGCGTCAAGGAAGCGAAGGAAGTGAAGTTTTTCCTGCGCATGGTTGCTGCGTCCGAACCAAAACTGGCTGACGAAGCGCGTGAGCTATATCGCGAAGCGAAGGAGTTGCATCTGATTTTCGCCAGCATCTTTCGGAAATGAACTTGATGAAGCACCAACATCCAACATCCAAACTCCAGAGAAGCACCAAACACACAAGCTCCAAAACGAGTGGCGCGCGTCGTTGTTTGGATGTTGAAGTTTGGAGTTTCTCTGGAGCTTGGTGCTTGGAATTTGGAGCTTTTTAATATGACCAAAAGTCTTGAACCTTGCCCTGTTTGGTTCGGTGGCGAGTGGCGCGAAATCAAAGACGTTGCCACAACGCCGGTTCACAATCCCTCCACCGGCGAAGTCATTGCCGAAGCGCCGCTCTGCACGACGGCGCACGTCAACGAGGCCGTCGAAGCCGCTGCCGCCGCGTTTCCCGGCTGGATGGAAACGCCCGCCGTCGAGCGCGCCCGGGTTTTCTTCAAATTCAAAACGCTGCTGGACGAAAATTTCGAAGATCTCGTGCGCTGCACCACGCGGGAGCATGGCAAGACGGTCGTCGAGTCGCGCGGCGACGTGAAGCGCGGCATCGAGATGGTCGAATTTGCCTGCGGCGTGCCGTCGCTGCTGATGGGCGAGTCGCTGGAAAACCTCGCGCGCGGCATTGATTGCGAGACCATCCGCCAGCCGCTCGGCGTCTGCGCCGGCATCGCGCCGTTCAACTTTCCCTGCCTGGTGCCGCTCTGGATGTATCCCGTCGCCATCGCCTGCGGCAACACGTTCGTGCTCAAGCCGAGCGAAAAAGTGCCGCTCACCAGCATCAAAATCGGCAAGCTGTTTGAACAAGCCGGCCTGCCGAAAGGCGTGCTGAATATCGTCCACGGCGGTCGTGAAGCCGTGCAGGCGCTGCTCACGCATCCGAAGGTGAAGGCGATTTCGTTCGTCGGCTCGACGCCCATTGCCAAACACATTTATGAAACCGGCACCAAACACGGCAAACGCGTCCAATGCGGCGGTGGCGCGAAAAACTTCGCGTTGCTCATGCCGGATGCCGACGTGGAAAATTCCGCGCGCGGCGTCATGGAAGCCGCGTTCGGCTGCGCGGGCGAACGGTGCATGGCCGGTTCGACCGCCGTCGTCATCGGTGCGGCGGAGAAAACGGTTATGCCCACGCTCGTCGAAGCCACGCGGCGAATTAAAGTCGGCCCGACGGACCGTGACCCGCAGCCCGACATGGGCGCGGTCATCACCGCCCAGCACCGCGACCGTGTTTTGCAATTGATTGAAACCGGCGTGAAGGAAGGCGCAAAAATTCCCGCCGACGGCCGTGGCGTGAAAATCAACGGCGCGCCGAACGGCTTTTTTGTCGGCGCAACGATTCTCGATCACGTCCAGCCTGGCATGACTGTGGCGAAGGAAGAGGTTTTCGGCCCGGTGCTGAACGTGATGTACATGGAGGATTTGGACGCGGCCATCGAACTCGCGAACAAATCCGCCTATGGCAATGGCGCTTCAATTTTCACCCGATCCGGCAAGGCCGCGCGCGAGTTCAAGCACCGCATCAAGTGCGGCATGGTCGGCATCAACATCGGTGTACCCGCTTCGATGGCGTGGTTCCCGTTCAACGGCTGGAACGAATCATTTTTCGGCGACCTGCACATGCAGGGCAAGGAAGGGGTGCAATTCTTCACACAGCAGAAGGTGACGATGAGCCGCTGGTTCAGTTTTGGCGAAGGGGACGTGTGGCATACGGAAAAGAAGAAATGATTTCACTAACACCTGGCTTCAGCCAGGTGTGCGAGCGCAGCGAAAGTATTTAGCCGTTTCAACGGCTTTCCTTGCGCCGATGAAACCGTTAAAACGGTTTCGAGAATTGTGGTCAGAAAGTCGCCCGGCTGAAGCCGGGTGTAAATGAGAAGCAGAAATGTGGAAATGTTTGGAGTTTGGTTATGAGTTTATTGATTAAAAATGGAGAAATTGTGACCGCGAGCGAACGCTACGTGGCCGACATTCTTTGCGAAAACGAAACCATCACGCGCATTGACCGCAACCTCGCGCCGCCGAAAGGCGCCGAGGTCATTGATGCGAAGGGAATGTTTGTTTTCCCCGGCTTCATTGATCCGCACGTCCACATTTATCTGCCGTTCATGGGCACGTTCTCAAAGGACAATTACGTGACCGGCAGCCAGGCCGCGCTCGTTGGCGGCACCACGACACTTATCGAGATGTGCTGTCCGTCGCGCAACGACGATGCGATGAAGAGTTTCGAGCTTTGGATGAAAAACGCCGTCGGCAAGTCCGCGTGCGATTTTTCGTTTCACATGGGCGTGGCCAGGTTCGACGAAAAGACCGAGAAGCAACTCCGCGAAATCGTGAAGCGAGGCATCAGCTCGTTCAAAATCTTTCTCGCTTACAAGGGCGCGTTTGGCGTGGACGACACGGAACTTTATCGCACACTCAAACTGGCGAAGGAACTCGGCGTCATCGTTACTGCGCATTGTGAGAACGAAACGCTCGTGGCCGAGCGCTCGAAGGAATTGCTCGCCGCCGGTAAGACCGATCCGGGCCAGCATCACGAAAGCCGCCCGCCCGCGGTCGAAGCCGAGGGCGTGCATCATTTGATGAGCTTCGCCGAACTGACCGGCGCGGCGACTTACATTGTCCACTTGAGTTGCCGGGAGGCGCTGGAACAGGCCATCGCCGCGCGTCAACGCGGCGTGCGCGTCAACGTCGAAACTTTGATTCAATATCTCACGCTCGACAAAACCTGCGCCGAGCAGCCGAAATTCGAGGGGGCAAAATACGTCATGTCGCCGCCGCTGCGCGACAAGCGGAACCAGGCTATTCTCTGGAACGGCCTCCGCGACGGCCTCGTGCAAACCGTCGCCACCGATCACTGTCCGTTCGATTTCAAGACGCAAAAGCTGATGGGCAAAGATGATTTCACCAAAATTCCCAACGGTATTCCGTCGCTGGAAGAACGCATCAAGCTGCTTTACACCTATGGCGTGAAGGCGGGGAAGATTGACCTGCATACGTTCGTGAACGCCGCCAGCACGCAGGTTGCGAAGCTGTTCGATCTCTTCCCGCGCAAAGGCACAATTCAAATTGGCGCGGACGCCGACCTCGTGGTGTTCGACCCGGACTACCGCGGTACAATTTCCGTGAAGACGCAGCACATGAACGTGGACTACAGCGCCTTCGAGGGCTGGAAGATTGAAGGCCGTCCCGGCGTCGTCACCGTGCGCGGTCAAATTGCGGCGCGCGATGGAAAATTCGTCGGCAAACCCGGTCAC
>Ga0181523_10000791_pt1 | contig 35456 bp, 29 predicted proteins | sample PEATcosm2014_Bin_43_FD_119752 | JGI IMG/M metagenome (GOLD analysis project Ga0181523, IMG submission 119752) | Peatland microbial communities from MTU Mesocosm Facility, Houghton, MI, USA - PEATcosm2014_Bin05_30_metaG | ecosystem: Environmental > Terrestrial > Soil > Wetlands > Peat | place... | reverse complement strand
CGCGCCTCCTCGGTGTCCGCCTCGATGAAATCGACAATGCCCTTGACCAGGGCGTGTTCGAGGCGTTGCTCGACGGTTCCCTTGCGCCATTGGTCTTCCACGGCCTCCGTCTTGTCTTTCTTTTTGACGGACTCGGCAAAAAGGACGAGGCGCTCGGTCGCATCGGGCCGGCGGTTGAGCAAAACGTCTTCCACCAATTCGAGCAGGTCTTTGGGGATTTCCCCGTAAATGCCCAGCATGCCGGCGTTGACAATGCCCATGTCCAGCCCGGCTTTGATGGCGTGAAACAAAAAAGCGGTGTGCATGGCCTCGCGCACCGCGTTATTGCCGCGAAACGAAAAGGAAATGTTGCTGATGCCGCCGCTGACTTTGGCGCGCGGCAGGTTTTGTTTGATCCAGCGCGTGGTCTCGATGAAATCCACCGCGTAATTGTTGTGCTCCTCCATGCCGGTGGCGACGGTCAGGATATTGGGATCGAAGATGATGTCCTGCGGCGGAAAGCCAATCTGCTCCGTCAAGATTTTATAGGTGCGGGCGCAGATTTCCTTCCGCCGCTCCACGGTGTCGGCCTGTCCCCGTTCGTCAAAAGCCATCACGACGACCGCCGCGCCGTAGCGCCGGACCAGCCTGGCCTGCTGGATAAATTTTTCCCCGCCCTCCTTGAGGCTGATGGAATTGACCACCGCCTTGCCCTGCACACATTTCAAGCCGGCCTCGATGACCGCCCATTTCGAGCTGTCAATCATTATCGGCACGCGGGCGATGTCCGGCTCGGAAGCCACAAGGTTGAGAAAATGCGTCATGGATTTTACGCCATCGAGCATCCCTTCATCCATGTTGACGTCGATGATCTGCGCGCCGCTGACGACCTGTTGCTTGGCGACCGCCAGGGCTTCCTCGAATTGTCCGGCCAGAATGAGTTTGGCAAATTTGGGCGAGCCGGTGACATTGGTGCGCTCGCCGATATTGACAAAATTCGTGTCGGGGCGGATGGTCAGCGCCTCCAGGCCGCTCAAGCGCAACCAGGGTTCGACCTTCGGCGGCACGCGGGGCGCGAATTTTTTCACCGCCTGGGCGATGGCTTTGATGTGCGACGCGGTCGTGCCGCAGCAGCCTCCCACAAAATTGAGCCAGCCGGCTGCGGCCCAATCCGCCAGTTGCGGCGCGAGCGATTCAGGAGTCTCCGGGAAACCCGTCGGCAGCATCGGATTGGGCAAACCGGCGTTGGGATAGGCGCTGACGTAAATCGGCGCCAGCCCGGAAAGCTCTTCGATAAACGGCCTCATTTCCTTCGGCCCCAGCGCGCAATTGATCCCGATGCTCAGGAGGGGAAAATGCGAAACGGAGTTCCAGTAGGCTTCCACCGTTTGCCCGGAGAGCGTGCGACCGCTCAGATCGGTGATGGTGAAGGAAAGCATCACCGGCACCCGTCGGCGCGCGGGTGATGCCGGGCGGTGTTCGGAGCCTGCCGCCACTGCGTCGATGCCCAATTCTTCAAACAGCCTGGCGATGGCAAAGAGGGCCGCTTTCGAATTGAGCGAGTCAAATACAGTCTCAATCAGCAGCAGATCCGCCCCCCCTTCCAACAGGCCGCGGGCTTGTTCGTAATAAGCCTGCGCCAACTGGTCGTAAGTCACCCCGCGCGCCGCCGGATCACTGACGCTGCCGGAAATCGACGCCGTCTTGCTGGTCGGTCCGAGCGCCCCGGCCACAAAACAAATCCGGCCCGGCTCGGCGGCCATGACGGCATCAGCGGCGGCCCGCGCGTTCTTCGCGCCCGCCACATTCAATTCAAACGCCAGCGATTCCATTCCGTAATCGGCCAGTGAAATGGCCGTGGAGTTAAAGGTGTTCGTCTCAATGATGTCCGCGCCCGCCTCGAGATACTGCCGGTGGATGGCCTGGATCAGGTGAGGCTGCGTCAGATTCAGCAGATCGTTGTTTCCCTTCACGTCGCGCACCCAATCCTTGAACCGCTGCCCGCGATAACCCGCTTCGTCCAGAGAGTAGGTTTGAATCATGGTGCCCATTGCGCCATCCAGCACAACAATGCGCTGCGGCAAGAGGCGCAATAACGCCTCCACTCGATCCCTGTTTTCAGTGCCAGCCTTTTCCATGATGGGATTATATTAGCTTTGCGCGGCGCTGGTTGCAAATTTTAAATCAATATATCTTGATGCGTAGATATGATGCCTTAAAAAGAATGATCAATGTCCAAGCTCCAATGCCCAATGAATGAACAGGGACGGATGACTTGGAACCGGAATGGCTTATTTTGACCATACTTAACTCAGTTTAACATGGTTTGACCGGACCGAAGCTGTTTTTCTTGCAAGTTGTTCATTTTTATGGTTTTGCATCTGATTCCGGCCATCAGCTTGCCCAACCAAACTGGTTTGATCCGCTTTGATTGGCTTTGATCCGCCGTCGCCAAAATGGCTATGACGGGCAGGGCCGCCTTCGCCGCATCCCCTTTCGCGGCAACGGCTACGGCGGACGGGGCGGCTTCGGCGCGAGAAGCCTGTCTGGCGGAACCGTCGCCAATGGAAGGATGGCAGAAAGATAAGCCGGGCAGAAAAATGGGCTTCCCCTGAATTGTCTGCCCTTCCCAATTCTGCCTGAGACCACATCTGCTTTCGTGTGTCCTTTTCATGACTTTAGCCTTCAGCCTTCAGCATTTAGCCTTTCCATTCACATGGCCTTAATGGGTCATTCATTAAACGAACACTACAGTTACTATATCATGTCGTCAACAGATATTTGAACGAATTCTTACAAAAACTGTGATTTTTGCGCAAATGCGCCTAAGGCCTTGCGCGGCAAAGAGTTAGGAACGCAAAAAGGATTTGGAGGGGGAACCCCGAAATCCTTCGGGGGAGGAATGCGGCGAAGAGGCTGCCGGCTTATTCTCCTGGCGATCAGCGACCATTTTGCTTGCTTTTGAGGACAAATTTCACGGACAGCTTCACGACCGGTTTCTCAGAAGGAGGTAATGATGGTCTGTTTATTGAGGGGCTGACCAAGGTTAATCGTTTTCGAAGGTCCGAAAGACCATACAATTGCCGCTCCCGGCACCATCAAAGGACCTGTCGGCTTCTGAGTTTCCAGTTGGTACATTCTGTCCAAGGTGGCGTCATAACATTTGTGATCCTGATTCAAATCCAGTGTGATGATATAAGGGTTCCCCCAAGGATCGCGAAAAACATCGTCCGGGCCAATGCCTGGGGAATTTGTATTCAGGGCGGGCTCTGCAATAAAAAAGGGCGTTTGCTGTGGGTTATAAATATGCCGGGCGCCCTTATTGATTTCCGGCCAAAAGTTGTCGTCTCGCAGGATCGCAACAACTTCGGAATTGTAGTTCTGATAGACGTATTCTCCAGGTGTATCAACCATAATGGAAGAAAGTCGTCCTGATCCTGCCGGAGTTCTGCACACCGTTCCAAAGGTAAAATCATTAGTGCCGGCGGCTGCCACGGCATTGGAGGAAGCCGGCAGGTGGCTGTATACGGCGTAATATTGACTAATGGCTGCAACCAGATTGTTTTCCTCACTTTGGGCGATGTTCTTCTTAGCTGTTGTTTTCGCCGGGTCGTATGGCGGTATCTCCACGCCCGCCAAAACGGCGATGATGGCGATGATGGCAATAACGATCAGCAGTTCAGTGAGCGTGAACGCCTGTTCCACGTTGCGTGCAGAATGCATCATTCTCCTCATAGCTTTACCTCATGTTCGTTTGCTTGCGTTTGAGTTCTTTTTGGAGGGCGGCGAGCGGGAGGGTGTTGATGACGTCCTTCTTCTCCAGCCAGCCTTTGCGCGCTATGCCGGCTCCGAGCCGCAAGAAACCAGCATGTTCGTTGCGGTGGGCGTCGCAGTTGATGACGCACTTGACGCCTTTTTCCTTCGCATAATGCCAGAGACGCCAGTCCATGTCGAAGCGCCTTGGGTTGGCGTTCAGTTCGATCCATGTGCCGGTCGCGGCGCAGGCGTCGATGACGGCGGTTTGGTTCACTTTGAAAGGCTCACGCTCGAGCAGGAGCCGGCCCGTGAGGTGGCCAAGCATGTGTACGAATGGATTTTCGGCCACGGTGATCAGGCGCTTTGTCATTTCCGCTTCGTTTTGAGTAAAACCCTGGTGAACACTGGCTACCACCACGTCCAGTTGCGCCAACAGATCGTCGTCGAAGTCCAGTTTGCCCTCCGACAGGATGTCCACTTCGGAACCTGTCAATAAACGGAAATAGGAGCCTTCACCAGCAAACCTGCGGTTTAGGCCATTAATTTCGCCGATTTGCTTGAGCAATCGGTCGGGCTGGAGCCCATTGGCCTGGAAAGATGATTTGGAGTGGTCGGTGATGGCCCAGTATTCGAGGCCGAGTTCCTGCATGCAGGCGGCAATCTCCTCGAGCGAGACGCGCCCGTCGCTCCAGTTGGAATGATTGTGCAGGGATCCTTTGAGCTGCGTCCATTCGAGCAAATGCGGCAGTTCGTGCTTTTCCGCGGCGGCGAATTCCCCGGAATCTTCGCGCATCTCGGGCTGGACATAGTCCAGGCCCAGTTTCTGAAAAATCTCCTCCTCGGTCCGGCACTTCACCAGCAAGGCGCGGTCGCGCGTCTCGACATCGGATTTAAACAATCCATATTCATTGAGCCGCAGGCCGCGCTGAATGGCGCGCTGGCGCATGACGATGTTGTGCTCTTTGCTGCCGGTAAAGTAAGCCAGGGCAAACGGAAATTCCGCGTCGCTGACCACCCGCAAATCGGCCTGGATGCCCCCAGCCAGAACAACGCTGGCTTTGGTCTCGCCTTTAGCCGTGACGCTTAGGATGCCGGGTTGGCCGGTGAAATATTCGATGACCTCGCCGGGCTGCTTCGATGAAACCAGCAAATCGATGTCGCCGATGGTTTCTTTGAACCGGCGCAAACTCCCCGCCGTGCCGCATCGCACCACGTCGGGGTGGCTGCGCAGGCTGTCCAGGATCGGCTCCGCGACGGCCAGGGCGTCACCCAGCAAATGGCGGGAGGCGTATTGCCGCCGAAATTGGATGCCCTGCAAGATATTGGCCTGGGTTTTCTCGCCGAACCCGTCCAGCCGGGCGATTTTGCCGTCGCGGCAGGCTTGCTCCAATTGTTCCAGAGTTTCCAGGCCGAGCTTGTCGTTGATCGCCTTTATCTTTTTTGGCCCCAGACCGGGAATGCTCAACATGGCGACCAGTCCCGGCGGAATGGTGGCCTTGAGTTCTTCGTAATAGGTGAGCCGGCCGGTTTTCACCAATTCGGAAATTTTTTCATGGAGGCTGTCGCCGATTCCTTTGATGCGTTCGGTGGATTCCGGGGCGAAAATTTTCTCCAGCGGGAGCGTGGTTTGTTCAAGCGCGCGCGCCGCATTGACGTAGGCGCGCGATTTGAACGGGTTCTCGCCTTTGAGTTCGAGCAGCGTGGCGATCTCGGTCAGAATTTCTGTGACTTGGTCCTTCGTCATGTCCGGCAGCATAACCGGGGACCGGCGCGGATAAAAGTTGGAATATGGGTTGCGTTTTCAGGTCGTAATCTTAATCCTAAGATTAGGATTAGGATTAGGATTAAGATTAGGAATGGGGGGCAAGAAATGCATCAACCCAACACACCAGTCGCCCTGACCATCGCCGGCTCCGACAGCGGCGGGGAGGCGGGCATTCAGGCCGATTTGAAGGTCTTTGCCTGTTTGAAGGTGCATGGCGCCACCGCGATCACCTGCCTGACGGCCCAAAATCCGGGGAGAATATCCCGATTGGAACCGTGCCCGCCCATCATGGTTCGCGCGCAATTGGAGGCCATCGCGGCGCATTTTACCTTGGCAGCGGCCAAGACGGGCATGTTGTTTTCGGCGGCCATCGTTCGCGAAGCCGCGCTCTTTTTCAAACGCAACCCCCGGATTCCGCTGGTGGTTGATCCAGTGATGGTTTCCACCAGCGGACGGCGGCTGCTGCAATCCGACGGCATCGAAGCGCTCAAGAAGCAACTGCTGCCTTTGGCCGCCATCGTGACGCCCAATCTGGCTGAGGCGGAAATTCTTGCGGGCGGGAAGATCCGCTCGCTTCTGCAACTGCGGGCGGCGGCCGGGGCGATTTACCGGAGCTTCGGTTGCGCCGCGCTGGTCAAGGGCGGCCATTTGGCCGAAGCCGGGGGAGCCGTGGATTTTTTCCATGGCCGAGAAGGAGAGTGGATGCTTTCATCGCCGCGGGCGGCAAAGGCGGCCCTGCACGGCACCGGCTGCACTTACTCGGCGGCCATCACGGCCTGGCTGGCGCGCGGGAAATCGCGCATAAGAGCGGTCGAGCTGGCCAAGAATTACATCACCCGCAGGATTTATGAAACGCGGTCGAGCTGAAATGGCCGGGGAAAATATCTAATGACCGATAGCCCGAAAATGACTAATGACGAAATCCTAATGACCAATCAATGCCCAAATGACCCAATGACGAGATTTCGTCATTCGAGCTTCGTCATTAATTGGTCATTCGTGCTTGGACATTCGTCATTTTCGATAATTCCCTGGTCATTCATGCTTCCACTTCCGCCCGGGTCAACGCAGGACTTGCAGTTCGCTCCCGGGGCTTCTAATCTGGCGCTGTTATTTTCACATGCTGACATCACACGAATTATTTGGGTTCATGTCGCCGGCGCTGGCCGTGCGGATCATTGAATTCGCCCACGAAGGCAACAAGGAACTTTATCGCTCCGTCCTGGCCACGGTCGCCGAGACGCGCAAATTGCGCCCCGCTTTCTTCGAGCGCACGCCGCGCCCCGCCCGGCACGCCGCCATGGCGGCCACGCTGGCGCGGCCGCGCCTGGAATTGTTTGCCGCCAATCTTTTGCGCGATTGGCTGATGAAACAGCAAACACCGATGCTGGCCGACTTCCTGGACGCCCTGGGCGTGGCCCACAAAGACGGCGCGGTGGACGACTTGCCTGCCTCCGTTGAAGAAGCCCCATTGCAGGCCGCGGTCGAAAAGATTCTGGCCAAATATCCGGCGGAGGAAGTGGCCGTTTATTTGAACGCATTCTACACCATGAACGATGTCCGCTGGCCGAACCTCGAAGCGATATTAAAGACCAATCCGCGGCTGCAGTTCGGCGGATGACCGCCCGCCGCGCAGAATGTGGCACAGTCGCGCCATGATGGAGACGTTGTTTTGAGTTTAAGGTTTGGCGGTTCAGCGTTATGATTTTGGGCGTGATTCAAAACATCATCTTCGATTGGTCCGGAACATTGGTGGATGATTTGCCGGCCGTTTTGGCGGCAACCAATTTCGTCTTTGCGCAGTGCGGGATCGAAAAAATGACGCTGGACAAATTCCGCGCCGAGTTTTGCCTGCCTTTCAAGGACTTTTACGACCGCTTTGCGCCGGGCGTGCCCATGGCGCGGTTGGAGGAGTCCTTTCACAGCCACTTCAGCCAGGTGCAGGATGAAGTCACGGAATTGCCCCATGCCCGCGAATTCCTGGTCTTTTGCCGCAAGAACAAAATTCGGACCTTTCTGCTCAGCACGGTTTCCCCCGATTATTTCGCGCGGCAGTCGGCGGCCAACGGTTTCGATAAACTCATCGACCGGCCCTACCTTGGGGTTTGGGACAAACGGGCCAAGATCGCCGAATTGCTGGCCGAAAACCAACTGGCCGCCGCCCAAACCATTTTTGTTGGCGACATGCAGCATGATATTGAAACCGCCAAATTCGGCGGCATCGGTTCCTGCGCGGTGTTGACGGGATATAACCGCCTGGACCAATTGCGGGCCAGCGAACCGGACGTGATCGTCGAGCACCTCGGCGAGCTGCGCGAGATCCTGGAGCGCGACCAATTCCAGTTGCACCCCCGCCCGCACGACGGGGAGACCGCGCGCGCGCCTCATCCGATTTGCACCGTGGGGGCGTTGATTTGGAACGCGGACAACCAGGTGCTGATGGTGCGCACGCAAAAATGGTCCGGTTTGTGGGGCATTCCCGGCGGCAAAATCAAGTTCGGCGAGACTTCGCCCGATGCCCTAAAGCGGGAAATCAAGGAGGAAACCAATCTGGACATCGCTGACATTTCCTTTGCCCTCGTCCAGGATTGCATCCATTCGAAACAGTTTTATCGCGACGCCCATTTCGTGCTGCTCAACTACACCTGCCGCGTCCAAGGCCGGTGCAAGGTGAAGCTCAATGACGAAGCGCAGGAGTTTTGCTGGGTGACACCGGGCCAGGCCATGGACATGACCTTGAACGAGCCCACGCGCGTTTTGCTCGAACAAGTCGCCGCGCGCCAACATTGAAATCGAATGGTGGACCAGATCGTCATTAACGAATTGGAAGTGTTCATTCGCGTTGGCGTGCCTGAAGCGGAGCGGGCCAAACGGCAACGCCTTCTGGTGACCGTCGAACTGGACCACGATTTTGCGGCCGCGGCCAGGAACGACCGCCTCCAGGAAACGATTGATTACCATGCCGTGGCCGTGCGTCTGGCGGGCTTTGGCCGGCGGCGAAGCTGGAAGCTGATTGAAACGCTCGCGGTGGACATGGCCGAAATGATCTTGCGCGAATTCAAGCCGCTGCGCGTCAGCCTTGAAATCAAAAAATTCATCCTCCCCAAAACCCGCCACGTCTCCGTCCGCGTCACACGCCCAAATGTTTCGTAATCTTAATCGTAATCCTGATATTGACCTATGAAACCCGCACGCATCGATCGCCGCCGTTTTCTCCAAACCAGTCTCCTCGGGTCCACCGCCGCTCTGGCTGCTGCCAACCTGGGCGACAACGCCTTTGGCGCTGTAACCAAGCCGGAACGCGACCCGGATGGCGGACTCAAACTCGGCATCGCCTCTTACACTTTCCGCAAATTCACCCTGGATCAGGCCATCGACATGACCAAACAGGCGGGATTCAAGTATATCAATCTCAAAGACGTTCATCTCCCCCTCAAGAGCACCACCGCTGAACGACAGGCGGCGCGGCAAAAGATCGAAGCGGCCGGCCTCAAACTCATGGGCGGCGGCGTGATTTACATGAAAAACGACGAGGCTGAAATCCAGCACGTCTTCGAATATGCCAGAGACGCAGGCATGCCGGTCATTGTTTGCAGCCCCGTTCCTGATGCGCTCGACGCCATCGAGAAAAAGGCCAAAGAATTCAACATCCTCATCGCCATTCACAATCATGGTCCGACCGACAAAACGTATCCGTCGCCCCTGGACGTCCTGGCCCTGGTCAAAGATCGGGACCCGCTCATGGGCATCTGCATGGACATCGGCCACACCGTGCGCATCGGGGTGGACCCAGTAGAGTGCATTGACCGCTGCGGCAGCCGGCTGCACGACTTGCACATAAAAGATGTAACCAAGGCGGCCAGGGAAGGAATAGATGCGGAACTGGGCCGGGGCATCATCGACATTGTCGGAGTGCTTAAGGCGCTGTCCGTCCGGAAGTTTCCGTATCACATCGGTCTCGAGTACGAGGCCCATGCGGACAACCCGCTGCCAGACGTGATGGAATGCGCCGGTTACGAGCGCGGCGTGCTGGCGGCGCTGGGCTGAAGGAATCCCAATCTTAATCGGGCAGATATTGGGAATAAAGATTTCGAGCCATCATTACTCTTTTCCTTTATACCAGTCGGCGCGGCGCCAGGCGTGATCGCGCAATTTTACCTCCACGGCGTCAGACAAGGGCGGCTGATCGCTCACGCCGCAGTTCAATTCGGCCTGGCGCTCATTGCGCATTCCGGGAATCACGGTGCAGACCGCCGCCGGTTTTAACGCGAATTTCAACGCCGCCGTCGCCACGTCCGGTTCGCCGTTGCCGATGGCTGTTTTGATCTTTTCCACCCGTTTGATGGTTCGCGCCAGACGGTCGCCGGCAAAATAATTGGCGCGCATTTCGCCCCCGGCAAATTTCGTTTGCGCGGTGAATTTGCCTGTCAACGCCCCTTCGTCGAACGGGACGCGCACAATAACGCCGACCTTGTGTTCCTGCGCCACCGGCAGAAATTCCGCCGCCGGCTCCTGTTCAAAAATGTTGTAGATGACCTGGACCGCATCCAGCCAGCCGCCGCGCATCAAGCCCACCAGCGAATTCTGGTCCTGTTCCGGCGTGCTGATGCCGATGCCGCGCAACTTCCCCTCCTTTTTCAGGGCGCGCAGAACTTCGAGCGCCGTCGGATTCCGGTTCCAAGCCCGGGTCCAGGTGTGGAGTTGCAACAAATCAATGCAATCAGTTTGCAGACTGCGCAAACTGGATTCGATCCGCTCCCGCACATGGGTTTCAGGATAGCAGGCCTCCATTTGGTCATAAGGCGACGGCGGCCACGCGCCAGGGAACTTCGGCGGAATCTTGGTTGCCACGTAAACGCGCCCGCCCTTGCGTTCCTTCAAAACGCGGCCGATGATTTTTTCGCTGTGACCATCGCCGTAGCCCTGGGCGGTGTCGATGAAGTTGCAGCCGAGATTCAGCGCCTTGTGCAGCGCGCGGACAGATTCGTTGTCATCCTGTTGTCCCCAACCGGCGCCGCCGATGGCCCACCCGCCAAATCCAATTTCAGAAACCTTCCAGCCAAGCCTGCCAAAGATGCGATATTTCATGATCAAATTCCTTTTATGTCAGCGCTCAATTCGAACTCAACCAAATGAGGTCGAATGAAAACCTGCGCCGTTCTGAAGCGCACTATTCAACCCGGGTTTCTTGATGCAGGCAAGGGGCTTTTCAATTATATCATTTATGCTTGTCTTTTTAAACGCCTCCGGGAGAATGCTGCACTCGTTTTATGCAAGCTGATTCAACTCAATCGACGGAGCGGTATCTCAAAGTGCTGGCCTGGTTGCACGCCAACCGGAAAAAGCTGATGATTGGCGCCAGTGTGGCGGCGGTCATCGCCCTGACCGCCGGCTTCATGGCCTGGCAAAAGAGCGAGGCCGAGTCCAACGCCAACGCACGATTATTGAGCGTGCCGCTGCCGACCCTGCGCGGCAACCGGCTGGCGCCGGCCCAAGCCGGCCCGTTCCTGGATCTGGCCAAACAGTACCCGGACACCAGCGCGGGCGAATACGCCGCATTGCTGGGGGCTGAATCGCTCTTCACAGAAGGAAAATATCCCGAAGCACACCAGGAATTCTCCAAATTCATCGATCAATACCCTGAGAGCGCCCTGCTCGCGCAAGCCAAAGTGGGCGTGGCAGCTTCTTTGGAAGGAGAAGGCAAGATTTCGGAAGCAGCGCAAAAGTACCAGGAAATCATCTCGACCTATTCCACCGAGGCTGGCATCGTTTCTCCAGTCAAACTGACACTGGCCCGCCTGGATGAGGCGCAGAACAAACCGGAACAGGCCTTCGCATACTACGAGGATTTGGCGCGCATCAACAATCCCTACGATCCCTGGGCGGGTGAAGCCCGCGAACGCGGACAGCTTTTACTCGCCAAGCATCCGGAACTGAGAAAGGCGACACCCGGCGCCACCGGCAGCCCGTCCGCGGCATCTCAACCGGGCGGCCCCGGTCTTTTTCCTTCGCCGCAAGCAACCAATGCCCCGGCCCCCGTGGCGGCAAAACCATAAGCGCACTGCGCCAGGCTTCGTGGCCCGGCCGCAGAACTTGAATTAACATCGTGAATTTGACCATCATCGGAACCGGGTATGTCGGTTTGGTGACCGGGACCTGTTTTGCCGAAGCCGGCCATGAGGTGATTTGCGTTGATAAAGACGCGGCAAAGGTAAAACTGTTGCAGGCTGGCGGCATGCCCATCTACGAACCTGGCCTGAAGGAGTTGGTGGCAAAAAATGTCAAAGCGGGCCGGCTGCATTTTTCCAACAGCACCCTGGAAGGGGTGGAGCGGTCGGACGTCATTTTCATTGCCGTGCCAACCCCCGCGCAGCCGGACGGGTCGGTGGATTTAAGCTTCATCGAAGGCGTTTCGCGGGAAATCGCCGGGGCCATGACGGAATACAAGATTATAGTTGACAAGAGCACCGTTCCGGTCAGGACCGGCCAGAAGGTCGCCGAAACCATCCAGCGTTATTGCAAAGCCAAAGTGGACTTTGACGTGGTGAGCAATCCCGAGTTTCTGCGCGAAGGGTTTGCCGTCGGGGATTTTATGAAGCCTGATCGCGTGGTCATTGGCGTGGCCTCGCCGCGCCCCGTCCAGGCCATGAAGGAAGTCTATGGCCCTTACAACGCTCCCATCATCGTCACCGATATCAATTCGGCCGAGCTGATCAAGCACGCGGCCAATTCGTTTCTGGCCTTGAAGATTTCCTATATCAATGCCATTTCCGTCCTGTGCGAGATGTCCGGCGCCAACGTGCAGGAGGTGGCCAACGGGATGGGAATGGACGTCCGGATTGGCCGCAAGTTCCTCGACGCTTCCCTCGGTTTTGGCGGCAGTTGTTTTCCCAAGGACCTGAGCGCCTTCATCCAGATTTCCGAAAAGCTGGGCTATGATTTTGGCCTGCTCAAAGAGGTGCAACAGATCAATGCCCGGCAAATGGACCGTTTTGTCAAAAAAATAAGCGACACACTCTGGGTGCTCAAAGGCAAAACCCTGGGCGTCCTGGGGCTGGCTTTCAAACAAAACACGGACGACGTTCGCATGTCCCCCGCCATCGATCTTTGCCATCGCTTGCAAAAGGAAGGCGCCGCGTTGCGCGTGCATGATCCCCAAGCCATGGAAAAAGCCCGGGCCGTCTTGAAGGATGTCACCTATGTCGCCGACATGAATGACGTTGCCGAAGGGTGCGACGCCCTGGTCATTGCGACTGAATGGCCGGAATTCAAAAAGCTCGATTTGGGAAAAGCCCGCAAAAACCTGACTCACCCGATCCTCTTCGACGGGCGCAATCTCTTTGACGTGGATGAAATGGAACGGCTGGGCTTCCTCTACAAAAGCATCGGGCGCGGCAAGCCGTGAAGCGTCCCGCCTAAGAATTGCCCTGGGCGGTGGCCAGCTCGCGGCGGCTGAAAAGAATTATGCCAATCGCGCCAAAGATCCCTGCCAACAGCAGGACGATCTGCGCCACCGCCAGCCCCAGCATCGTCCACGTAATGCTGCGGCCGGTACTCAAAAAATCAATCGGCGAAAAGCTTTCCACCAACTGGATGATCTTGAGCGAGCCGTGAAACACGGGCACAAGAATCAGGTCCAGCGGCGAATGTCCGAAGCTCCCGGCAGCAGAGTCATAACTCGTAATGGTCCCCTGCTCCACCACCGTTTGGATCGTCCCGCTGGAAAGCCCCATCAGCATAATGGCCATGCACGCAAACGCCGCCACCGGGAACGTCAACTGGCTGGCCGCCGCCAGGCCAATCGCCGCCAGTAAAGCCAGCCAGCAAAGGATGATCATCATGCCGCGGATAAAATTCACCCCAAAACTATTTTCATAATAAAGCAGCTCGAATCCGTCTTCGATCGGGAACATCAGCGACGCGTTGTTGGCATTGTAGAAATCAATGACCAACCTGCCCTTTTCATCGAGCAGGTGTGGCGGCACCTGGAATTCCTGGAACGAATCAGGCGGCAGCACCTGGCGAATCTTCGCAACCCGCTGTGACTCAGGAGGGCCAACGACCCAGTAGGTATCATAAGTCGCCTCGGGGTTTGGGTCGGAGGCGTGGAACTTGACGCGCACCTGAAATGCTTCATTCTGCGTCCGCTCCGGCAGCGTGTGCAGGTCAATGACCCACAAGCGCCCGTATCCCGGCGGCACGCCGGTGCTGGCCGCCTTGACCTCCTCGGTAACCTGCCTGCGGATTTCCGCCTTGTTCAACTCAGTGGGTTCGGTCTTTTCCAACTCGGTGATCCGTTGCTGCACTTGCCTGTCAATTTGCGGCGTCAAATCAGGCTCGCGCTCTTTGATGGAAGCCCGCGCCACAAAAATCTCATCCCGCAAAACTTTTTGTTCGTCGGGAGGGAGATGTCCGGCCCGCCATTGCAGCAAAATGAAAATCGCCGCTCCGGACAGCGTCAACAGCATGGCGTTCAGCCCAAGAATGCCGAGCCATTTGCCAAGCCACACCTGCCAGCGGCTTATTGGTTTCACCGTGACCACCTGCAATTGGCATTCTTCAATGTCCCTGGCCAGCGTCCCGCAGGAGAGCCAGAGCGTTGCCATTCCGAGCAGCGTCGCGACGGCGCTTAGCGTGTAGGTGAGCAGAATCTGGACCAGTCCTTTGGCCGTGCCATCGTCTTTGAGCAGAAGAGGCAACCCCACGACAGCGCCCGCCAGCAACGCGGCCAATATCCAGAACAGCCGGTAACGAAAGGCGGATTTCCAAGTCAAACCCGCGATGGCCAGAATTCGTTTCACTCAATGGAGAAGAAGGATCGCTCCTTCCGGATTATTTTTCATTCGGCTTGCCCAACAACGAAGACAGCTTTTCGTTGGCCTTGTTCAAATCCGCCGCCGGCACCGGTTCCGGCGCGACGGCCGCCGCCGGCAACGGCGCGGCGGACTGGGCCAGCGATTGGAGCCTGGCCTCATCAACCCTCTCCACCGGCTTGGGCGCGACGATGGGTTCCACGGACTGCTGCGCCGCCGCCACCGTCAACCGTTCCAATATTCTTTCCGATGGCGGCGCGGCCTCAGCCCCGCCCCGCAAATACGGGGCCACGCGGCTGCCAGAAGTCGCGCCTGAAGTTTCGGACAAACTTTCCCTGGCCTTGCGCACGACCTCGAGAAAATAACTTTCCAGATTTTGGCGCGGATTATCGATCTCGATTTTATCCGCCGCCACGTCGTGCCGGATGGTGTCGAGCACCTGCTGCATCGTTTCACGCGACAAGGGCGGAGTGGTGATGCGGACGGCGTCGGGTTTGGCCAGCAATTCTTTCAGGGTGCCCATGGCTTGAATTCGCCCGCCGTAATATATCACCACGCGGTCGCAAACATCCTCCACGTCGGACAACAAATGACTGCTGAGAATGACAGTTTTGCCCCGGCCCGCCATGGCCAGGATCAAATCCTTGATTTCCCGGCAGCCGATCGGGTCCATCCCGGCGGTCGGCTCGTCCAGGATGACGAGGTCAGGGTCGTTGATCAGGGCCTGGGCCAACCCAATGCGCCGCTGCATGCCTTTGGAAAACTCCCCCACCACGCGCGTGCGCACCTGGCTCAGGCCGACCATTTCCAGAAGTTCTTCAGTTCGCTTCTTTCGCTCCGCGGCGGGCAAATCGAAAAGATTCCCAAAAAAATTCAGCGTCTCGTGCGAGTCCAGGAATCGATAGAGATAGGATTCTTCCGGCAGATAGCCGATCTTCGCCTTGGTTTTGACGTGGCGCGGAGAATGGCCAAAAACCTCGATATGCCCGCGCGTTGGATAGAGCAAGCCGAGCAACATCTTGACCGTGGTCGTTTTGCCCGAACCGTTGGGACCCAGCAGGCCGAAGACTTCCCCCCGCCGCACTTCAAAATCAACGTTATCCACCGCGCGCGCCTTGGGCCGGCCCCAGAAATCCTTGAAGATTTTGGTCAAGCCCCGGACCGAGACGATGGGCTCCCCCGGTTTTTGCCTGGCCCCTGACGCGGAAGCAGATGGCGCAATGGCAACGGCGGCACTCATGCGCTCACGGGGCTTGGCGTGAACGGGGCGCGCACCGACGGCGTGGCGGAGCCGGGCGGTTCACCCGCAAGGGCCAGGTGCGGTTCCAGTTCTTCGCCCTGCCGCACCAACCGCGCACTGTTGAACACAACAATCAACGAACCGACGACATGGAGGACAGCGGCGGCAATGGGAGCAAGGTAATTCAACGCCGCCAGGACCAAGCCCCCGATCACGAAAAGAATTCCAACAAAAAAATTCTGGTTAATGACAGAGCGCGTTTGGCGCGAAAGCCTCACCAGGAACGGCAGACGCCGCAGGTCATTGTTCATCAGCGCGATGGTCGCGCTGTGTATGGCCACCTCGCTTCCCGCCGCGCCCATGGCAATGCCGAGATCGCCGGCGGCAAGGGCCGGCGCGTCGTTCACCCCGTCTCCTATCACCGCCACGCGGTATCCCTTGGCTTTGGTCTGGCGCACGAACTCCACCTTGTTTTGCGGCAGGCACTCGCCAATCGCCTCTTCGCAACCAATCTCGCGCCCCACTCGCGTGGCCACCGGTTGGCGGTCCCCGCTGATCATGGCGATGCGCCGCACGCCCGCCGCCTTCAATTGCGCCAGCGCCTCGCGCGCTTCGGGGCGCGTCTGATCCTGCAATCCCACCCACCCGATGCACTTTCCATTGCGCGCCACAAATATCAGACTGAACCCTTCGGTTTCATTCAGATCCACCGATTTGAGAAAATCCTCGGCGATGCCCTGCTCCTTGAGCCATTGCGCGCGCCCAATGATGACCCTGGCCCCGTCGATTTGCGCGCCGACCCCGCGCCCGGCGCTTTCGGAAAAGTCTTTTGGCTCGGACAGCGGCACTCCCGCTTCGACGGCGAGTTGCGCCAGCGCCCTGGCCGTGGGATGGTTGCTGTACTTTTCGGCCGAGGCGGCCACGCGCAGCAGTTCGGCCGGCGTGGTTCCAGCCATCGGCGCCAGGCGGCTCACGGCCAGCTTGCCCGTGGTCAGCGTGCCGGTCTTGTCAAATACAAAGGCGTTGATCCTCGCCGCCAGTTCGATGTCCCCCACGTTCTTGATAAGAATCCCCAATCGCATCGCCGCGGACAGCGCCGCCACCATCGCACTTGGCGTGGCCAGGATGAAGGCGCAAGGGCAGGCCATGATGAGGACGGTGATGACCTGGTTCAAGTTGCCGGTGAAGGCCCAGACCAGCGCGCCTATGACCAGCACCAGCGGGGTGTAGAAGCCCATGTAATTATCGATGATGCGCATGATGGGCAACTTTGTTTTTTCGGCCGCCAGGATCAGTTCCCGCACTTTTCCCAATGTCGTGTCTTCCCCCGCCCGCGTCACCCGGATCTCCAGGACCCCGGTCAGATTCTGGGTGCTGGCAAACACTTCATCCCCGGGTTTCTTGTCCACCGGCAATGATTCCCCGGTGATGTTGGCCTGGTTGAAAGAGCCGTGGCCGGCCACGATCACTCCGTCGGCCGCGATATTATCGCCGGGCCGGACACGAATAACGTCGCCCACCGCCAGAAGGCTCGTGGCCACTTCCTCCTCCCCCTGCGCCGTGATGCGCCGCGCCTTGGGCGGAGTCAATTTGATGAGTGATTCGATGGAAGTTCGCGCGCCTTCGGCGGTGCGGGTTTCGATGATCTGCCCCATCAACATAAAAAACGCGATAATGCCCGCCTGCTGGTAGCCGCTCACCTGGTAATTGGCCGCGCCAAATGATGCCAACACCGCCAGGGCCACCAACTCGTTGGTGGTTAGAAGCCCCCGGCGCAAATCGTCAATCGCCGTCCAGACAATGGGGTAGCCCAGGATGACCGCCCCGATCATGGCGCTGAACGCCGCCACCGGGTTGGTGTTGTCCGAGTAGGCCCAGGTCACGACAAACGAATTCAAAACAAAGAGCAGCCCGATCAATGTTTGCGCCAGCGGCAAAACAGAGTGGGAGTGGGAGTGGTCATGGTCGTGTCCGCAACTGGCGCACGAGCCATCCTGCTTCTCATCGTGTTCGTGCCGGCTTAAGAGTGACGTAACTTGCATAAGATCATGGTGTGATGGAATTGGTGGAGGATCCCTGCGGTTCCCGGCCCAAATTCAAGCGCAACTCGCGCGAGTTCTGGTGCGGCTCCAAGATTTTGTCCTGGGCGTTGGTGTAGATTTGTTCCAGCGCCATCATCTGCCGCACACGCTGGAAGAACTCAGGATCGCGCTCATACTCGGGCCGCACTTTGGTGAATTCCTTCGCTTGGGCGCCCACCATTGTGACCAGGCCGGAGCGGGCGGATTCAGCGTTGTTGATGCGCGTGGCGGCCGCCCCTCGCGCGTCGGCCATGGTTTTTGTCTCATAAGTCTGGGCCTGGGTGCGGGCGGTGTTGCGTTTCTGTGTGGCCGTATCGACTTCATTGAATTTATTCAACAAATGAGTGGGCGGAACCGCATCAACATCCAAACGATCCCGTTTGATGCCCAGCCCCTGCGCCTCAATCAGATCGTCCACGCGCGCCGTGACGGCTTCGCGGAAGACGCTTCTTTGCCGCGTCAGAATGTCATCCACCGGGAACTGGCTGGCGGCGAACAACAAGGCGTTGTTCAAGGCATTGGTCACAAAGACCGTGGCGTTGGAAAAGTCGAAATGAAAATGAATCGGATCCGTGATGCGGTAATGCAAAACGGCCCGGACGTGAATGATATTCGTATCCGCAGTCAGGGCGTAGCTGGCCGAGGCCGGGTCGAGGGAATTGCCGAAGTCCTGCGGCGCGGTCCCTTGCCGGATCTCTTCCGGCGTGAGCATCCAGCCGACGGAAGATTGCGCTTCTTGCACCGACTTAAATGGAATCTTCTCAATCTCATCGATGGGTTTTGGCAAAGCCCAATGAGGACCCGGATTGAGCAACGCCTGCTCTCCTTCTCCCACCGGCTTGCCCAGGCGCAACACGATCGCCTTGTCCTGCGGCCCGACGGTGAAAAATCCCGAGCTGATAAACGCCAGCACCAGCACAACCATTATGATTTTGACGATGAAAAAGCTGCTGCGCAACGCGTCTGACAGCGCCTGTGAACCGGCATCATCGGCGGGCGGAGCCTGGCTTGGAGGCGGCGGCTGAATGGGGTCCTGTTCGCTCATGGGTTCCTGCCAGCGGGGGCGTTGGTGGACGCATTTTTTTGCGGCTGGATCGGTTGCAGCAAATTGAGCGGAGAGGTGCTTTGATCCAGGACCAGAGTCGCCTTTTCCTTGAGCAAATCTTCCAGGGCCGTGATCTGCATGTTAAACTCCGCCAATTCAGGATTCTGCTGGAAAACTTCCAGCGACTTCATCATCTGCGCCTCGCCCTCGCCCCGGATTATTTTGGCCTGCGCATCCGCATCCGACAGCAGCTTGGCGGCGGTGCTGTCAGCGGCGGACTTGATTTTGGTCGATTCCTCTTCGCCCAAAGACTGGATTTGTGAAATGTAGAATTGACGCTCCGCTGTCATGCGGTCAAAGACGTTTTGAGTGACTTGTTCCGGCAGGCCGATTTTTTTGATCTGGAGGAACTTGATATCGATCCCGTAATGGAGATCCTTCACCTGCTGCCGGACCTTTTGCAAAATCTCGCCTTCGATGCGCGTGAATTTCATTTGTTTTTCATCGGCCGAAATAAAGTCGGAAAACGGATGTTGCCCGGCCACCTCGTTTTTGGCGCTGCGCACCAAATCTTCCAGGTTTCGTTCCGCCGCCGCAATGGAGCCGTTGGTGAACTGGGGAAAGAACAGCGCGGGATCCTCGATGCGCCAGCCCACATAGACCAGCAGCATGATGATGTTTTGGTCGGGCAATTTTACCTGTTCGAATTTGCCCTCAAAATTTTGAATGCGCTGGTCCAGTTTATAAACATTCTCAATCGGCCAGGGCAGGCGGAAGCCGGGCCCGGGCGTCTCCTTCACGTGGTCCACCTTGCCGAACAAGGTGACCACGGCGACTTCGGATTTGCGCACCTGATAGACAAACAGCAACAGGCCGAAGATGACGATTAAGACGAACGCGACGGCGATGGTAAGACGGCTTCGTTTCATATTACTTTTTAGAGGGAGGCGAAAGTTGGTCCAACAAATCGGGACGGACCTTGTCCTCCAGATTATAAATGAGAATGTCCGGTGTATTGGTGGTGACGATGATGTATTTGCGGGCTTGGCGGCTGCCATCGACCAACGCCTCCAGCCTGGCGCGCTGTTCATAGACCCCGTTGACGCCCGGGGCGGCGGCGTAGGCCAGCGCCTGATTGGTGAAGAGCATGGCGCGGGCGGTGGCATTGGTTATCGCCCGGTGTTCGTCGGCTTCGGCTTTCCACACCCGGTTGGAGGATTCCGCGCTGGCCCAGGCGTTGGTGCTGATTGAATAGGCCTGCGCTTGCAGGATTCTCGCTTCCCGGGTCTCGGCGGCGCCAACCACGTCTTCGAACCACTTGGCCACTTTCGAAGGAGGATGAATGTCTTCCAAACCCACAAATATAACCCTGGCCCCAAGCTGCAACTTGTCCGCTTCCGTCTGCATGTTCCTGCGCAAAATGTCACCGGCAACAGCGCGGCCACGCGACATCAGATTGTCGAAATCGGCACTGGCCAGATAATGCACCACTTCGCGCGTTGCGACTCCCTTGAGCAGGGCTTCAGGGTCTTGGTTGACGTAGGCCCATGACGCGAGATTCGTGATCTGGTACTGCACCGGAATGCTGACGGCCATCAGGTTGACCGGCGGACTTTTGGTTCCGGATGTATAATTGGTGGATTGAGCCGGCCCATTCTCGCGGCTGGCCACAAGGAAATTCTCCTCCGCGCCATGGGCTTTTGTCCAAACAATCGTGCTGACCTGATCGGGAACCGCGCCAACAATAAACCTTTGGATTTGTTCGGTATGGTAGTTGGTCGTCCAGTCAATAGGCGAAGGCAGTTTCAGGTGCAACCCCGGCCCAATGACGCCATTCCGGCCCAGAGGCCGGCCAAATCGCTCCAACAACGCTTCGTCGCCAGGCTGGATCACCACAAAGCAGGTGGACAGAACGAAGACGCCCAATTGCGCCAGGATCAGCCACCCGAGGGCTTTTTCCAGGAAACGATAGAACCAGCTTTCCGAAACTTTGAACCCAAATTGATAATCCAGCGCGTGCGCGGCAGTGGTGATGATCGCCTCCGGCTGGCCGAGCAATCCCACCAATCGGCTCTCATAGAGTACGCGCGATTCTCCGCCCCGCACCCGCACGCGGTAGATTTCCAGGATCAATCCCAAAAGGGTTTCCAACCCGATGAACCCGATGACGACGCACAGAAACCGGGCCACGATCAGGTCCGTCCTGGCAAAACCGGCCAAAACCGCCGCGATGTCCGCCGCCACCAGGAAGCACGCATAGGCGCTCAACAGCAAATAGGCCGCGCCCGGCCGCAACAATTTTTGCCCTTGCAGCCGAACCAGTCCGCTGGAGTACTTTCCCAGCAAAAACAGGATCAACCCAAACATCCCCAGCAACGCCATGGCCAGTGTTGCGCGATCGGCAATGATCGGCGCCATGGACTCCACTTTCTTCCAGGGCCAATAAGCGGCGGCGGCTTGCAGTATGAATAAAACCCCGGTCAAACCAGGGACGAAAAAACGATCGAACTGCTCGCGCGAACGCCTGGCCGGAAAGGTGTCCGCCCCCGCGCCGGCAAAAAGCGAGTCGCTGCCGCGGGACTTGCTTAATTCTTCCAGTTCCAGCCGTTCGAAGTGCTCCCGCTCGAGCAGGCCCATCTGAAAGTAGCTCAACAACGCCACCAGCAAGCCAAACCCGGCCAGCACCGTGCCCAGCACGCCCGCCGCCGTGCTGACGTAGCGCGTCACCATCAACAGGCCAATTGTGGCCAGCAACAACGCCACCCAGTTGATTAATCCGATTTTCTTTGCGCTTTGGTCCATTGCAGTTTCAACTCAGTTCACGATCTTCAAACAGCGCCAGAGCCAGGGCCAGGATCGCTCCGATATAGGCGCAGGCGTAACCCAGCGCCTTGCCCAAATAAGCCAGGGGAATCTGGTTCTTTTCATCCAATGCATCCGCCACCCAGAACAGTTGCCAGTTCGGCGTCACCGTGTAAAGCGCCGATGCCCACCATGAACCGGCCTTGGACCGCGTCCCCCAAAAATAATCCGACACCAGCCCCAGCATAAACAACGCTGAACAAATGGCCAGCGCCGGCACCACTTCCACACGGGTCGAGCAGGCCAGCGCCAGCGCCGCCAATATCAGCAGCGCCATCAGTATCAGGGCCGACGCTGGCACGACCCGCCAGTCCATTCCCACGTAATCCATACCCATGCGCCCGGGGTTCCGCGGTATAAATTGCAGGACGCCAAACGCCAAAACCGCCATGATCACCACCGCCACGACCGCGTCCGAGACAAACGGACGGCGCAGGAAAAAATTGGTCAGCCCGCCTATCCCATAGGCCAGGACCATCGCTCCGCAAAAAACGTCCAGGCCCGGGTAATCAATGTCCCCGTAGGCATCAAAGGCCATGCGCGTCGCCAGAAGCGCCGCAATGCAGTTGACGAAGGTCAAGACGGTCAGGGCCAGGGCCAGGCCCGCGTATTTGGCCAGCAGGAATTGCGCGCGTCCCACCGGTTTGGCCAGCACGGCCAGGGCGGTGCCGCTGCGGATTTCCCGCGCCACGGAGGCCGAGGCGTTCAGGACCGCCCCAAAAAGCCCGGCCAGCAGCATCACCGCCAGCGCGCTGGTCTTGACCAGTTTGGGTTCGTCGCCGAACCCGAAATAATTGATGCAGGCCAGAAAAACCTCAAACAGCGCCGACGCCGTCATCAGCAGCAGAAAAACCGGCTGCCGGATCAATTCCATAAACGCGTTGCCGGCGATGGTAATAAATTGTCGCATGATTTCAGGCCCGCCGGGCGGCCGGCAGCGGCTGACACGTTACGACAATTTTGCTCATTTGCAATGGGTTATTGACTGTCTGCATGGACAAATTTGAGACACCCTTCTTAGGGAAAGATTCAAAAACGGCAAGACAAGAATTTCGATTACTCCTGGTCCGTGACAGCGTCGTGGAACTTGAGAATGTCCCCTTTCTCGCCTTTGAGTTCCCCTTCCTTGAACTTTATGGCCGCGCGCGGATGCAGGTTGCGCAGGCCGGTCAGCAGATAAGGCAGGTCATAGCCCCAGAGCAGTTTCGCCCGCATCGGCTCAATGTGATTCTGCACGCAATCGAGGATGGGGCGGAGCTGGTATTTTGGGTTGTGCAGAAAACCGATGAGCAATTCCATCGGGCAATTGCCCGCGCCTCGGCCCAAGCCGGCCATGGTGGCGTCGAGGAAATTGGCGCCCAGGATGATGCCTTCAATGGTGTTGGCGTAGGCCAATTGCAAATTGTTGTGCGTATGCACACCCACCTCCTTGCCGGCCGGCTTGCAGTGCGAAAGATATTTCTTCACCAAGTAATCCATCTGCTCCCTGTAAAACGCGCCGAAACTGTCCACCAGATAAATGACTTTGGCTTCGGATTTGGCCAGCATGGCCAGCCCTTCGTCCAATTCCCGGTCGGGAATGATTGAGGCGGCCATCAAATTGACCGTCGTCTCGTAGCCTTTGTCGTGCGCGTCCTTGACCATGTTGAGCGCAGTGGGAATTTGATTGATGTAAGTCGCCACGCGGATCAGGTCCACCACGCTGTCCTTTTTCGGCAGTATGTCTTCATGGTAATCACACCGCTCCGCATCGGCCATGACGCTCAGTTTGAGGTCCGTTTTATTCTCGCCGACCACGCGGCGCATGTCCTCCTCCGTGCAGTATTTCCAACAGCCGTATTCCCCCTGCTTGATCCCTTTGCGCGACGCCTTGTAGCCCAGCTCCATATAATCAATGCCGGCGGCGATGCATGTCTCGTACACCAGCCTCACGGTTTTGTCGTCGAAATGGTGATTGTTCATCAATCCGCCGTCGCGGATGGTGCAATCGAGCACTTTGATTTCCGGCCGGTAAGAGAGCCAGCGGCTCTCCGCCGTATCCCTGGTCTTCGCGGTCTTGGCACTCATGTCGGGCCTGTTTGTAAATGATTCACGCCGCATTATTCAGCAAATCGCGCCCAAGGAACAGCAGAAAATTACCTTCTGGAAAGGTCTACGGTCTGGGTGGCGGCGGGGGGCAGGCGGCGCCAGAGTTCCCGGATCGGTTCGAGGTCGCTGTTCGGCGGCAGCTTCGTGCCGTAGGCGGCATGGGCGTAGAGACGGGCCAATGGGTCCAATTGCGAATCCAGTTCAGGACGTTGCTCACCCAGCCGGCCGCAAAATTCGCGCGCGGTTTCCTCGGGGCGCGCCGCGATCCCCTGCTCTTTCGCCCAGACCTGGACTGCTTCGTAACTGTAAAGTATGATTTGCTCCGCCGGCCACGCGTAGTCCTTGCCGGTGAAAAAGGGATTCCTATACTCGGCGAAAGAACTGAATTTGGCGCGGGCGGGAGCAGGTTCGGTTTTTTTGGCAGGCTTGCGGGACGGAGTCAAATCGAAAAGTTTTCTGAAGAACTGCGCGAGGGCGGCGAGGATTGACCGGGCCATTTCCAGCAGCATATAACGGCGGCGGATGATCCATCCGCCGATGACCACAAGGGCGGCAATCAGAAGCGCGGTCCGCAGGAAGTTGTAAAGATTGCCGGCCTGGGCGCTGGAAACAGCGGGAGCAGGATTGGATTGCGACGGGCTTTGTGCTTCGCCGGGCTTCTCCTGACCTGCGGCCTGTTTGTTGGCCTGTTCCTGACCGGATTTTTGGGCGCTGCCTTGTTTGCCGCCGGTCTCGTTGCCAGCCCGGCCCCGACCCTGGCCGGGCGGATTGCCAGGCGCGGCGTATTCACTGGCGCGGCGCAGTTGATAATCTATTTGATAACGCAACGCCGCCCAGGCCTCATTCGCGCCGGGACGGGGCAGAAAGACCGCTCCAATCAAAACAATGAAGGCCACACCGACGCCAAACTTGAGCCAGGCCACGGCGATGGCCGGAGGCATTTTGAGGTAACGCTGCCGCAGGTAACGCCGCAAGCCCAGGAAACTGGTGGTGACCAGCAATCCCAACGCGGCGGCCAGATAGAGGACCAGAAAAATAAATCCCGCCCGGCGAGCCGCCACCGCGTTTCCGGGCAAAAGCATCTGCCCCACGCCGAACAGCGGCAATGCGGCCAATGAAAAATAAACCACCCAACGCCCCGGCGAATGCGGCGCGGAGACCTTGCCCGCCGGTTTTTTCGCCGGTTTCGATTGGGGAGCGGCCGCTTTTTGCAGCAAGCCCTGACCTGAAGAATCCTGCTCCTCATCGATCAAGGTGCAGTCCCAGACAAGTTTATGGGCGCAGAACCAAACCATGGCCAGCAGCACGATTCCCAGGAGATACGAGGGTTGTGTTCGCATCATGTAGAGCCAGGTGGCGACGGCCAGCCCAAGCCCATAGATGACCGCATGCTCCGTGCTTTTCTCGATGGCGATCCGCGAGACGAGCACAATGCCGATAATGAACCAAAACATGACCCAGCAGACGCCCCCGATCATCCGGCCTCGATAAAAAACTTCGACCAGAAAAAAACACAGGCTTCCCACCAGCGCCATGATCAAAACCGGGCTGAGCGCGATCACCATGTAGTCGGCAACAGTTTTTCGCGGCTTGCTCATTTCACCTCACAATCGCCCCGGCGCACAGGTTGAGGATCGCCTCCTCGCTGTTGACGACCCGGAAATCAATGCCTTGCGCCAGCAGCATTTCCGCCCAGGCCGGAGGTTTGGCCCAATCCGGTATCGCTTCCATGTTGAATGAAACCACAACCGCCGTGACCAGCAATCCGCGCCGGACCAGATCGCCCAAGGCGGCGGCGATGCCGGGCGTCACGACGCCCAGAACCGCCACCACGGTGGCATCGCGGGATATTTTCGAAACGGCTTCCGCCACCATCGCGGAGAAATCCAGGCCGTCGGTATGCTCCAGGCGGCCCAGCGCGGCCAGAATCCGCATGAACCGGTCTTCGCCTTTGCCTGTTTCGACCATGACGGGCCGCAGGCGGGTGTTGGCCGGGGTTTGGGAAACCCGCTGCTGGGCGTCGTCGCGGGTCAGGAATTCGGCCCGCCAGCCTTCTTCGCGGATGCGATCGGCCGCATCGCGCCCGTTGCTGATGAACCCGGTTTGCTGGCCCATCAGAAATACCGCGTTGGCCAGTGAGGCGACGGTGACAACGGCCAGTTCCGCCGAACCAACGGCGGATGCCCCTGGAAAACTGCCCGCATGAAAATCAAGCAAAAAAGTTGCGCCCGACACGCAGGAACTTTCGTAGGTGCGGGTTTGCAATTGCCCGGTCCGCGCTGTCGCCCGCCAATGGATCCGGTTCAGCGGATCGCCTTGTTGATATGGACGAATGCTGGACATGCGCGTCGGGTCTTCAAACAGGCGATGGGTCAGGCGAATTTCCCCGATGGGACGGCGCGAGGCCAGGCTGTAACCCTTCAGCGGCAGAACTTTCGGCAGCACCAGCACGTAATGCGGCTCGGTCAGAATTCTAAAACGGCGATGCAAACCAAAAACATCCCCCGTCTCGACCAGCAAAGGACCGATCTGGTAATAGCCGCGCATGAGAAATTTGACACGATAGCTCAAGACTTTGGTTTCGCCGGCGGCCAGCCGGGCCAGGGCCAGCCGCCCTCCTTCCGCCTTGATGCGCGCCGGCATTTGCACCAATGCATCACGCGGCAGGGAATCCTCCAAAATCACCCACGGAATCGAAAGACGACCGGTATTTTGCACCGCGACTTTGCTCTCAACGCCAGCGCCGATTTCCAGAACTTCCTCGTCGCAAAAACGCCGGGCCTCCATTTGCTCCGTCCAGACTCGCGTAAAGAAACGGCTTAGCAAAAGAAGCCCGAGCAGAACATACATCGCGTAAATCAACAGGCTGAGTTTGAGGATCAATCCCAGGACAAGCAGGCCCAGCGTGGCGAAAATCCATTTCATCTGGCGGGGGCCGCGGCCGGCATTTGCGGCACAGGGACCGTTTTCATAATCTCATCGAGCACCCCTGCCACGGTCTTTTTGCGCAAGCGGCTTTCCGGGCGGAGAATCAAACGATGGCCCAGAACGTGGCGCACAACTTGTTTGACGTCATCCGGCATCACGAAATCAAAGCTGTGCATGGCCGCAAACGACTGGGCGCAACGCAGCAGCGCCATCGAGGCGCGCGGGCTGCCGCCCAGGGAAAGTTCGGGATGGGCGCGGGTCTCCTGGATGATTTCCACGATGTAGCGGCTGACTTTTTCATCCACATGCACCTGGCGCACTGCTTTCTGGCAGCCGATGACTTCCTGGGCGCTCGCCACCACTTCGAGCGTCTCGATGGGATGTTGCCCTTGCAGCCGGTGCAGCATGGATATTTCCGCTTCCAATTGCGGATAGCCCAGGCTGAGGCGGACCAGGAAACGGTCCAACTGCGCTTCCGGCAGCGGAAACGTTCCTTCGTGGTCAATCGGGTTCTGCGTGGCCACAAGAAAGAATGGAGGAGCCAGATCGTAATTGATGCCGTCGGCCGTGACCTTCCGTTCGGCCATCGCTTCGAGCAGCGCCGATTGCGCCCGGGGCGTGGCGCGATTGATTTCGTCCGCCAAAACAATTTGGGCGAAAAGCGGCCCCGGCCGGAATTCAAAATTCGTCGTCTTGGGATTGAAAACGGAACTGCCGGTAATATCGCTCGGCAAAAGGTCAGGGGTGCATTGGATGCGTTTGAACGAACAGCCAATGCTCCGGGCCAGGGCGCGGGCCAGCATGGTCTTGGCCACTCCCGGCACGTCCTCCAGCAAAACATGCCCTTCGGCGAAATAGGCCACCAGGGTAAAAACAATCTCCGCCCGCTTGCCGACAATGACCTTCTCGATATTGTCAATAATGCGGCTGGAAACGGGGGCGACGGGCGATGCGCCGGGTTCGCGCACGGCCGGGTCCTTGAATTTGGGGATGCGGATGCCGGGCGGCGGCGGAGCGTCGAGCCGGGTTTTTGCCCCGCAATTCGGGCAGGCGACCTGTTCGCCAGCCAGTTCATCCGGATGCTCGATATGTTGTCCGCAGGAAAGGCAAATGCTTTTGGCCATGCCCAAAGCCTACCGGATGCGGCCCAAAGAAGAAAGAGCGCAAAAGTCGCCGGTCAAAGCCAGCGCCTCTTGCGCATTGGAAAAATCGAAATGCTTAAGTCGCCTGCAGTTTTTTGCGCAACTGCCGAACGGCTCCTGAGCCAAAGGGAAGCAGCAGCAACGCGCCCGCGATCATCGTCGTGGGCTCAGGAACTGCTGCTGGATCCACTTCATGCCTGGCGCCGGGTTCGATTTCGGTGAATTGGCCCGGCCAGAAGTCCGCACTGGTATTCACGCCATTGAGGTCGTAATTGACTCCAGGGATTAGCAGCGCGCCTGGCGGCGCGTTGTGTGACCAAGCGACATCCGTCGAAGTGAGTGCGAGAGCCCCAGTGGCCACAATCGGACCACCCAATGATCCGGCCCGGACGTCAAAATACACGTTGAGGGAACTTGAGAATGTGCCGGCATTGATGTCCATCGTGCCGGTGCTGGCTTGGCTGCTATCGAGGGTGATAAATCCATACGTGTTTCCCGGAAACATCGGCACGACGCTCTCAAGTTGCAGTGCGTCCATTTGCAAGGAGAAGGTTCCGGGAACAGTGACCGCTGGCGCCAGGCGTTGTACGATTGTGTCGGTGTTGCCCACGCCTAGCGTCCCAATCGAGCCGCCAAAATTGAATGTGTTCAAGGGGACACCTTGGAAGTTGATCCCCTCAAACATGGTGCCACCTTCCACCGTGGTGAAAAGATCATACCCGGGATAGACAACATCAGCCCGGCTTTGAGATGGAAGACAGAGGCCGGTCAGCAGGCTCGCTGCGGCCAAAACCATTATTTGTCTAATTGTTTTCATTTTTTTGGATTTTCGACGCCAGGAAGTTTACAAAATCTGTCGATAAAGTCTATCCACTGCCGGGACAACTTGATACACTTTTCGGACATGCTTATCGTTAATCGAACCGTAGGTTTCCATGAATCCAAATCATCAAAATATGGATATGCCCGGAACCGGTTTATGACCCGTTTATGATACGGCTCAGCAACAACCAGAGTGAAATGACGCCGCCGGATTCAACTCCTCAATTCACAGCCCGGCATGCGCGCCGCATCCTGTGCCTCTTCCCGGAGTACGCCTGGTCGTTTGGCACGTTCAACTACGCTTTCCCACTGATGGGATCGGTCAAGGCGTTCATGCCTCCGCAGGGCATCCTGCTCATCGCCGCACTGGCGCCAGCCGGCTGGGAAATCAGATTTATTGACGAGAACGTCCGGCCCGCCACGGAGGACGATCTGCGCTGGGCCGACGCTGTCTTCACCACCGGCATGCACATTCAGCGGGAACAAATTCAAAACGTCATCGCCCGCGCGCACCTGGCTGGCAGATCTGTCGTGCTGGGAGGCCCGTCGGCCTCCGCCGCGCCGGAATGGTATCCCGAAGCCGACATTATTCATTGCGGAGAAGTGGGTGACGCCACACGTCGGCTGTTCGAACTCATCGACCGCGACCCAGGGCGCTGTCCGCAACAGATCATCCTCCGCACCGTTGAACGCCTGCCGATGACCGAGTGGCCGATGCCCGCCTATCACCTGATCAATGTCCGCAACTACCTTCTATGCACGGTGCAGTTCTCCAGTGGTTGCCCCCTTACCTGCGACTACTGTGACATCCCCGCTCTCTACGGGCGCCGCCCCCGCCATAAAAACCCGGCGCAAATCATTCGCGAACTGGATTTTCTGGCCGCCGCCGGCACGGTTTCGATTTATTTTGTGGACGACAATTTCATCGGCGACCCCCAGGCCACCCGCGAATTACTCGAACCCCTGGTGGCCTGGCAGGATAAATGGGACTGCCGCGTGCGCCTGTCCTGTGAGGCGACCCTGGGCTTGGCGAAGCACCCGGATATTTTGGGAAAGATGAGGGACGCCTTTTTCACCAACGTGTTTTGCGGCATCGAGACGCCCGAATCCGGCGCCCTGCGCGCCATCAAGAAAACCGTCAACCTTCAAAAGCCGATTCTGGATGTCATCGACACGCTCAACAGCTACGGGATCGAAGTGGCCGCGGGTCTCATCATGGGTTTCGACACCGACACTGAGCAAACCCCACGGGCCATCGCCGACTTCATCCGCGCCTCCCAAGCGCCCATCCATACCGTCAACATCCTCTATGCGCTGCCCAAGACCCCGCTTCATGAGCGCCTGCAGGAGGCAGGGCGGATCGTTTGCGACGACGACCGCGACTCGAACATCCAATTCCTTCAACCGTACGAGCAAGTGGTGGCCAACTGGCGGCGGGTTATCGCCGAGGCTTACGAGCCCAAGGCCCTTTACCAACGTTACGCCACACAGGCCGAAAAAACCTACCCCCACCGTCGTCGCCCCAGGCACCCGCTCCTCCAAGCCGCGCCGCGCAACCTCCTCCGGGCGTGCTCAATTTTCACCCGGCTGATCCATCGCGCCGGGCTTCAGGCCGATTACCGCGCCGAGTTTTGGTCCATGTTCTGGACCCAATTGCGCCAGGGGAGTATCGAGAACATCTTCCAGATCGCCATGGTCGCCCACCATCTCATCAATTATGCCCGCGACTGCGTCGCCGGCCGCACGCACGCCTCCAACTACGCCCACCGCATTCAACCGCAGCCAACTGGTTCGCGATGACATCACACTGCTCTTACTTCTGCCGCTGAAATTTTAACTGGCCGTCTTCCGCGGTCACTTTGATACGGTCGCCGGTTTTGACCCCTGCAATCACAGTCATTCATTTGAGCAGCACGTTGAAACCCGCCTGCTCGAAATGACGGTCAGCCGTCAGGACATCGGTCAGGCTGCGTTCGCGCATGACCAGAACCGAACTGCAATCCGTCAGCGTCCATTCTTTGTCCGCATGCTGGTGATATAGTTCCAGGGCGCGATCGAACAATTCACGGGAGGCGGGGACAATTTCGCAAGCCGCCGCCTGTCGAAGATGGAGCACGAACTCGCGCACCCGCGGGCGGCACTCCGATTTCGCCAAGGCATCGGCCACTTCCATCAAGACCCAGTCGGTGGTGAGGATGGAGGCGCGGAAGTCGCGAGAGAAAGCCAACACACGGTCATGGTGCTGATCACGCCCATTGAGCCGCGCCACAAAATAAAAGGCATCGGCAAAGACAACGCTCATGGGCGCGCATGACCGTGAACGTAGTGGTCCAGATTCGCTGCCAAGTCGGTGGGCAGATCATTGGCTATGCCGTCAAAATCCTTCAGCGTTTCCCAAAGAGTGGGAGGCTGATCCCCCACAGGTTCAATGCGAACCACCGTGCCCGACGGCCAGTGGACATTTGCCGGAAGCACAATCTTTCCCTGTTCAACTGTGGCAGTAACGCTCATGTCAGGAAAGATAGCATCTTGCAGGCAGGGACTGCAATGCCCTATTTGTTGGATAATGAATTCTTGGCGAAGACCCGCGACTGGTGTAAATTTCCTGATATGAAGAGGTTGACGGTGGAAGAAGCCACTCCAGGCTTGGGCCGCTTGGTGGAACTGGCGCTGGCGGGCGAGCAAATCCAAATCCGCAAGGGAAGCGGGGTCGTGGAATTGCGGCCCGCCCAGACGAGCCAAACGGCGGTGAAGGAGCAATTGACCCCACGCGAGGCGTTGCGACGATTGCAAGAGGAGGGACGGCTGACACCACAGCAAGCAGAAGCGTATCTGCGCGAAGTGCGTGAGGAGCGATTGGCGACTGTGAAAGTAGGTGTTGTATGACAAAGACGAATTGCAGCAGGTGCCAGAGTCGGATTCGCTTGGGCAAGGCTGGAGAGGCACTAGACTACAAGACTGGCGAGCCTCACCGCTGCAGAGTGGATGCTTATGATCTTCCAGAGCACAAGAGGCTTCACAGATTTATTCCAAAAACCGACAGATTCAAAAGTCCACGGACGTATGCCCCGCGAAGCTTTTAGGCGACCCCTACAAGGGAAATTTTTCGTTTGACCAACTGCCTTGCGCCTTCATAAAGTCAATTTAATTCTGCGCCTGAGACGGAGCCGCTTTGCAGGTGCAACCTGCGTAATTACATGTCAACTATGACAATTTTGAAACGGTTAGTTGTCCTCCTTATGTGTGTGACCTTTTTACCGGGGTGCATGCATGTTCAATCGCGGATTACAGTCTTTCACCAATTCCCACCAAGCTTCTCTGGAACGAGTTACGCCATCGTGCCGCTCAAAGATCAAGAGGGTAGTCTCGAGTACCAATCGTATGAGCAAGTCCTTCGGCAACAGCTGAACACGAATGGCTTTCGAGAAATGCCAATGGAAAAGGCCGATTTGGCAGTTTTTATGTCGTACGGCATAGACAATGGACGCCAAGTAGTTTCCTCGAGTCCGATTTACGGCCAAACAGGCGTAGCTTCGAGCTCAACTTCCGGCAATGTGCAAGCTTACGGCAACACCGCTACATATTCAGCAAACACCATCTACACTCCGACATACGGCGTCGTTGGTACAGACGTTCAATCCCATGTTGAATATTCGCGTTTCCTAAAGATTGACATGGTGGACAGGGCTTCATTCGTGGAAGGCAAAATCAAGAAGCTTTACGAAGGGCAAGCGATCAGCACCGGTCAAAGTGGGGTTATTTCCGCCGTTTTGCCCACGATGATCATGCAAATGTTCGAGAGATTCCCTGGCAAAAATGGAAGCACAAGAAAATCCATCAGGGCTGTACGGTAATTCCGGAAGTCCAAGTTTTCGTCTTTTCACGTTGACCACTTTACCTTTACGAGCAACTCCCGCATTAGCTTGTCCAGATGCTCAACTTGTCTTAGTGCTGCCATTGTAACAACCGGCCTTACAGTTCGGACATGATACACCATAGGAAACCTATCCGTGAATGAGTCGTCCTCGGAAATTGGTATTCCTCCATTTTGATCAGCAATTTCCCATGACGCTTTCATGTCGTCTTTGTAGCAAAATTATGCGCGGCTGGCAATAAGCACAAATTCGACTCGGTGTTTCCCGGTCACCCGGCCACAAACTTCATTTCTGCCGCTGGAATTTCAATTGGCTGTCTTCCGCCGTCACTTTGATGCGGTCGCCGGTTTTGAATTCGCCGTCGAGCAGTTTCATGGCCAGTGGGTCAAGCAAAAATTCCTGGATGGCGCGTTTCAGCGGGCGCGCGCCGAATTGCGGGTCATACCCTTCCCTGGCCAGATATTTCCGGGCCGCGGCGTCAACCTCAATGGCCAGTTGCTGCTGGGCCAGCCGTTGCTCCAGGCGCTGCAATTGAATGCCGACCACCGCCTCAAGTTGTTTCTCGTCCAGGCTGTGAAAAATGATGATGTCGTCAATCCGGTTCAGGAACTCGGGCCGGAAATGTTTCTTCAGTTCCGCCCGGACCAGTTCCTCAACCTTCGCGTAGTCTTTGCCCGACCCCGCTCCCGCACGGTTGTAAAATTCCTGGATGATGGCCGAGCCGATGTTGCTGGTCATGATGATGACCGTGTTCTTGAAATCGACGGTGCGGCCCTGCCCGTCAGTAAGCCGGCCGTCGTCCAGCACTTGCAACAGCACATTGAAAACGTCATGGTGCGCCTTCTCGATTTCGTCGAAGAGGACGACGCTGTAGGGCCGCCGCCGCACCGTTTCGCTCAACTGGCCGCCTTCCTCGTAACCGACATACCCCGGCGGCGCGCCGATGAGGCGGGCCACGCTGTGCCGCTCCATGTACTCGCTCATGTCAATGCGGACCATGGCGTTTTCATCGTCAAATAGAAATTCTGCCAGGGCACGGGCCAGTTCCGTTTTGCCCACGCCGGTCGGCCCCAGGAAAATGAAGGAGCCGACGGGGTGATTGGGGTCCTGCAAACCGCTGCGGGCGCGCCGCACGGCATTGGCCACGGCGGTGATGGCTTCCTTCTGGCCCACCACGCGCTGCTGCAGGCGCTCTTCCATCTTGATCAGTTTTTCGCGTTCGCCTTCGAGCATGCGGTTGACCGGAATGCCCGTCCAGGCCGCCACCACCCGGGCGATGTCTTCCTCGGTCACTTCCTGGTTCAAGAGGTGTTTGCCCTGGCGTTGGGCCATTTCCTTCTGCAGGGCGGCCAGTTTTCGCTGCAACTCGGGCACGCGGCCGTATTGGATTTGCGCGGCCAGATTCAGGTCGCCGGCCCGTTGCGCCGCCTCCTGTTGCTGGCGGGCTTCTTCAAGCTGGCTGCTGACAATGGAGACGGCATTGATGGCGGCTTTTTCGTTCTGCCATTGGGCCTTGAGTTGGGTGGCCTGCTCCTTGAGGTTGGCCAGGTCCCGCTCAATTTTTTTCAGGCGCGCGCGCGAAGCTTCATCTTTTTCCTTGCGCAAGGCGGTCTGCTCGATTTCCAGTTGCATGATCTGGCGTTCCAATTGATCGATCTCCGCCGGCATCGAATCCAGTTCCATGCGCAGCCGCGACGCCGCTTCGTCCATCAAATCAACCGCCTTGTCGGGCAAAAAGCGGTCGGTGATGTAGCGATGCGACAGGGTGGCTGCGGCCACCAGGGCGGCGTCCTGAATGCGGATGCCGTGGTGGACTTCGTAGCGTTCCTTGAGGCCGCGCAGGATGGCGATGGTTTCCTCGACGCTGGGTTCGTCAATGTGGACCGGCTGGAAGCGCCGTTCCAGGGCCGGGTCTTTTTCGATATACTTGCGATACTCATCCAGCGTGGTGGCGCCAATGCAGCGCAACTCGCCGCGGGCCAGCGGCGGTTTGAGCATGTTGGAAGCGTCATTGGCCCCCTCCGCCGCGCCCGCGCCCACAATGGTGTGCAATTCGTCAATGAACAATAGAACGCGTCCTTCGCTGGCCGTCACCTCTTTGAGGAATGCCTTGAGCCGGTCCTCAAATTCGCCGCGATACTTGGCCCCGGCAATCATGGCCCCGAGGTCCATCGCCACCAAACGCTTGTTCTTGAGCGACTCCGGCACGTCTCCGCTGACAATGCGCCGGGCCAATCCTTCCACAATGGCCGTCTTGCCCGTGCCCGGTTCGCCAATGAGCACCGGGTTGTTTTTGGTGCGGCGGGTCAACACCTGCATCACCCGGCGAATTTCCTCGTTGCGCCCGATGACCGGATCGATTTTCCCAGCGCGGGCCAGCGCCGTCAGATCGCGCCCATATTTGTCCAGCGCCTGAAATTTGTCTTCCGGGTTCGGATCGGTCACGCGCTGGTTGCCGCGCAAGCCGGCCAGCGCCTTCAACACCGCTTCGCGGTTCAGGCCGTTGCTTTGAAAAATCTTCTTCAAGGCCGCCCCACCCTGGTCCAGCAGGCCCAGAAACAAATGTTCCGCGCTGATATATTCATCGCGCAGTTTGCCGGCCTCGGACTCCGCCGCGTCGAAAACCTTCTTCAACGCCGGGCTGGAATAAAGTTCGGACGAAGCCTCTCCATGCACCTTTGCTTTGCGCTCGATTTCCTGCTGGACCGCGGCGGCCAATGCGGCCGCCGGAACCCCCAGCTTTTGCAAGACCGATGGAACCAGGCTTTCGCCCTGTGCCAGCAACGCCGCCAGCAGATGTTCCGCGTCCACCGCCTGATTGGAATTGCGCCGCGCCACCTCCTGCGCTTCTTTCAACGCTTCCTGCGCCTTAATCGTCAATCGATCCATTTGCATCTTAAAATCAATGCAAACACCAAAGGCCAAACATTGGAAGTTGAAAGTTGAAAGCCGAAACGCAGGGACTCTGGGGTGTTCACCTAATAGTTGTACACCCCATATACGGACTTAGGCAAACGCGCCATATTGCCGATGGATAAATAGAAAATATAGAATAATATG